>Ga0179593_1739511_pt1 | contig 21047 bp, 28 predicted proteins | sample CZODoug2_1_08_16_FD_185931 | JGI IMG/M metagenome (GOLD analysis project Ga0179593, IMG submission 185931) | Vadose zone soil fungal communities from Angelo Coast Range Reserve, California, USA - CZODoug2_1_08_16fungal (PacBio error correction) | ecosystem: Environmental > Terrestrial > Soil >... | reverse complement strand
GAGGCTCCCCTTCTTTCTTCATGTTGTACTCCGGTTGAGAGCCCCTTCTCTTTTCCTCGTTATTAGACGCGTTTCCCCCTCGTGGCTGGCTGAAGTCGCGGGGTCCGTTTATTCTTTTTGGTCGAGCGGAAGAGAGGATTTGTTGGCGGCCAGGGTTTTTTTTTTTTTTTTGATGTTCTTTTTTTTTTTTAGCATGGTTCGCGTCGTTGTTTCCTTCCTGGACCTTGCCCAGAGACGTTCCCCCCTTTTTCTTGCACACGGGTGATCCACGAGTTTTTTCCTTTTTTTTTTAACGTTTTTTTTTGCTGTTGCCGTTTTCGGTTTCGGCACTCCGGAGGGTTTTTTCTTTTCGGGCGGGACATACGACGGCTTTCTCCGACCGCCCCTTTTCTCAACTTTCACCTTCCCCGGGCTGATCCTTTCCTCCTGCGGCCTTGGGAACAGGCGCAGATTCTTTTTTCGGCACTTGGTTTCCTGGGAGTTGGGACGGAATTTTTTCTTTTTTCCTGGACTTGTATTCTTACTTTATCGGCACGTTCTTGCCGTGTAGAGATCTCACTTTACGTCCATGGACCGTAAGGCCCCCCCTTTTTGTGGAGCCGGGGGTGGCAGGAGAAAAGCTTCTTCTTCCTTTTTTTTGCCTCGTTGACCTCCTCTTCTAACTCTGTGGAACGCAACAGGCCGTTCTTTCTCCCTCCTTTCGGCCGACGAGATCAACTTATCGCCGTCCTCTTTTTACGACGCACTAATGAACCTTTTCCCGTGGGACAGTCTTTTTTTTTCCCTGTCGGAGCGACCCGAAAAATCCGGTTTTTTCTTTTGGCCTTGACGAACGGTCCTCTTTTTGAAAAGTATGAGCAAAATCCCTCTCCCCCGGTTCTCTCCCCATTTCTTTCCACCCGCCCGCGGTAGAGGAACCGCTTCTATCTTCGTTTAAGTAGAATTTGGTCTTGAGGGCTATTGAATCCTTCTTCTTTCTGTTTTCTATTGTGGCCCAGCCAGTAAGCTCCTAGAGCGATGGCGGCGGACGACTTTTTTCTCCACCCGCCACCCCCCCCCCCATACCCCCCCACATCAATGAAGTTTGTTTTTTCTTTTTTTTTATCCTCCCGGTTGATCAAAACGGTTTCCCACTACCGTCATCGGCTGGAAGGGAGGTCCCCTTCTATCTATTTAAGCAGGCCGGTCTCCCTTTTTCCTATTCCTTCATCCCCCCTTCTCTCTATCCGTCGGGTCAGACGCCTCTTCTGACAGGCTTCTTCGGGGTGATTCTCCCTTGGTGCGGTCCAGGCGGAGATCGTTTTCTTTTCTCTCTTTATGACGTTTCTTTTCTTCGCTCTCGCAGATACGCAGGAGTTGTCTGTTCTCTCCTACTGTTCCTTTGAAAGAGGCCGGGGTAGAGGGTTCCTCTCCCTTTGGTGAAGGAGGCGGCGAAATAGGTTCTCTCTATTGCCCCCCTCTGTGGTTCTCCCTCTTCTCCCCCTTTTCCACATCGACAGCGTAGTATCCTTTCCGGCGGGGAGACTTCCCTTTTCTAAAAATGCAGGGCTGCTTTTCTTCACTTCCCTTTTTTCCCCTGCCTCACTTGCGATACCCCTTTTCCTCTCTTCCTTGCCCACTGTTGCCACATTCCGACCAAAGCCAGGAACTTTTCTCCTGGTCGGCGACATGTCACGGCGGGAAGTTCCTCTTTTTCCTTTATGGCCTTCTTTTTTCTTCTTCTTGCGTCGACCAAGACTTTTTTTTTTTTTCTTTTTCCCCCCTGTACCGACCGGCAACGGCAGAAGACGTCCCCTTTGGAACCGTCGGGATCAACAAGTTCGCCTGCCCCTTTCCTCCCCTTCTACTTTTCGAGATGGTTTACTCCCCCCCCCCCTTCTCTCTCCCGGCTACCGGCGAAAGAACCTCTTCCCCTTTTCTTTACCACCCTGTCCGCCACAACCTCCGCTCTTCCTTTCCCTTTCAACGGACCAGAGGACTTAAGCCGGGCCACCGTCTTTTTTTTTCTTTTTTTTTTCTCGCAGCGTTTTCTTTTTTCCCCATTTCCTTTTTCCGCCACAGAATGCTTGGCATCAGGCTGCGAAAACCTTTTTTCGCCGCAAACCACGAGGCGCAGCCCCCTTTTTTTTTCTTTCTTTTTCCTGCATTTCCCGCCGGTGCTAGCGGATGACCACTTCTCCACCCTTTCGATAGGAGAGTCTTTCCTTTGGGCAACGCCACCCCCGGGCATTCTTCCTTTTTTTTGGACTACCGGTTTTTTTTTCTTCCCTCCGCCTGCCAGAAACATTTTTTTTTTTCTTCCGGCAGAAACGGCTCCCTCTTTTTTTTTTGACACCGGAGAAAGTTTTTTTTTTCACTCCGGCTTTCGCCCACCCATTCTTTTTCTTTTTCCATCTATTAGAAAAAGGGCTTTCTTTTGTAAAATGGCAAGGGGCCTTCTTCCCTTCCTGCATCAATGCAGGAAGCATATCGTTTTGTGTTTTTTATGTCTCCCTTTCTTCCTTTGAAGGTGGACAAGGTATTTTCCCCTTTTGGTGAGGAATCCTTCTTCATGCAGTGCAATAAGTCGACTCCCCCCCCCCACTGTAATGCTTTGTTTCCCCTCGAACTCTTTGGTGTGGTCAGAACATACCCTCCTTTCCAAGTTATAATAGAAGCGCTTTTTTTTTTTGTTTTTCCCCATTGGTATGTCCCTCCTTCAGACTACAAGGGGGTCTATTCCTCCTTTCGGCTTCCTCGGGGGATGAAGCTTTTTTTTCTCTCGCATACAGGGGGTTTTTCTTCCCGCCCCCGCCTGGCCCTTCCTCTTGTCTCCCGCTTGAATGACTCGGTTTTCCCCACCAGATCAGCCATGAATCTCTTTTCCCCAAGATCACCAGATCGTCAACCTTTTCCGCTATCTCGCTATTTTTTTTTTTTGCATCGGTGCCCCAGGAATAAATGATGAGTGCTTTTGCCGTCGGTGTTTCTTCTTCTTTCCGAAGGTAAAGCAGGCTTTTTAAGTTCGTTGTCTCGTCCACGGCGACGTCCGGCTCTTTTTCTTCCCTGGACGGCCAAACCCCCTTGTGCTGAACGGATTCAACACCCCCCTTCTTCTTCCTTTTTCATCTAGTTTTCCTTCCTTCCTCTTTCTATGCGCGATTATCGGGGGCCCGGCCTTTCTCTTTTTCAGCCGTTCAGCACGTTCAACAACGTTCCCTTTTCTCTTTCTGCTGCTTTCTCCTTTTTTTTTCGTTCGGCGTCTTCCCCCCAGAAGTTCCTTGTCTTCGGCTAGTAACTGCCTTTCCCCCCCGACGGAAACGATGAGTGTTGGATCCTATTCTTTTTTTCCACCCTCCCTCTCTCTGAGAGAAGGCGCTTCTCGGACAGTTTTTTTCCTTTGTAGCAGATCTTTTTTTTTTTGCCATGTATTCTCCTCTGATGTGCATGCGTCTTTCTTTTTTCTTTCGTCGGGTATCTGTTTTTCTTTAGGCGAAGTAGCATTCTTTTGTGCCTTTTAAACTTTTTTTTTCCTTCAGGCCTTCGCATAGTACCCCTTTATTTTTGCCGGGTGATTGAAAAGACATTCTCCTCTCTATACCGTTCTGGGAGTAGTAGGACGGACTCCCCCCCCTTTTAAGGATGGCGATGACGCCCCTAAGGGATCTTGTGGGCGTCGCCTCCCTGGTCGTTGCCCAACAGAAGGTGAAGGGCCACAGCCCTTCCCCCCCCTTTTTTGATGAAGAGGGCACGATCCTTTTAGCCTTGATGAGATTAAGGCCTTTTATTCCTTCTTCCTTAAGTAATTGAAGTAGTGCAAGGGCTCTCAGTAAGTAGAGAGGAAAGTGTCCTTGTCCTGATACCTTTTTCTCTCCGGAGATAGCTCCTTTCCTTCGGAGGGGTATCTTTTTGGAGGGCAGAAGGCGTCTTCTTTTTCGTATTTTTCAGCCTTTTTTTTTTCTTTCTTTTTGGAGTTTTTCCCTCTCGAGTAAGGAGAGTCTCTTCAGGGGAGGGACGGTTTTCTTTTTTCCGTGTCTCTCCGTTTGTAGATTTTATCCTTGCCAGGACTTTCCCTCCAGGAGTAGTGAAAAAAGGTTAGTTATTTTCGGAGACCTGCTTTGCGGTTGTGGTGCACTTCTTTCCCCCCCCCTAGCTGGTTGGCGAAGCCCTCGAGGCGAGGAACAAGGTTAGGTCTTTCTCTCTTATTCCACTTTGTTCCTTCCCTTCCTTCGATCGAACGCGAAGAGTTAGCTTTCAGCATCGTCGTGGCAGGATGTCCTTTTCCCCCCCCCTGTCCCCCCTTCCTGTTCGCCTCCCTCCCCTCACCCCCTTTCTTCTCCCCCCATCTCCCCTCTCCCCTCCTCCACTGCTTTGCCCCTCTGTCCAACCGTCCCACAGATGTGCCCGTCCCACTTCTGGACCTCTTGCCCCTACGCTACACACTTTTTTTCCACCCCTTCCCTCCCCCACCCCTGTCCAACGTTTATACTCAATCTCGTGCGTCAGGCACCCCCTCCACCGCTCTTATTCCGGACTTAATAGTGTACCCATCCTCCCGTTGCTCTCAGTTTCCATACCCCACACTCTACCCCAACTCTTTCACTGTTTTAGGAGCTGAACTCTCCCCCCTCGCCCTCTTGTCCGTCTCTTTCCCCCCTCCTCCCTCAACTCTTTCTGCCCTCAACCCGCTTTTCTCTCCCATTTCTTTCATCCTCCCCTTCCCACCATACCTCCCGTGTTGCCTGTCCCCTTTGTTCCTTTTATCACCCTACCTTTTCCCTCTTTTTTCTCTTACCCCCCTCTCACACCCCCTTCGTTCTTGCTACTTATCCTTCCACCTCACACCCCCCCCTTTTCCCCTCCTTCACCACCCCTTCCCCCTCCCCGCATTTTCTCACCCCTTTCTTGTCGTTTTCACTCGATTGTTCCCCATCCCGCCCGCTTCCCGCCCCAGCCCTCAGTATAATTCACTCCTCACTTTATCTATCCTTTCTCAATTTCCCTCCTCCCACGTCACGCGGCTAGTTTTTATATGAGTTTCTCCCTCCGCGCCCCCTTTGCCCTCGAGCAGTTCGCTCTTCTATCTCTGGCCATCGGCGTCAGGTAAGCGGGGGAGACGGCCGCTTTCCCCTCCCTACTGTATAACGTGCGTCTCCCCCTCACCCTCCCCTCCCCCCCCCCTCGCTCCTCTACCTTTGTTTCCTATGGTTCTGCTAACATTTTCCTTCAATCCCACCCTCCACGTACCCTCCAGGACCCCCACACCTTCCCCTTCAGGCTCCTTTACCTCTCCTTCACTGTCCGCCTTTCCTTCCCTCTCCGTCCGCTTCCCCCCCCATGCAAATTCCTCTTCCAGGCCCCTCCCGAACTCCCCTTGGCGCTCCGAAACACACCGGCTCACCGCCTGGTCCTTGTCTCACCCCTCCCTTCAACGGATGCCATCATACGCATCCATGTAACCTCCCCCTCTCCCCGCCCTCTCTACCCCCACGCATCCCCCTAGACACTTTTCGCTCAGACTCTTCCTCGCCCTTTTCCCTACTCTTTCCCCCCCGTTACACTTACACACCCTCCTGCCTCACCGTCCCCTCTTCACCCCCTATCGAGCCAGTCCCTACTTACCCCACCTTCAACTTCTTCTTCTTCGCCCCTCCTCCCAGTACAAAGCGAGAAAGTAGGGTTTCCCCCCCTTTCTCCTTTTGCCCCCTTACTCTCCTCTTCGAGTTCCTTCTGTTCCTTCTCGCCCTTCTCTCTTCCATTCCGCTTCCCTACCCCCTACCCCTCCCGCCCTCCCTAACTGCTTAAGCCCCTTTCCCCTCCCCCCCTCCCCGCTCCTCCCCCCTCATCGGCGCCCCCATCCGCCACCCTCTCCGCCTACTCCTCCTCTCCATACTTGCGTCACCTTAACTTCCTCCTCCCCTCTTAGCCCCTTTTCCTCGCTACCTTCTCCCTTACTCCTCCCCACACCCCCTCTATTCCTCACCTTTCCCCGCCCTTCAAACCATCTCCTATCCATAGCCCACCTCTCGCGCGGTTCCCCCACCCATCCTACCTCCCTTATCTTCCGCTCTGTTTTTCCGTTCTCTCAACTCCGTCCGCCCCGCACAACCCCTGGACTTCCTCTTATTTGCTCCACGATTATTCCCCATCCTCTCACACCGCTCCCTGTCATCTTCCAATGTCTATGCGGGCCCGTTTCTTGCCACTCGAGTCTGCCTCTTCTCTCTCCCACCGATGAAGCTTATGCCCTTCCTTCTTTTCCTTTTCGAATTGTTTCTTCCCTCCTCCCTCTCACTCGTCCCAAATCCCTCTGCCCATACCAGCCATTACACCCTCACCTTCCTCCCTATACCTCCCCCCCCTCCCCCCCAATCCCATTCTCTCTGGCATTTCATTTTTGCTCCCCACCCCCCCCCAACCACTCCGCACACCTCCACTCTCCGGGACTCTCCCTTCCCTCTTTTTCCTCCAGTTCCCCCTTACCCCTTCTCTCCTCTTACCTCCAATCTCCTACCCTCCCCGCCTTGACCATCCTTTCTACACCTAACTCACCCCCCCCCCCACCACTTCTCTCTCCATTTACCTTATTTCTTCTGCCTTTTTGCCCGGCCTTTCCTCTTCTTGCGGGACCTCTAATTCTTCATTGGCCATCTAGACAGCTCCACCTCTCCCCACCCTCCCCCCACTTCCCTAGATCATATCTTCCTCTCCCCTCCAGCCACCTCCATTCCCTCTGCCCTACCTCCACCCCCTTCTTTCGCAACCCCACCCTCTCTCCGACGCCGCCCCCCCTTCCCCGCCCTCTCCCCGCCTTCACCCTTAGTCCCCTTCCTCCAGTTTCTCCTCACCTCTCCCCCCCCTTCCCCCCCCTGCCTTGTACACCTCCCCCCCCCATTCCCAATGTTCTATTTCGGATCCCCCATAACCCCCCCATTTTGCCTTCCCTTCCCCGCGCTCCCCCCGCTTTTTTTTTCCCCCTCCCTCTATGCTGTTACCTTTCCTCTTCCCCTCCCAGGCCGAGGACCCCGATCAAGGCCCTCCTTAAGTGTAGACCTCACCTTGTCTCAGACGAGGAACATCAGAGCTCGGACCCACAGGAGCGACTTTCCTCCTTCTTTTTCAGGTGCCCGTGGATCCGAATTTTTCTCTTCCTCTTTTTTTGGGGAGAGGAACGTTTTTCCTTGCGAAACCCGTCCGGTGGTAAGTGTCTTTATTCTGGCCCTTGCAGGTCGCGGTGGAGCATTTTTTTGGGCAGACTCTGCTTTCTCTTCTTTTCCCTCCCCTGTAGGAGGGAGACGTTCTTCATCCGGATCCCCCTTCTTCGCCGTCATGTTGGAGAGACCTTTTTTTCTTTTTTGAACCGAGGAAGATTTTCTTTTCGAGAAACCTTCTTCTTTTTCGCTTCTCCCACTTTTTTGCTTTCCCGCCAAACTCCGGCGGAGCTGCGAGAGCCGTCCTCCCTCACCGGCAACGAGAGAACCGTATCTCCAGGATCAGACGTTGGACTCCCCCTTTTTTCGGTCGAATCAACCTTTTTTCTCTCTTTTTTTAGGAGGACCCGAGATAGCGCGCGCGTCGGCCGTAGAAAGTGGTCTTCTTTTTTGTGATTACGGCCCTTCCCTTTTTCTTTTTTCTTTTCTCTCAGGGCCTGAGAGGAGTCCCGTCTGTGGCCCGGCGACCCGGGGGGAACTTTCTTCTCTCTGCTAAACGGAAAAGATATATATTTTCCTCCTTTCAGGTGATTGTTTCCGTGTGGATTCTATCTTTGCCCCAGGTTCGTCCCTCATATCCTCCTCTGTTGACTGCGGCCCATCGACCCTTTTCCCCCCGGTATCAACAAGATCTAGGTGGCAAGAAAGAATCGTCCCTTCACCCCTCCTTGTAGTGAAAGGCTGTGGGCGTTTTTCTTTCTCCCGCCAAAACTGAGCTTTTTTGGCGACCGGGGAGGTCCCCTCTCTCCTGAGAAGACGGGTATATCGGTGCTTCCTTTCCCTCCTTTTTTCTTCTAGCTAAGCCTTGTTTCTCTTCCCCTTTTATGCTTGACCTTCCCGAGCAGTGTGTCGCGGGTCCCTTCCTTTCGTCTAGGTGAAGGAGGCGTAGGATTTTTTTTTGCGAGAAGTTGATCGAGTCGGCAGAACCTTTTTTTCCTTTGCAGGGACATAGCCAGCTCTCCCTTTTTTCTTCCTTTCTGCCCACCAAAGGCTCCACAGCTTGTTTCCCCTGTGTCATGGACGGCCCGGAGAAAAGCGACTTTGCTTCTTTCGGCAAGAAGTGCCGATAAAAAGGAACACCTTTTCTTTTCTTCTTGCCCACAAGCCGGACCAAAACGCCCCAGTCCCCCCCTCTTCCTCCTTTTCCTTGGTGGGATAGGCGACTCCCCTTGTTCTCTTCTAGGGCACGATAAAGACCCTTTCTTCCCTCCCCCCCTTTAATTAGGAGGGCGGTTCTTTTGCGATCGGTCCTCATTTTTCTTCCCCTCCTGTGAGCGCACCCTTTTTCTTGAAACCCTGAATAGAAATCCCCCTCCTCCCTTCCCCCTTTCCTTTTGTGACCGCTCTTTCTTTCCCCTTTCGAAGGTTCCGCTCCCCGTACGGGTCTGGCGAAAGTTTTGCAGAGCTAGGGTTACCTCCCCGAAGTATACTCCCTCCTAAACTAGACCAGCGCCGGACCCCTCTCCCCTTGGCCGCCAAAACCCTTTTTCCCGGCTCGACCGGTGGAGGGATCCCTCCCTCCCCCTCCTTGCCAAGACGATGCCTTCTCTGTCCTTTGCCGTGTCGGAGGCTTCCTCTTTTCAACACGGAGGACGAAATGACGCTTCTCCAGCTGTTTCCTTTCTGTCTCTGTTTCTTTTTCCCCCTATCGAGACAACGTCGGGGTGCCCCGCCTTTACCCCGCGTGCGCAGCCTTTTTTTCCCTTTCCGTTTTTGGCTATCTTTTCCCTCCCCTCGATCCCCCCCTTCGCCGATGCAAAGGCTTCCCTTCGTGCGATCGTCTCCCCTCTTGGGGTCCCCCCCCTCCCCTTCTTCCCCTCCTAGGAAGGACTCCCCCTTTCCTCCAAATAAGCTCCCTTTCAACAGCCCTGTTCCTCTTTTTTTCCCGAAGACCATTTGCGTTCGTCCCTTTCTCTTCGTCCAAGTAAGACTCCTTCTCAGGAGATCAAGTTCGGAATAGATTCGGTGCCTGCTGAAGTCTTCCCCTTCCCTCCCTTCCACATCAATCCGTAGTCCCTTTCATATTTCTCGGTAGTTTTTTCCGTCTCTTTACAGTAATGAGGAAATCGTCCGCCCCTCCTAGAAGGACAAGGTCTTTCCTTTGTCCCTGTCTCCCACTGCTCCCCTTTCTCCCTTCCTCCCCCACGATAAAGGTCATCAGCGGGGTCTCCCATCGACAGAAGGGCTTTTTTCTACGACTTCACGAAGAAGCCTCTCCGCCCCCCCCCTCTGTTGAGGGAAGGTTTCTTTCGGCAAGACACCTTCCTTCCCACTACAAGGGGAAGAGGAGACTTTTTTCCCCCTGGGCTGGCTCACCGGCGACTTCCTCTCTTCTCAAATCCTCGTTCCCTAGGCCTACCTCCTGCGAATAAAGAATTTTTTTAGACGAGGGGAGAGTAGACGTACACCCCTTTCCCTTTAGCGCGGCAACCCGATCCCCCCCTCTTCGTTTCCCCCTCACCCTCCCCCCGTCGATAGAGAGAGTGGTTTTTTCACACTACGCCCTCCGGTGACAAAGGAGACCCTTCTCTCGGTGCACCGTCTTTTACAACAGTCAGGTACGAGCTTTTTTTACACCAGATGACACTTCTGGTTTTCTCTCCCACGGCGCGTCACTGGAAGTCCTTTCCCCTTTAAACAAAAATAACCCTTCTTTGGAGTGTAGGCGTAACCCCCCCTTTTCCTAAAAGGAAGTTGTTTCCCCCCCCCCTCTCTTTTCATCAATACTAGTTGTTGTGGTTATCTCTCCTCTTCTGGGGACAATTCCCTCCTTTTAACATCGAAGTTTTTTTCGAGGACTGCACGTTTCCCCTTATCCGGTCTTTGTCTTCTTTTTCGATTACGCTTTCGGAAAGTTCCCCTTGGCCCCGGAGGCTATCAAACTAAGTTCATTAACAAGCAAGAGGATAGTCCCTGCCTTTCTGGCACACGACTCACTCTGGCCGACTATCCCTTCGTGCAAAGAGGCGCCTTCAGGTGACCTCCATATCTTGTACCCTCTCTTCCCCCGGGTGGAGCTCTTTTTTTTTTTGATCTTTTAGTCCGATATGGTCGTTCCCTTTTTCCTCTTGTGGGCGTCGAAGAGCCCTCCTCTTTCCTGCAGATTTGATGGCCTGTTTTCTTAGTCCGGGTGTAGGTCTCGGACAGACTTCTTTCACAGGGAGCTTTTCCTAGACCGCCCTCCTCCCCTTTCCTTCCTTTTCTCAGGCCTAGGAAGCTTCCCCCCCTAGGTCTTATCGGCAGGGGTTGTTTCTTGCTGGCGACCTCCCATTCTCCCCCCTGTAGACCCTTTGTCATGGCTTTTGTGATGGGGCGAACACAACTTTTTCTTGTCGATGAAGCCCCTCCCCTCTTTTTTCCTTTCTAGGGGCCCGGCGCCGGTTTTTCTTTTTAGCACCCCGCCCCCACGTGCACCAGACATTGGTCCTTCTTTCGCCTTTACGGGGACGAATGACGGTTCGTAGCTAGCCCCCCTTTCCTTCCTTTTTCTTCCTTCGGAGGCTTCTTCCCCTTTCAGTAGGAAAGTTCCCATTGAGTCTCGAGCAGGACTTTTTCTCTCAGAACTTTGATTTTTTTCCTGGTTTTCTTCCTTTTTCCCTTAAAAGCGTCCGGGGCTGTCGACGGCCCGGGAGGGCGGGTCTTTTCCTTTTGCGAGGGCCGGCTTTGCGAAGGGCTGTTTTTCCGTCTCTTTGATCTCCCTATGTCTTTTTTTCTTTTCGTTGCCCCCTGGGAAATGGTCCGTAGTCGTCCCCTTTTTCCCCGGAAAGGCCGAAGTTGGTAGTTTCCTGAGGCCGCTTTTTCTTGCTTTGCTCCGTCGGTCGAAACAACTTTTCCCTCCTTTTGTAGGAGAAGAAGGCTGTCCCTCCTCTTTCCTGGCCCCTCGTTTCCTTTCTCTCCTTTTGGCAGAAGAATTTCTTATTAACCTAGAAACAGGTGAGGATACAGTGATTTTCCTTTTTTCATAAGTTGTGCGATCCATCCCCCCTTCTTCAGCCGCGAAGACCCTTCCTTCCTTCCTCTCGTGGCCGGCTGAAGTAAGCTTTTCCCTCCAACGACCACGGTCGAGAAGGAATTCCCTTTTTTGGACGGGTTTTCCCCCCTTCTTTTCTTCTGGTAGAGGTTCTGTCTCGGTCTTGGAAGCCTGTGGTTAGCGTCTTTTTTTCCTCTCCGGGAAGGGCCACAGAGCCTTCCCCCTTCTTTTCTTCTGAGTGCATCCTTTTTATCCCGTTTCTTTGTTGACGGAGTAGTCGGTGAAGTCGATTTTTTTTTTTTTCGGCGCCTAACCGGCGGTTCCTCTTTTTTCCATCGACTACCACGAGAGGAGACCCTTCCCTCTTTGTTTGGTTCTTTTTATTTTTTCTCTCCCCTTTTTTCCCCGTGTGTCTGGAATATGCAAGAGGTCTCTTCCCTCCTCCTTTTCGCCGATCACTCCCGGAACTTCCCCCCTCTTTCTTCTTGTTTTTTTTTGGAACAGTGGTGACCTCTTCGTCTTGATTTTTTTTTCTTCGTTGTTAGATGACGTGGAGCGTCCACTCTCCAGTGTTCGCCGGGACGCAATGACCCCCTTATTTTCGATGTGGGAGGGACGGGGTTTTTTCCTTTGAGGCAGTCTACAGGACGCTTCTCTGTTTCTTCTTCTTTCTTTCCTTTCATTCAGGAGGATTTCCTTATATTTCAACTTCTCGCCGTCATTTGGAGCTCACCCCCCCCCATGCGGGTAGAAGAATACTCCCCCTCTTCCTGATTCGGCCACCGCTGACCCCTTTTTTGCCCTTTCCTCCCCGTTCGGAGCAAGAAACCCGACCTCTTTGATGCGAGAGCGCTCCAAGTAGTGCGTCTTACCTTCGGCACAGAGAGAAAAGTCTTTTCTTTTTTTCCTTCCCCCAGATCCGTCAGTTGACAGCACCCCCCTCGTTTTTCTGTACTCACAAAGGTCCTCCTCCCCCTTTCTCTCCGCGGTCTGGGACACGACGGATAGAGATCTCTTCTTCTCCCTCCGGTACGAGGTCGGGAGGGGCTTCCCCTTTCTCCCGTCCGGGGATTTGGCCGCCCGTCCCCTCCTTCCCTCCTTTCTTCTTCCTTTCCGACGGGGTGGCAACGTTCTTCCTCCCTCCTCGTCACCCCTCTTCTTTTTCTCCATCCTCTTTTTTTGTTTTCTTTGCGGTGGAGCCGATTATGCGAAGTCCGGTGCTTCCTTTTCTTCAATCGGGAGGACACTCGACCCGGCCCTTTCTTTTTCCTCCTCGGTGCACAGCCCGACCTCGTACCGGTCCTTAGCCGAGCGCGCTCTTCCCTGTCTCCCCGGCGGCGGGGGAGGGGGAAGGTCCTTCCTTTCTTTTTTTGTCTGACGTTCGTCCCCACTTGACATACCCCCACCCCCCCAAAGTTTTTGAGTGTGAGGAGAAGGTGAACCCTCTCTTCTTGGTTCTCTCTGGCAGAGTAGAGCACTTACTTTGTCTTTTCTTTTAGTGTGACGGGTTGATCTACCTTTGGCATTTCGTCCCCTCTCCGGTTGTGTAGAAGGGTATTTTTCTTCCCGTTGGTTTTTCTTCCCTCCCTTTGTCTCTTCTCCCTGTCTTCTTTTTATTCCCCTTTTCTCGGTTGGGCTTTTTCTCTTCCTTTTTCTGCTACAACATCGCTCTTTGATCGAGTCGGACGAAGACAGCCTTACTTCCCATCGGCGTGCAGGTCCAAATAGAAAGCGTCCTCCTCCCCTCTTTAACCCCACAGGCTCCCCCTCTCCTCTCCTTTCATGCGACTCCCCTGCGTCCCGGACGGTTCGCTCCACTTCCCTCCCCCAGGAAATACGGGAGGGCCACCCTTCCCTCAGACAAATCCCCTCTCTCCCCAATGACGGGAGAGAAGCGTGTATCGGCGACTTTTCACGTTCTCTTATCTGTGGCACGATCCAGCCAGGTGTATTTTCCCCCTTTTCTGTTTCGAGGTTCCGCCCCTCCCCCCCCTCCTTTCTTCCCCTCCTGAAGTGAACGTCCCCAGTCACTTTCCCCCCCCCAAAAAAAAAAACCCCCCCCCCCCTCCGTCAACCGCGGCCGGGGGAGGGATACGACCCTTTCTTCTCCCTTTTCTTGAAGGTCTGCCGGACGGCCGGCTCGTCTTTTCTCTCCCCCACCTGAGTACCGGATACCAGTAAAGAACCTCGCCCGCCTTTTCGTGACCAACCGGCCGAAAACCCTTCCCTTTCATTTGCTCACCTCACCTCCCCCTTTTTCCCTTTTCCCTTCCGGATGATGATTTTTTTCCTTTTCCTTTCTGATCGCCGCCGGTGGGATGGGGTCTATAAATTCTTCTCCTGCCCGTTACGTGCCACAGCAAGGAGACTCCCTTTTTCCTGCTGACTTTACCCCACCTAGCTCCTCTTTTTTCCTGGAAACCGCGTTCTCTCCTTTCTGGAGGACGACCGGGGAGAGACTTTTCCCTTTCCTTCCCCCTCCGGACTATTCTCCCCCAGCTTTGATCGGATTTCTCCGAAGGCCAGGCACAGGGGCCTTTAGAAGGCCTCCTCGAAGAGAATCAAACCCTCCTTCTTCCCTTTCCGCCGCAAGAAAAAAGCCTCTGCTCTCCAATGGAAGATCTCCCCCCTTCTTTCCCCCCCTTCGAAACCGGCTCCCCGTCTCAGGACAAGTAAGGAATAAGGAAGTTCCCCCTGTATCAAGTTCGGAATGATTTTTCTTTCTTTTCCCCCTTTTTGAAGGTTTGCCATGGGAACCGGGCCTCTCCCTGCCGAAGGATTCTCAAATTCTCTCCGGTCGTGATATAAGACGACCCCCTTTTTCCCCCGTCATGCGGAAATCTTCCCCTCCCTTTCTGGTACTGCTCACCGGCGTTCTCTTCTCCTTCCCGACAAGCGCCGTGCCCCATCTCCCACAAGATCCACCTGGTCAGAGGAGGTTCTCCCTCCGGGCCTGGGGTTGTCCTCCTAAAACTACGCCCTCCTCCCTTTTACAGAAGCTCTGGTTCTTTTTCTTTCGCAGCCAAGCAGGGACTGCCCTCCCCCCTGCCTGCAGTCAATAAACTTTTACTCTTCCTCTTCCTACGAGTTTGCCCCCTCCGGTTCTTGCTTTTTCTCCCCCGGCGAATTCGACTTTATGGAGACCTTTTCGCCGCAGACAGAATACCCCTTTCCGCCCAGTCGTTCGCCTACTTTTCTTTCTTGTTTCTCTTCGGACCCGCCCAACCAGTGTCTTTTCCCAGGCCCTAGTAAAAGATCTTCTTGTCAACAGCCTGCCACCTGGTAAGAACCGTCCCCTCTTCTCTTTTACGGACCCTCCCTGTGAACATCTTCTCTTCGGCATCGGTGCGTTGTTTTTCTTTCTGGCAACGTACGAAGTCCTCTCCCTTCTTCAAAGATGAAATTTTTTTCCCCCCTCACAGTCCCTGGCTCAGGTGCGGTCATGCCTTTCCCCCCTCCTTAGAACGTGCGTGAACTCTTCTTTTTGCTTCACCAAAAGTCCTCCCTCGTTGAAAATGTCCCCCCTTTTGTCTTCCTAAGACCAGAGGTGGTTTCTTCTATTTTTCTTGTTTACCCCGGCATAGCTTCTTTTGTGTGAGCAGTCTCCCCCCGGTTTTTTTTCCGGCCATTCTCCTTTCTTCCTTGGACGCGGACGTGTAGGAGTCCCTCGTCCTTTTCCTCGTTGTCGCAAAGAATTCTCTCGTTGGCAAGAATCCCTTTCCCCCCCTTTCTAAGTATTCTTCTGGGCAGCTTCCTTATTTTTCCCCTCCAAGTATCGCGGATCTGACTTTTCATTCCCAGGTGGGGCTTCCTCTTCCTTCGTTTTGTCGAGGAGAGGGCCCCTCTTTTCCTCCTTAATGATCCCCCCCTCTTCTCCCTTCCCTACTCCTTGATGCGAGTTCGTTTTCCTGTCGTATAGGCCTCCTCTTTTCTTCCCCCCTGATCAAACGCTAGACAGTCGCTCACCCCCTCCTCCCTTTCTTTTTCGACGGCCTTCGCTCCCGTGTCGGTCTGAAGCTTCCTTTTCTGCTGGGCGGGCGAAACCTTTCCTCTTCCGTTTGGCGGCTCTTTTTCTTCTTAGGGAGGGACAAAACATTTTGTCGATTGTCCTCCCTCCCCCCCGGATCTGTGGGAGTCGCTTTCTTTCCCTTTTCTCCCGACTCATGTCTGTTTCCCCTTTTACTCCTGGCGGACGAGTCCTTTTTTTTGACGTGGTTCCATCCCCCCCTTAGGCACGACAGAAGCTGACGTTTTTCTCCTCTTTCAGCTGGTCCTTCTTTTTTTTCCCTTGCGGGAAGGACGTCGCGCATTTCCCCGAGATCAGGGAGAACTTTTCCCCCTTTCCTTTTCTTTAGTACTTTGCCGGAAAGAGTCCTTTCTTCTTTCGTTGCGAAGGGTTGCGGGTTTCATTCCGCTTCCTTTTCCTTTCTTTCTTCTTTTCGGATGTGGCTCCTCCGTTTCCGTGAGGAGGACTTTCCCCTTTTCTTTTCCCCCTGGGAAATGGTCTTCCTTCTCCCCTCCTCAGAATTTTGTCTTCCCTACTGGAGAGGACGGCGTTTTTCCGTCTTCAGGAGTGAGTAGACCCCCCTTCTTTGTCTCTTCCTTCCGTAAGGTTCATCCCCCGCCTTTTTTTTTGGCCCAATCTCCTCTGTTGGCTCAGCCTGAGGAAAAAACTTTTCCTCTGAGAATGGCGTAACGCTTTCCTTTTGTTAGATCCCCCCGCAACACTTTTTCCCTCCCCGACGACGGCGACGAAGCCCCCATCTTCCGGCTGAAGTCCGCGGGGGTCCCCCCCTTTTTCATCTCTTCTTTTTTTTTCTTCCTTTTCCCTTCTTTCGGCAGGGTAGCAGGTTCGGTTCTGCTTTTTGAGCAGGTTTCGCGTTTCGGTTTTTTCCCCCGAGCGCGCCGGCCGAGGCCAGAGAATTTTTTCCCTTCCCCTCCCAGAACCTGGTTTGATCCGAGGTCTTTCCTCCTCTTGTTTGCCCCTGCGTCAGGATTTTTTTTCCGTTTCAGGTGTTTCGGTCACTTCCTTTTTGCTTTTCGGACGCAGGGCGGGAGGGAACATTCTCTCCCCCCCCTAAGGAAGCTCAAAGTTTCCTCCCTTTCCCCTTTTTCCTCTCCGAGGCCCTAAAGAGAAGTTTTTCCTTTCCTACCCTTGTGGAAGATTATCTCCCTTCTTGCGTTGGGGGAAGGGGGTCACAGTGTCTCCCCCTTCCTTTTCCAAGTGCCTTTTTCGCTTTTTTGATTTGAGAAGACGAACCTTACCTTGTTGTAGCCTGAATTCATTTGCAATGCAGTTCGCTGTGGAGCAGGGTTTTTTTCCTGTTCTCCTTTTGCAGTATACCGAAGATGCGATGTGATTCCTCCTCTTTTCCTTCCTCGTTTGATGTCGGCTATTTTTTCCTTCCGTTATGTTGGAGAGCCCCCTCGGTCGCCGCCCCCCCCCCTCCCCTTTTTCCCCTTTCCCTTGGAAAACGCGACCCCTCTGGTCAGGTCAGCCACGGCGGAGAAGGAACTCCACCCCTCCTTTGCGAGACGCCGATACCAGTAGACGCTGACTGCCTTCCCCCCGGATTTCACTCCTTCCCCCTCTTCTCCGATTTGCCTCTCTTCAGCGGTGGAGGTCGCCTACACCCTCTTTAGAAGAATGTCACGGAAAACCGCCTCTTCCTTTTCCCTCCAGTAGGCTTGAAGGGGCATTCATGGTACGGCGGTTTCCCTCTCATCTGTGATAAAAGAAAGGCTTCTTACCTCTTCCTTCTGGGGGCTGCCGTTAAAGAACTATTCTCTCTTTTTTTTCCGAACGGGGTTCCTTTTCTTTTTCCCGGTAAATAGACCTATTTTCCTCCCTTCTGAGATGTTTGCCGGTGTGAGCAGATCTTCTACTTGTTTTCCCCTTCGCCGCCATCGACGGACTCCGTAATAGGATGGACGGTTTCCCCCCCTTCCCCACTTAAATCTCTTCCTCCCCGCCTGTCAGGCATTTCCCCCTTCCTTTCCTCCGTGGGTCCCCCGCCGAACTCCTTTTTGTTTTTTCGGCGGTGAGTCGAACGAAAAGCCTGCGCTTCTTTTTTCCCCTTCTAGAATGTTCCTGGCCTCTCCCCTTCTTTTTCTGAGGAAGAGACTACGGTGTTCGTTTTCCAGCTCCGACGGAGTTTGTAGGGTCTCTCCTGCCTTTCTGCCCGAGCCGGGGGTCTGGGATGCCGAAGGAAAAAGCTTTTTCCTTGGCTCCCTTTTCGAGAATTTGTAGAGTCCCCCCCGTCCCTCAAATTTCCTTCCCCTTTCTCCCCTTACAGAGTGCGGTCCCTTTTCTCCGACAGCGTCTGTAGACGGAATTTCCTCTTTGTTCTTTTCTTGCCACCCCGGATAAAACCTCTCCCTCCTTTCCTTTCCCGGAGCCCTGTACACGGACTAGGTTTCTCGTTCTCCTACATGTGCCGCATAAACCAGTTCCATCCTTGTTTCCTCCTCCCTTCCCACGGTGCCACCTTAAGGACAACCTCCATGTTCCCCCTTTTGAGCGAGCGTAAGGGGTCTTCCCCCTCTCCCCCAAGTAATGCTTTGAGTTCTTTCTTTCCCCCTTTGTGTTTCGGTAGACAACGTTTCGGCTTCTTCTTTTTCCCGGTCTCTAGGGGTAGTAGATTTTTCCCTCTCTGGTCGCCCGCGCGATGAGATCCCCTCCGAGTACCAACATTTACTTCCTCCCCCCCCTCTCTCCGTAAACCCGCGTTTTGTGGCGGCTCCGAAAGGAGGTTCTCCTCGCGGCGTCGCGAAGATTGAAAGGCTCTGTTTCCCTCCCTTCTTTACTTGAAGTCACACCCCTTCCCCTTATTCCCCTCCCCCTCCCCTTTCGAAAAGTGCCGGAAACGCTTCCACCCTGGCCCGCAAACCCCCTCCTCTCCCTCTTCGCCTGTGGCGGTCTCAATGAAAACGACCCTTCTCTCCTGTATCTTAGTTCCAGTAGTGCGGTTCTTCTTCCCTTGGCTCTCACTGAGGCCGAAAGTGAGCGTTACGCCACCTAAATTTTTTTTCTTCGGCCTCGTGGAAGAAGGATTCTCCCCCCCTTCTCCGTCGAGGGGGCACGACCCCTTCCCCGCGCGTTCTCTCCTATCTCTTTCCCTTGGGGAGAGTGGACTCATGACGTTCACTCAAAGAAGTCCCTCGCCTGTCACAACGGAGGACGTGTCCTTTCCCCGTTAAAAGGTTTGCCCTCCCCTCTTCCTCTGTCCTCTCGACATTCTCAACTGAGTCTTTCGCCAAATAAGAAGCCCATGCCCCCCTACCGTCGAAGAGTTACTTTGACTGCACGACACTTGGTCCTCCCCCCCCCCCTGCCGACACGGACGCTTTTGGCCAAGTACGGAATCAGGAGCAATTTTTCCCCTTTCTGATCACTTTCCGGCCTGATCTCGTTCCCCCTATTGCAGTCCTGGCCCGGTCTCGTGAGTAAACGTCCTTTCTGAATCAACTTGCTGGTGTGCGGATAAGACGGACCCCTTTTGTGATGAAGCTTCCTCCGTCTTCTCTTCCCAGGTCGGGGCCTCTCACCGGCGGGTTTGCTTCCCGACCAAGGGCTCTTTCCCCCTTCTTTCTCAACTCAAGGTCACCTTCTTTTTCAGTCATTGCCTTTTTCTCCCTACTACTTCACGACAGAAGCCCCTTGTTTTTTTACAGAAGCGAGGTTTTCTTTTTTTTCCCAGAAGGCTGCAAGAAACCTTCTCCTCTCCTCTTCCCGGAATCGAGAATCGTTCCTCCTTGGTCTTCTTCTTTTCCCCGCGAAGGCGACTACCGGGGGGAGACCCTCCCTAGCCGCTACTGCCTAGAATGCGCATCCTTCCTGATTGCATGACGATGGTTCTTCCCCTCTCCTCTTCAGGACAACCAGCATCGGCTCCCCTCTCTTTCCCCCGAAACCCTTTTACGCTTAGAGAGTGCGTGTTAGAGAGGGCCCCCTCCTTTTTCCTTCGCTCACTGAGAGGGAGGCCTCTCTTTTCCTCCTTTTTTCAGTCCTGAAGGTTCCTTCCCCCTTTTGGGCGACCACGATGCAATTTTTTTTTTCCCTAAAAGGCACAGAACGTTCCCTTTTTCTCCTTTGTCACCTGGCAAGGAAAACCCCCTCCCCTTTTTACGAGGCAACACGTCGATCCGACTTCCCCCTCGTCCTCTTCTTTTCTCGAATCGTTTTTTGAGTTTCTCTCCTTTTTTCCCCCGGCAGTAGAGACTTCCTTTTGCTTTGGCCCTCACTTTCACACGTTATACCGGTTTATTTTTTTTTTTTTTTTGAAAGTGGATTTCCTTGTATTCTCTTTTCCCTTCATCTTGGTAGCCCCACTCCTTCGTACCTGAGGACGTTATCAGGGCCACCGAAGGCACCTCTCTGTCAGTATATCCTTGGTTTCCTTCTTTTTTCTTAACACTGAAACTATCTACGGTCTTCTTCGTTACAGGTTTGGACGTTTCTGGATATTGTAGCCTCTCTTTTTTCCCTTTTGGAGTGAGATATCAAAATTTCCCCTACTGATTGATGTCATTTCTCTTTTCTGCGGTATAGGCGAAAGTTTTTCTCCCCTTCACTCAATCCCCTCCTAGCCTTCAAACAAGGAGTTACACTTTCTCCTTGCTAATTATCTCTCTTCCCTTCTGTTCTTGTCGCACGGAAGGGTGCTTTCCTCCCTTTTTTTTGAACTAAGTGCTGTTTCACTTTTCTCCCTGTATCGAGTGATTGTTTTCCCCCCAGGACAGGATTTTCTCTTTTTCGGATTGAAAGGGATTTTTCTTCTCTTCCAGTCGTAGGATGCCTCCTTTTCCTGCCCTAAATTTCATGTCTCTCCCTCCTTACTCTTGCCGCATGACGGGGTGGACATCCCTTTTAGGAGAGCTAAATCTCTTACGTGCCGTTTTTCTTCGTGCGGTGAATTTTCTGCATTAGCGACAAGTTCATTTCCTCCGGACAGAAGTCTATCATTTTAGCGAGCTCCCTACCTTGATTTCTAAATTCACGGAGTAGTAATTTCCTGCCGTAAGTGGATTCTTTGGAAGACGTTTTTGGGCTCTCTTCTTAAGGTGGTCTCCCGGATGAGACGGTCCTTTCTCCCTTCTTCACTTGGACGGTAGAAGAGTTCTTTCCCCTTTTTCTGGAATGAATGACGGTGCTTTTGGACACCCTGTGCAAATGGAATGATTGACGTCCGAACGGCCGACGTGTGGTCGCCTTTCCTTTCATAGTGGGAGTCTACTCTCATGAGTAGTAGAACCAACGCGTCTTCCCAGGACATTCTTTTTCCGCGATTTCCTTTGACTGCTGCCCTTTTTTTTTTGCGCAAAGACTTATGTCCTCAGATCACAGCGTGAGGATCCCCCTTTCTTTTTTTTTTTATGTGTCCTCCAGTTGAGAGCCCCCCCTCTCGATTAGCAGAACGACGACGTCGACTTCCCCTCACGTATTTCTTCTTTGCCCGGAGGAAGTCGATTCTTGTGATGGAGCAGACACCTTTTTTCTTATCTTACGGTTTTTTTTTTTCTTTTAAGGCTTCATGACGGTACCCTGTTTCCTTTTCTCGGGACCGTTTTATGCTTTCCTAACCCGAGAGTCGCCGGCCTATCTCGGGCGACTCCGGCGAAAGGTTTTCCCCTTCTCCAGACAAAAGATTTTTCCTTTTCCCGGTGTCAGGTAGATTCCTTTTTCACTTCATGCGGTTGATATCCCTTTTTCTCCGGGAGGTCGGGACCTCTATTTCCCTTTTTCTGACCGTTCCCTCCTCTTTCCCGTAACTTTTCGACCTAACCTGTCTCCTGTCAGAGGAAACTACGCGACAACTCAGCCCCCCCCTACAACTTACCTTGCCTTTTTTTTTACTTGGGAGTTGGGAGGCTGGCCGTGGAGCAGA
>Ga0179593_1512313_pt1 | contig 21049 bp, 21 predicted proteins | sample CZODoug2_1_08_16_FD_185931 | JGI IMG/M metagenome (GOLD analysis project Ga0179593, IMG submission 185931) | Vadose zone soil fungal communities from Angelo Coast Range Reserve, California, USA - CZODoug2_1_08_16fungal (PacBio error correction) | ecosystem: Environmental > Terrestrial > Soil >... | reverse complement strand
TGGGTTGTTCCGGTGCCCAGCAGGTGTAACGCCGAAGTGATCCTGCATTTTCACAAGGCGCTATGTTTCCCAATCTCCGACTTTGGTTCAGTGCGGCCCCCAGCCTTTTCTTTTTTCCTGCTCCTACACGACCGGCCCAAATGATTTCGATGCGTCCTGAGCGATTCGATTTTTTTCTCGCACCCAGTCGGGGGGCTCTGACCTCCCATGTTTTCAAAGTGATGAGGTTCGGCCGCGACACATCCCTATTCGTGTGACAGCACTTCCCCTTCTCTCAGTTTTCCCCCAACACTTGCCCCAAACACCTTATAGTGACGACCCGTTCCCCCCTGTTCCCCCTGTGGAAGGTCCATATTTCTGTAGGTGGCCTTTCTTTGACGCCCATGGATCTCGAGGAAATTTAGCGTCAGCCCGTTTTGAAGCCAGCCCCCTTTTTGCGGTTTTGCTCTTTTTTCCTCCCCTCTGACGTTAAGGGATGATTATAAGTCTTTGCACGATCAGGTCATCACAACTCTCTTTTGCCCTTCTTGAGGACGGTATTTTGACCACATGTTAGGCCACCCCCACTTCGTCATGGTTACGGGATTCGAAATCCGCCTATGAAATTAGTTGAATGTTTTTCCCTAACCGATTTGTCCCCCACCCCCTTTGAGTGTTACCTATGACGTCGTTTTTTTAACGACCTCTTGTCACCGATCCTCCTCCTGGACCCTTTCGCCGTGGCCATTCAGGTATTTTGGGCCAACACCCAGCTCCACAAATCGCTTCTTAGTTGGTTCAGTCTCCCCTTTTCAGTCGCCCCGTCGTACTTCCCTTACATTGCACGTTCTCTAGCGCTTCCTTTCCCCTAGAAGCATTGAGCGATTCCCTTGCGGAATTTTTGTGCCCTGGAGGCTCTGTTTTTCTTCTTTCCCTTCCAAGTCCATCCCTCGCTCCACCGCAGTCCAAAAGTTTTGGATCGCGCGGTTCGAATTTTTTCTTTCGGGAACTCGCTTCGGCACCCCTTTTTTTGAAAAATCCTTCCACACCGGGCGCAACCAGGTGACCCTTTTTTTTTGAGGCTGGCGGTTGAAGTCTTCCCTCTAAGTCCTCCCCTCCTGGCTCCCCCCTGTTTTTTTTCTCTTCTGAGTTCCCCAACATTTTCCTCGTCGTGGCTGCTCTCTTTTTTCTCTTCTTTTTTGCTCCGGTCCGTTTCCGGCTTAATCTTCCCCACTCCTTGAGATCTCTCCCTTTCTGCCGAAATACCAGCAACAGGCCATTTCGGTTCTCAGGGCCAAGATCTCTTCCCCCTCGACGTTTTCGTCTACTTTTTTCACGCAGAATTCAACCTGCAACTCCGGTTAGGCAGTTCGGAAGGCTCTGTCATGACATATCCAGTATTACCCCTACCGCAACCCCCCCCCACACGGGTCTCCCCCTTTGGCAGCCTTTTTCATTTGTGGGGTCCACATTTTGTCCCTCTCGACCCCTCCCCCCCCTGGTTCCGAAAAGAACGACAAGTCCTCGGTCGTAGTTCACTCACAACTTGGCACTCCTTTTTGGGACACTTTTTTTCTCTTCTTTGGGTGCTCCAAACTCCAAAATACATTGAAAGGAGCAGCCCCCTTGTCATCAGCCACCCCCAGCGCCCCATGCTTCTCTTTTAGATTTTGGAGCCATTATGTTGCTTACTTGCCTTACTCCTGAAGTTTACCGCAATTCCCTTTTTGAACTAAAGATTCGGGTGATTGCCGTTGCCGACCAAATACATAATGGTTCCCAAGGCCTCTCCGCATAAGTTCTAGAATTTTCCAGCTTTTTTTAGTGCGTGTTTTTAACTTCTGGCCAACCATCTGGAGAAATCCATCCGGCGGTCCTAACTTCAATCTTTTTTTCCAAAAGAGGTCACCTGAGTTACAAGAAGTCCGCACAAATCGGGTTTTCAACCTTCACCAGGAACTCTGACTTTCCCAATAGTCTTTAAAATTCGGTAGCCTCTTGAGGATGTGTTTATGCCTAGACGGGCAGAACCAGGGCTAGGCCCTTGTCCGGAACCTCCTTTCTCCCTCTTATTTGGGGTGGCCCATCAGAGCCACAACCCCCCCGCCCCTCTGTTCAGGACGCTGGGTTAAAGCCCGTCTTATCTTTTCGCCGCTGCGAATTTCACAATTCCCCAGTGCTTGTTCCCTTTCAAACCGACTCGTTTTCTTCATAACCGTCACAAAGTTGATCCTTTCTGGAGTTCTTCTTTGTCCGAGTTAGGGTCGAAGAATTCTCAGTGCTCCAGACTTATTGTTCTACCGGAAATTAATGCAGGGAGTCTGATTTTAGGGCAAAATCATCCCCCATCTGTTATAGTGAACACCTCTTCATCGGTCAGTAGTAGAATGAACCTCCACGTATTCCAGGAGTCCACAGAGACATTGTCTCTTTTATTCTGACCACACATCCCCGATCCTTTGCCTCCCCCCTAGGATTCTTTTATCAAGTGTTATACCAATGGCCGACATCTTTTAACCCTGGAGTTTTTCAGACTAAATTTACAGAAGAGTCACTGTGTTCTTTCTCACCCGACTTGTTCACTTTGAACATTCCTATTTGAGGCGAGGTGTGCCTTACTTTATGACAAGATGGGGTCTCTACGAAGTGTTTTTTCCCATATCTTAATTCTTTCTCTCAGGACCCAACACAGCTACTACGCCACGACTAGTTATTATGTTACCCAGACCCAAAAAATTGCCTCTGTTTTTCTCGTCATTTTTTTTTCCTTTATAATTCCCATTTTGCGTATTTCAAGAGTTTCCTTAACCCCGTTCAAACAGGGCTCTTGTCTATGCCTTACAACCCATGTTCTTGCCCCGGGAAGTCAGACCGTAGCCCCGAGTTTCAGGTTTAGTTCCAAGGACTTTCAACTCAGGCTCCCTTCTTAGCACCCCACAAACTTCCCTCGGAGCCTCAGAGCACTACGCTCTAGGGTTAGTCGCTGCCTGTCGCGTTCTCTCGAGCTGTTACATCGTGAACGCGGAATTTCCCCCCCGACCCGACTCTAGTTTGCCATAGCTTTGGGTACCCCCCCCCCAAAAACCCCCATGACTCGTGGCTTCGCGAATATTTTTTTCTCTGCGTTTTCCTCCTTTTGGATAGCGTTGATGACCGGAGTAAACCTTATCAGCTTCACCTTTTGTTGGGTTTACCCCGACATCCACAAGACAAAAATGGCTCCCGAGCGGTAGATATCCTGATTCTTGCGGTCCAGATTGTTTCGCCCTCGCTGTCGAGCTATGAAATTGTTGCCCCTTTGACGCACGCGAGGAGGGAGAAACGACGCGTCGCATTTGTGAGGCCGTCAGCCCTTTTCTGTCGTTATTTTCCCCCCAGTACCCGTCTGACTCGACCCTTAGTGATTCCCTTTTATACAAAGAGAGTTCACCTCCCCTTTGCCTTTCGGGTAACGGAACCCCTTTCCCAGAAGCCTTTCAACCCCTCCTTCCCATCCCGTGCCGACCCCCCACTATGACCCCCCCCCTAGTTTATCGTAATTTTTTTTTAGTTCTTGTTACCTCCCCAATCCGTCTGAGTATTGATGAACACCTACCTGCCACCGATGCAGAATATCCCAGGGGTTCACCTCCTGTGAAGTCCCCCAACAAGCAACCATTTATTCTCCCCCCCCCCTAATGGCCGGCTGTTCCAAATCCCCAAAACCAAATCCAATGCTTCTTAACCCATTTATAACGGCGGCCTTGCGCCTTGCTTTCTTGTAACCCAAAATAGACCCCTTGAAGTGCTTCCTTCTATACTTGTGAGCTGTCCTCACCCCACCTCTCCCCTTAGTGGGCCTCGCACCCTCTTTTAACCTGCGTTATATCTATCCTGACCGTTTCGTTCATTTTCCTCCAAATCGTTTTTTTGATTTGAAATGTTTTTTCATGAATCCCCCCCTCACCAAGGATTCTTCCTTCTCCTTTCCAAGATTTTCTTGGAGACATCTCTCCCCTGATAAGAAGGACCCAAAGATAGTCCCTGCCCGAACATCCTTTTTTACTTGATGAAAGCCCCTTCTTTGTGGGAACTTTTCGAGCATGTTGCCTCTTGCGCATCGTGAACGAGCGCTTTGCTTTGAGAACAACCCCGATATGCCTATGCTTTTGTGGATCTTGCACCCCCGAGTTCTTGCAGTCTGCAATTTCATGCTTCTGCTGATAAGAGTGATAGCACCGTCTTCATCCACATCCTGATATTTCTTTTCCGTATTTTTTTCGGCCCACTTCACGAGTTCTTGTTCAGGTCTACTCCCCCCTATGTTTCGTCTGAACGTTGCCAATTTTTTAAGAACCCCGAGTTTCTCCGAAATACGGTATTTTTCTCACGATTCCCTTTGCCCCTCGACCTCCCACGCTTCTTGGTCACATTTCTCGGGAACTCTCTCTTCCCAGTTTTCCATTGTTCTTTTGGCATTCCCACGACCTCTTTTCGACCCTTATGTAAAGCTTCCCTCGGGGTTTCAAGTTTAAAGTCTTCGTAATTTTACCCACTCCTTTTTCGCTTTGCGGGCCGCTGTCGGGCCACCTTGCTCCATGTCTAGTGTGGTACTGTACCCTGCCCACCCCAAAGAACAACCCCCCCCCGGTGTCCGAGCCCAAGTCTTGGCGTGCCTTTCGGGTCTCTCTCTTACTTGTTGTCTTTCCCCAGGGAGCGTAGGCACATTTACAAAAATTCCTGGCCCAGGGAGCAAGTTTTCTCTTTTTGTTGTATTGCGGGCCCAGGGGGACTCTTTTTAAGCACTTTTTGTTTCGAAGAAAAGGGCGTTTCCTGCCGGTCTTCTGTTTCCAAGTCTGTCTCCTTTCTCGACTCTGTAGCCTGCCCTAGTTTAGTCTTTTCCTTTGTAGGGATACGAGAGAAATAGTTTTTTGCTCGGTCCTAGCCGTTTGACCATGTCCTTTTAACCCAATGCCGCGGATCAGTTGACTTTTCTCTAGGTAGTCTGAGAGTTTCACACCGGTGGTAACGTCCATTTTCCCCACTGATGAAAACTCTCCGGATTTTCTTTTTTTTGATGAATTTAACTAGGCCACGTGCCCTAAAGTTCCCCCCCCCCCCAACCCTTGGCTCCAATTTTTTGTCTCGCGATTTCCCCATTGCCCCCCATTAAGACTGTTAGACATTCAACAGAAAGTTTGTTCGGTCGAGCCCCAAACCCCAACTTTGGCCTTCCTTCTGTATAGAACGTTTTTCTTGTTGCCTGTGATCCGACAAACAATGCACCTACCAAATTGAAGCCCCTCGGTTCGCCGCCACTCTACTCATGATGTACCACAGCTGCGTGGCGTTGGGTATCATGTCCCCGTGTGCGTCATTCATTAACCTTCCTAATTTCCTCTCTATTATCTTGACACCAGTAGATCATTGGTTGGTTCGGTTGGCTCCCCTGCCAACCTTTTTCCAACCAACGGACCGTCCCGCGATTAGTATCGAGCTCCTGTACCAATGCTCTTTTGCGGTCGCCGTGGTCTAACCCTCTCTTTTTTATGAACCGGAGTTTCTTTTTCAACTCCGGTTTTCTTGAACCCTTCGTCCCCCTCGTTCAGTAAACGGCTGGATTAAGAACCCACTAAATCGGGTTCCGTTTTCATGATTGTTCCCGTACCAAAATCGTCCGGATGATGTGTTTCTTAGCTGCATATCAAACTTATTTATCAATTGTACCTGCCAAAAACAGATCCCTCTTCACCTTTCTTCCCCACAAAAAATCGCACGGGTTTTAACCCTGTGCTGACCTCCTTCTCGACCTCCCTTACAATTAGTTCTCTCATTCCCCCTAAGAAAGTGGGGTTTCTTTATATAACAAGGAGGATTTTCTTATGGCCCTGTCTTTTTTCTGAGTCTTGCCCGAGAATGAGATCTTCCCGATCCTTTTTTTCCTCCCGTTACTTTCTCCCCTTTGTGCTTCATTGGATTCTTCCCATAAGACCCTCTTTTGTTGCTGAAATCGACCTCGTTTCATGATCTCTGAAGATCATTGTGCCCTGTAGGGGATATCTTGAACACTGAATTCTTTGGTTCTCTTCTCCCAACCTCTTTTCCATGGTGATTCCTCCGAATTAGTGGAGATCGTGGTTACCCCAACCTGACCCACGTCACCCCCGGTGCGAACTCTCTCTGGAGACAGCCCTTTTTTTTTTCCTTTCTGAAAGCCCTTCCTTCTTGAAGCTATTTTTTCGGGAGTGTCGCACCTTTCGATTTTTTTCTCCGCGGATATTTGAATCTCTTGGGTCTTCTGTTGCAACCGATCCTCCAAGTTCCCGAGGATTGACTGCCCAACCCCCCCAACCTCCGAGAAAAGTTCAATTATTAAATTTTTCCTTCTCCAGTCGATGTTTTTATGTCCTCTTTCGTTTTTCACCCGACCAAAAGGACTATCTTTTGGATTGTTTCCTGATGATTTTATCAAAATTTTCTTCCTGCCTGCGTCCTCACTCATTTTGTGTAACCGGATTGTCCTACTTCCTACCCCGTCTCTCTTTTCCCTAAATCCCTTAAGAAGTCCCCGTCGCTAGAGGGGCCCGTTCTCTCGACTTTCCCAATCCACGCGACTCTGGCTCCCCCTTGCTGCAAGAATTGACATCCGACCCCGTGTGTTTTGGACTACCGGTAAACTATCTACCTTTGCTTGTAACCCAAAACCCACGTGCTTTCTCCCTCCTTTTTTTATCCTTTCTTTCCCTCCCTAAGGTTGTGGGTTGAGCAGATAATACCACCCTTTATTCTACCCGTGCTCGTTTCGAACCTCTCTTTTGCTCCCTCTTCGCCCGATCGAGTGTCAACTTCCACTAACCCCCCCTGAGCCGAAGCGCAGTCAGATGCAATCAGAGTTTACCTCTCGCCGCTCTAGGTAAGAGTTAGCATTTTTTTGTATCGGTCGCACTCATCCAGGCCCTCCTTCCCATCTCTACCCCTCTCCCCCCGCTCTCCGCTGCTCCTGGGTTCTTCCCAGAGGAGTCATTTCCTCGCCATCTCTTGGGCGCGGTTAACCCGAAACACATCTGACCTCAACTTTCTTCCCCACAAAACCCAACCCCCTTTGTAAGACCCATGTGTACCTCTTTCCCCTTTTTCTCTTTCTTTTCTTCCAGTCCCTTTCTTTCAGTCTGTAGTCATCATCGTTTTTGTGTCTATGGTGTTGGACCGATATGCCCCACTTTTAGCGGAAAGAATCGCTTATCCACCCTGGACATAATTTTTTTCGACGCTTTCACCAAGAAAAAACATTCCTTCACATACTGGGTTCAGTCGGTCATTTCCCCTGAAACCCACACAAACTCGCGCTTATTACCCCCAGTTCTCCCACTTTCTACTCCGAAGTTGCCCTTCCTTTCCCCCCACAAGTCCCCACTCTGACGCCCCGCCTTCATTTCTCCGCTTTTGGCTATGATCTCTAGATCCTCGCGAGCCCTTTCCCGAACTGGTCACTTGATTCTTCTCTCCTTGAGAACTATTACGAGCCCCCCCCCAAAATCTTTTCATTTCCGCACAACTGAGCCAAATCAAAGAGTCTTCTCCTTGAGTGTCACAAGATCTTTTTTCCACTCCCTACCTTTTTCCTTTCACCCAGACGCCTCAGGCCCCCCCAACTACACGATAGACTCATAAATTCCCTCCTGGTTTTCGTCCTTTTCTTTTCCTACCCCCACCCCCGATTCGGTAGTGAACGTTTACGCCCCCCCCTTTTCTTTTTGTTAGGCGCTCGAGCATTTGTTTTCCGAAGGATTTGAGAATCCCTCCCTATCATATTGCGTTTTGGATTTTTTGATTCCCAGAAAATTTGAGGTAGGCCCCCCCTCTTTATGTAGGGTGAAGCATGAGGCTTTCCGTCGGCCCTATTCTTCACTCACCCCCCCCATTCGATTCCACTTCTGGGAACCCGGCTGAAAAGTCCCCCTTTTTCTGTACCGATCTTAATACCCGATGTTCGTACCTGGAATTGTCTCGCCCTGCATGGGGGCAAGAAACCCCCGCGTTGAATATTATCAGGTTCTTGCTTCAGTGTTGAACTTTCGTACCATGCTAAGAAATCGCTTGTCATAGCCGACCGTGTAAATCGAGACAGGTTTGCCGTAGGCTTTTGGATGCGCAACTGGCTACACCCCCTATTCGGGCAAGAGACACTGCAGGATTCCCCCCCCCCTTCAGCCCCTTCCCCCCCATTTCTCCCCCAATTTAGTGATAGGTTTCCCTAATTGCTAGTGATGTTTCGGCGGCCCCCCTGCTTATGTGTTTTTTTTTTTCGGAGGTGCCCCAACACCGCATGTTTTGATCACCTTCCAAAATGGTCGTATTGCTCTTTTTTCTCCCCTCGCTTTCTTTAGTTCGAACCCTTTCTTTGTCGCATAGGACACCATTGATACCTTGAACTGGGCGCCCTTCGCCCGTTTTTTTTTCCTCTCTCATTTTTGCCTTAATACAGTCCTTTTTATGCTCTGATAGTTTGAATGTTTGAGTCCTTTCGTTACCACTTGCCACCTCCCGCTGTCCTTCCCTCGTAGCCGTCCATGCTGCTGTGATTTTCTAATTGACCTGTTTTAGCTATTTAGAGTGTCAAGAGCGGGTGTTTTCTATATTATCCAATGAATCCTCCCCATCCAATACAGGCATTCGCGAGGTTCTAAAATCGAGGTGGTACAAGGTGTTTATTCACCTTTTCACCTAAGGGTGAGGCCCTTTTACTGGATGTTAGCTTCCCCCTTCCCCCTCCATCCCACACCCCCATGTATCCCCGGGCCTGATTCTTTGCCAAATTTGGACATTTTAGAAACTCCCCTGGTTAAATAAGAAAGAGGTCGATCCCTCTGCCTCACCACCCTGCCTCCCGATGGATAGAATCTTCTTATTGTCGGTCCCTATCTTTTCCTACGAAAACACCGCACTAAATACTTACTTCTGTTGTGAAGAAAAGTAATTCATTCTTTGAAACAGAGTCTTGGTCGAAATTCGGGATCTTACTGCTAATACCGTCTCCTCACCTTACAGCTCCCAACCAGACGATAGCCCGGTTCCTCTTTGCGGTGGAGGTGGTTTGGCCGTCCTGCAACCAACAAAAAGCGTTGACCCCAGGACAGCTAGATTTCTGCAGATAGATTTACAAGCTCTTGCGACGGTCTGGGACCCTCGTGCTACTTTCCCCCCTGCCCTGTGCTTCGCCCGTTTTCGAAAAACAATGACGTCCCCTCCCGTCAGACAGTCACCCGGTGTGTGCCGAAGCCCCTCTAGCCCCCCCTTTAAGGGCCTCATTCGGAGTTGTCAAAACTATTAGTTAGGCCCTCTACTGTAGCCAGGGATGATAAGAAAGGAGTCTCGGACATGCTCGAACCCTCTCTTTTGGGAGAGTCCCCACAAACCCTGCCTTAATAAGTAGGCACATCCCCTGGCATTCAATCTGACATTTCCACTCCGCTGTCCACTCTCCATGTCTACATTCACTACATTTGAGAGGGGCGTATTTCTCCTCCCCCGTCACCCGAGGTCAATTCTTGTTATTCGTGTTGCCCTTTCGCTGTGCAGAAGAAATGCTACCCTTTCTCCCGACTCATCTTTCATTCCCTGGGACAATCCCTACCCTTTGCGTGTTCAGCTAGCGTTTGGCCCTCAGCACTGATTTGCTCTGCACATTTCCCTTTTCCTTTCTTGACCTCCTTTTCCAGTCTGTTGACGATGCCACAACCGGCCTGTTCGCCCTCTCTCTTGAGGCATACGCTTTTCCTTTTTTTTCCAATCCGACTGGAACAGCCACATTTCGCAAGTCCCCCCCGGCGTGTGAATGGTTGTTGAAGAAGCCTACCCTTGTGGTTCTCGTTCCCCCGATGGCCCTATTTTTTTCAGGACATCGTTTGTCGGTGAGTCACGTAACACGCTTTTTTTATATATGATTATTGTCCGATCTGGGCATTCGTTTCCCCCCCCCCCAAGCTGAATACCGAACATACTCGAGATCCCCCACAAACTTTTGGAGTCCACGTCTTGCCCCCCCCCAGGACTTTCTTTTCCCTTCGGTACCCTTCTTTGAATTGATTTATGTAGCCCCTTTCTTTCGCCACCATTCCAACCTTCGATTGGATTACCTTTTCAAACCCCCAATTTTCGCGGACCAGTTTAAGCGAGCTCCAGATTGTCTCGTGTTTACTCGTCAGACTGTAAACCCTTCTCTGAGCACCACACCTGCTCTCTCCCGAGCTCTGAGCGATGTGGGGTGGGTGTTTTCTGGGTGACGGTTCCTTAGAAAGACTTGACCCTGCTAGGTCTGCTAAGGTTACTTCCATGAATTTGCAAATCCGACGAGTGCGCAATGCGAGCCTTCTCCCAAACAAACACTTGACACTAGGGATAATCTTTTTTTATCTATGTTTCCTCCTCCCCCTCTTTGTTGTGAACCTGCTCAACTTCCCGCTTCTTGTTTGGTTTACGCAAACGATACGCTCTTTCGCACATTAGTTTGTGCTTTCATCTTGTTACCTTCTGGACGTTCCAAACGCGAGACCCGTCGCTCTCGAGAGGTGCCCCCCATTTGAGGAAGGGCCAAACTTCGCTCTATTGTCGGTGATCCACGACCCTGGTTCTTTGGCTGGCCGATACCTAGATCCCCTCTCCCCCTCTATCACAAGGAGCCCTTTGCAGGGTAATCTTGCTTACTTTTTCGAACCATTGTTCATGCCTCATCCGAAATAGACTTGCGGGTTACATCCAAATCTTGAAAGCATCACCGTAACCTTACCATGTAGACCAAGTAATCGGAGTTTCTACGTTAGTTTTTTTGTCTTTTTCTTCCATCCTTTTCGTATGGTTTCTTGCACCCCAGGCTAAATTCCCAAGTTCCCTCCTCCTGACCACAAGCGGGTCCGAAGAGTGGCACTTGCCCCTCAGTCCCACCTCCCTTCCCCCACCCCCCCTGGAGGTTCCAAACAAACCACTTTCCCAGAAGATTCCTAACCTTTTGAACTTGAGTTGCTTTCTTCCCCCCCCCCCCACCCAGTGCGCCAAGAATCAGCGCCCATCCAAGTTTCCCCCCGTGGTCTTAGAGACCGCCGTCCTTGTGGCAGCGCCCCCGAAATTTTTATGATCGATTGTCGTCCGACCTGCCTCTCCGAGCACACAACAGTGTGTACGATCATGAGTCCCTTACCCCCACCCCCCCCCCCAAGGATTCAGGCGAGACCTCTTTCTTCTTGACCCCTCTCTCGCCAAGCACTCCGCAGTCCCCCAATACGACGATCCAGCCCCCCTGTGTCATCATTGTTTACGGTTGAGATCACATATGAGGATTGGTAAATCGACCTCCTTTCATTTCGTGCCGTAGCGAAAAGTCCAGCCGTCGCCCTCCATTCTAGGAAGATTGGTGGGTTTCTTGGCTTCCAGCGATCATTTTTGCAGCATTGTCAGGATATGAGTTCCTTCCTTTTTTATCCAGCTAGGGCATCAACACCCTCGCCTCTTCCTACCTTATGGTGACCCCAGAATTTTTTACCTTAAGTTTCGTTTAAGGTTTTATTTACACAAAACAGATGGTTCGCGCTTTCTGTCTGTTCATTATGTAAAGAACTAGTTGAAGATCGACCCTCTTGCTTTCCCTTCGTTGAGCCACCGAAACTATCTTCTAGACGTCAACGTTTTCCATTCATCCCTATGGGCATGACTCCCCGCATAACCCGATTCCTCCCATTCCTCAGAGTCACTTAGGCGAAGCAGTACCCTTCATTTCCCAAACCTAGATTTTCCCCTCCCCAAAGCCCCTTCTTCGAGGCCGACTATCCTATAGTGGTGGCTCTTTTTACATTATGCCCAAACAATCCCTCATCCTCTTTTCCAACAATTCCAAAGTTGTGTCTTGCCCTAGGATAATCTTCTCTTTACCCCAAGGTTCGCGTAGACGGTCCCAACCCATTTCAATCTTCAAAACCTGGCCCAACAAGGCTTCCTTTTTCTTCTATTGCTTTCGGTGAAGCAGATCCTACTCCTTCTTCCCTAAGACTCACCGGTTTGACCCCTTGTTAGCCATTTTCTTTTCCACATATATTGGATGCGTACTATTAGAATGCATCCCTTTTCTGTTCCTTTAGTTCCGGAAGGTGGGTTCTCCGGAGTATGCCTACCTCCCCCCTTTCTTCCTTGTTCGATAGATACCCCCCCCCTGGCCGACCCCACTGAAGACAACTTATGCTCCCGCTAAGAGCCTGTTTTCGCATGGTACAAGTGCTTTTGTTCAACTTTCTTCAAAACTACTGCGTGAGGCGAAGGAGTAAGTCTCTCACTTCCTTCCCCTGGCCGAGCAACCCCCCAAACGCCAATTTTTAGTTGTGGTATATTCCCCTTGGGAATATTTTCTCATGCCTAACGCAGTCGCGAGGTAGATAATGAAATACCAAAATTCGGATCGATTCCTACCACGCCCCCTATTGGTGTTCAAGGAATACCCCCGACCCTTTCTCCCCATTTACATAAGGCTTGACGCTTTGTTTTTCCCTCCTCCACGGCATGCTCTGGAAAACAATCGCATTTGGGGGACATCTTCTTTCTTTTCCTCCCCCCTGTCCGCTCCTCATAAGTTACGCCCCTCTGGCTTTTGCTGGTTGTATGCCAACCCCTCCTTTCCCAAACTAGGCCTCAGATGTCTGTTCTCGATTGTGGTCCCAGTTGAGGCTGACGTTTTCATTCTTTAAAACGAACCAACCTTCTTTCGATATCCCCGTCTGTGTCCCACCAAACCATGCCGGACCCACATTCTCTTCCCCCATTTTCTCCACCCACTCCCCTTCAGTTTCCATTCGTGCCATAAAGTTTCCCTTGTCGCTTGTTATTCCTTTTAGATTCTCCCCCTCACGTTACCCCCCGTGCATGCGTTCTCTTCTTTTTTTGTCATACCCAGAGACCCCCCCCCCCCAACCCCGTCTTCTGGCATAGAGGTACTCGGATGACCTTCCTTTCTTCCCAATTCGCACTACCCATTCTGGCACCCCCTTTTTCCCCCCCCCCTAGGCTTTTTCACCTTAAAAAGGACCTTTCTTTCTTTCACTTCGGGTATTAGGCCGTCGCCTTGCTAGGTACTCTCCTCCTTTTGTAAGATATTGTCCCCCGGCACTAGAGGGGAGTTTCGCTCAGCCCTCTTTTTTGCTATTTCCCCATCCCCCCTTTCATCGACGATTCCTCCTCCAAGGAAAAGTTCGCCGTTCCACACCGAAGGCCATTGGTTCGCTCCTCGTAACAACGTTTTGAGGAAGTTAGATTTTCTCCCCCTTGTGGAGCCGGTTTCCAGCACTTCGCATTAACCCAGGCCCCCTTTTCCGTCATTTTCCTTTTTCTTGGGAAGACTCCGTTGGTTTTCCTGACCTTCCCCCGAAGGGAATAGACCCTTTCCGGTTTCGGTGAGGTAGATTTTTTCTGTGTGGGATACCGCGTTAGTTTCCGCTATTTTTTTTCTCTTTTGCCCAAACACTGCCCCTCCCCCCCCCCCCTCCGTAGGTTTGGCAACACTTTCCCCCCAAACCCAATTTAACGTTCGTCCTTTCTTCCTTTCTTGAAGAGGTGACAGGGCTTTCTTGTCGTTTTGTCAATAGCCAACGGCGAGGGCGGTTGCTTCCTTTTATTTCAAACCATTTTTGCACGGAATGTCCGAGTTCTCTTTAGTGACACCCTGACCTAATGGTTGAAAGATGCTAAATTATCTCCAAACATTCTCCTCGTCGTTCTCCCCGTTTTGACGACTTTCTTAGCCAGTCGCGATTTCACTCGCGCGCCTTCGTTTCCCAAATATTTTTCTTGTCCCAGAATGTCAGTAGAGTGCCCCTTATGTGCTCCCAAAGCTCGTTTGGTAAACCCCCCCCACACAACCTGGTCCCCGTTTTTGTAGGGTCCTGGATCTTTTCTCCCTAATACGACTTGTTGTGCGTAGTGCTATCCGTCAGAAAAACGACATCGATTGCGTTTTTTTTGGGTGTACCGACTCTCTGGATTTTTTTTTTCCTCCGTTTGGGAGAGAATCTTGTTAAATTTGACTTAAACGATTCAAGAACGATTCTTTTCCCCCTTCGCGCGAATTTTACCATCTCTCTCTCCTTGTCAACCTAGCGGATTTGTCCTTTTTTTCCCTTTCCCCCCAGCTCTTCAGACAGTGGTCGTCACCTCTTTCCGCAAATTTGGTTGCTACACAGTTCACTGTCCCGATTGTGCTCGTGTTTAAACTAGCAAGATGCCAAGACTCATTCCACTATCATTTCCTGACCTTCATCCCCTAAAGAGTTTAGGCAATTTTTCTTTGTACTCGAGCGTCTTTTTATGGGGCAACTTCTGACACTAGCGGTCCAGAATTCCTTTCCCCCCCCCTTTTTTATTCAGCACTCACGAAACCAGATCATGGCCCAAGGCACAGGTGCCCCTCAACACAAAGTGTATTCACACTTGACTCGCCCACGTCCTTGTGATCGTTGATTCTTTCAACTCGACTCCTTGCCTAATTCTCGTTGTGGCGATTATCCACACAAATCGCTTTTTTGCCTCTCTTACTGCAAATGGCTCATTCATGCGCTCCTGAATTCTATGTTGTCGAAACAAGTGTTTTGGAATCCCAGCCATAGCTACACTCAGGGGTGTCCTCCCATTTTTTCTTTACTTAATCTATATCCCTCCCCTCCGTACCAAAAGATATATTTTTCCTCCCCATCCTTTGTAGAAGAAATAGGGTGAACTTGCTCAGCCTGGCCTGGTCTTGAGACGGTATTGCCCCTTCCTTTTCCGGCCTTTTTAGCCGGGTCGCCCCTTCGGTTGTGCTGGGATCAGACCTTAGAGGCGGACGTAATTTTCATTCGTCCTTCTGTGGAGGGTAGACCGCTCCGGCCACCTGTTTTGCTACTTTTTTTGACCACGAATGGATCCACTTCCATCTTCTCTTAAGCTTAACCCGCTTGTCCCGTAAGTCTTTGGCGAATGTTTTTCCCAAACCCCTGTTGAGATAGGAATGTATTCACTATTTCCCCCTATGCCCCTGTCGCCCTACCAAGAGCTTGTTTCTCTCGCCGGACCTGATGTGCTCCCGTCCCCCCTATGTTGCATGACACGCACCACCCCAGCACACCTCGTGATCTTTAGCTTCCACAGAGTAACTTTTCCTTTTCCGCCTTTCCTCCTTTTCTGGATACCCTTTATGCTTTCTGAATTGGCCCCGGCTTTCACCCCTCTCTTTCTTATTTAGGGGCCCTTCTTTTTTCTTCCTCCTGTTTCCCCAAAAGCTCAACTTGGGCGAGAACAATCCGTCCAAAGTGTGGCAGTTTTCTTTCCTTTAACCTTGCTGTCGAATACGGGCAACATTTTTTGTAACCCCCGTTGCCATGATTTTTTGATTTGATTGAGTGGGTTGCTAATAAGTATATTCCGCCTTCCAACCTTTTAATTTTGATCTGACTTTCAAATTCATCACACATCTTGTCATTCTCCCTTCTTTCCTTTTGGTAGGACTTAGCTTGTTCTATATTCGCCCCCTTGTTTTGAGTCAACCCCTCATGCCGTCAAGGAAAAAGCGTTTCCGTCTACATCGATGTCACCTCAAATCAGCGATATGGTTTAAAAGATCCTTCACCGATGCCACACAGGTGATTCCCCGGAAGTTCTTACCCGGTGAGTCCCACCGTGAACTAAAACCAAAAAACTTGCCCAATGGATCCCAACGTGTGTTTTTCTGGATTGTTACAATTCTTTCCTTCCCGGGTTTGAAACCAAGACTGAAAGGTCCGGTCCTCCCCTCGGCATTACCACTGGGGACTTTTTTGGTTCCGCGTTTAGTGTTTGTTGCAGGAACACACCACTTAAGTTTAACACTACTAATCTCCCCCCCTCCTTGTTTGTACGAAGCAAATAGATAGGGCTGCTGTGTCCCCCATCCTCCTTCATTGGTTCCGAATAAAAAGAATCCACTTCTTTCCTACTCCATTAAGTATCTCTGAAATGACTGACCCCCTAAGCTCGCGGGGGTGTTTCTGGGGTGATTATGGGTTCGTCCTTCCACACAACTTTCACCAGTACAGGCGCTCATTTAGTCCGAGACTTCCCCTCTTTGCTTCCCTTGTTTATGGAACCCCTTTCTTAGATCCTGGCCGATATTCACCGCTGTGGCTTGCCCCACCATGTCCACCCCGTCAGATAACAAAGCTTGTCGGTTCCCCTCATTAACCATTTCACCGAATTACCCTTCGACCCGGCTCTCCACTTTAGTTTTGATTCCCCTTAGCTTGTGCTTGGCACAGGATCTTAATTCCTGCCCCCCTTTAGCGAGGGGCCTGCCACTATTTTTTTTGGAAGCCCTAGACCACCCAAACTCATTTGCCCTTTTAGGAAAAGACTTCTGAACTACTTTTCTCTGAAGTTTCGACTACCCCCCCTAGGAAAGTCCCTTTTCGGCCCCTTCCCCTACCCTAGATGGGTATTTTTTTCCTTTTCCTTCACAGCCCACACGGTCCTTTCTTTTTTTGGTGCTTTTCGCGTGTATTTGGACAGAGTTCTGTTAGCTAAGATTCCCTCTTTTTGAATGCATTTGAAGAAATTTGTAACTCCCCCTTTTGTAGCTAGGTTTTGGCCTAGCACCCCCTCTTTTAGTAACTCGAAGAGCTAATCTCTCTCCCTATTTTTCAGCTCGGGATTTTTTCTTTCAGAAGATTTGTTTGCGCATAGCCCCACCCCGCGGAAATGAGTCCTTTTCAGCTTTAGAGAAGTTGGTACCCGCGGGAACAGAAAGGTATCACGTTAAGCTAGGGTCTAACGGGTCCTCGAATTTTGGTCGTCCTAGTTTTCGCGACGTACACAGTCCGGGCCATATTTTTTCAGGGATCGTTGGGGTTTCAATCTGTAACGATGGGATTCCTCCCGGTTTCCGTCCGATATGTGGAATTTCTACCTGTCTGCCCCACCAATAGCAGAATACTCCCATGATGACTTCCCCCCGTCGAAACACGTGCTCTACACTCTTTTTTTAATATTGTTGTCGGGACTGACCTTCAGAGTTTTACTGTCAGCTTTTTCGTTTAACCAGATCATCCTGACAGATGGCTTTCACCTTCTCGTCCAAATCTTGGTCGGCACTTGCATTTTACCCGTTCGAAGGGCTAGGTTTTATTATTAACCGATGAGGGTTCCTCTTGACCTTTCTTTCCCCCACACATGCTACTAGTCTAGAACGTAAGGCCCGAGAGTCGTTTGCCACAGGATGTTTCGACTTCCTTCCCTCCTCTTTTTGCGGCCGTTGCTACACGTTTGTCCCGAATTTAAAGATTCTTTCCCGACGGGATTTTTTCCGCGGCCTTTTCCTTTTCACCAACAAACGCCTACTGCACCGTAGTTGATATTTTCTATCATCCCCCCCTACCTCTTTTGTGGTGTTTTCTATCGCGAAAACGCTATCGAGGTACGTGTTGCTCCACGACCCGTTCCTTTTTTGAGGTAGTATGAGCCTCTTATTGTTTTCCTTTTCTTCCCACCCTTCTTTGAGAGCCCTCTCGGATATTTGTCCATCCTTACTTATATCGCTGCGCTTGATAACGCTAGGAGAGGGGGTGCCCCTCGAGTAGGTTCCCAAGCTTTTTTTTCCCCCCCTCCCCGAGCTGTTACAGCTTCCCTGACCATGGGTGTCGATCATTCCATTGGGGGTAACCGCACTTCAAGCCCCCCTCTTCATTGACGAAGAAATTTTCCACTTTACGGCAAGTTTTTTCTTGTCCCGTAAGCTTCTTTTATTGTTGCTCCTGTTGGGCGTCTAAATGCCCAATCTGCAAGAATCTTTCTCCCAACCACGCAGAGTTGATCCCTTCCCGCCCCAGATTCATGTCCCTTTCTTCTGGTCAGGTTCAAGAAACCCATTAGTATTTTCACCCAGCATTCTCCAGCCGGTCATTCTTCCGTGTTTCCGGCTTTTACCACAGGATACATGGGCTTCTCAAGGCGAAACATTTTTTGAGTAGCCTCTCGACCCCCCCTGGTTTTTTTTTTTTATTTGTTTCTCTTCCCTTTTTTTTTTGGCCCTGCTCCAATCCTTTGTGGCGTAGCCCCTCCCATTATGAGTCGAGTTGATTTTCATGGCCTCGCAATCTGTTTCCTTCTGGCCCCCTCAACCCCTATGCACCCTCCCCAAAGGAGTATTCTGGTATTACCACCTGTCCCTTTCTCATTCTTCGACTTCCCCACTCGTCCCACTAAACTTATGCACCGCCACCCCCGCTTGTTTACTTTTCTACTAATTACATTCCGTCTTTCCCCCCTTGCGAATTCACTGGAGATTCGCCCTCCCGTTCTGGCCTCCTAAAACCTCACCGCTGCCCCTCTTATTTTTTTTTTTTTTCTGGCTTAAAGTCAACTCTCGCGGGCGCTTATGGTTCATGAGGATCCGCGGGCTAGCAAAATTTCTAGGCCTCCACCTCTAGTGGCCACTTTCTTTTACACGTGTAGGAATCAAGCTTTCTGGTAATTCGGATAAGACCCTCTGGTCGTCGTATCCTGTGTTTGCGCTTTTAGAACCCTGGTTCCGTCTTAAAACGTTTCCTGCTTTTTTTAAAGCAGATTTTTTCCCCGCTTACCATTCGACCTTCCAAGTTTCCCCTTCTTCTTCCGCCCTTTGAGGCTCCTGGCCTCTTATTTTGAATGAACGCCCCCCCTTTTCACACTCTATATTTTTTCAGATCGGAGTTAACTTCGGATTTAAAGGCAGCCCTGCCCTTCATTCCTGACCAACCCCCTCTCTTTTTTTCCAATGCGAAGCATTCCTCGACGCCCCCTCTCTGCTCGTTGTTTTTTCTCGTTTCCTCTTGGTTTCCTGGACTCGTTGTGTCTCACCGATTAAGTGAGGTGCTATTTTTTTTTTTCTCGTCCCTCCATCTGGGGCCCGTTCTGGCCCCGTGGCCCCCCCAAAAGGCCCCCTCGCATGAACCGTTTTGAACAGGGCCTCCCGTTGGTTTTTTTTGAGTGCTTTTACTCAGTATCAATTGCCTTTTTTTCCGGGGATTTTTTGGCCCAACTTGTTTTTTTTTTTTTTTTTTTTAGAACTCGTGGCTTGCCTACCTCCTTTTTCAGTCCTGTCCTGATATTATTCGTTTTTACGTTTCTAGTAGTGACCATCTTTTCACTCCTACTCCCCTTGGTTGGATCGATCTCAATCCGACTGCCGCCGCAAAGCACAGGCCGTATCCCTAGATTGGTCGCCAGGACACTTTTTTTACACGGGGAAAAGTCAAATTTTCCAACACTCTGGTTGCAGCGGCAGGACTACTAGATTTGCGGCCAACTTAAGGACTCAACCCCCAAAAACGGACGTCCATTTGCGTCTGGCCTGCTGTTTTCCATTATTTCCGCCCCCGATCCCAAATAAAGTCCGACAGAAAGCCCCCGCTGGTCAGACAATGTCCCCCACCCCTTGGATATCATAGGTCCACCTCTTTTTTCTTCTTCTTTTTGGGCCGGAAGTCCCCCCCCCCCGACCCTATCAAGTGGAGCGCTTTTTACGAACCCCCGCATTTTTCACCATTTCGATGGGAAAAAGTCATTGTGCTTGACCCCATTCCGGCGTACTGCCTTAACCCGCCTCTCACTCAGTTATATTGCCAGTAAATGAGCGGTTTCGTTGTTTTGAGTTCCATGACCCCCCATACCAATTTGCACGTTCCGATGCAGACTCGATGAGACGGACCAATTCTTTGAGGGGCGATCTGCTTTCTACTCCGGGGCTCCATCTGAGACCAAGTTCGAGAATACAAGAGGATGGTCGAGCGGACACCAGAGGCTCGTGGTTAAAACCTTCTGAAAAAAAGGTCCTCTATCCCGTTCCTTGGGTCTGACCCAGGCCCAGAACCCCGATTGAATCCTCCATTCGGGTTCCCCGACAGTGGAGATGAGCGTAGGCTTGGTTGATTGCATGAGTGGAAGAACAGGAAGATGCCTTAATGACCTGAGTTCCGCCCTAGATTTTTGGTAAAACAGCAAACCAAACCTCTCTAATAGAGTTGGGATCAACGCTTACCCTTGACGGTCCTCCGGAGCTTCGAATCAAAAGAGAATGTAAATTTCCCCCCGCCAAGCCCCCCCCAATCCCTAGGGTCTTCTTTATCAAGCCCACACTCGATTTAATTTATGAGGTAGCGCGGTCTTTCCCTTGATGTTTTGAGCAAGAATTTTTTCTAATTTGCTTTAAACGCCGAAGTTCAGATCTAAGGCCCCGACTTCCTTTGAGGTTGTGTTTTGATGGTTTATTTTTTACCCCGCCCCCCCCACCTTTCTTTTTTTTCCAAAATTATCCCCCTCTCGTAGGGCTTAGACCATTTGCAGGCGGTCTCGGACCCTGCCTTATATTTTCTCTCCCTCCCCCAGCGGACTGATCTCTGTCTCTCCAGTTGTCCCAAGCTTGGAAAGACCCTCGCAAGCCGTCCCACTCCCAGGTGGCCGAACTAGGGTTTTCATCCTTTTTGGTTTTTTTTTCCCTTTGAACTTCCCCCGCCTTTTTCACTTATTTGGGCCCCTTCCATCTTTTTCGTGGCGTGTAGTCCCCCTGACCTCTTTTTGGGACTCTTCCTCTATTCTTTTTCTCTTTGGCATTTTTGATCGTTTTTCCCCCTGTGTCTTTTATACTAACCTAAGAGTCTGTCCTGGATCGTCCCCAAAAAACCTTCAGAATCCGATTTTTCCCCTTTACCCCGTTTTAGAAGAGATTTTCATTTCCTTTTCCTCTTTTGCCCCCTCAGACAGGAGTCGCTTGCCTTTTAAGTCTCCTCCAACCCCCATGGTTAGGAAGGTCAATCTTGTCCCGCCCCCTTTTTGAAGGTTCTGGGTTTATACCTAGTGGTGTTTAAACGGCCTTCCTTCCACCTTAGTGAAATAACCCCCTCAGTAGGCCGGTTCGCTAGAGGCCGACCGTACGTTCTTTCTTCCCCCTGCTCGCGAGTTAGGTGTAAAAATAGTTGGTGTTTTTCCCTCCTTTAACCCTATATTATTTCTTAGGCCCCTCTCTCTTTTGCGTTTCCCCAAACCCACTTTTTAATCGTTCTACTCCGGTTTTCTT
>Ga0179593_1510606_pt1 | contig 21050 bp, 26 predicted proteins | sample CZODoug2_1_08_16_FD_185931 | JGI IMG/M metagenome (GOLD analysis project Ga0179593, IMG submission 185931) | Vadose zone soil fungal communities from Angelo Coast Range Reserve, California, USA - CZODoug2_1_08_16fungal (PacBio error correction) | ecosystem: Environmental > Terrestrial > Soil >... | reverse complement strand
CTGTCGGACCATAGTTCCCTAGCCTTAGCTAGTGCGGCCCCGTCCTCTGAACTTTTACCCACGTTACTTCCGACCTTCCCCTGGTCTTGCATCTCATGGAGTGGCTCCTATGCAATGCGCCCTTTTGTCCAGCAGCGAGCGCCCCCCGTGCAAATCACGTGTGCGGTCCGGTTATGAGATTTCGTTAAAGGCTGCGCCCAAGGCGGTCATGCAATGGGTGTTAGGTGACCAAGCGCCGAATCAGTACCCCTCTCTCCAGGGAAACGCTTCCTTCATGCCGCTTCGTAGAACTCGGTTCGTTGCCTTGGGCGTCCCGGACGCTGTCTGCTCATGACGTCGCCCCTTCCGGCATTTTTTCACATCGTGGAAAAACCGGCGATTGCCGAGCATCTCATCCCCCGTCATGCAGGACATAGACGCGAAACCCGCTTTCCGATGAAGCAGATCGGGTAGGTTCATGTTTTTCATTCGCCGCTGTTTTCTGCGCATCAAGCTTGTTGATCCGGTTCGATGCCGGCCATGCGCTTAGTTGGCCCTGTTAGAGTTTGATGAGGGGTGTTTCATTCGTGTTATCCTGTATACATCCGCGCCGCTCGCGTCAATAGACTCTTTCTTTATCAGCTTTACGATGCCACCTGTGTGCCCCACGCTGATGCAGCCGATCACCCGTGCAGCCCCTTACGGCTGCCAGTGTTTGGTGTTCCCACACGTTCCCCCCGGCTATTGACAACCCATTCCCCATCGCATTAACATTCGCGTCGTCGTTCCATATTCAGCTGACAGCTTGCCATGCATTAAGCCCACATTTGCTCATTTAGAATACCCCGACCTGGACGCGGTCCACGACATTCAACTTTTGCCATCTTTCTCGCGGCCTTTTTTCGGGCCGGCCTTTTTTCTGCTTTCATAAGCTCCCCCGGTTTTTTGGCGTTCTGAATTGGAATCGGATGTCCGGAAAGCAGACCTACTCGGCGCGCTCGTCCCCTGTGGCTATTTTTCCCTTTTTTCCCCGCCATCACCTCGGGGTTTTTTCGTTTCTTTATTCGATCTGAATTTCGTTTTCGATCTAAGTGCTCCACCCATCGAGCCACCTACCCTTGGTGCACGGCGAGGTTCCCACGGTTTTGCCCTGATAGCTCGACCGCACTCCACGATTGCTTTCCGCCGCCCTTTTGGTTTTGAACGAAGACTTGGATTCCAGTCGGCGGCGAAACTGTCCCGTCGGCTTTGATGTTTCGGAGCGGCTTCGTTTCTGCTCCGTTTTTTTCATGGACAGACTCCATTCTGCCGAAATTTTTTTTTCGTCCATCCGCTCGCTTTAGGTTCATTTTGCCGACGCGCTCCACCCGTGACCTCCTTTCGCGATCCTTTTGGCCTCGAGACCGAAATTTCTCTCAGCACCAGGCATCATCGGTTCCTGCCGGACCTTCTTGAGCAATGGTGCCTAAATGGAGTCCCATCATCACGACCCACCCATTCGAATTGACGGTCCGAAGATCTTTTATGTTCATGCAACTTTTAATTGAAGACTTCTCGCCCACCGTGTGCTTCCGTTTAGCCCCTCCTCCTAGAGATGCGAGCCGTAGCACAAAATAGAGGCAAACGAACATCGTTTCCCCCAGGCGAATTGCGCCCGGGCCACAAACCGGCTCCCTCTTTAAACATTGCTCACCATCCCTGGATCGTGACTTTACCCGCTCCCCATTTGGCGGCGTTCGGAAGATATTACGTTGGCAGGTCAGAAGCGTTCGCTTCCGCCTCTTCTTACTTGGCCTTTGTCCTTGCGTGTTGTTCAATACATTCCGTCGTCCTATGAATATCTTTTTCGCCGGACTTATGCCCTGAGTTCCTGAGTCTTTGTTCCTTCGCCAACAGGATATTTACTGCCTTGCCGACTCAGCGCGGCCTTGGGTCGTCCCCTCTTTCTTGTGAGCGTACCCTTAACCATTCGCCCTCACTGCTACCCACCCCCCCAACAAATCGACCCGTAATCTCCTCTGTGTTTTTCAATCATAGTGACGCATTTGTCGCAGTCCCCCGCCGACTTCTCAGAAATTCCCCAATCCCACCTTGTTTTTGTCTTACTTCTCGGCGTTGCGCTGCGGTCCCCTCCTTCCCCATGTTTCCGCTTTTCCCCGACAAACGGCCGTGGTCTGCGCGGCGGCGACGCCGGGCGCGTCTTGTCTCTCGTTTTCTCCACCGCGCTTTCAGGCTGCGCGGTCACCCATTCTTCAGTTTCGACGCAGAACGATGGAGTCCTTTTTGTATCAGAGGCGGTTGAATTGTGGTTGACCTTGTCAGCACGGACGTCCAGCGTGTTCTGTTGACTTTGAAGAGCAGCCGAAGGCGACCCTCACGATGCGCTTTGTTGTTTCAGTCGCGCATGATCGATGCTGTTTCTTTTTACCTCTTGGTGGTGACGTGCCTCCTATATAGGCGCCTCCAGAATGGGAGATATCGCCGACGTATTGGACTACCTTCAGCGATTTTTTCGGTTTCTTTCTGATCTCCCCCGATCGAGCCCAGAACCGGTCGGTATTGCTTCCAGACCAACAGTAGCGGTGCCAAGCACGAATCTGCTTCAGGCCCTGTCTTTTCGATTTTAGGGCCGCGTTCGTGAAGCCGACACTAGTATCACTGGATTCTCCGAAGCCGGCCGAAGTCCAGCTCGCCGGTTCGCAAGTTATTCAATCGACTTCGGGTTATCTCGCCCAGCGCAAACCCACAAGAGATAACACTGCTGCGCTGCGATTCGCCGGCCACTTGGCGTCTCTTCCCGCTTCTCCGAAGTAATCGGAGAGATTTGAGACCGTGTCTCCTCCGTAGCTTTTCTCGCACGACGAGATTGAGCTTGCATCCTCGGACCGGTGGATGATTGGGGTGCTCTGATCTCGCTATTTGACTTCTGCCTTTCATCTCCTTTTAATTGTTGTGAGAGAGCGTAGTTTCATTTCTATCTAATAAACACCGGTATGTACCTCCCTTTCAACTTGTCGCGGATGGATTTCTTTCCTCTGCTCAACTTTTTTTCGGTGCTCTGTGCCCCGCGCCAAAGATTCCGATTATGTTCCCATTCTCATAGGTTCCATTAGGTTTTACGCCACATCAGGTACTTTCAAGGTGAGGCGGTCTCAGCATATTCGCCCACTGCTTCTTTTTTTTTTTTATTTGATTTTTCAGAGAGCCCTTAGATTTAGATCTCTTCCGTCTTTCTTGCTGAACTAGGGATTGTGGTTACTGGACTTGGCTTCGGATTTGTATATTTTCCTGGCCTTTTCCTTCTCGATTTATTCGGCCACCCTGGCGGCTCAGGGCCTTTTGTCTCACGCTCCCATTCCGGTTTCGTGCTCCTTCCACGCTTCGGTGTCGTTTTCGTAGGTTTCCCATCCTCTTCCCGTTGAGGGTCTCGATCCCTGACGTTTTTTTCCTCGCCAACCACGGCCGTGTCGCATTGAGGCCGGGCTATAAGCTCGGCGCTGCCTCCCGCTGCTGTGCCCGATGCTATTCGGCAGCCCGCACGTACGCTTTCCGATTAACCTTTTTCATTTTCCTTTTTTGTTCATGTAGTGAACCTTCGCTGCATCTTTCTCCACTTCCAGTTACCGACATCCTGTTTATCGGTCGTGGTCCTGATTTAACCCCCTTTCCTTCTTTCTTATCCCCAAGGATCCTGCGACAATAGATCGTTCAGTTCGCCACCACTTAATAGCCGTCTTTCCGCTGAACGGCGCTAGGCCTGAACTCCGGAAGTTTTTACCTGCTATTTCCAATTTCCTCGCGCCGTTCTTACCACCCCACGATTTAGTACGGCCTCCGGCCCTTTTCCACATCGCCAGCCGCTTCAACTCCTGTGCGCGCGAGGCCTGCCTATGGCCCCATTTTTTGCGTCACTGGTCCCCACCTTGCCACGTGACACCAGCCTGGCCTCTAGGTCTGCCATCCACGCATTTTTTCTTGCCCTATCCGCCATCACTTATCCAGGCGCCGGCTTAAGCTCGCGATACGGCACGGCTTCCCTCTGCTCCCTGACAACGTTACGCGACCTGGAACGTTTCTCCCATAACCCCGATGGCTTTTTTGTTTTTTTTTGCCATGATCATCGACCAGAACTTCAATTGGTTTTGGTTCCACGCCGGCGAACTTCAGTACGAGGTATACTCCCACGCGGACGCTCCTAATCTTGCCTGCTCTGAAATGCTCCGCGTCCGCGTTGCAGGTTATCGTCAAATCCGTTTCTTTAAGGTCCACAGCCCGGGGTCACGTTGTCTGTCGCATGTTCGACAAGGGAGCCGTTTTTGGCTTGACTCTTTAACCAAGTTCTCGTGGGTTTTCGCAAAGATATTCCGTTCTGCTTTCTTGAAGGCTTTGCTCCTCGACGGTTGCCGCGGTCTTCATAACTTTCCCGTAGGCTTTCAGATCTTCGCGTTCCGCCCTTCCCTGGGAAGTTGGTGGTATTTGATTTTCCCAGTGCTTCACCAACCTTTTTTGACAACTTCGGTCAGACTGGCTACGGTTGACCCGTTTCCCGGCTTTCTCCAGCTCATGCTGTCGGGATGGACTTCTTTCACCTTCATTTCCGCGAAGATGATGTGATTCGGCACTTTCCGGCATTCTTGATTTTTTTCTTGGACGTTTCGCCGGCCGGCTTCACGCCCCCCGCACTTGATGTCCTTCCGCCGACTGTGCTCCCATCGTTTTCGGTCTGTGCTTGCCGCTTGACATTCTCTTGAGTTTTCGGTGTTGGTTATCACTGTTTCGCGACCTGCACCTCTGTCTCTTTGGTTGCTGTGGATGACTTAGTCGTTCCTCCGATCTGCAGTGCGTTTTTCCTAAGTGGGCTTTTCTCTCAACACGCTTGTAAAACCTTTTCCTGCGCCGGTTCTTTCGCGAAGTTTTCTGATGGAGCTTTCAGAGCAAAGGTTTCTTGCCTGCTGGTGGCTTGGTGGCCTTGATCTCCCTTCTTCAAGGTATGACTCCCCTCTCCTGTCACGTTTTTCGTCGTCCTTTCTAAAACATCGCTCGAGAGCTCGCTTAGCCTGTTTTCGCGACCAATTTCCCGGTGCCTTACGTTCTGGTACTTCGCTCCTTTTCTTTTTTTTTCGCTTTCTGCCTTCATGGTTTGGTATTGCTGATTTCCGCCACTATAACGACTGCATATTTGCGCTGGCGCCTCCGGAACGGCATCGACGTGTTTGGGGTTGCCTCACACAGACCGCGGCATCTTTTCACGGTCTACTTCTTTAGCACGGTTCGAATCTGCCACGCTGGTCTTCTTTCGTTTCATTCTTAGATTCTCTGTCTATTGCTCTGAGTCCGGCCTTATCCTGCCGCTGGCCAGCCGCAGCCTAACTTCGCACAGGGGTTCTGCAGCGAGTCAGGTTGCGGCCGCCTCCCCCCCTCCAACTTTGACCCTTTTCGTCAGTTTGCTGCTGCCCCATTTTACTACCCGATCTGGGCCCTTCCTCGCTTTTTTTTTCGGTTCTATATGGTTTCTTTCCGGTCTCGCATCTCGTCCCTTAATTGTTTCGCTCTTTCCCAAACCCGAACGCCCTTGACCGTATCAACCGCGTCGGCCCCGGTCTTGACGGCCTCCAAAATGGCCTGGTTGTTCCGGCCTCCCGTCGCTATGATGGCCCGATCCTATCTGTGTGGTTATGGATTCACCGGCTACCCGCTATTGCGATGCTTGGCCTTTTGTTCTTTTTCCTTTATTCCGGGTTTCCGCCATACCTCCGATACTCTCATTGTTCCTGCTGGTCCGTTTTCGGGAATGTCGGCGCCATCCTTTAAGCGTCTCGAGGTTTTGAATTACGCCGGTTTTTTTTTTTGTACTGGATTCGCCCAGTCAGGCACTTTTTTTTTTTTCGCCCTTTTTCTTTCTAGCAAATCGCTCTCTGTTCTCCTTGGTGTTGTGGAGATTTCTCCCCTGGGCTAGCTTGACGGTGGTACCGTCAAGATTTTTCTTTAGCAGTCCACGAGCCCCTTTTTCTCCCTTCGAATGACTTGCCGGTGTCGCGATCATGTCCCGCGTCCGCCTAGCTCGCCCTCCCGACAAGTCCATTTCCATTTTCCCTCCTTTGTCGTCTTCCAGCGTCATCAAGGGACGCCGGACACCAGTTTTTTTTTTGCCCCTCATTGCCTCCTTCCTTCCTGCCGCGGCATATTCAGTACTACCTCCCCTCTGAAACTTCCATGCTCGCCGCGCCCGCTGCACCAGCCATGTCTTTGCCCGCTCCTCCCTTGGGGGCTACGTGGCGTTTCCTTTTTCCCCGGTGTTGCCTGTGGCGGCAAACCAGCGGAAACGGATTTTATGCCCCCTGGCTCTCGTAAGCGTCCATCACGGACATTCGAACCCTGGCAAAGGCGATTCAGGCGGCCCAGTTTTGACTCTTTATTCGCTGCTTTCTCCGTTCCCGTTCGGGTCGTCTGCCGCGGCTTTCTCGCCCGGCATGTTGGCTCCTTTCACTTCTTTTTCATCGGGTGTGTTGTCCCCTCCCCTTTGCGCGAATAACAAATAGCATGCGGATCCGCGAGATGGCGTTTCCTCCGCCCGGTTACTGATTCTACCGTGCCAGCACTCGTCCTTCCCGGTTTGGTCCTGTCCGTTGGTGGTCCACCCTTCCCTCACGTCGATGAAACCCTCGGGGATATCCAATTTTGCAATGCGCGCGTTTCATAGAGGTTCCGCGCATCATCAGTTCTTCGGTCTGAAACAGTAGCCCTGATATGGATTCCCCTGACCATGACGCTAGCCAGACCGTTTCGGCACGGTGCGTTTTTCGCGCCGCCGCTCTGCTTGGCGGGAGCGTGTTAATATCAGCGGACGAAAACTTGGTACTTCGATGGGGTCTTTTCCCTGGCATCGGTTTCATGTCATCTGACGTCACAGCCAAGCGGCTTCCTTTCCCGTGGCTCTGCCCCGCTCAACTTCCGCGGCCGGTGGTTGAGCTGCCTTGAGCCTTGTTTTATCGGCCACTCAAGTCGCCATCCCGCCCATCGAGTACACCCGCGGTCCGGCGATTGTTGCCTACAGGGATAACGCCGCCCGCACTACTTTTTCTTTTAGTGGTCTCGCGCCTTCCCCATTTTTCACCATGGTCTGGGAACTTTTGTTTGTCCCAGATCATTTTGAGGCTTGGCGTAACTTTTGAGTTGCTTTGACGGCGTCTGCAACATGGAATTTTCTCTTTCCCCTAACCCGCTCGAATCCCAAGGTGCTTTTTCGCGGCCATCTCTTGTCCACTTCCCTTGCACGCCCCAAGAACATGCTGGACGCCGAGAAGCCGGCTTTCCAAGAACCTGGTTCCACGCACTCCGGTCCATCATCGGGTCCCCTATGTTACACCTTTTTTTCTGCCCTTACGCAAGTGGTGCCGAATGGGACATACGCATTCCCGACCCCGCCCATGCCTCAGGCGGGGCTTAAATCTCAGCCCTTCTCATGCATGTCGCGCCGTTCCTCTCCACAGCGCTTCAGAACGCGGATTCTTCTTTCGCCCCCGATCGAGAGTCTTTTTGGCAACTCTGTGACACTGTGTCCTCCTCCCGGGCCACACAACGCCCAACTCGAAAACAATCGCTTTCCCCTCCATCGTAGCCCCGTCTCTTGGCTACCACGCCGTCTCTTCTCTAGCCCTGCTGCTTTGCGCGGTCCCCGCCGGTCCGCTATGCCCGCCGTCGGGGCTTCTCTACTGCTCGACGGAGTTGCTTTCCCCCACGACCCCCGTTCTGGCGAGAATTATTTTTCCATCTTTACATTGCCGTTCTGCGCACATCTAGTCTGCCTTCCTGGCTTCATGCGTCCATGGAGTTGTGGGGCGGAGCGGGATGACTTCCTGTTTTATGCCAAAGCCCGGTCCTGGCGTAACTTTTGGACGTGCGGCTTGTGGTTCAGGTGCCCGCCCTGGGTGGATCAACTTCCCTTTCCGCCCCTCCGAGTGAGCGCGGCCTATTCCCCAGTTGCGATTTCCCCGAAATCGGGAGCGGTGGCGGTCGGAGACAGTGTCTTTGCTTCGAGGCGCGCTTTTTCACGGTGGCGGGCTTCCGGTACCCCCGAGATGACGTTGGTCCTAACGATTCGTAAGGTCTGCGTCCCCCCCTTTTCTCAGAGGCCGGTTGGCCTTTTTGGGCCCCCAAATGGTCCTTGACAATATCAGCGTTTCCCCCCCCTACAAGTAGGACAGAGCGCGAAGCCTGATCCCCTCTCTTCCCGCACCGCCCGACTGCACTTTTCGTCGCGTTCTTTTCTCTGTAGCGGGGGTCGGCCGGACCAATAGGACGATCCCATTCTGTTTCCGCGCGACGCTTTTATCCCCGCCTGCTGCTCACTGCTCTCACGTCGCACCCATTCTCTTTGATATAGCCCAGTCACCGGGGTCTAGGGCGTACCCCCAAGCTTTGTGCACACGGGCCGTCAGCTTGGCGATTCGTCAAGCGCTCCGATGTCCCCCATTAGTAGTACACTCCACTCGAATGGTTCTTTTCGTGCCAGATCATTCCCTGCCAATCTTTCCCCAGCAGGCCTGCTTTGCGGTTCCAAGTCGTTTGGATCAATCGAAGCGGGTTGATTGCCCAGCCCACGCCACCATCGCTATGACATCACGTACTCCTGGGGCGATTCTCGCACTGGGTCTGGCAGATTCCCAGGAGATTGGCCAGCCTTTTTTTGATCGCCAAGGGGGCCTCTCCTCTCTCCCTCGCAGCGCAGGAACGAGATGATTATCCCATCCCTCCGCGGGTTCGATATGTCCATGTTTGTTTGATGCTCTTCGCGAGTATTCGATGAAGCTTTACTACACCTCTCCTCGCCTCCTCCGTTGTGTGGCTGCCAGAGGGACGTTCCGTCGAAGCGTAATTAATCGGGTCATAAAGCACCACTTCCCCATGGAAGATCTTCGGTTTCCCGCGGCGCGATGCTTTCGGATGTCCATACGTTTCGCTTTAGCGCGTCGCGTCCCCCCCCCCCTGATCCTATCCCCCCCCCCCCTCATTTTGCTGCACTTCTATCGTGCGCAATAGTGTCCGGCCTACCTTCAAGTTTCCCGGCAGATTCGCGATCGGATTAGTGATTCCTAGGTGGTCGTGCTGCGGGGCGCTCCCCAACCCCGTTTCATCTTTTCGATCTTAACCCTGATCCCCCCAGCGGGCTCTCTTCTGCCGGCATTAGGTCCTATGATGATCTGGTTTCGGACCATTCGAGTGGCGATCCTCATGGAGTTGGCCTTACGGAAGCCTTCGGGCTCGCTTATAGGCGGTTTGATGTTTTTGCACTTTGTCTTTAGCCCTGTGCTTTTACACTTGTGCTCGCCTGCCTTGCGAACGTGTTCTGAAAGTACCCCCCCGGCTTTTTGGCTATGTGGTGTCTGTGTCCCCCCCCCCTTCTCGCTGCGATTCTGGCGATCGCCTGACGGCACATCCGTCACCATCGTCCTCCCAGCTCTGTTCTTCCTTCCGAAAACTGCGCAGTCCGTTTGGCATCGTCGTCTTCCCTGCTATGCCTACCAGTACCGACACGCTGATGTCGTTTTGTCTTCTTACCACGGTCCAAAACGTCATGAGGACCCCCTTCTTTCCTCCTTTCTTTGCGTCCGCTGACTCTTGGTTGCTGACTGCGCAGTCACTTCACGCCCGTGGAGAAATCGCGCGCATCACGCGCCTCCCGTCGCCCCTCCACCGCGGATTCGTCGGCCTCGCAACGTCCAATCCGCTCGCCCCTCAACTTTACTTGTTGGCAATGGTTTTTTTTGGGAAGTCGGACCATCTCTCTTCGTTCAACACCCCACGCTTCCCTCCTTGACCACAACTTTCCCCCCCTATTTTCGCGTCTTTTGGTTTCGGTCACACACGCGGCCTTCCCGTTTCTCTAGCGCTCCTACAACGGTTTGTTTTTTTTCACCCCCCCAAGGCCGCGCCCTTGCTGCGCACCCGGCCTTCCTCCCCGGTTCTGGTCCCGACTGGACTGGACGCCTGGAATAACCTTCGGCGGCGTCCATATTCCATATCCCAGCACCCTGCCGTTTTTTCCCCTCCGTCGCAGGTACGGATCCCGACGCCCCGCGACCTGCTCCACGCGGGCTAACTGATTCGTGATCCGCCTAACTCTCTTCTCTCCCTCCCGTTCCTTGCCAGCCATGGATCTCCGATGTCGAAAGGAGGGATCTCTTTGTTGGAGGACTCATTCAGAAACGATGTCGTTCCACATCCTTCCCGAATTCTCTTCTCTGGTTCGACAGCTTTCCTCACGTGCTTCAATCCCCCGGCGTGCCGGCGGGGCGCGTTTATCCATACCTGTCAATACTAGTGACTATCTTCGCGTCGCCCCCTTTCCCTTCATGGGTGGTGTTTCTTTTGTTGCTTCATTCCAATTTGGCAATCGACGAAAAACTTCCTGTATCGGTCCCCTATGATGCCCATTCGTTCTGACCGCGTTCTTTCCTTTCTTTTTTGCTTTTCTCTTCATCCCTTTTGCGGAGCGTCGGACAAAGCATTTTCCTGGCGACTGATCGCTACCGGCCCACACTTGATTTTTTCCTTCTTTCTGATTCTGTCCGCTATTGTCTTGCGCGCCGGTTCGGCACGCCCTCCAACGACGAAGGTTTAGCGACGACTTTTTTCAGGTGATCTAACCCCGTTCCCCTCCCTCCGGTGCACCCTCGTTTTTCGGCGTATTTGCTTTTCGTGTGGTGCTTTCGGCGTCCTGTTGCGGGACCCCTCAGCGGCCACGAGGTTGCTCTTTCTCTATGGCCGATGTGTGGTCCCCTAATTTTCTTCTTTCGCCGTCCGCTGCCGACCATCAAGGTACTCCCACACGTGTTCCCCCGGCGAAGGTGATGGCGATGTTTTGCGGCCCCATCTTGCCACCTCCGCCGCGGCCGCTTTTTGCTTCGGTCTTTTTTTTTTTTTCCATTACCCCTCTGATCAGCCCATCCGACCTCCCAATGTCCCTTCGATAAACTTCCAGCCGCCATTCTTCGCGACACCGTGCCCTCCAAACTTCTTTGCCCCGTCTACTGTTTTCGTTCCTCTTCATTTTGGTGGATCTTTTTCCTGGTGGCTCGGGTTCCCAGCCTCTCCTCTCCTCACACGCGATTTCTTCCTATGTTGCTGGGAGATGCCCGGGGTTTAATTTTTCTTGCGCCGGGTGGATGCACCCCCCGATCCCGGCCGGCCAGCCGTTTTACTTGTTTTTCTTTGCTTAATCGTCTCACCGGGCGGGCCCGCTTCATCGTCGCATTCGCATTTCTTCATGTCTATTTTTTTTCGATATGCGGCCGGGGCGTGCGTGTCCGGCGCATGCTTAGCAGCCCCCGAATCCCGGCCGAACAGGGCTCGCGGACATGCCGTTTTCGCCCGTCGCCGGTCTTCCGTTCCCTCGTCTGTTCTTTTTTCTTCCTTCTCTCGCCCCAAGATCCCCAGATCCCGTAATAATAGCCCTTCGTTATGTCGTGATTCGGTTCCCCGATATCCAGTATCGTTTTTTTATCTTTTTCTTTTTCCCTCCAAATTGCAGCGCCGACGTCATGACCAAGCGATCCAACCGGACTCTGCGTCCTGAGACCGGTTGTTTATCGTCGCTCGTGCTTCGTAGTGCCGCGTTTACTGCTTTGCCTCTTGTATGCGCAGTCTTTTTTTTTTTTTTCCCCGTGCCTGACTTCAGTCTGCAGCCTTATCCAGATGGGACTTCGCAGAAAGTCCCTTTTCCCCAATCTGGACATGCCTTTGGGATGCCTTCCCTCGTCCTACCTTCTGGCGCCTTGCTGCTCTTTTTGCCATCTGCATGTTTGACTCTACGCGTTTGTGGTACTGTCTGAGGTTTAAGCCTCTTGACGGGGCCACTCTATCCTTCTCGAACTCTTTTTTTTCCTCTCTCTCTCTCCTCCTCCCTTCTTTTTTTTTCTGGCTTTCGATAGAGCTCGAGGCACCCAAGCTTAACTGGCGTCGCAAGCCCACCAGCCATTGCCACCGACCTTCGACCGGCCTCTTCTGCTCCCATCGCGCTCGCCTGCGGCCAGCGTCCGCTTCAGCGGCCAAGTTCATTTTTTCCCATCGGTTGCGGCGGACGGTCTTTTTTCCTCAGCGAATTTCAAATTGAAGACTTTCCCCCCCCTGTCCCGAGCAAGTAATCCCCTTCCCGTTTTTTTTAACCGCGATTCCAGTACCGAAAAGAGTGAAACGTTCCATCATGCCTCCCCTCCTGCTCGCCTTTCACTCCCTTTTTTTTTCCTTTCCCTGACCGGTGGACATGTTCATGTCAGGGTTTTGCCTTTTGCTCCCCCAGTCGGAAAAACCCCGTTTGCCTAGCCGTGAGTCGTTCCATAGACCTAACACGGCAAGGATTTGATGATGACTTGCCCCCCCCCCCCCCCACGGGGTTTTAACATTTGGGCATGGTGCCTTTTCCCTTCGCGAGTGCGATGCGGCCTTCCACCACGGGTTGATTGGGCGAGCGCGCTCTCCTTTCTCGTCGGCCCCTTTTTCTTCTGATGTGGGCTTGCCCTCAGGTGCTCCCCTCTTTGCGATACTGAACTAGAAGATGATGAAGGCGATAAGATGGCAACGGACGGGATCCCCTTCCTCCGTGACGCCGACCGTGCGCAGAAACCCTTGTCCCGTGACGGCTGCCGTCTTGTCCTTTTTTTCTCCACTGCCCACGGACCCCCTCTTCCCCGCGGGCTCGCCTTTTGCAAACATATGCCGTTCGCGTTTAAGAGTTCGCGAGGCGCTCCGCAGTGCATCTTTTTCCCTCTCATATTGAATCCCAACCTCCCGACTTCGGACTACGGCACGGTGGCCGGCGACTTCCCCCCTTTTGTGCGAGGCCTTTTTCTGAGCCGGCGCGCCGCTGCGAATTTTTCCTATCAGCGCGCCCCTGTTATTCGATATTTGACCTTTTCGGTCATTTCAACGTCCCACACACCAGCGGGCGCGGCCTTTTGGCTCTCATGGCAATCGCCTTCACCTTTTTGCTTGTGTTCCAGCGTGTAGCCCCTTTTTGTCGCGGCGTCTGAGTAATATCGTAAAGTCCACCACATATCCTAGAACATCCCTTGGGCCTTGAGGTTCCTTCTGCAAAACAGGTTGACGCCCTCCACTCCCCTCCCCCTCGCCTTTTTTTCTTCCCGCTAGTCCCCTGTGCAACCATGCGGTGGGGGCACGAGGGTTGACATGACTTCACCTAGCAGTCCCGGCGGCCCCCTCTCACGCAGTCGTGTTGATCGTAGCCGTGGAGCTTCCGTAGTTTTTTGACGATCCAGAATTCCGATCCACGTGCAGCCCGCTGCCCCCAGCGTTCCAGGAAACATTTTGCCCCCACTGCTCCATCCCCTAACCGCATCCGCCTACTACTTGCCGTTGAGACCAAAGTCTCCGAAAATCAGAGGGGCCGATTTTCGCGGCCGCTGTCGGATCCTTCCCCCCTTTGGTGCCGTCCCTGTGACTCACTTCCCCGTTTCACACGCCTGGAACGCTCCGGCGAAGAGCCCCTTCATTGACACAGTTATGAAGACCTCCCCGCTCCCCCCTTTCGTCGCCCTCTTCAAGCACCTCTCCTATTTCGCTCCCTATCGTATTAGGGAACATGTTTTTGGAACTTGTTCAGGCGAATTGCGCCCGGCCACCCCAACACCCTGCTCCCAGCCGTACCCCTCGCTTCCCCCTCGTCCGGCGTAACACGTAACAAAGCCGTTTGGAAGTACCTGCGTTGTCGGATCAGCTTTCCCTCAGTGCTATTTCGCGTTGGTCTTAAGTTGAAGTTTTCGTCACCCTTTATTGCCTTTTTTCGTGCGACCCCCCAGACTGTTTTGGTCGGATCTCTTTTCTTCCCCCTCCTGGTATGCCAGTCATCTTTCCTTCTGTCCCGTTTAGCCCGGTAGCAGTTGTGCTTAAGTACGTTTTTTCTGCGGAGCCGCAGAACGGCCCTTCCCCTTCTTTTGGGAGTCCCTGACCCCCCCCCTCCCTCGACTTTTTTTAGGGATTTTTGGCGAGTGTTGATTCATTGACGCAGCGTAAGCCCTTCCCAGCCACCACTGCCTCTCTCCTTCTATTTTTGGCGGTTGTTTGTCTAGCCGTAAATCTGCGCGTTTTCTTCTCGGCTTGACCGTGACGTTGTGCTCTTTCGCGTCTCCTGGCATGGGCGCCGGTTCAAGAACACGCACGAGGAAGGCGTTGACTTTCTCAACCGATCTCCGTTCTCAGTCCCCCTTTTCTCAGAGGTCCTTTTTTCCTTGCTTCCGTTTTCCAGACACGGAATCAGCGGTCAATTTTTTCGTATTTTTTGGTTTTTTTTTTTTTTTTTTTTTTTTTTCTTTTTTTTTTTTTTTTTTTTTCTTTTTTTTTTTTTTTTTTTCTTTTTTTTTTTTTTTTTTTTTTTTTTTTTGTTTTGGACCGAGAAGTAGGCGATCCCGAATGTCGAACGCCTTCCCTGCCTTTCGGCGCCTCGCGCTATTTCCCCTCGTTTACTGGCGCATCTGCGATCGCCTGGTCCCCATCTGCAGCGCCATTCTATTTCTTGCGTCGAGGTTTCTCTCCGTTTGTTTTGAAGTCGCCAAAACGTAGGACGCCCGCACCGTGAGTAGTTTCCATCCCCGCGATCTGTGTGCCCATCTCCCGCTTTCCTTCCCCTCTCGATGAAGCGCGTGAATCCGCCCCAATCGTATCGACCACGCGAATGGGGCCTTCTCTTTCCCCCAGCAATGTGCGGACACATGACCACCCGCCGGTTCCTCCCCCAATTGTCGGTTTCCCCTCCCGTCTGGTGGATCCCCCGCACCCACCCCTTTTCTAGAATGACAATCCTCCTCTCGCGCCGCCGGCCGCACTTTCTGTTTTTTTCAATGATTCCAGAGAATTTTTCCGGTGCCCGAATCCGAGGTGGGCGACAGGACGAAGCCTGCCTCGCAAAAGATATTGAGCATCCAGGTCCTCCCCCCCCTCTGGCCCTTGTGACAGATCTTTCCCAAGGCTTTTTCTTATGCTTGAATTGTGGACGCTTACCCTTTTACCAGATACTTTCCCTAATAATCCCTTTGTTTGTTTGAGGAGAGATGGTTTTTAGTACCCATCGTCGGATTCATCTCTGAAGAACACGGGACACTTTAAACGGGGTCAGTAGGTGGTGCTTCTCCTCCCTCTCGTTATTTCCAGGGTCGCTTACTGCACTTAGATGGACCAATTCTAATAGGGGCATGTTTCGCAACCCAGGGAACTTTTTTCTGGCGGCATCTCTCTCAGCTTGCGTGAGTCATTCTCCCGGGTGGGAGTTGCGTCCTTGCCCTCCGATCACCCCACTTTTTTAGCTCCGCTTCGATCTCCCGGCGAGCGTCTGTTCGCCTCTCTGATTGCATGTGATTCGGCAGGCCTATTATGTGTTGTCGATACGAATGGCGCCGTAAGCTTTTCCTTTAATGGTCCCATTTCTTCGTCGGCTTAGGTTTTTTGGGAATTAGTGTGGATTTAAGACGGAGCTGACCGGTGCTGGGATCTATCCTTCTTTGGGAGTCCAAGGCACCGGACCCGGCGATTGATTCGTCCCGTGGCGATGCGCTGCTGATGCTGCCTTTTCGCCTATGTTTCGCACTCCTTCAACCGCGCCGCAGCACCGCGGGATCGCGGATTGCTTTTCGTTACATTCGGTTGATCCCCTTTACGCTTCTCGGTCCCTCCTTCGGACCCCTTCTCTATTGTGTGGCGACCTTCTTCTTACCCTTCCCCCTTCCTCCCCCCCCAATCCCTTGACATTCAGATCGTGCGTCCGCCGCTTCATCGCGGTGTGGTCTTCCGTAGAGCCCTGTCCAAGGCCTTTTTTTTCGAACCCCGGCAACGCGACCTCGGTTAGCGTTCCCTTCTAACCCGAGACCGTCTTTTGCCTCGGCCCCAACAGATTTCCCTCTCCGCTCCAAAACTTATTTGTCGCCCCCGGGTGTGATGGTGAATTTTTTTTTACCATGCTGCTTTCATCCCCCGTCTGCCGTTCCCCAAAGTACGCCAAAAAGTTCCCTTTGGTGTGTGTCCCACGATATTCGGTTGGCTTGGCAAAAGTCAGCTTGAAGCGGCACGCATTAGATCCGTTTCTCCTTGGACCAACGACTCGCCGACTTCTTTTTGAGTTTACACCCGTATTGGCCCTTGATAAATTTATCATCCGAAACGCCCCGGCAAGAGTGTTCAGCACCGGTGGCCAAGTTACAGGAGATCGACGTCACCGTCGGTGTGGGCTCACGCCTCCCTACCTTAGGAACTCTCTCAGCGCCACTCTCTTCCTTTTTCGTTTTTCGTGGTCTTTTATGCTTTTGTGGGTTAGCGATGGTTCGTTGTGTTTAACGGGATCAATCGCCCCCAGAGCTCCCCTTTTCCGTGATCGGTATAGATATCTCGCTGTGTGAAGAGCTGTTGGCTCCTCTTCCCGGTTCGAGGTATCACTCAACTTCCAATTACTGGCTAGATCTCTGCTTTTAGCTATTTGCCGCCTGGTGTCGGGCATCGGATTTCATCCCAGTTCGGAACCAACTCTTCCTCCCCCTGTGCCATTATTGCTCTGAGGAACCGGAGTTACGGCAGCCGGTTTACCAGTTCGTTATTCTGCTGTTTCGGGTCGCTTTCGCTGGCCTTTACTGTGCCGCTGTTCGACCACGTCGGCATTCTTTCTCTGTCTTATCATTCTGGATGCAGTCTCCCCGGGCCGGTCTGCACTTCCTCCTCCTTGCAGTTTCATCCTCTACGATGGCTCAGGTGATTCTACCACCTTTTATCCCCTACCGCCTGGTTTCACATTTGTGGGATGCTTTTGACATGTAGGTTTAGGTGGCGATTATCAATGTGCGCGCTACAATGCCTTTCCGAGGTTTTATTTTTCTCTATTGGATGTTGTGCCGTCTCTTTCTTCTCTGCCTTAGACAGTTCTCGCGCGACCAGCGGGTCCCCCCTATTCACAAAGCCTTCGCTTTTGGTCCCCCAGAACATTCCTGAGCGAGTGCTGTTCGGCTTTGTTCTGCCTTCCTATGCCAGGTCAATTAACTACCCCCTTAGTTCCCCCGTGTTTCTAACCCTTTTCGCTCCTGGAATCGACGTGCGACCGGGTAAAAATTTTGAGCTTTTTTCCCAAGTTTATTTAGCGTCTTGTTCGGTGGGATTCCTGATAATGGTTTCATCTTCTCTCTTCTTGTTATTGCTTAAAATCTATAGAGACTGATGCAATGTCTGCTTCTGGGCCCGCTTTTAATCTGTCTTTTTGCGGTGCTCCAAACAGAGTCCTTCCTCCTCTTTCCCTTTTACGTTTTTTTTCCGGTAATCTGCTTCACGCCGGGCTTTCCCGCTTTTTTTTGATCGCCTCCCATCTTATACCTTTCCTTTCCGCTCCCACTTTGAGGCCCGCGTCACTTCTACCCTGATCGCAGAGACAGGTCGCGCGCCTTAATCCCTCCCTTCTTCCCGGCTGAGAAGGATACTGCGATATCCCCCCCCCTTCCCCTTACACTTTCATTCATTTTCCGTTTGTTCTTGCTTGCCTGCCTTCCTGAAATCGTTTCGCTGTTCAGAAAACTGGCACCTCACGTCATTCAAAGCGTGGTTCTTTTTTCCCCACTGAAACATGTATTGTGCGGCTTCCGTCATATTTCCGAGTTCCGTGGGCTGATGCTTCTATGAAGGCAGCTTGTACAAGCATTTGAGAGTTCTGCTCGCCTGGTGTTCCCGCCTAATTGGAATTCATTTCTTCTTGACTTCGCTCGGTTGCCACACTTTTCCTCCCTTTTTTTTCCGCTTGCTTCTCTGACTCTGTCGCACCTTCAGCTTCTGGCCGTGGAGCGTGTCGAAGTTCGCATTATTTGGTTATGGTGGTCTCTTTCCGTTAAGTTTTGACCTGGTGCCCCTCTTCCTATCCCTTGTTTCGAGCGACATATTATCATCCTGTTTTGTGTTGAGAGTCTGTTTTTGCGCCCACTCTTTCCTCCCCCCGATTGACTGATTCCTTCCTTACAGTCTGCCGGTTTTGCGAACCTTGTAATCGTTTTCCCACCGCCACCTGCAGTCTTTACTCAGACCTGACTTTCCCTTCAGGATGTATTTTTAGAGCGATGCCCTTAGCCCAGCGTCGCAATCCAGCGAGACTCCCCACTTCAAAGGCCCCTTTTCCCCCCTGCTTTTTCGGTTGGCAAGTTTTCAGCGGAATCAGAGGAGCGAGGAACCACCCAACCTTACGCTCCTTCATCGCCATCCCTTTTTTACATCACGTCTCCCAGCGATTCCTCCCCCATGAGGCGCGTCATTAATGCCTCCCTCAGCCTTCCCCCCGCCATTGGTTTCTTCCTCCCCTACATCTCTTTTTGATGGAAGTATGTCATTCCCGGAGGTGTGAACTCGGCGGTAGAGGCCCCGTTTTTCGCCTCCGTTCCATCACCCACACCAGCCTCCCCCTGCAAAGGCTCTGACTTTCTTTTTTTAGATCCTAGAGGAAGTTCGCTGGGATCCTCTCTCGCCCTATGCTCCGTTTCTATGTGTTGCCGCCGGCATGCGATGAGAGGCCAACGCGACCGTGATGCGGCGCTGTGCTTCCGGCGCATATTCCCCCACCGCTCGGATTGAATTACCCGCGCCCTCCTCCACGCCTATATGACCAGGAGATTTGACGATGAAAGCCCCGCTTTTTGCTGACCAAACCGGCCGCAGCATTTAGTTTTTCGGCTCAACCGTAGAGCACGTCTTCAAGATCTTTTATCCACACCCCTCCGCGATTTCAAGCCCGGGGCCCCCCCTCCATGCCCCCCACTTTTGGCCGCGATTCTTCATGTAAGAGGCTCTTTACGTGCCTAAGTGCGTACCATCATTCAGGAGCTCCCCCACAAGGCAGAGCCCCCTATCCCTGCCCAACCCGACTCAGGAGACCAGACGTGACTTCCCCCCTTTTTGTGCTCCCTGTCCACGGTTAACGGCGCCCCTGAGCGCCTGTGTCTTCCCTCTCATCTCGATGCCCCCCACTTGAACTTCGATTGAGCTACGGCATCGGTAATGTCTCCCCCAGCGACGCCCCTCTTTTTTCCGTCCTGGCTTCGGAAATGTCCCCCTGCTCACTTCCCGCCTTCTTTTTTTTTCCCGCGTGTTGGCGTGCTGGTACTCTTCCGTAGACATGGCTCCTTTCCCTAGTCCGTCCCACCTCCTTCGAACCTCACCCGTGGTCGACGCCCTGTTTTTTCAGGGATCAGCGTCCGGACCGATCCCGCCAATATCGCATTGTTTCTAGCCGCCACACCCCCCTTTCCCAGGCGGTTTGGAATTTCTTTTTGTTGAGCTTCCCATTGATCCATATTTCCCTATTCACTTTCCGTCGGTTTGTTCTAGACTCCCCCTGCTCTGCATCCGCATAGCTGACAGACCCCTCCTTTTCTTCGCCAAGCCAGGTTGCGCCCACAGTAAAGGTAGGCAAGTTTGTGCAAGCCGTTCCCCAGCCTAAAAGCCCATGAGCTCTCCAGACGGCTTCTCTAACCTTACCCGTTTCCCCTATTGCTGCCACCTTCCGTTGTGAGAAGTTACCAGTCCACCTCAGGCTGGCCCCCCCCCCCCGCCACACCCCCGCCACTGTCTGGAAGGCGAAGATCGCAGTAATGAATTCATGAAGTCCCCTTCCCGTCGCTAGCCCCCTTCTGAAGACCTCCTTTATAGTTCGCCCGATCGAGAAGTTAATATTGATGTGTCACGATTCGTGAAGGCTCCTCCTTGCCAACCCCCCCTGCCTCCCTCTCACAGCCTTTCCGTGTTTCTTTACCACCCCGTCTTTGAAGATTAGTGCAGTTGCGAGGATCCCTCGTTTTCCTAATCCTATCCTTAGAGTTTGAGCCTTCTCCTTTGTCTTTCTTCTTCCTTTACGGCCTTCTCCTGACTTTTGAACAGCTGTGTCTTGGATGCTCCTTGCCCCCGCCTCCTGTCCTCCACCTCTGCCAGGCGTAATCTTTGAGTCGGTCTTCGCCACCGGAGTTTAATGCGTTTCCCTCTTTTCCCACGCTTCTTACTGGCGGCCTTTTTTTTGCTCTCACTTACATCAGTTGCTTTGTCTGCGCCACACGCGACCATGACTTTGCGCAACTTTTTTCCTTGTGTTTTCCGCATGGCCTCTTTGGTGTCCCAGTAAATCACACAACTTTCTGGCAGATCGGCGTTATCTTCGCTCTCACCATTTCCCTTTCTGCCTCCTTCTTTCTCGGTTTTTCTGCTCGGACCGTGAAGGGCGCTCTTTCCGCCGCTCTTTTTTTATCCACTCCCGCTCAGGTTTCTTCTCCCCTTTTTCTTTCCACGGCGGCTGACGCAACTAACGACAGGCTCTTTCCCTGTCCTCAGGGCCGTTTGACGTGGGGTTACCCCCTTTTCCCATTTCCGTCTTCGTTCCTGTTAAGTAGGACCATAGAAGGCTATAGACGATTCCGTGAACATTTCTTCTTTTTTCGGTTCGATCTGCCCCCCGATGCTGGTAGGTTTTGTAAGGCTTTCTCCCCTTCGATCGCTCTCTAGCGAACGCCCCCTGGACCTCTTTTTCCGCCCACCCATTTCGCCGTCTTTCTTCTTTTCCCCCTCCTTTTCCCCACGGTCTATCCCCTTTCCAGCGAATTCTGATTTTCCCCGACCAATGAAGAGGCTGGTGCCGCGAACCTTTTTGCTCTCTGCCCTGCTTCATTTGTCCGTCTGCCGTCGCCCGCCACTTTTCTCTCGACCCCACTCGACTTTTCCGTCCCTATCCGCACACCTTTCCATGCAGCATTCAAGGACCGGCTCGAAGCCCCTTTCTGCATCTCCCCCTCTGATCCTCTTTACCTCCGCCCATCCCTCCCCCACCCACCAATTCGCAACAAGAGCCTTAGCGCGATCTCCGCCGTCCCACTCCTCTGTTCTCACTCTGCCCCATTTCCATTTTTCCGTCGTTAAAGGGCTGAACGTAAGACGACCTCTATTTTGTAAGCGCCCTCCACGATCGCAGCTCCCCGAAAGCTCCATCTCGTCCCCGGTTGACAATTTCCATGCCGGGGATGCTTCTTGAGATTGACTTGCTATGACAGCCCGTAACCAGCCCC
>Ga0179593_1395157_pt1 | contig 21050 bp, 46 predicted proteins | sample CZODoug2_1_08_16_FD_185931 | JGI IMG/M metagenome (GOLD analysis project Ga0179593, IMG submission 185931) | Vadose zone soil fungal communities from Angelo Coast Range Reserve, California, USA - CZODoug2_1_08_16fungal (PacBio error correction) | ecosystem: Environmental > Terrestrial > Soil >... | reverse complement strand
CTCTTTTTCGTTTTTTCTTGTTCCCACCACATCAAACCCCCGACCCCTTTTTGACCCCCCCTTGGTGGCCCTCTTTTCGACGTTCTTCCCCCCTGAGTCCGCTTTTTTTGCGCCAGCCGAGCTTACCGCGTTGTTTACCGTTTGATTCACCCGTTTTCCTTTTTTAAGGTCTTTTGGAGTTTTTTTGCGTCCCTTTTCTGATCCGATACCGTTTCTTCGGCGTGTCCGTTCTCCACTTCACTTTCTGCGTTCAGGGTGACCCCTCTTCATGCTTTCTCCTCTTTCCTACCAGTTAGGTTCCTATTGTAGGGTCGTTCCCCGATTTCTGCCTCGATCCGTCCCCCCAGTCGAGCCAAGTTTTCCCAAGCCCCCATTAAAACGATTTTCTTTTCCTTCCATTCTGCTCCCCCCCCTTTTTATTTGATGTTTTTGGGATCTTTTGAGCCTTCCTTACCACACCCTGGAAATGGCGCAGCGAAATCGAAAGCCGACCTTTCCTCTTCCCTCTCTCTTGGTGGTCTCTGCGACGCTTTCCTTTTTTTGAACAGGTTTCCCGGCTCCAATCTTCCCCCAACCTTCTTTTTTATTCCCCATCAGCCCGGGAGTTTTCTTCCCACGCCTGACTTTGATGGCTGGTGCAGTCACTTGGGGATGTGGACCCCGGGTCCCATTTGATTTTTTGAACCTTTATTTTTCCTGCTTCCCTTGAGATGCCTAGTTTCCGCCGTTTCTTTCTCCCCCCAGCCCCTCTTTCCTTTTCCACGACCACAAACCCTTTTTGTCCCTCCGCCCTTCTACCCCTGCTTTTTTGTCGGGTTTGTAGGGTAGGTTTTGATTTGGTCTTTGCTCCCACTTCTTTCCCTCACCCCCACCCCCTTTGAGTTCCCAGTGGAACGATAGCTCATTTTGCGTCTCTCCCCAAGTGACCTTTGGCCTTCCCTTCTTACGGATTCAGTTCGTTCCATGTTTACGTTTTACGAAAGTCCTGGCGCCCTTCGTTGAAGATTTTCACCTGACAAAGCGACTCCATCACAAACCTTGTCTCTCTTTCCCTCCCAATAGCGAACCCCGCCCCCCTGACGCCGTCTAATCTTCTCCCAGTGTAGGCCCTCCTGAACTAAGGTGACTTTTTTCGCGCCGACGACGCCGTTGTCCGTCAGTGGTATTTTTCTCTCTGAGTCCCTCCCGTCATTTTAAACCTTTTTAAGGATTTTGAGAAAGGGAACTGACCTTCTCGACCCCCCTGTCGAATCTCAGGTACCTTGTTTCGGTTGAGGGCCCACATCTTTTTCTTTTTCCTGGAGTGCCGACGTGAATTCTTAGTTTTTCTTCTTTCAGTTCTCCGCACGCGGTCCTTCAGCATCCCCTCAGACTCTTTTTTTTCCGTGTAGTCCATTTCCTTTTTTTCCCGGTTTGGTAGGCTTTTTTCCTATAGTTTTGTGTTGCGCGTCCCTCCACTCTTCGCGTCCCAGGAGACTGCCTTCAAATCGCCTGACCCTCTTTTTTCCACGTTGGATTTCCTGGTCCCCTTCTTTCCCCTTTCACCATGCTTGATGTGGCAACTGCGTCGGGCGGCCGTAATTTATTTTTCTTCTTTGATTCTAACAGTCAGTCCTTTTGAACTTTCCCCTTTTCGGAAGTTCCGACCCTTTCTCTTTTTTATTTTCCCGCTTAGTCCTTCCGGGTGCCGTTGAACTCTTTCTTCCCCTCACCTTTCAATTGTGGTTCTGTTTGGTTGTCACCCCCTTGTCTTTCCCAGGTTCCTGCCTTTTTTCTTCGATCGTTTGCTTTTCTCCACATTGATGACTATAGAGAGCAACAATCCGTCACAAGACAGAATTTTTTTCGGTCTCCCCACCTTCCGGAACAGGTCCGCGATTCGGTTTCGGTCACTCCAGGCTCCCCTCCAGCCGTTTACTCCCCTCTTTTCTCTCAAAGATTTTTTGCCATTAACTGTTTGTCTTTGATAGTGCTTTTCTGATTTTTTTCTTGTCTCCTATATAAAATGATCGTTTTTTTTTGCTCTGTTTTTTTTCCCGGGTTACCCCCTCCCCCCCCACCCCTCCCTCCTTCCCTTGGGAAAAAGTTCGTTCCTCCCCTCCTTTCATAAACCCCTCCGCTTTTTCTTGATTTGTCGAGCCACAGGCTTGTTTTGTTCTCGTCTCTTTCTCTTTTCCCCTCTACCTTCCCCTTTAACCCCCTTCCTGACAGTTCTTTTTTTTTGAAAGACATAGACCCTTTGGTCCCCCTAATTTCCTTTGTTTCTTTGGTTGGCTGGCCTGGCAAACCCATGCACGCCCCATGCGGCATCTTTGCAGCCTTTTTCTGACTTTTACATCTTTAATGGATCAAGTCCTTTACCTTTGTTAACTTCTTGCCCTTTTCCTTTGCCGTCCACCCCAGCCCTCGTGACTCGACCAGCTTTTCGCCCATCCTGCCTCTCCCCGTCTCCTTCTTTTTTTTTGTTGTAAACCCCCCTGTGTTTTTTTCGTTCTTTCAACCCTTTTAGATAAGACTAATATATTTTTCCCACTTTCTTTCCCGTTTTTGTTGTTGTTGTTGCATTTAGTTTACTCTCTGTTTATTGTCGATGCCCACTTTTTTTCTCCGGCCCCTCTTCCGTCTAGTTTTAGGATTGGAGAGATTTTGAGGTCATAATCGATTTTTTGGTTTCTCTCTTGAAAGTTCTCCCATTTGCCGCCGGCACTGCCCAGGCCCCCCTAGGGCCGCCGACCTGATTTTTTTTTTTGTCTTAGTGGGCTTTCCTTTTTTTTCCTTTTTTTTTCTTCCTTTCTGCCCACCAACTTAGCAGGTTGATTTCTACTTTTACTCTTTTGCACACCCTTACTGTCGGTGGCTGATGTGACTTCGCTTTTTTGCCGGAAACCCTTCTTCTTTCCAAATCCTTGTGGGTTTTTGACACACATTTTTCCCCCCTCTCTGCTTTGTGAGAAGGGTGATTTCCCCTCCCGTTTCAAATCTCTTCTTTTTTGTCGGTTTTCTGCGACGCTTTTTGGCGTTGATCACATGCAGTCCTGATTTGACGCTCTTCCCCCCTTTGCCCCCACTGTGCTTTTTTTCGGGAACAAGCCCTTCTCTTGCCTTTCTGCTCTTGGTTTTCGGATTCCCCCCCCTGACATGCCGCGGTCTTTCTGTGTGCGGTTACGCGCACCCTTTTTTTCTTCGGTTGGGTTTCTCTTCGGTTTTTCTCGCCATTTTTCTCGCCCCCTTGCTCCTCCAAGAAAACCCCATTTCTCTATCGGACCTGGCTTTACGTAACCGGCGGGGCCCAACGCTTCCATGGTATTCGCTTCCTTTTCCCCATGTATTTTTTGCAATCTGATTTCCTCTGAAGCGTACTTTTGACTTTTTCCTATTCACCTGCTTGTCTGTTCTCCTGGGACTGCCCTTGATTTTTTCTTTCCTTTAATTCTCCTTCCTCTCCTCCTCACTAGCAGGATTTGAAATACCTCCCCGTGAGCTATTTGGACTTTTCCTATTTTTAGGTCCCGACTTCAGTCTCCTTTTCCCGTTGTTCCTTCTTCAAACATCCCGGCCTCCGCCGTTTTAGTTTTTGGCAGTCCCCCAAGTTGGTCTTTTTCTTGTTTTTTTTAGCTTGATTGCGTCGCCTATCTTGGTGGTTTTGACCACTTCTTTTTTTTCACCGTCTTTTTTTGGTCCCTCCCAAGGAAACCATTCAATGTGTCTTCTGGGTTTCTTTATCATTTTTCCCTTCCCCACCCCTGGGCTGGTGGCATTTCCCCGAACCAATTTTTTTTTGATTTTTGGTCCCCCACTTTTTTGCCTTCCTCTCCTCCCCCCCAACTTGTCTTCTTCTGAGGAACCCCCCCCCGACCTTCTTTAAAGGCCGTTGCTTTAACTGCGATTTGTTTTAAGGCTCGTTTTTTTTTTTTTCTCTTTTCTTTTGGCGAACCTTCGTCCCTTTTTTTTTTTTTTTTCAATTTTCTGTAGGGGCTCACGGTTCCCCGTACTCATTCCGTGGTCTTTTTCCACCTCGTTTGGTACCTACTGATGTCTTCCTTTTTCCCTTTACAACATCGTCCGTCTTAAGTTGGATCTTGTTTTTCTTTTTTTGAAGTCATCCTTTTTCTTTGGACGCCGGATTTCGCTGTTGCCGATTAGGTGCTTTTTGTTCTCCCAACCCCTCCCTACCATACCCCCCTACCCCACTGCCCCAGCTTTGGAGGTTTAGGTTCATCTTTGTGCGGTCGTTCTTTTTCTCTTACAAAAACATCCTTTTTTTTTTTATCCTGAGTTTGGTTTTTTCCTCCGGTTTGTCCACCCTACCCCTTTTCCCCTCTCACTTGCCCTTTTTGCAATCAACAGTGCACGGTACAATTCCACTTTTTTTTTTTTTTCCGCACTCTGGACTTCCCCCCCCCTTTTTCATTTTTATTCTTCCTTTGTGAATCCACACTCAGCTTCTTTGGTTTCCACTTCTTTTGTCGATCGGTTATCCCCCGGGCCGGATTGCTCCACGGTCAGAAGTGCGGCTTTCGATCCCTCTAATCTCTTGATCTTTATGGTTAGGCCTCCCTTTATTTTGGTCCCTTCCGGTTCTACCGTTAAACTTCCAATTTTTCCCCCTTCCTCTTTTTTTTCAGCCTTTTTTTTTTTATCTCCCCGTGGAGTTTTTTCCCCCCCGTGATTGTTCTTATTGTTCCTTTGTCATTCTTGTCTTTATCCTTTGTCCCCTGACGGCATCGTAGGTTTGCCCTTTTTTTTTCTTCCCTGTCACTTCCCTCCCCTCAAGGTTTCCCACCTTATTCTTTGGCACGACTTTTGTTTTTCGGTTTTTCTTTCCTGTCCTTTAAGTGAGTTTGGCGCCGGGCCCGTTCGGCCGACGGCTTCTGTTGAGGCTCCTCGCTTTTTATTCTCTCTCCATCCCCAAGGGAGTCAGCCCTTGGTACTTCCTTTTCAGTTTTTCTGCGCTTGCGCCTGCATGCTTTCCGTCTTTTTGGCTTGGCCCCGGCGTTTTGTTTCGGTTTTCTTTTGGTTCCCTCCCATCCCACCTTCCTAAAAAACTCTTTTCTATATTTTTTTTCCCCCCCAACTCCCCGTTTGTTTTTTTTTTGAGTTGAGATCGTTGTTTCTTTTGCTGCCACAACAGAAACCCCCCCTGCCCCTTGAACGCTTTTTCCGCAGTCCCTCCCTCTTTTGCATGGAGGATGCTTGAAGGCCGACGTCCCCCTTTCCCCGTTACCGCCGTCGATTCCACCGTTTTCTCTTGTTCTGTTCTTCTTTCCCTAATCTTCCTTTTTTTTAACCCCCCCTGTAGGAGTCCGTTTTTCCAGTAGGACACATTTCTGCTTACTTTTCCTTTACAGTTTTTTTTCTTTTACCCCTCGGCCGAACTTTCCATAGTTTCCCTTCCCTGTTTTTTGCAGTTGTCTCTTACCTTTTATTACAGATTTTTTAAAGTCATCCAACCCTGCGATTTACCAGTTTCCAAATTCCCCCTCTCTCTTCCCCCTCTTTTGTCCGCCCCCCCCCTTTCCAGTTATCCCCCCCCCCACTTTTTCCAATTGGGCGGTCCTCTTTTTTTCCTAATTCATTTTTGACCACCGGTTTTTACCCCATGCCCTTTTAGACGAAATCCCTCCCCCCCTCCTCCCCTGCACATCGCTTGCAGAACTTCTCGGGATCCCTTCGCCCCCTCTCTGCGTGGTTATTTCACCCTTGGCCCCTTATTTACACCCTCGCACCCCCCGTGATGTTTCCCCCCATTCCTGTCCTTTTCTTTTTTCCCTTCTAATGAAGATGACATGGTTTTTTTATGGGGTCCCGTCCCTTCCATCTTTTCCTTGTCGGGTGTGCTTTTCTTAACTCTCTTTTTGAACATTTATTCGGCCATTTGGACCGTTGATTGTCAATTTAGGTGTCTTTTCCCCCCGCTCTAGTTCAAACCAAAGCGTTAAAGACAAAAACTTTGAGATTTTCGTTTTCCCAAATCATGACCCTCCTGGTGTGGCGTGTTGTTTTTGGGTCTTTGGTTCGTGGATCTTCTTTTTGTAGTGGGAGGTTTTTACCCCCTACTTATTTCTGAAACCCATACCCGATCTTCCCCCCCTTCGTCCCCCCCCCCCTGCCAGCTTATCTCTTCCTCGTTTCACTGAGTGCTCCTTTGGAATTCACCCTTGGTCAAATTTCCATTCCTCGTCCACACTGACTTGTTGTTTCCCCCTCCTTTTTTTCTAATTAGTTATTTAAGTATTTTTCAAGTCCAAGATCTTTTTCAATTTTTTTTTTTTTGTTTTTAGGGCCCCTTTTTTTCTCTCTCCCCCAAAGATCAGTCCATTTTCTTTTTTCAGACATTCTTTTTTAGCCCCGAGCCTTTGTTCCCCAATTAGTTTGACTCCTCACTCACACTTGTTTAGGACAGGAATTTTCTTCCCTTGGCCCTCCTTTCATGTTCACTTTTCTTTCTCTTTTACACTTCCCTTTTCCTTCACCTTCGAGAAAGTAAGGCATCTCTGGATCCATTGTTTCGGCGGTCCCACATCATACGTTTTTTTTTTTTTTCGTTGCAGTCCTGGTCGAGCTTCTAGTATAGCACCACCTTATCCTTGGCGTCTCCATTCCATCCTTTTTCTTATAGGCATTTTATGTCCTTCCCTTTGACGACTCTCTTTTAAACCCTCTTGAGGGTTGGTTTCTGCTTTTTACCCCCTTTCTCCTTCAGGACGTCCCTTTTCGTACTCCCGAACTCGACTTCCCCCTATATCCTATTTTTACCTTTTCCCTGCCCCACCTTTTTTCCTTCCGTTTCCCCCCCTTAAGTGACTCTTCATGAGTTCGGTTTTGATTTTTTTTTTAACAGTTCTGTTCGTCGCTTGTACCATCCTCGTTTTTCCTTACCAACCTTTATGTTTCCCTGTCCGACACCCATCTTTCTGATCTTTTTTTTGGGACCTTTTTCTCCTTGGTGTCTTTCATCTTTATCACTCCCCTTTTTTTCCTTTTTTTCCCTGGCCGCCGACCCTCTTGTAATGGTTCCCTCAGGATCTAGTCGTGTCTTTTTGGTTTTTTTTGTCTTCTCCGTTTTCCATTGGTGTCGTTCGTCCCCTTTTTTCTCGGACTAACCACCCCCCCCCCAAACTCTTTTTCACAAACGCCCTCCTATTCCCTTTAACCACAGCTTTGGACCAGGTCGCTGCTCTTGTGGATTTCCTCCCCCGGGCCGTCCAGTCTCTCCTACCCACAAGTCCTTTTCTTCTTCCTCTTGGTCCTCCTCCAAAGGTTTGTTTTTTCTTTCGTGTCACTTTCGTATCCTTTGCTTGGTTTGTCTGAGCGATTTCATTCCCCAGATTTTTTTCGTATTGGTTGTTACTTTGGTTTCCCCTTTTCCCCCCCGTGTGAACTGGTACAACCTCCTCGCTTTTTTTGTTGTGGGCAAGCACCGCCTCCCAACACAGCCGCCTAGTTGATTGTTTTTTGACGCTCACGTTTTGGGACGATCGTTTTCTTTTTTCCTTTTTGAGTGCCTCCTCTGGCAAAAGTTCTCAACATGATCTTTCTCACCCGAGACCCGTTTTTTTTTCCTCGGTTGGTTTTTCTGGTTTTGGGGAACTGATCTCCCCGTTCCCCCCCTGCCCCCCAGTTAGCTGCTGGCGAGAAGTTCGTTTCTTGCTTCCCCTCGGTTCTTTTTTTTTTGCTTGCCCCTTTTTTTCGCCTCCTTTGGTTTCCCCCATGTGATCTTTTCACCCCCCCTGTGTGCCATCGTCTTTCTCCACCTCGACATTTCGGCGTCAAATGCTTCCCCCTCCCGTCCTTTCCCGCTCCCCCCACCTTTTTCCCTTACTCTCCCCCCCCTCTTTTTTCGCCGTTTTTCCTTTCCCTCCTCCCCCCTTTTTTTTTGTTGAGAGTCCAGTTGATCTACGATTGTTTCTTTTGTGATTCTTTCCCTGTTCTCCTTTTTACGTTTCGAGGGCTTTTTTCGCCCGCTTTCTCTTTTTTTCCTTCTCTTTGGGTGTTTTTTTCTCCTTCTCCCCCCTTTTCCCCCCAAGTGGCTTCCCCCCTTTCTTCTCCCTTTTGGCACCCCTCCCCGAGTTCCCCCTACGGATTTGCTTTTTTTTTCCCTGGTTGCGCGAGTTTTTTTTTTTGACCTTTTTTTTTTTCTTCATTGGTTCAGCCACCCGCGCCCACTTCTTCTTTTCTTTTGCCTGCACCCCTTCTTTTCTCTTTTTTTTTTTTCCTGTCATTTTTCCTGCTCCAAGACCCCTCACAGTTTTTTCCCCGTTTTTTTTTCTCTACCCCCCTTTCCTTTGGTTGTTGGAGTTGACTTGCGTTTTTTTTTCTTTATTTATTCGTTTTTTTTCTTTTTCCCCCCGAGATCTTTATTTCCCTTTCATGCCCTCCCCCCAGATTCTGCTTCATCAAACTCAAACTTTAGTCAGTAATCTGGTCGATTTTTCTTTTTCTTTTTTCCTTGGTCGCTGTGCTGGAGGCCTCACCTCAGGTCCTCTGTGGTCCTTTTTTTCTCCGCTTTCTTTTCTTTTTTTTTTTTTTCTTCTCCAGTTTCCCTGTGGGATGGCGGCATCCCACCCAAAATCGAATCATCTTTCTTGCCCTTCCTTTTATTTTTTAGTTGCCAAATTCCAATTTTGATCCCTCTTTCACTTCCAATTCCTTTTTGTTGCCCCTCGCTTCCGTCCTGCCCATCACTCCTTTTTTTTTTCATGGTATTTCCCCTTGTTAAAGTCATATGCCTTTTTCTATCTGGCCCACTTCCCCTTGTGTTCCTCCGCTTTTTTTTTTCTTTTTCGGGCTTTTACTCTCCTCTTGCAGGACTTCCCCTCCCCCCTTTTCTCTTTTTCGTCGTCTTTTTCCTGTCCCGTAGATGGTTCCCATTTTTCCCCCAGTAGAGTCCTTTTTTGGCACCCTATCTCACCCACCTTTCTTCTAAGGTTTTTTTTTTTTTTTTGTCCCCACAAGGTCTATTCTTTCCTTTTTTTTTTTTCCCCCCTAAGAGTCTGATTTTTTGCAGTCGAATGATTCTTATGGTTGACCCACCACTTGCCTTTTGACCACTTTTTCTTCTTTTTTGACCCCCCCCTGCTCGTCTATCTTCTTCTTCGGACGTTTTTCTCTTCATTTTTGCTCACCCTTTTTTTTCCACGTGCACCACCACCTGCCGGTTTTCCTGGCTTTGATTTTCCCCCTTTCCACCCCTTATTCTTCTTTCCCCATGGCGGTGTTCCCTTTTTTTGCGACTGAGTACCTAGCTTGTGCGCGTGTTTTCTCAGTGGGTTTGCTCCACACATTTCTGACCAATGCAATTCGCTGTCTTTTTTTTTCCCTCCTTCTTTACTTCAGGCGCCCTTTTTTCCCCCCCACTTGTGGTGTCCCCTCCCTTTTTCTTTTTGAGTAATTCAGTCCAACTTTGACGTTCCCTTTCGGCAGGATTTGACGTCTGATAGTTTTTTTTTTCCTCCTGATCTTCTCCTGCCCGATGCTTTTTATTTTCTTTCCCCCCCTTAAACCCCCCCCCCCATTCCTTACCCCCTCCCTCCGTTTTTTGTCTCTTGAGTTTGTTTTCCCGGATTTTCGTCCCAAGAAAGTTTGTTTCCCGTGTCCCGATTCTTTCTTTTTTTTTTTTCCTCAAGTTCCTTCTTCCCCCCTAGGTCCCTATTCTTTCAGAGATCCCCTACTTACCCCCTCTTTTTTTAAATTTCCTCCTGTTTTAGCCCCAGGCGGCTTCCCTAGTTTTGGGGTCCCTTTTTTCCCCTTTCCCCCCCACACCCTTTTTCCCCTTTTCCCCTTGGCTTTTTTTGTTACCCTTCCGGTTTGGTTTAGTTAGATTTTCCTGGTTCCCCCCGTTTTTGGTTGCAAGATTTTCCCTTTCCCCGCCGATTCCCCTTTTGGGCGCTTCTTTTCTTCTTTGCCTTCGTTCCCCTGCTGGAATTCTTTTAAAGTTCCCTTTTATTATGTTTCCTCTGACAGGGGCCAGCCTTGGGTCCTTCTCCCTTTTTTCCTGGGCCCCTGTCTTGATTTTTCTCTTTTTTTTTCCACCGGTTGAATTTTTTTTCCCCCGACAAATGCTTCCCTCTGTCATTTCAGTTCGATTTTTTCCCCCCTTTTAAACTATTTTCACCTCCCCCAATGGTACTTTTCCCCCTTGATTCCCCTTTTTTTTTGCCTCCTCCAGGTCTTTACCTTCCCCCTGCCGTTTTTCGACCCTTTTGGCCCAGTCCCCATCCTTCCCGTCCCTGCCCCATTTTTTTTCAGATGTTCCCTCTCCCCCCGCGACTGAGTGGCCTTCCCCCTACACTTTTTGACTCCCTTCCTTGTAAAGTTTTACGGTTCCATTCTTCGGTCCCCCCCCCCATTTCCTTGCATGCTCGTGCTTTCTCCCCCCGGCCCCCTTCTTTCCCCTTTTTTTGTTTTTTTTTTTTGTTTTGTAAATGCACATCCAAGAACTCTCTTTCCTTCATTTTTTTTTTTTTTTTTTCTTTTTCTAGCGGTTCTCTTTTCTTTTTCTTTTTCTGTTTTTTGCCCCCACCCCCCATCCTAACCCCCTCCCGTGAACCCAGGATTTTTTTTTCCCCTTTTTCACCTGCCCCTCCGACATGCTTTTCCCTTTCCCCCTCTTTTCTCCCCCTCTTCCCCCCTCCCCGTTCCCTATCTTCTAACCCCTTAGTTTTAGGTTTTTCAGTGCTTTTTCCATGTCGTGCCGGGGTCCCTGCCTTTCTTTACCCCTTTCCTTTCGGTTACGTTTTCCCCTGGTTTCCTTTTCATTCTTCCCCCTTTTTCCCCTTCAGCACTGTCTCGTTGGTCCTGACCTTACTTCCCACTTCCTCTTTTTCCCTTATGATGTTAGGTCATTTTGACCTCTTTTCCCTTTCCCACGTCTTTTCCCAGGTAGACCCATTCCTGTTTTTTGCCCCGTTCGGTTCAAGCCCTCGATTTCCCTTTCACCCCCCCCAGCAATTTTTTTTCTTTTTTCCCTCCCCCCCTTATATTCCCCCCTGGGGGCTTGCTTTGTTTGTTCGTATTTTTCTTTCCCTTGCCCACCTATCCCCCCGTTTGCGGTACCACACAACCCTCAACTCCCCACATCCCTTACAGAGCTTTCGGTGTGTTCTACCCTTTTTCTGGCCTGGATCCCCTTTTTCTCACTTCCCCCACTCTCTCACCCCCCTTTTCTTTTTTAGGTTCCCCATAATGTTGCTTTTCTTTTAGTAACCCTTAATCGAAGCCTTTTCCATTGTGGTCTTCCTCTTCTTCTTTTTTAGTTTGGATTTTTCTCCTGTGATTTGGGAAATTGGAATTTCTGATTTTTATTTGAACTTTCATGAGTGACCGAGTTTCCTGGCTCGGACAAAAAGTAGAACAACACTCCAAATATATAACACTACCCCCTTCTTTTGACGCCCCCCCTCCTTACCCCCTCTCTTTTTCCCCCCCCCCTCACCTCTTTGTTTTCGTGGTTCTTTTTTCTTCTTGGGTTCTTTTCCATTATTTCATTCCCCCAGAGATCTTTTTCCCCCCTTGCCCCCTTCTTTTATTTTTTTATCTCCCGTTGACTTGGAAGACTTGGTCTTAATTAAGGTCCCCTCTTCCTTTTAGTCCTGAATTTACTACCTCCTTTTTTCGTATGGACTTTCTTTTTTTGATTGACCCCCCTCTCGATGTCATTTTCTATGTTACCTGGAACCCCCTTCTCCACTTTCAGTATTCTTCTTTTTTCTTTGAAGTCCTCCTTTAGTCCTGTGGTTTTTTCGTTCCCTTTGTCTTTTCGTGTGATATAGCGTTGCCCCCCCTCCCCCCCTGACCTTTTCTTGTTTTCTCGCGCCAGTTTTCCTTTGCTTTTTTTTCCAGTCATTGTTGAAACGTTCTCCTTCCCCCTTTTTTTTGATTCTTTGGCAACCCTTTGGCTGGTTCCCCCCCTTTTAAGTCCTTTTTGCTGGTCCCCTTTTCCTCAATTCTTTTTTGTCTACCTTTTTTGAGACTCCATGCGGTTCGTCTCCAGCAACCTTTCCCCTCTTTTTTCTTCCCCCCCTCCCTTTTCGGCTGTAGTGTCTGCAGAAGTTGGACCTGTTTTTTTCGTGCTGGTTTTCCCGCCCCTTTTGCCCTTCTTCCCTTTTCTTTCCCCCCTTTTTTGCGATTCCTAAACTCTTCTCCCCCCCGATTTGATCACGTTCTTTTCTTTTGCCCTCCCCTGATGGCTTTTTTCCCCCCCTTTTTTTCGCTGAGCTTTTTCCTTCTCCCCGGTATTTTTTTTTATTCTCCCCCCCCCTTCTTTCACAACGGGTTTTCCCGTGAGAGCCAATCGATTTCTTTTCCGCTTCGCGGGCAGCCCTTCCTTTGGTTTTTTTTCTTTTTTTATCACTCCCTTTTCTTTTTGTTGCCCCTTTCCCGTCCCTTTTGACTTTCCCCCTGTTTGATCTGGATTGTTTCCTTTTTTTTTTGTTGAAAATTTTAGGTGGACCAGTTTTTTTTTATTTTTTTCTGCTCGCCCCCCAAGACGTTTTCCCCCCCTCCTCCCCTTTTCTTTACCACCGGCTTGACACTTTCCTCCTTTCATGGTCGTTTTTCTTCCCCCCCCCTCCCTCCCCTTCTTTGCCAGCCCCCTAAAATATATTTTTTCGTTTTCCCCCAGGCGCCTTTTTGTTTGTCTAGTCTCACTTTTTTCCCTTTTGCTGTCTTGATCGGTTTGTTGATCCCCTCTTCTTTTTTTTTGTGATGTCAGCCCCTTTTCCTTCCACCCCTTTTTTTCCCTCGCGGGGTCACAAACGGCTGCTCCCTTCCAGGACCTGCCCACCAATTTTTTTTTTTTTTGCGTTCCCGGTCTTTTGTCGCGCCCCTTCTTTTTTTACCCTCTCTTGTTATTGCAAGTTGACCTTTTTGTTAGTTATTTGTGCAAACCCCCCTCCCCTTGTTGCAGCCATATCATTGCCTCCCCTCCTTTTTTTTTTGGCTGGCCCTTCCCTCACCCTTCCTCCCCTTTTCCTTGGGCGAGAGGCGAATAGGCAAATGGCCAGGGCTGGCTCCTTTGTTTTTTGTTGTCTTTGGCCCCCCTTTTTCACTTCCCCCGTCTTAGAGAACCAACCTTTCAATCTTTTGGTTCACCCTCCGTTCCCCTTTTCTCCCTCACTCTTCCTCTGAACGGTATCGTTTTTTCGCGCTTTTGGAACCCTTTTTTCCATCTTCTCCCCCCCCTCGTTATTTCTCTTTCTCTTCCTTCCTTCTTCCTTTTTTTTTTTGAGTCTCTCTTTTCTATACCTATTGTTTTGTCTTTGCAACTTTGTCCACTTGCTGACCTATGATTGGCCTTTCTTTTTTCTTCGTCGAGGGTCATCGTATTGCTGTTTTTCTCTGTTCCTTCCCAAGTTGACACTTTTTTTCCCCCCCTTTCTTTCCTCCCCGGACCTTGCCCCTTCTCTGCGACGTACCTTGATGATTTTGAAGTTCTATGGGGGTTTCCCTGTTTTTCTCTCCATTTGCTGCCACCCCTCTCAACGGCCTGATTTTCCATTGATATTTTTTTCTGCACCATCCTTTCTCTTTTCCTTGGTTCACTTCTCCCCCCCTCACCACTTCCCCTATTCCTTCTTCCCTTGTGTCTCTCCAACCTTCAATCGTTTCGTTCTTTTGTTTTTTGTGAGGACCTTTTTTGTTCCCCGTCCAGTTCTAGATTTTATTTTTTTCCCGTTCCCCCCTTGTCCCTTCCCCACCCCCCTCCCTGCTTTTTTCTTTCCCTTCTTCCCCTAACAGCCCAAATTGATTACGATGGGACTCTCTTCCCAATTCCGGCTATTTCCCCCTTGTCTTGGTCTTTTCCCTTTCTTCTGTCTCTTTCCCCTTTTTTAGGGACCTACCTCCTCCGTTTCTGTACTTCGTTTCCCTGACCGAACATCCTTCCGTGGTCCTTCTTTTTTTTTCTTTTCCTTTTCCCTCCATTGCTGGCGTTTGGCACTGCCCCCCCCCCCCTCTCCTCTTTGAGCCTCCGTTCCCCGGTCACCCCTGTTCTCCCTGTTTCCCCTGACCCCTTTTCATTGATCAAGACCCGTTCCCCCATTTTTAAAATTTTTTCCCGCGCTCCTCCCTTACCTTGACGTCTTTTTTCCTTCTTATACCGGTTAAACTTCCCCCTTTTTTTTTTGACCTCCCAACCCCCACCCTTTTTTCTTCTGCCCCTTTTCCTTTATTTTTCCCATGAGGCGTCATTGTACCTTCCCCTTTTTTTCGTATTTTCCTTATTCCCTCCGAAGTGTCTCCCCCCCCCCCTTTTGGCGTCCCCTCATTTTAGTCCTTTTTGGTTTTTCCGTTTTTTTTTTTTCGTGCCCTTGTTAGCTCCCAACTGTTTTTAACCGTCGTTGCTCCCCCCCCCCCGCCTTCTTGTTTTTTCTCTTTCTTCCCTCCCTTTCTATCTTTTTTCTGAGTACGCGCGTTTGATGCGGGTCCCTTCCTTTTTCTCAACTTTCTCACTGGTTATTTCTTTTTTTTTTTCAGCACCGGTGGTCCCCCTTTTTTTTTTCCTTTTCTTTCGGTCCTTTTTTTTTCCCTTTCAAGGGCTTTTTTTTACTTTCCTTTTCCCACACCTTGCTTCTTTTCTGAGTTCTGAAAACATTCTTCGGTCGGCTTCCCCTGCAATTTGGTTTGGTCCGTTTCTCCTTGGGTACTTCTTTTTTCTTTCCACCTTTCCGCGTTCTTCCTATTTTCCCTATCCCTTCAATCCTTGATGGTGCCTTGTTTTTTTTACCCGTCCCCCCTGTCCTTCCTTGGGTTTTGTTCTTTTACCCACTTTTTTTTTTTTAAAGAACTTTCTTTTTGCCCGTTACTTACTTTCCCCCTTGAGAATGTCCTTTTCCTCTCTGATTGATAGGAGGGAAGTTTTACGTCGTGAATAGTCATAAAGACTTTTTCTCCCCTTCACCCATCCCTTACCCCCCCTTTCCCGTCCCCCTCTTTTTCTTCTTGTTGCTTTTTTTGGCGGTCGTCCCCTCCTTTTGTTCCCCATTTTACATCCCCTCTGTTGATTGGTGTTTTATACCTCGTCGTTTCAAAAATTTTTCCTTACCCTTCCCTTCCTTTCCCTTCAATTTTCCAAGCTCTGTCATCCCCAGACTGTGAAGATGTTTTTTCTTTTTTTTTTGCCCACCTTTGACTCACCGCTCTCAGGTTATGTTCACTCCCTTTCATTTTCTGGGCTCCCCGCCCCGTGTTTTCTCTCTTTCCTAATTGGCCCCTTTTCCCAGCAGCTCATTCATTTCGTTCCATATCATCGGTCTTTTTTGATGTTTCTGTAGTCTTGGCTTGGCGGTTGACTTTTTTTTTTTCTGAACCTTTTCTTTCCTTTCAGACGTTCTTCCTTTTTTTGTAGTCCCCCGTGGTCCGTCCCTAGTCTTTTTCTTTGGCCTTTCACCCCTTGTCCCTTTTGTCTGACCCTCTCTTTAGCCGTTTTTGTCGAGGCAATTTCCCCCCTTCTCCCATGTTTTCCCCGCTTTCAATAATGAGGACCCTTCTTTTCCCTTCCGCTTTTTTGTCAACTTCCCCCTTCCCTTCTTGAAGTGGCCCTATTCCCTTTGCCCCTCCTTTTTTTGAAGCGGTCCCATCGCTGCTCCCTCTCCTTTTCGACCAAGTTCTTTTTTTTGCCTTTTCCTTTTCTTTTAATTTTGCCCTTTTCTCCCCTTTCCCTTCCGTCTTTTCCTCCCCCACCTTCCCCACTTTCCTTTTTTTTGGTGGTCTTTTTTTGTTGTTTTTCCCCTAATCCCGTCCCCACGAGCTCTCTTTTTTCCCCTTCCCTTTTCCTTTTCCTTTTTTTTTGTTTTCATTTCTCGATGAAGTTTTTTTTTCTTTTTTTTTTGCACCCCCATCCAACACCCCCGTCCCACCGGAACGTTTTTTTTTTCTTTCCTTCTTGAACTTTCCTTTCGGGCGCCCCTTTCCGTGTCATTCCCCTACTGGTTCCCCCCTGCTTTTCGCTCACACCTTTTTTAGTTCTTTCTTTTTGCGTTTTCTCTCCCTTTTCCCCATTTTCACGTTTTCCTTTTCCCAATTCGGACTTTTTGTTCAGTTCAGAAACCGGTTTTTTTTGGCTGCACTTAGTTTTTCCCTCATCTGTTGCCCCCTTCTTTTTTATTTTCTTTTGACCGCTTTCCCCCTTTTTCTTTTCTGACGGTCGTTCCCCCCTTTCCTCATCCCACTTTCCCTTGGATTGACAAATTGCCTCATCCCCCCTCATTCTTGTCCCGCACGGTTCAGTCCCTCCCCCCCCTTTCTTTCCTGTTCCGGTCTTCCTTTTTCTCCCTTTCACCTTTCCCCCTGATCCTTCTCCGTTTCCCCACGCCCGCCATCCCACCCTCCGTTCCCTCTCTTTCTCTTTTTTCCCCCCCTTCCTGAAAGCTCTTTCTTTTCTCCAACAAGGTCCTTCTACCTCCTAGACACCCCTTCGTAGTGGTTTTGTCACCCCCTTTTCGTTGCTTTTTTCCACGACCTTATCTTTTGTTTCCTGGGGCCCTTACTTTCTTTCGGTCAGTTAAACTCCCCGGTTTCCCTACTTCGGCCGTCTGGCCCCCCCGTTTGTTCTATTGTTCACCTTTTATTTGGGCCGCCGACCCGCCAATCTTCCCACTGCCTCGGTCGCCCCCCGCCCAATCTTTCTTCATACCCCCCCCCACTTCTTCTTTGCCCGGTTTCCACCTAAGCCCCCCCTCCTACCCCTCTTTCCTTGGGGAGTGTTATTTTTTTCCTTTCTTGGTTTTCTTTGCTCCCCGCTTTTTTCCTTGACCCCTCTACTTCCCCCCCCGGGATTTCAACCCCCTTTTCTAGATTTTCTTCCCTTTCTTTTCCCCTTTGAATGGTCTTTTTTTGACTACCTGACCCCCTTTTCCTTGGTGTTCGTTTCCCCTCTTCAGTTTTCTTCCCTCCCGACTTTTTCCTGTTTTCTTCCTTACCTTTTGACGTTTCCCCAGAGACGTGCATTTCCCTATGTTAGCACACGTGAACCGCTTCCCCAGTATATCCTTTTTTTTTCCTTCTCCCTTTTTTTAACCGCCGATTTTTGGGGGGCCAGGACTTGTGTTTTCTGACCTGGCCCTTTTTTCTTTTCGTCTTTGTCTATTTTCCTAGTGAATACCCTGCCTTTTTGTGGGTACCCGTTTCACTTGGCCCTCTGGTGCCCTTTGACCTTATGCCCCTTCGCCACTGCCTTTCTTCTTCCCTTGGGTAAAGGGGTTGGTTTCCCACCCCAACCTTTTGTACTTCAACTTTGTCCCATGGTTTTTTGTGCGCCCTGGCCCTTTCTTCTGTCAGTCTCTGCCCCCCTTTGGACGCATGCAACCTTCCTGCGTATTTTCTTTTTTTTATGGCCTGCTTGCGGAACTTGACGATTTTTCTGCCCTTTCTTTTTTTCCGTAGCGGGAGTTCCTCCACCTTTTTTTTTAAATGCCCTCCCCGTCCCCCCCCCCCCTCCCTCTTTACTAAACACCCTTCCCTCCCCGCCTCTTTTCTCCCGTTTCCTTTCATGCATTCCATACGATTTTTTTTCCTGGCGTTCAACTTGCCCGCTTTTTTTCCCTTTTTTTGACGCCCGTTTTGCCCTGCCTCCCTTGATTTTACTGTAGTCGTCTAAACAGCAGTCTTGAACTTTCAAATTTCCACCCCTTTCTTCTTGCCCCCAACCCTTCGCTTTATTCGATTTCTCCTCCTTTTCCCCTTCCCTTGTTTGTGTTGTCCTTTTTTTTATTGATCCTACCCTTTTTCGTTTGGGGCCAAGCTCCAAAGGTTCTTTTCCCCTGTTCTTGTCGATTTGGTGTCCTTTTTGATCCCCCCCCTTCCAACTTGGGCTCTATTCTTCCTCCAACCCCCCTGTAAACGCGCCTCTCTTTTTTTTTACCCCCAATTCTCCCAGGAACAGTTTTTTTTTTCCCCCTAGGCCCCTTTTTGTCTTTCCCCCTCTCCATCCCTCCAGCCCCCTTATCTTCCTATTTGGACAATTTTTTCCCCCTTTTTAAGTTTTTTCGATGTAAATTTCTTTTTTTTTTTCTGTACTCTTATACCTTCTTCTTTTTTTGCTTGTCTCCCCCCCGGTGACTCACCTTTTTGTGAACGGTCTGGGTTTCCCCCTACGTCTCCCCAATTCTTTGCTTTCTTTTTTTTTTCGTCTTTCCCCAAACAGGGCTGGGCCCCCCTCTGGTTCTTTTTTTTTTTCCCTTTTCTTTTTTTCTCCCTTCTTCCTCCAGTATTTTTTTTTTGCCAGTCCCCCCTCCCCAGTTTTCGTTCCAATTAGGGACCGTTGGTCCGTGGTTTTCCTTTGATTCGCCACAACCTTCCTCCCCATTTTGATTTCTCCTTCCCTTTGGTTGCGGGACTGGGGTCTTTTTCTTCGTTTTCGTTTCCCCTGTAATTGGGCCCCGTCTTGCCGAACAGTTTTCATTTCTTGACCCTCCCCTTTTTTTTTCTGCCCAAAGCCTGACTTCCTTTTTCATTTTAGGGTTTTTTCTTTCCCCCCCACACTTTTCCTTCTTTTCTTCCCCCATAGTTGTATCTTCTCCCTCTCTTTTTTTTCTCTCCGTTTTTTTTGTGATTCCTGGTGACTCTTCACGTCCTGTTTGACTGTCTTTCCTTCAGTCTTCCCTCCGTTCTCGTGCTTGCTTTTTTTTTCTCTCGAGGGGGTCTCTGTTTTTTCCTGAGACCGGCCAAATTTTGTTACTTTCCCACTTCTTTGTTGCGCTCCAGGTCCTGGTTTTGCGACAGGTTGATTCTCGCCTTTCCTCCCTTTTTTGCTTGGGCCCTTTTTCCCTTTTTTTTCCCTTTTTTCCCGCCTTTTCCTTTTCTCTTTTCACAATACTGTTTCGGTGCCTGATTCCTTCGCCACACTTCCCCTGAGTCCTTTTTCTCCTGTGGCTCCCTACCCCTCCCCTGTTTTGGCCCCTTTCTTCCCTTTCGTGCTTGTTTTTTTTTTTGTTCGGTCCCCGTTTTTTTGTTTTTCTTTCCTTTCAACTGTTTCTTTTCTTTCTTTCCCACCGCCTATCATTGAACCCCTCAGTCTACCCTGACTTTCTTTTCCCCACGCAAACTTTCTTTTTTCCCCCCCCTTTTCTGAGATTTTTCTCTTTCGGGTTTGAGGTTCACTTTTTTTTTTGGTTTTACCTGTTTTTTTCCGTTTTCCCCCTAACGTAATCTTGGCGTTTGTTTCTTGCTGTTTTTTTTTGAAAGTCTCCCCCGGTCCTTGATTTTTTTTTTCACTGACCACCCCCCCTCTCCTCTGCGAGGCCCCCTTCCCTTTAACCTTGCTTTTTTTCTGCCCCCCACCTTTTCTTGATCCAGCCTTTCCCCCAAGGTCAATGGCTTTTTTTGGGCCCTTTTTTGAATCCTTTTCTTTTCGCCTTTGCATCCCGGTCCCCTTTCCCCTCTTTCTTTTTTCATACGTCCCCCTTTCCCCTTTCGTCGACGTATCCTTTCCCTTTTTCTTTCCCATTGAAACTTACGGCCCGATTGACAGTCATTTCATTCCCTACGTGAGATCTTGTTGCGTCTTCTTTGTTGATTTTTGCCTCCCACACGCACTGTTCCGCCTCCTCTTACCCGCCAGCTTTTTTTCTTTTCTCCCCCCATTCCTTCTCAATCCCACCTCTTCTTTTCCCTCGTCCCACACTCCCTTTCTGTCTGCCCGCCCCCTTGTCATCCCTACCATCGTTCTGAAGTAGGACGGTCCTTTTAGGGTCCCTTCTTTTTCCAAAACCTCTCCTTCTTTCCCGCCGTCGCCGGTTTTTTCCTTTTGTCTACCCTGCCTATCTGCTTGCGAGTACTTATCGTCGCGGCTTCCTTCTAAAAAACACTCCGGCGCCCGGCTCCCCCCCCCTTTTTTTGCTTTTGGGCCCGCACCTTTCCCGGGCTCCTTTTTTGTTTATATTTCCTTTTTTTCCCCTGAGGCGCCAACGTGAACAAATGGCCGGAGGGCACTTCGATAGCATCGTGAACACCTTTGCGTCGTCGGCCGCAACCCCCTTTGTTTCTTGTGATTGCTTCTCTTCACTCGATACTTTTTCTTTTTTATTTTTTTTTTTTTTTTTGCTACCCTCGAAAATGAATCGTGGATGTCGTTTACAAGCTTGACGAAGTAGTCCCCCGTATTCCCCCTTTTTCCCTCCCTTTTTTTCCTTCATTACTTTCAAAATTTGCTCCTTTTCCTGTGTTTCTCTAGGAGAGTGTTATGTCTTCATTTTTTTTTGACCTTTTTTTTTTTTTCTTCCTGTCCTTTGTGTTTCTCACATTGTCCCCCCCCCCCCCCCCCCCTTTGAAACCTTCCCCCTCCCTTCTGTGGCGTTTTTTGGTTTGGGGGGGGCTGCGTGGTCGCAAAGCGTTTTTCTTTGTGCCTTGAGTTTTTGGTTTTTTTTCCCTCAGTTCGGTTCCCCCCCTTGTTTTCAAGATCCCCTGCTCTCTCGCATAGTGCCCCGCCTTTCCTTTTCTTTTCAAACTCTCCACGTCAGAGACCCTTTTTTCTTTTTTGAAAGTCCCTTTCCCCCTTTTTCTTTTTTTTCTTTTGGATTTTTTTTTTCTCCCCTTTTGCGGATGACGGCCACGAGAGGTCGCCCAGAGTACCTATATCTCGGGGCCGTGAGGGGCGGTCTTCTATTCTCGTATTTTTTTCCTAGGTTGTAACGTTCCACTTCCGGCCTTCCTTCTTCAATCCTTGGTTATCCCCCCCGTGTTTCTTTTTTGGTGCCAAGCTTGCTTTTTCGGTGCTTTTTCCAACGGACTTGGTTCGTATTGTCGTCACGTTCTCTCTAAAATGGACCTTTTTCTCTTCCAGAATTCCCCTCTTTTTCTGTGACGTTTTTTTTCGTTTTTTAACATTTTTTTTTTTTTTTGGAGAGTAGCTTTTGTCTTCCGTACCCTTGCAGGAAGTGTTCCTTTTGATCTTTTTTTTTCTCTTCCTGACTTCCCTTTTATCTTGTCTTCTTTTTCACGCGGGTCTCTTTCGTCTTCACTGGGGATTAGTGCGTTCCCGACCAAGCCTTTCTTTGTGTTTTTCTTTGTTTGGCCAACCTCCACCCCCCCCCCTCACATCAACCCCACGATTT
>Ga0179593_1531994_pt1 | contig 21051 bp, 32 predicted proteins | sample CZODoug2_1_08_16_FD_185931 | JGI IMG/M metagenome (GOLD analysis project Ga0179593, IMG submission 185931) | Vadose zone soil fungal communities from Angelo Coast Range Reserve, California, USA - CZODoug2_1_08_16fungal (PacBio error correction) | ecosystem: Environmental > Terrestrial > Soil >... | reverse complement strand
TTTCGGCGAAAGGAACCCCCCCCTGTTCGCCCGTACCAATTCCGTCGGGATCGACCCTGTTTTTTCTCTATAAAGAATTTCCGCGCCTCCCCCTGTGTGTCACGCGAGCAGATCTTCTTCCCCCTTTTGATCCCACGACGATACAGCTTTTCCCCTCCTTTTTTAGGTTTATCCTCGGTCAACGACAGCAGAACCATTTTCCCCTCTCCGTAAAACGCGATTCCCTTTTTTCCTTCGCATAACGTCCCCCCTCCCCTCCTCATGTGCCTCAAGTGAAGGTCCTTTTCCTTTTCTCCCCCGGACTTGAAGAGAGCATTTAAGACTTCCTTTTTTTCTTTTCGTTACCAATCAGTCCCCTTCCTCCCTTTCCGCCGCAATGCTTCTGTACGCCGCCCCCCCTGTGAAATGTCACGGTAGAGCCTCCTTCCCCTCCACGTTCGTCCAAACGTATTCCACCCTCCTTTCCCGCGCTTTGACACCAGTGTCAACTCCTCTTCCTCTTTCCTACCTGCACTTAGGGAGTCCTTTCCACCCCATTTTTCCCGCCAAGGCCGTTAAATAGCTTTTTCCTCCCCAGTTTCCTTCTCGCGTTGATGGTATCAAGACCTTCTTTCCTTTTTTCTTTGTGGACTTCCGGAAACTTCCCTCTTTTTTTTCAGGATTGATGTTCCTAACAGATATAATGAATGTTTTTTCTTCCCCCTCCCGTAGAGGTTAGTTCTCACACTTCAGAAGGATTTTGTTTCTTTTTCGGGGATGGGTTGGTCTTCCTCTTCTTTTACGAGGAAGGTTCCTGACTATCTTCCCTTCTTATAACCTTTTTCCTTTTTTGCGGAGGTGTGCCTACTTTTTTGAAAGAGAGTCGTTAGCCGGCGTGAAGGTTCCCCCCCTTGTAGAACCCCCTTAAGAATTGTCCCACTGCCAAATCCAGTTCTTAACTTCTTATGAGGGGTATCTCCAACGCCAATCGGCTAAGAACCCTTTTTCCTGCTCCCCCCAGACGCCTCTTCATGTTTCCAAGCTACATTCGCCTCTTTCCCTCAAGCCCCCCCAGTCCCCCCAACATAAAAAGCCGGATTCCCCCTGCCCGCCACGCTCCTCCATTGCCTTTAGCCTCCCCTCTTATTAGCGGCGAGAAGACTTTCTTGCAGAAGGATCCCTTCAGGATCCGCTCCAACCTCCCCCTCCTTTACTCCGTCAACTTTTTTCTCCCCCCCCCTCTCTCTCTTTTCAAGCCTAATACCCTCCTTTTTTCCTTTCTTGCCAGGAGCAAGTTTTTTTTATGGTCCTTGTCTTATTCTGTTCTTGGCTTCCCTCCCTTCCCTGCGGGCTTTTTTAGCTTTTTAATTACGATGATTTCGATTGCGTTTTCTTTATTTGCATACGGCGGTTTTTTTTTTCGTTTGATTTGGGTGAGTTTCTTCCCCCCCCTCTTGCTTTGCTGATCAACATGAAGATTTGCTTTTTCAATTTTTGGATGCGTTTTCTCTTTTCCGTTTCCCCCTCCGACGCGGAAAAAAACTGAAAGTTCTCCGGATTAGGCCGGTGAGGTATAGGATGTCTGGGTCGACGTTCCCTTTTCGGCGACTTGTGCCTCCTCCCCTCTCATTGATTGAACCCTGCAGGTCTAAGCTTTGAGGATAGCAATTTCCTTTTTGGAACGCAAATGAGGCTCCCCCCCCCTCTCCTGCCTCTCCACTTCCTCCTCTTCCTTCGCCGCGAAACTCCCGCTATGAAGTAACCTCCAACCCCTTCCTTTGGCGGCTGGCGCCGTCCCCCCCCTCGATCCTCTCCCACTCCACGGCAAAGACCTTTCTCCCCCTTTTTGATTCGTGCGTATGAGAGACCGCAACTCCCCCCCTTCCTGAAAAAAATTTCCTTCCGCTCCCCCCCTAATCCCCCCCCAAGCTAGTTTCCTTTCCCCCAGGCCAAACACCCTTTTCGCTAGATTCCTCGGGATTATCAGCGGGTGTCCCCCCCCCTTTTTCGCGAATGGTGGATCTCCGTGAGTTCGGGGAACGTTCCTCTTTCTCCTTGGGACCGGTTTTCCCTTCCAAAAGTGGTGGAGCGCCCTTCGGCTGAACTTTCTTTCTTCCGTATTTTCTACGATTATTCCCCTTCTTCTAGCGGAATAGGGACACCCTTTTTACCCCTCCCTTTTTGTAGAGAATAAGGCACTGATTCCCCTTTTTGAAGATTGAGCGTTATGACTCTTTTTCCCGCTCACAGATTGATCGCGGTTTTTCTTCTTTCACGATGGGTTCGTGTTAGGTTGACTCACGCCTTTCTTCCGCCCCCCCCCCCCCCCCCCCCCCCCCCAAGCTTCTCTTGGAGCACATTCCTTTTAGCCGTATGCCCTCCCCTCTCTCGCTGGCTGACGTGCGGCGCGGAAATTGGAGTTCTTCTTCGCGTTTCCTTGAGTTTTTTGGCATAATAATCGAGACGATCCCTTTCTTGGGTATGTTGCCTGCGCGTCCCCTTTCCGACTCCAGCGGATATCCCCCCTCTTACTTCATTTTTGATCGTGGATGCTTCCCCATTCCTTCCAATGGGTAAGAAATGGAAAATTTTTCCCCTTCATTATTAGAGTGACAAGTTCTTTCTCTGTCGGGCGATCATGCGAAATCCCTTTTTTTCTTCCTCCTTTTCTGCATATATCCTCCCCCCCCCTCCCCCCTTCCCCCATCGATTCTAACCCTTGCGTCCAAAGTACATTCTTTTCTTTTCTTTCGATTTTGTGCAATAGTAATAAGTACGGCTCCTCTTTCCCCCCCTTTTCAGAGTGCGTCCATGACTGATTCCCTTTTCACTCTTTTCTTTCCTTCATATCGATGCCCTTCTCCTCCAGTCCCCCCATACCCACCCTCGCCCTGGATAGGTCTCCTTTTTTCGACACCCATCGAATTGAAGCTCTGGTCCCGAATTTCCGCGCCGCACTTTTCGTTTTCCTCTCTCAGCGATAGGCATAAGGATACCCTTCTTTCCCTTTTTTTTTTTTTTCGCCAAATCCCTTGCGTGGAGTGGATTTCTCTTTCCCCTGTTTTTTCTAGGGTAAATGAAAGATAAGTAATTAACTCCTCCTCGCGTTGAGTGCGCATAACCGCGCCCTCTCTCCCTTCTTGTCCCCCCAGTGCAAGGCATTTTTCCTTTCCCTTCTTCACTGCCAGGAACTTTTCTCTCAGGATTTCGTGTAAAAATCGTCCCTTCTTTTTCCGCAGGAATTCTGTATCGCCGCCCCCCTTTGTGTGAACAAGGTTCCCCCCCCCCCCCGTTCCCTCACACCGCGAGCCCCTTCTCCCACCAAATTGAGGACAACATCGCTCCCAAGCGGATACTCTTACCCCTCTTTTTCCCCCTACCTGCACTTCGAGTACGCTCTTTCCCCCCTTTTTTTTTCAAGGCCGTCACTAGCTTGGGAGTTTTTAACCTCTATTCGATTTTTTGCTGGTCTACCGACAGTCCTTATTGTGGACTTTTTCTTCTTTCTTTCCTTTTTTGCAGATTTGAGCGCGAGAGGGACGTCTTCCTTGGGGGACTTTTTTTCGAGGTTCGGCCGCCAATTCAGCTTTTTCTCCCTGCGTGGATACTCTTTTTGTAGTCTCAGGTGAGTTTTTCTCCCTTGTCTCAGGATGTACCCCCCAATGTTCAGACAAGTTCTTTTGTTTTTTTTCAAAATCTGTCGGCTGCCTCTTCGTTTCTCAACGTTCCCCCCCCCCCCGGACATCCTTTTCGCCACCTGCCAAATAAAAGTGTTCTTCAATATTTGAAAGAATAAAAACCCCTCCAAATCATTCATGGCCGCCTTCTACTCCATCGATCTTTTCCCCCCCTCCCCAAATCAAACGGAGCTGCCCTTCTTCCCCCTCATCTAAGAACGATAGAAATCATCCATTTCCTCCGGACGAGGAACGCCTTCCCCCTTCTCGAAGATCCCCTCCCAATTTCCCTTTTCTCCACCTACAAGGGCAGAATGTTCACCTTCCTTAAAATTCAATCTCTCTCGGTCTCCTTTTGATCGAGATTGAATTTTACCTTTTTCTTTCCCCCGTCCCTTCTGGCTCTATCCCGGAATTGGGCTGTGTAAGGAAAATTCCCCGGCCCCTTTTCGAATATGAACGAGCGGGCTGTTTTTTTTTCTATTTCGAGGCTTTCTTTTTCTTCTGATTTGAATAAGGGATTGTTTGCCAGTATTGATTTGTGCGTTTTCCCCCCTTCGATGGCTAGAGTCCTTTTTTCCTGCGTTTTCCTGATGTTTGGATGCGGACAAAAGTATTTGCCTTTTTTCCCCAAGACAACGACTCTGCACCCCCGACACTCACTGGGGCTTTGGAAGTGCCTTCCTTTTTTTGTTTTTTCTCAAGTGTTTGTTTTGGCAAGAACGGTGCCTGTCTTGTTCTTTATTTTGCCAAGAGTGATCCCTCTTTTTTTTTTCCCTTTTTTTTCACATGGGAGACCCTTAATATTCTCCTTTTTCCTTCTGGAAGCAAATGAAAGACTACACCACTGGCGATACCACTCCTGCTCCTTTGTCATTGTGGCTCCCCCGAGATTAAGTCACAAAGAAAACCCCCTCTTTCCCTAGTTTCACGATGCCCGCTCCCCGACTGAACGATGAAGTGGCCACACCTTCACTCCCTCTCGTTTCGAGACAAGCCCCTCGATGAAAAAAAGGAGACCCCCCTTCTCCATGCCCCCCCCCCAAACGTGGACTGCACGGGCCCACCCATTGTGGAGCGAGACGTAGAATTTCCTTTTTTCGCTGTTAGAAGCTTTTTTTCGGACATTTGAGAGATTTTTTCCCCAACTTTTTTTTTCCTTGACGAGGCGGGGATCTTGTTGCTCGACCCCTTTCTTCCCCCAAAGTTTTTTTTTCCCCCCTCTCCCGGCGCGGACTCTCTTTTCGAATTTTCCCCCCGAGAGAATGACAGATCCTTTTTTCCGGAGGAAAACAGTTCCGGTCCAAGTTCATCCTTTCCTCCCTTCTTTTTTCGCGCCAAATTCCGGAACTTTTTTAAGTTTTTCCTCCGAAGACGCGCGTATGAGACGAAACTTCCCCCCAGTCACGGCAGGCTGCTCTTCATGGTTCGCCCTTTTCTTTTCCACATCGTCGTCCCCTCCCCTCCCCTACCCCCCTGCATGATGAGCACCGGGCTTTTTTTCCCCTCCCTCCCCTGAGACTTGACCCACGGCGGAGGAGCTTCCCCATTTTACATGGCATACGTCTCTCTACTTTCTCTTTTTTTCTCTCGGCCGGACACACCTTCTTTTCTCATCACGAGAAGATACATTTTTTTTGCGTTTTCCCTTTTGCCTGAACTGAGAGGATATGACGGAATCACTTCCCCTCCTTTCCGGCATGGGAATCACTTCTCCCTTTTCTTTTTACTGCTTTCATCAGAGTCTCCTCACTTTTCTTATCCCCCTTTCCCTTCGCTCGGGGCGATAAGTGAGAACCCCTCTCAGCCCCCACGACCTACTTCTATCTCACTCTCCTCGGTTGTTCCCTCCTTTCTCAACCGGGCTTCCACGTTCCTTTTTTCTTCGCCCCTGAGCGGAATGCCGTTTGGTCCTTTTGGCACTCGTAATAATGTCCAGGAATCGATTCCCCCCTTTTCTATCCCCCTTTGTCTCCCCCCCCCCCCCTCCATACCAACCGTATAAACAGGAGTCCGTGATGAACGGCACTTCCTCCTCATTTCAGCGAAGGCACATCCCCACCTCCTCCTCTTCCCTTGACCTTCTCTTGCCCGAAACTCCGCCGCTACCCCTCCCCCCCTTTTTTTCTTTTTTTTTTTCTTCTTGGCTCATCACCATTTCCGACGCCGAAGTCACTCCCTTTCTCGATAGGAATAAGGATACGAATTGTTTTTCATCTGTTTTCTCCCCCCCAATAAATTGCTTTCTTTCTTTTTTTCCTCTTCCCCTACAGAGAACCCCCCCTTTCCCGTCCAAATCGTCATATTGTAGCGTTGCGTCTGAATTTAACTCCCTTTTTCCCCATGGAATCAAGTCACTTCTTGACCTACCCCCCTTTCTTGTCTTACACTGCCCTTCCCTCCCTCTCTCCCCAGATATGGACGCGCTCTCTTCCCCCCCCCCCACCCCCGTTGACATGAATCAGTTCCTTCCCGCCGCAACACACTTTTGGGGGTGCCCATTTCCCCTTCCCCCCCCTGCTTCCCCCCCGCCGAACCTCCCCCCCTCCCTTTCCGTCAACGTCTTCCAAAAGAGCGCCCCTCTCCTCTTCCATCTTTTTTTCATCTGCGTAGAAACTTCGCGTAGCGCTCCACCCTTTTTGGAAAGGACCGTCCCTAGCTTGGGCGTTTTCATTTTCCTCGCCCTTCATCATTTTATTTCTCAGTTTTTCCTTTGACGCGCGCGTTCAAGGTGTATTTTTTTCTTTCCGTTGCTTGGGCGTGCAGGGCTTCCTCTTACTTCGCACGCGCTTCCTTTTTTTTCTTTAATTAATCCTTTCTCGGGTTCTTCTTTCTTCGAGGAGCTGCTTGAGGCGACATTTTCTTCCCCCCCGACGATGGAGGAAGCTTCCGTCCCCTTCCTGTTCAGCCCGTTTCTTTGCGGATTCCCTTTTTTCTTTTTGAAATCTCGTAGCTGTCCCTCCTCCTCTGACGTTCTTCCCTCCATCCAGCCGAGAAAAGGGTAAGAACTGCCAAACCCTTTCTTCGTGTCTGTACAACAGACACACTCTTGTCCCTCCCTCCCCCCCAAAAGTCCTTCTCACCCCCTCCCCCCATCTCCTGGAAGACCAGACGACCCCTTTCTCACCCCCTCAAGGATGAAAAAGAAAACTCCCCGTCCCAGGACCGCATCGAACTTTTTCTTTCCTTCTCTCTCCCTCTCTTTAATAGTCTCCGGCCTCTCTCATTTTCCTTGGCCGCAGAAGATCCTCCCTTTTCTCCTCATGGTTTCTTTTGATAAAGGTAAATTCCCATTCTTTCCGTTGTGTTGTTGAGAGATCCCTCTTTTTAAATGTGACCCCTTCTTTTTCCCCTTCCAGTTCGGGTGGAGAGGAGAAGAGGAATTTCTTTTCTGGAAAAATTAAAGGAGGTCTCTCTTCCTTTTCCCTTCGCGGGAATGCGAATTTTTTCTCTCTTCCCCCTGCCTGGAGGATGATTTTCCTGCTTGTTTGGAAGAGGACGTTTGATTTTTTCTCCCCCCACCCCCACCCGAGTGCCACCTTCCTCTCTTTTCTTGGGGGGGCCGGCGGGTTAGTTCCCTCCTCTTTCTGTTCACATTTTGGATGCTCTTTTGCGGTGTTCCCCTTCCTCCTCTTCCAGAAAAAAGGTCCCACTCCTTTTTTTCTTCCCCCCTGGGAGGATTCTCTTCTCCTTGCGAACGTTGAGGCGGAGCAGGCAGCGTCTTCCTTCCATCCCGCAAAGAAAAATGGCGGAACATTTCCCCCCCTTCCCCCCCTCTCTCAAGGCCGGCATCTTCCGCTTTCCCTTCTCCCAAACATCAAAGGCTCCTCCCTTTGCTCCGGAAGAGTAAGTAACCTCAAAAACCCCTTTGAAGGCAGTCCCGCGGCGCTCCCCTCTTCCCCCCCTCCCCCTCCAAGCCCGAATGCCGCTGCGTTCCTTCCCCCCCCCCCTGCAACGCTCGAGTCTCTCTTTTTTTTCAAACCTTTTTTTTCCAAATCAGCCGAGAGCAGAAAAATTTCCTCTAGTGACGGCCTTGCCCGGTTTCTTCCCCCCCCCCCCCAACTTCTCTTCCCTCTCCTTTCCTGTAGCCATAGTTCACGCGGTTTCCCCTTTTTTCTTTCGTGATGGGGAAGAAGTGACGGAAACTTTTTTTTCCCTCCGGTGTGCTCAGTCACCTGACACACCCCTTTTTGGCCTGGTTCCCTTTCTCTTTTTCCCTAAGAGGCCTGCAGAGACTGGAGGAGCGGATCGTTCTTTTTATACAAGAAGTGTTCTTCGCGCATTACACTTTAGTCCCCTTTTCCGGGCGCGATGTCCTCTTCGACGTACTACAACGCGAAAAGATGTATTCTTTTTCTTTTTGGTGGCCAAGATGGGTTCGCTGTCTTTTCCCCAACTTCCAAAGCAAAGAAAGGTATTTTGTTTTCCCTCCTGATCGAGTGTCTCCCCTTCCCGATCTTATCGCTGCGCGTCGGAAAAAAAGAGTTCTCTGCTCCCTCTGGTTCGCTCCGAGAAAAAAAACCACCCCTCTCTCAAGCGGCTTGTCGACCGACTTCTTTCTTTCCCTTTTCTCACTCGAAGCCCTCTTCCCCCCTTTCTTTCTGTGCCTGCGCCGAAAAGTAGGTATGCCCTTTTTCTCTCGGGCAGCACGTCATCCTCTTTCCCCCCAGTCCGGCATGGATTTCTTCCCCCCTTGGTTTTGTTGCGTTAGCCCCCCCCTGGTCGTCCTCCTTACATTGAAGAGGCTTTTTTTTCCCCCTCCATTTCAATTTTACATCCAGAGTGATTGGATACTTTGTCCTCTCTCATTTTAAGACTATACCGTTGTGTTTTTTCTTTCCCCTTTCTTTCCAGTCATCACCTCTTGTCTCCTTTCGCCCCGAGCGGCATGACGCTGGACCTTCCCTTGGTCCTTTCCAGATGTGAGCAAGAAAAACCATTTTCCCCCTTTCTTTCACTTAATAAACGGATACCATCTCTTTTTTTCCATCTCCGATGCAGTTCTTTTCACTCCCTCCTCTTCCATACCACCCTAGGAAAGGTATCCTTCTCCTTTTTCCCTCCCCCAAGACTTTGTGAAGATCTTGTTCTGTCTTTCCCAAAGTTACTGCTCCCTCCTTTCTTGTGTGTCAAGCGCGCAGAGATTCTTTTTCCTTTTCCTTTTTTTTTCTTTTTTAACCATCAGGCGTGCGTGGATTAGACTCGTTTCCCCGAGAAACCCATCGTGGCTGCCCATGAAAGCCCCCTCCTTTTTCTCTGATCATCTTGGAAGCTTTCTTTCCCTCGCCTCCAGATCACTTAAAATGGCCTCCTTTTCCCTCAATTTATTGTTTATCTCCTGTCCCGGAAATGTTTTCCCCCCCTAGTCCCTTCGTCTCTGGAAGGCTCTCGTAGCGACCCCCCCCCCCCTTTCTTCCCGCATTCGATTCTATTAGCCGAAACCCACCTCCCCATGTAAGGTAGAGAAAACCGTCCCTCCTGCGAAATACCCAGTCCCCCCTTCCCCCTTAGTTTCCAAATCGTTTTCTTCCCGGAAGGATAATCACGAGTTCCTCACTTACAGTCGTTCTACCCCTGTTGGACTTGTTCCCTTTCTTCACTAGCGTGGTCCCCCTAGATTAATATTTTCTAAGTTTTTATCGCCTTTTTTCTTCCCTCCCTCTCGCGTTTCAGGTGTTATTTTTACGGCATCTTCTCTGGTTGTAGGAATCTCCCCTTCTTGCCTTAGAAACGAGCTTCCTGCTTTTTTTTTTTTTCCTTTTCATTCCTCGGAGATTTCTTCCTCCCCTTTCCTTCTTTAGTGTATCTCCTGTTATTGTTGGGTAGTCCCTCCCCTCTTCTTAGGCATTTACAAATGTTACGCGTTCTTTGAGTCTTTCCCTTTCTTCCCTGCGAAGACAGCCGTTATGTGCAACTTTCTCCCCCCCCCATACATTCGATAATCCTTTCCTCCAAATCCAGTCTTTCAAGTTTTTACGTCTCCTCCCCCAAAGCCACTATATGAAGTAGAAGCATCCAAAACTTTCTGCGCCTTAATCTTTCCCTAACCCCTCGCTATCAAATCGCCCCCTCTTTGGCCCCCCTTCCCTCAAAAGTCCGCTGCAAAGACACCGCCTCTTCCCTCTCTTCCCTGCCCCCCCCCACCCCCGGAATTCGCAGCCCGCTTTTTCCTTTTTATTCCTTTTTAATGTCCTTGCCGACCAGGGACCTCTTCCCCCCCCCCTCCGGATCCTTCCCCCCCCCTTTCTCCTGTTTCCCAATCAGTAAAAGGCCCTCTTCCTTCTGAATTTGATTTACGGATTGAAAATGCCTTCCTCTGGATCCGGATTTGCGGATCGTTGCCTTTTTTCCCTTTCACAATTTTCCGGCGTTCTCCTCCCTCAAAGATATGTCTGAGAAGGAAATGTCTTCCCTTTTTCGTTTTTTTCCTACGGGGTGGAGTGAAGCGTTTTTTCCCCAAAAGCGACTATGGATAAGCTGCTGTTTCATATTTTTCTTCCTTTGGGCAGATTTTATTTTTCCACAATTACTCTTTTTTCTCTCTCCCCCTCCTTTGCCCTCGGAAAAAACCCTTCCTTCGGAAAAAGGAGTATAGGATTTTCTTTTTTTTCCCGTGTTCATAACTTGCAGCGGAAGCTTCCTTCTTCCCTGTTCCTCAAAGCCCCCTGGAGGAAATGGTTAATCCTTCTTCCTCTTCCGATGCCCACCCGCAAAGAGATCCCCCCCCCCCCTACCCTCACTCATTCTTCGAAATTGAGGCCCCTCCCTTCCCCCGTCAGCAAGAGCGGGGCAGAGTCAGTCCTCTCCTCCAAGCCCGCCTGCCGAGCCGGCTTCCCCCCCCTCCCTCCTCGCCGGTATGGTCTCCCCTCCCCCCCAACTCTCCTCCTTCAGCAAATACAAAGGACTTTTTCCACAACTCCCACTAGGGACGGCCGTTTGCTCCAAGGCACAACCCTTTCCTCTCCCCCCTCCGCGAAGTTCCTGTCGCCCTCTTTTTTTGGTGCCCAAGAAGGATTTCTGTTCCTTGCAGTTGACGGAAACTTTCTGCGGCGGGGATGCGTTCCTTCTCCCTTCCCATTGTCACCCCCCCCCCCCCCCCCCTTGTGTGGGTCCTCGGCTTGAACTTATCCATAGTCGGGAGGATTTTTACTAACGAGCTCTCCTTTTTTCTCGGCGAGTGGAAAACAGTCCTTTTTTTTCTCCCCTCCCGTTTTCTTAGAGACTTCCCTTTCTTTCCGGCTCGATAAGCTTTTTCTTTTTCTTTCGTTCGAGTTTTTACGAGGATTTCATTTTTTTTTTTTTCGATGTCGTTGACCCGCGTCCGCCCACGACAAGGTCTTTTTCTCCCTCTCGTCAACCTTCCGTTAATTATGACTACTTTTTCCCCTTCTCCCTTTTGCGGTGGGAATATGGAGACGCTCGAGCCCATTTTTTTTTGAAGTGAGGTTCCTTCTTCTTCTTTTCCTTTTCGAGTTGTGTGGTCTTTTCCCCTTTCCCTCTTCCTGAACTCAGCGATATGCCTTCTCCTGGACTTTCAGTTTGGAAGGACGCTCCCCAAATGGTGGGCGTTAGAAACACCTTCCGTTTCCCTCTTCCCCCTTTTACGCTTGCAAGTACTCGCCCTCTTCCCTTCTGCGATTTCATTGCGAAATCCCTTTCTCCCTTTTTTTCGTTGTTTTTTTGTAGAGAGATGCGAACGTGGCTTCCCCCCCTTTTCCTCGGAAATGATAGACCCGAGCGGACCCTCCCTTCCCCTTTTCCCCTAGTAATTCCTTTCCCTTCTTCTCTTCCCTTTTTTCCTCCACCATTTTCAGTGATTTTTCTCCTCTTTTTATTCTGTGCAGAAGATAAGATGCAGTCCTTTGCGCAGGAACATACACACTCCTCCCCTTCTCTTCTCTCTGATGATGAACGCCCCCCTCTTTCTCGAACCAGCGATGTGACTTTTCCTCATCATTACGCAGCAGCAAGGATCGCAGTTTTTCTCTTTCGTCATAAGGTACGGATGTGCTCACGTCTCCTTCTCCCCCAAATCCCTTTTTTCCGACGCGGTCAAAGAAAGCGAACCTTCCTTTTTCTCATTAAAATTCTCATGTCGAGTTAGTTAGACATAAATTGCAAGCCCTATTGCACGGAATTCGAGAAGAACCCCCCTCCTCCTTCCCTTTTTTTTTCAAGCTCCTTTCTCCCCCTCCTTCTCTCCCGTAGTCAAAAATAAGGAACGGCCTCTTTCCTTTTTTCTTTTAGACGCCATTTGTGGCGTGACAAGGTCTTTTTTTTCAGAGATCCCGCAGCTCACCTCCCTCCACGTTCAGGTGAAACACGTTTTTCTTTCCACCCCCATTGGTCCGCGCTTTCACAAGCGGATAATACCCCCTTTTCTCCCACCCTTTTTTTTTTTTTTTTTTTTTTCCATGATTCGCGTAGAGTCTCCCCCCCTGTTTTCACCTGATAACGAGATTGGGAGTTTTATTTTCTTTATCCGTTTTTCTCGCGTCTTTTCTCCCTCTCCTTTTTCTGTTATTGTGGCCTCCCCCCCTCCTTTCTTGCATTCTTTCTTTTTTGCGGATTGCTGCGCGCGAAGGAATTCTTTCCTCCCCTCTCCTCATCTTAGGGGTCGGCCGCAATCTTTTTCTTTCTTTTGGATGCCGGTGGATGTTTTTTTCTTTCGTTTCAGAGGAAGCTTCCGTCTGCTCTTCCCCCTTTCCCTTTTCCCCGCCCCGTTCCTTTGAGGATGTTCATTTTTTTCCCCTCCTTTTTCCGGGCTCCAATGCCTGCGACCCAGACATACGACACCGAACGACAACCCCCCCCACAGACCCCCCAACCCCCCCCACCCCCCTCCCCCCCCCACTCTACAAAAACCCAAGACCCCCACCCCCCCCTGCACAATCCGCTTCGTTGTACTGTTACCACCTCCACTTTTCCCTTCCTCCCCCAAATTAATGAGCTCCCTCCCCCCTTCTTTCCCTTCCGCGTCCTCCCCTTAGCTATGGGGAACTCCCCCTCCCCCCCCCCCCACTTCCCAAAGAAGTAACTCCAGAAATCGAAAGCATTCCAGTTCTTCCTTCGAGCCCGCGGGAATTTCCTGCCCTTCTCTCCCCAAATTACGTCTCCCTCCCTCCCCCGCCCCTTCCCTCCGTTCAATAAGTCACCTTTTCCCCCCCCTTTCTCCCTAATACCTGTTGTGTTGAGTTTATTTTGGAAAAAGGCGGCCCTTTTTTTTTCGCGGTCTTCCCTGACTTTTTTCTTCCTTCCGGCAACTTTTTCCCCCCCTCCTTTGAAGAGTGGATGCGAAGGCACTGGATGATTTCTTCTCCTTTCATACGGCGGTGGTTTTCTTTTTTTTTTTTGAGGGCCAACATTCGCTCTTTTTTTATCGCGGCGGGTTTCTTTCCCCGCCCTTTTTTGCTTTTTTGAATTTGATAGTCGACCAGATATTTGCGGTTTGTGGTAACCTACCCGTCCTCCTTCCTTCCCAACCAACTGAAAGAACTGTGGGATTTTTTTCCCCCTGACAGGCTTCTCGGATGTTATGGGGAGAATTTTTCCCCCTCTTTTGCAGCACCGAGATTTTGCCACTCTTCTCCCTCCTTTTTTTTCCACTGGAGGAACATGGTATAAATCCTTTCCTCCTCCCGTTCCTTCCTCCCTTTTCCGCGGAACGCCCTATCCTTTACCCCCCCCCCCTTCTCTCCCCCTCAAGCATCTTACTATGATGCGTTCCCTCCTTTTCCGCCCCCCAGGGAGGAAGAGGGGCGTCTTGGTAGCATCCTGCACGCCCACGCCCCTTTTATTTCTTCCCCCAAATCCCCTGACTCTCCCTCTTTCCAGTGCACGCCAATTTCTAAACCTGGCGAGCGAAAATTACCACGTGACGGCCTTGCCAGGGCCCATCCCCACCCCCATTTTGCGAGCGTCTCCCTGCATTACCATCGTTCATCTTGGATATCAGCTTGTTCCCTTGATTTGGAAGACGTTGCTTTTTTTTTTGATTTAGCGGCTTTTCTTTTTTCTTCGACCTTCCATTTTCCCCCCCCTGGTGTCTGCGAGCCGTGGAACTGATATATGTACGGGACTTCTTTTCTTTCCCCCGAGCTGAAGGACTCCCCCCCCTTTCCCCCAGGTCAGGGCATTTTCATTGGCCGTGAAGACCCCTTCCCTTTTTTATTAGGTGAGGACTTGAAGGCCCTTCCGCTTGCGAGTTAGCGGACGAAACGCCTACTTCCCAACCCTTTCTCCTTTTTTTTTTAAGGAGCTTTTTCCTTTTCGCCCTCTTTCCTCTTCGTTCAAGAGTCGAAATCCACTTTTTCCCTCTTTTTCTTCTGGCGTTTAGAACCATTCCGATACTAGGCATAATCCCGTTTTTTTTCCTTGAGGCGGCGGGTAAACTCTTTCTCTCCCCTCTTTTTCTTTTCAATCGAGTGGTGCTCTTCCCCCCTGACCTCTCCTTTCCTCATAAGAGATCCCCCTCTCTTTCTTTTCGAAGCTATTATGCAAGAACTGCAGCTCTTTCCCATTTTGATAGTGGATGAAGTGCAGGTCCTTTTCTCCTCCCTTTCAACCTTTTTCCTCACCCCGCGGGATAGGATCCTTCCCCCCCTTTTCAACATGCCATCGGGCGATCATTGCGATCCTTTGAAGAAAGGTTGCATCCTATCTTTCCTTTTTTGTTTTGTGAGAGATGCCGAAACCGGCTTTCACTCCCCGTCTGCTTTTCCGCAATGATAGCCCCTTCTGTCTTTTCCCTTCATAATTTTACGGACTAGAGTCAAGAGTGTTCTTCATTTTACAGTGAGTAACATGACGACTGCACCTCTTTCCCCCCCTCCTTTTCTGCCGCGAAGATCGCTGCATTTCTTTTCCCCTTCCTTCTTCCTCCCTTCACATCCCCCCCATAGCCCTGTTTTTCTTCCTCTTCCCTCGAACCAAGAGAGTGAAGATTCTCTTTCTACAGAAGTTCGAGCCGTCCCCTCCCTTCGTAAACTCCTCCCTCCCTCCTTCTGCCCCCCCCTCCTTCCTCCAAGAAGAATCCTCCCTTCCCTTTTTGGACCTAAAGCGGTCAAACGAAAGAGCATCCCCCTCCTCGTTAACCCCCTTTCCTTCTTTCGCGTTTCGTCGCCTACCCTCCCTCCTTTCCCTTCCCATGTCCTCAGTGAATTTTTTCCAAATTGTATTAAATGCCAGGAAATTTAGGGCTTTCCTCAAGCTTCTTCTATCGCGAGGCCCCCTTTTCAGTAATAGTTCAGTCCCCTATAGAAGAAAACCTTTTCACCCTCCCCTTTCTCTCCACCAAAGAGATCCCCGCCTCTCCTAACACTTTTTTCCTTCAACGGTCCCCCTCCCCTGGACCCAAGTGAACGATGGCGACATGAACTCCCCCCCCCCATTTGTTTGGCTTGTGAAGGGCAACGTCCTTTTCTTTTTTCCTTTCAGATAGCCCTTAATCCTTTTATTTCCTTTTTCTGATGCTTCTCCAAGTAAAGCGAAGCGTTTTCCTTTTTCTTTTTCTCGTGGTTGGGCTTGAGAGAGGCGGACGGACTTCTCTTTTTTCTTGGACGTAATCATACTCCGTACTTCTTCCTCCCCCTTTTTTCCTTCCTTTAGGGGACCCTTTTGGCTTCCCCATTTGCTTTTTAAAGAGGAAGCCCCCTCCCCAAATGTTCCGCCAGTTATTTGCTTTTCCCCCATCTCGTAGATGCCGCGCGCCGTCTTTTCCCTTTTCCCCCTTCGACCCAAGGACATCCTCTCCCCCTCTCCCCCCATCCCAGTTAGTTAAGGTTTCTTTTTTTTCTCCCCCCCTTGGTCTCCACTATAAAAACCTCCCAGACAAATATTCATGTTCCCCCTCTCCCCCTCCTTTTCGCTGATTTTGTGTCCTCCCTCCTTCAAAGTCGTGAAAACGCCCCTCTTCCCCCACTGAACCCTATCAGTGCTTCGCAGCCTCTCTTTTTTTTTTTCTCCCCTGGAATTGTCCTTGCCCTCCCCTCTCTCCCCCTTCCGGATCCTCTCCCCTGCCTGTCTCCCCCTCCCCTTGTACCCATTAAATCTCCTTCCCTTTGTGACAGAGATTGAATTTTACCTTTGGACTCTGCGGCCAGTCGGTTTTCCTTCTCCCCTTCCTTTGGAGGATTCTTTTTCTTCCGGAAAATCTTTTTTTTTTTCCCTGCTTGCTATGCACTGGATGATTTCGATGGCGGCCCTGTTTTTTTCTAAGGCTCCCGTTTCCTTTTGCCCCACATCGCGATGGATTTGTGCCATGAAAGATGTTTTTTCCTGCCGCATGGTTACTGTGGATCTTCCCCCCTTTAAAAGACAAAGAGCTTCCCCCTTTGTCGTGCGGACAAGGAGTATTCTTTTTTTTTTCTGTTTCGGAAGTTTCACTTTGCCTCCCCGGTCTTGCTAGCGGCAGCTCCTTTTTTTCCCCTCCGTCCCAAAGAATGGCGGAAAACATTTCTCCTTTCCTGAAGATTCCCGGAAAACGCCACTCCCCCCCTTTCCCCCCTGCCGCTCCCCCTCACTTTACTTTCTTCTCAAATCTAACGAGCTCCTTTCCCCCCATTGCGCGTTCAGAAGTCTCAGTCCGCCTTCCCACGCCCAGGGCACCCTTCCCCCCCTCCCCTTCTCCCCACAAATACCACCCCCTTGCATCTGGGCGCCCCTCCACGCGAGTTCCCTTCCCGCGTCCATTAAAACGCCCAAGATAGTGACGGTGCCTTCCCACAAATGTGGAGCTCCCTCCTCTTTCTCCATTTCGAAATTCTTTTTTCCCCTCCCCTCTCCTCTGGTGCACCTTTTCTTCCCCTTTTATGGTTGACGTTGACGGAAAGTGTTTTTTTATGTTACCCCCGGTGTGCTCTCCTCCTTTTTCCCCCCCCCCTTGTTGCGGAGATACATCCCGCCCTCTCTATGTAGAAGGATTTTACTACGAGAGCTGTCGGGAGGCGGCTCTGGAACACCCGTTTCTTTCAAGACACGCCCGTTTTCCTTTCCCTTTTCTTCCCCCTTCTGACGGGAAGGCTTCTTTCCCTTTTTTCCTGAAACAGATGATAGCGTTTTTACGGAGGCTCTTCGCTGTAGTTGGACCGCCCCTCCCATTGATTTGGTCTCCCTTCTTACTTTTCTCCCCCCTTCCGTATCTCTCCCCTTTTTCCCCCTTGGAGGAAAAAAATTTGTGGAGACGCTCCTTCTCTTATCAGGACGGAAGTGGCGGGCATCCTTTTCTCTTCCCCTCTCTTTCTCTTTTTGTTCGCTTCCCCTCAATTTCTTTATGAAAGAAATGCAGCTCTTCCCCTTCCCCTTGCATTGAATCCAGAAGGAAGACATGGCAAAATGGTGTTGTTTCTCTTTCTCGAGACGGACATTATGACGAGTGCCCCCTTCCTCGCCAGAGGCCTTCCTTCTCGGTGTCTCCTAAAACCCCCCCCCCTTTTCTTCGAATTATTTTACTAATCTCAGTTGTTGGGGTTGTGATCTTCCCACGTTATCACGATGGATTTATCACTTCTTTTTTCCCTTCTCTTTTCCGATTCCCTTTGTCCTCTTTTTCCTCTCTCGGATCCCGTCTGTTTCGAAGAAAACCACTTTTCCTTTAAAATTATTCAGTATGCCGCAGATACGCTGACTCCATGCCACATACCCACACCTCTCCCTCCCTCTCTTTTCACTCCCATTAAGTCGTTCTTCCGAACACTTTTTTTCTCTATCTTCCTACTCCTTCTAACCGTGTAAGAGAGAAGAGATAGGAATAATGTTCCTCCCGCCCTAAGAAGTGCGCCCCCCCCCCCCCTTTTTCCTTTTTCTTCTACCTGCAGGTAAACCTCACTCTAACCCATTCTTTCCCGCCTCCGTACTTCCCCTCCCTCGGTGTTTTTTGAACCGCGCAAGCTTCATAGCGCCTTATTCTTCCGCAGAAGAACCACTTTTCTTCTTCTTCCCTTGTTGACCGAGCCGCTCGCCCTCTTTTCTTTTTTTCTTCACAAATAAGTACAGGACCCCTCTTTCCTCCCCTTCCCTTTCCGCTTCCACACACGTTTGGGTGACCCTTTTTTCTTCTCCCGCAGCCGAAATAAAGACCCCCCCCTTTTTCCCTGTCCTTTCCCCACCATCGCTCCCCTTTTTCCTTTTCCCCCCCCCCCATCTGGATAATAACGCCTTCCCCCCTTCTGTTCGCCATAAAAAATTGGTTGTCCATGCCGTCAATAGCTGGCGTTTTTCCCCTTTTCCCTTTTCCATTTCTTTTCTCTTTTTTGGTATAAAGATCCTCTCTCTTTCCCCCGTCAGGAGTTCTTTGCGGGCGGGCGGATGCGAGAGCGCGGTTTTCTTGTGTTGAGGGGACTTAACTTATCTTCCCTCAATTCATCAAGGAGCTGCTTTCTTTTTTTATTTTTTTAGGTCTCATTGAGTTTCCCCTCCTACTCCCTCTCCTCTCTAACGGTTCGCCAGTTTCTTTGCGGATTCCCCCCTCATCTCGTCGCTTGCCGAGACGCCTTCCTTTTCCTCGACAAAGGACTCGCTTCCTTCCCTTTTCCCCCCAAATTCCCCAGTTGATTTCAGTTTTTCCCCCCCCCCGCAAAATAGTCTTGAAAAGCATCCCCACCTCGCAAGACGCCACCTCTTTCCTCCCCTGTATAATCTCCGCTGTTGCCTTTCCCTTCCCCCTAAACCTTCGCGGGCAAAAGGCCCCCCCCCCCCCTCCCCCTCCTCGACCGAAAAGTGCATTAGAAGAATCCTTTCCCTTTCTTTTTCTTGCAGAGAAGACCCCCCTTCCCCGATCCACCTACCTTCCTCTTCTTTCCCATTTAAAATTTCCCCCCCCTTTGGATCTTGAATACCTGTTGACGGATTGACACTGTGGAGAGGATCCGTGACTTTTTTCGGCCAGGACCCTCCTTGCGCGTTGATAGACCGTCTCTCTTTTCTGAGAAGAATGGATGATTCGATGCGGCCTGGCTTTTTATGATTTGAAACGACGGTTTTCGTGGCAGCTACCCTTTTTTTCTTTTTCTTCCCCCTTCTCTGATGGATCTCCCTTTTTTTTTCCTCATGCCGGGAAATTTTGGATGAGGTGGGTTCCCTCCCTCCCGGGACAACCCCGTAAAGCCCCTTTTTATTGAGGAGCCCCCTTTTTTGTCTCAGGAAGTGGAAGAAGGCTGGGCAGAGAAGAGATTTTCCCCCTCTTCCCCTTTATGAAAGAAGACCCGACCTGGCGGGACCCTGGCCTTGCGCTGAGCAAGGCCTGAGCTTTTTTTACTGAAAACCGGAGAGGAAAAATCAAGTGTCGACTCTCTTTCCTTTTTTCCTCAAAAACCAAATCATGTCCTTTCGTCCTTCCGCGCTAGCGCATACTGCCTCCTTTCGCACTTTCGTTAAAAAAATTACACCTACCTTCCCCTGAGAAAAAAGGAGTCCCTTCCTTCGACGACCTCAATGTGAAACCCTCTCTCTTTTGGACTTTTCCCCCTCCTAACAAATTTTTGAGAGCGACGAGACTCCCCGGGATATCCCGCTTTTTTTCCAAAGCTCCTTCCTTCCTCTTTTGGAATCCCCCTTGTTTTATTTAGGGAGGGCGATCTTTCGAACGGACATTGTAACCCAACTTGTGGCTTTGATCGATACAGAAGAAGGCGGCGTCCTTTTTTTCCTTGCTTTCCCTTTTTTTAAGACGAGAGCCTGCCAGCTCTTTTTTTATCGTCTCTGTTGTCAAAGTTCCGTTTTTTCCCCCCTTCTCAATTTGATTATTAGAAATGTAAGCTCCTTGAAGGAGCGAGGAATCTGTCCTCCCCCTTCTCCCTCCCCTCGACCAAGATGATATCTTTACGGGCTTCTCTTCCCCCCTCCCCCTTTTTTAGATGTAGTGCTCTTTACTTTCCCTTGGATTCGAGTGAGGGCCCTTCTACATATGCCTATCTTCCCCCCCCTTCGAGACTGTGAGGAGAGGACCATTTTGTCCGCCTTCGCTCCCTTCCCTCTCTTTTTCTTCTATCACGACGGAATTTTTTTTCCTATAGGTGAGGCTGCGAGAAAATTTTTCTCTCCCTTGCACGGGACAGCACGGTCCTTTCTCTTTCCTTCCTTCGCATGGGCGCCACTTTTGTGTCCACTTTCCCTGCACACGCGGAATCGATTTTCTTCTTTTTGAATTCGCGAGAGATCATGGCGAAATCACGTCCCCTTTTTAGCATGCTCTCTCTTGTCCTCTTTTTGGGGTTTTTCTAGATATGCGACCCCGTTTTTCCCCCAGTTCCTCCGATGGAGGGAGCAATGATCGCCCCCTCTCCTGGGAATTTGTAAGGGCGGCCCGCGCATTCTTTTCCCCCCCTGTGTACAGTGCGTCCCATGCCGGTCTCCCCTCCCCCCCCCTCTTTCCCGGGCGGACGGGCCGATCCCGTGCAGTTCTTTTCCCTCCCCAAAACCTTTTTTTGGTCATTTTTTTCCGACCTGGATGCGATGATGATGCCCCTTTCCTTAAACAAGCGCTTGACTCTTCTCTCGTCTACCGCATTTCCAGCTCCCTCCCCTTCAACAAGCGCGAATTCCTTTTCCCCCTTTTCTTCTAGCCTGTGGCAAATACACTTGGTTGAGTGATTTCGTCCCGCGAAAACCCTTTTCCCTTCCCTCTTTCCGTTAAACCTCTCTCTTCCCTCTTTTTTTTTTCTCCTCCCGCGCAAGCCCCCCTTTTTCCTAATTCGGACCATGAACACTTCTTGTCTTCACTGCCTTCCCTGCTCCGCCAGCTCTGCGGGTCCTTTTCCCCCCACCCGTCCAGACATATGAATCAGTTCCCCCCCTCCTTTTTTTCCCCCCACTGTTGGGTTCCCCTTTTCTGTCTCCCCCCCGACACGAAACACGTTTCCGTCACTCCCTTCCGCGCTTGCCACCAGGGCTCCTCCCTTTTTTCCCCTTTTCCTCCCTAAATTCGCGTCTCTCCCCCCTTTTGTGGGCCCCTCAGCAGGAACATTTAGATAGAAGTACTTTCCTTTTTTCCTCATTTTTTTCTCGCTTTTTCTTTCCCCCTCTCTCGTCAGCGTGTACTTTTTCCCCTGTAAGTTCTTTTGAGTGGGCTGTTTTTTTCGCGGAGAGGACTTTTTCTCAACGCGGCTCCCTTTATTTCTACTTCTCTTCTCCGTAGAGGTTTTTCCCCCCTTTTTTTCTTGTAGTTTGTTTAAGAGTGGGAAGGGCTTACGTCCTTTTTTCCCCATGTTACAAAGTTATTTGCGTCCCCTCTTTTCCAAAAATATCGTCGCTCCTTCCCTTCCGTTTCTGACAACTTTAACTTCGCCCCCCCCCCACTGACAATCAAGTTCTTTTAAGTTTTTTCCGCGTCGTTTCTTTTCTCCCCGAATCCAAAAAAATCCTTGCGCTCCCCCCCCCTTCCCTTTGACCCGAAGTATCC
>Ga0179593_1506576_pt1 | contig 21052 bp, 33 predicted proteins | sample CZODoug2_1_08_16_FD_185931 | JGI IMG/M metagenome (GOLD analysis project Ga0179593, IMG submission 185931) | Vadose zone soil fungal communities from Angelo Coast Range Reserve, California, USA - CZODoug2_1_08_16fungal (PacBio error correction) | ecosystem: Environmental > Terrestrial > Soil >... | reverse complement strand
CGGATCAAAGCCGCCCTTCCCAGATAGTCGCACTCCCTTCCTCCAATCCCAACTGTCCTCCCACGTTTTTTTGGCCATTTTTTGGGCTTTTTTCTGAAGATGGAAATATCTCCTGGTTAGGAGGAGAGGCCCAGTTGAGGTTGTAGTTTTTTTGACTTCAACACTTCCCTTATTTTCTCTCCGATGTGAGTTTTGCCTCCCCCAGGAGTTCTTTGGACTCGCCGCCCCTTCCTTTTCCCCCTTTTTTTCTGAACAACAAGGGACGTTTTTACCTTTTGGTTGCTTGGCTGGTCTTTGAAGTGACCCCTATTTGTTCTTTTAACCGTCCGTCGAACCTGGGCTCTGCGGCGAGTTTCTCTTTCGAATGTTCGCCTTCACCTGATTTTTCCATCTTGGTCCAGTGGTTAGCCCCTTGGGTCGCGCGAACCGGTCGCCCCCTCGTCAGCTCTTCAACATTTTTTGACTGGTCCCCCCCAGTTTTCCAATAACGGGTTTTTTGTTTTCCCCTTGTCCGATCCGTTGCAGTATTTTCATTTTTGAGTTTGGTTTGCACGGATTTCCTTGGTTATATGGTTACTCATTCCCTTTTGATGAGTCCCTCCTCGCCTTGACTTTCCCCAATTTATGTCCTTTTTTTCCCTTTGCTTCCTGAAAGATGGTTCGATACTTTTTTATTTCCTTTTTTTTCATTTCTGTTCTTATTTACTTGACTGCCCTGTTTACGCGTTTACTTGGTCCTTTTGGCGGAGTTGTTTTTTCGTCCCCTGGTATGTTTCGTTTTTGAAGTTGCCATCTGCTCCAGGCAATCTTTTTGACGGGATGCGCCGTTTCTGTCCGCTCGACTTTTCTTAACTTTTGCCATCGATTGTTTGTCACCCTACTCCCCTGTGGTTGTTTCTCCCACACTGTCACCCAGAGACTTGCTTCTTTTTAGCCGATCCCCCGACCTTGCGTTCTCCCCCCTGTGGCTCTCGCCCGTGGGTCATTTTGATTTTTTTCCAACGGTCGCCATCAACGCTGTACCCCTTAGTCCAAAGGTTGCCTAGAGACCCCCCCCCCCCCCTCCTGTATTCCCCCCACGTCCTTTCATCTGACCTTTTCTTTTTTTTTTTCCTGCTTTTCCGGAACTTTGATTGTCCCGTGTCCGTACCCAAAATTCTTCGGAAACTGGCTGTTTGGTTTTAAGACTGTCTGGCTATTTTAGCGTATTTCCGGAGACTCGATCCCTGAGGTTGGTTTAGCTGAAACCCACCCGAACCTTTGAATTCCCTGTTCTCCTGACATGTCCCACGGGGAATTTTTCTTGGAGAAGTTTACCTGTGACCCCCTAATGCTTTTTTTCAAATGATTTTCGTTCCTCATGAAGCTTCTTCGGGGAGGATTGTTCGGTTCGGCGGCGTCCCCCGGTTCCCCTGCCCCCCCCACTTCGCTCTTCGATGGGATGGTTGTGCCTTCACCTTTTCAGCCATATTGCCCTGTTTTAGTGATTTTAGTTTCTGAAGTTTCCCAACTCGTCTGACCATTGATGTAAAAACCTCACCGCCGAAGCGTTCTATCGTTTCATTGTCGATGCCCAAGTACTTAGGACGACGTTTTTCCCCGAAGTTTTCTTTCGGTCCTGATCTCTGTTTTTGTCCCTTTTTCTTTGTTTTTTTTATCGTTCGGGGTTTTTGTTTCCAAGATCTCAAAAGAGAACCCTTCTTTTTTTATGGCGTAGTTCATGCTTTTTGCCTGATCCCTCCTCACTCTCTGGCGGTGTTCACATCCCCCCGTAATCTCACTTCCTGAAATGTCCTGGTTGTCTGGACCTCGTCCATGATAAAATTTTATTTGTTTTAAGGCCGCCGTCTTCCTTCCCTGAGGGCCCTTCTTTTTGATTCACCCTGTGCGTCCGTGTTTTTTTTTGTCTCGGCGACGCACATATTGACTCTCCAGTCTGTGGCTGTTTTGGCAGCACCCCATTGACGAACCTTGACCCTTCTAGAGGCTTCCGCTTCATTATTGTGTTCAAACCTCGCCCAGGATGGTCCCGCTCCGTCCCCAGAGCAAGGTCTTTTTCGGTCTTTTCGTCCTCCCCGTTTCCCCCCCCTTTTTCACGTCAATAATTTTGACCCGCCGTCTCCCCCTAACACCACTGGTTTTCCAATTTTTTCTGCCCCCCTTGCTTTTTCCTGCATTCCCTTGTGCAACTTCTCGAGCACCCCCCCCTTTGAGCGTCCTTGGTTGTTCATGTTGTTCCCTTAACTTTTTGTTCACCCCCCCGTAAGTTCTGGTCTTTTTGGCTGCCCACCCTGGAAAGTTTTTCCGTTTCCTACTCCGAAAGTTTCGCAGCCCGGGCCCCTTGTCCTTTATTCACCCCTTCTATTCTGTAGGCTTGCGGTTCCAACCTCTTTTCTTAGGCAATTTTTTTCCCCCGTCCTGGTTTTTCCGGGTGCCCCCTACCTTTTAGGGGGTTTTTTTTTTCCCCCCATCGTGTCCTTTTAAAAGCCGGCCAGTGTTTTCTTCTTTCCCCGGTGTGGCCTTGCATTTTTCCTTTACTGGAATCAACCTTATCCCTGTACATGTCTTTTTCTTTGCGTGAATCTTCTCCCCTTTTGCACGCATTCCCCCCTTGCCCCTTAATGCATGGGTCTTTCGGTTTGTTGGTTGGCTAGTTCCCCCCCCCTTTCCCTTTTTTTTTTTGCGTCATAACCTTGTGATTCACCCACGGGAATGAAATGGTTTGTTTTCAATAATTCATTTTCTCTTGCCGTTCACGGAGGGAGTCCCACTCGGGTTTTTCCTTTTGCCACCCAAGGGTTCAGGTTTTCATACTTCCCTCCCTCAAGCGCTCTTTTTTGTGTTTTGTCCTTCCCAGGGCTTGCATATATTATAATTTTTTCTTCCGTTAACGGGGCTGTCGCTTTCAAGGGTGTGTTCCCGCGCTTCCGGCCCTACGGTTCTTGCCCCCCGTCCGTTTTTGCCTTTCCCAGCTTTGGGCCCTTCCCCAACGTGGTTGATCCGCCGCGCTTATCATCTTGTCAGTGAGTTGGTGATTTTACGTTTCCAAATTTGTTCTTTTCCGGTGCTGCGTGCGAAAGGATCTCTGTTGACCCAGTTCCCTCTTTTCCCCCACAGAGCGCCTGTTTTGTCCTGCTTTTTTACTTTTCTTCCCCTGGTAACAGTCTTGGGACCTGTTGTGTCCCCGGTTCCTGCATTCCGTTTTTTGCACTAAGTAATTTACCTTTTCCTCTTTCTCGCTCTCAAAGTCCCTCGTCGGCGATTCCCTTCCTTCCCCTTTTTTTTGTTTTTTGCGGATACAAAAATCGCCGACCCTATTTTTGTTTTCTTGCCTTTATTTGACCGGAAAAGCGTTTTTTACTAGGATGTCGTGGCGAGGTGGCCCCCTGGCCCCCAGTCACCACAGGGTTGCAACCTCATCTTTCCTTGACCTTTTCCCCCTTTGCGTCCTTGCCCGGTTGCCTCTGTTTAACTCTTCCCTTTTCGGTTTATCCAATTTTTTTCGTCGGCCGTCCGAAACGTTTTTCATTCCTTTTTGAACCCCATTTGACTTTTTGTCCCCCCCTCGGAACCCCCCTGTTGGCTGATTATTTCCAAACTCCTCCCTTGTTTTCATTGCCCCCCAAGCTTCTTCTTATTTGTGAGTGACACCACCAGTTCTGCTTTTTTTTCTCGTGTCCAGGTTAACCCACGTGACGTCCGAGGCCACCCCCTGTCCCCCTAAACCCCACCACCAGTTTATTCTATTTTTTCAGAAGAACTGAATTCAAGGTAGCGTTTCCCGTCACGTTTGACTTTATTTTCTGAAACACTGGGATCCCCCCCGCGTTCCTCCTCCGTCTTGTCAATGGTGTTGAAGTGGAAACCTTTTCTTTTTTTCAACCCATTTCCCGCGCTTTTTTTGCCCACCCACTTTCTTTGCTTGGTGCCCATTTGTCCCATCGCCACCTACCTCGCCTTTCCCTTGCCTCGTCTTTCCCCCCTGGTACTGGTGAATATCCTCGACCCCTGCATGCTCTCAAGTGCAGGCTTTCCTGATAGTGGGGGTTGACGAGGTAAACTTTCCCCCATAAGTTTTTTTTTTTCAACTTTTCCATGGGACCCCCCCCCAACCGCTGGTCGTTGACCAAAACCCACTGGCGTCTCGACATGACTTTTCACCCAACGTCCCAACCTTCCTTTTTGAAAAACCCAACCCCCCCACTTCTGCCTTCCTGGTGCCCTTTCAGCTTCCCACACCACACCCCCGGAGTGACCCCGCCAGTGTTCCACACTTTCGTTTTTTTCCCCTTTTTTTCCCCCCCAGCCTCCCCCCCTCCCCGCAGTTTTGAAAATCAGCCAGGTCCTGCTGCGTTTCACCCCGGGATTTTGAACGGGCCAATTGCCTTCCCCACACCTTTCCCCCAGTTTTGTACCTTCCAGCCGTTTTTAACTCACGGTTTTTGAACCCTTTTAACGGAAAAAAAAAAGCAACCCCCCCATTTCAAGGCCCCCGCTCAACTTTTGTTGTTTGCTTTTTTTGCACCTATGTGTGTTCTTCACTCCCATTGGCGGCTTTTTTTGTTCGTGAAATTTATTCTTTTGGTTTAAATTATTTTGGGGTTTTTTACCTCTTTCTCTCTTAAGAGCGGAGGTCACTTTTTGCCTTTTCAGACTTCTTTTCCTCTGGACAAGTTCCGATGTTCTGCGGTCTTTTTCCCACACTATGGTTGCTATCTCGTCCACCTCTACAATGTTTCCCCCTCGTTGATTTTTATGTTCCCCCCCGCCCACTCTTGCTTCAGAGTCGGTTCTCTGGTTGATACCCCCACCGAAAACATGCACCGGTTTTACCTCCCCTGTCAGCCTTGTTTTGTTCCAAAAAGCTTGCACTTGCATTTCCTCCCTTGCGGCATGGTCCCCTCCCCACAGGGTCAGGGCCGGCTTTTCCTCACTCGCCCGGGCTGAGTCTTTCACGGGATAACCTCCGCGGGCCTTTCTTGTTTTTTCCTGCCTGCGGCTGTAATGAAAACTCTAACTATTGACCCAAGCTGTTCTCCTATTTGACGTCTCTGGGACAAAACCCAACAGCCACCCCCGACCTTCCGGCTTCTGGCCCACCGGAAAGGTTTGTTTGTTTTCAGTTCCCTTCTAAACCTTGACCCCTCCGCCCCCCCCTTTTCCCCCCCCCCGGTCACTTCAGATAACCCGTCCCGCTTGCTTTTTGATTGAGTTTCTTGGTCGCATTTGTCCCCCCTTCCTGCACCACGCCTCCCAAAGTCTTTCTGTATATTTGACACCCTTTTGACCTTTCCCCAGCCCCACCCCCCAATCCGCTTTGCTTGAGTGTTTTTGAACCCCTTTCGCCTGCCGTTCTTCCCTCACCTCCTTTTTTCTGCTGTGTCGACCCCATTATTTACACCCCCCCCCCCAAGCAGTTTGCTGGTCGCGGCTCTCCCGCTCCAGATTCTTCCCTTGCTAAACAGGCCTTCCCCTCCATCTTTTTCTCGCCCGCCGCACTTTCCCCACTCTCCGGTCGGCCTGTCACACTGTAACAATTTCTTCTTTTTAAATCTTCCCCCCCCCACCCGGGCACCCAGTCGTCACCATTTTCGTTTTTTTTTTTATACTCGTGTGGGGTTGGATGATCCTGTAGGAAAACTTAAAGCTCGCATGATGGGGGAACATCCTTGACAAAAACGTTTGACGTGGGTTTTTAAACTCCCGTTTTTTTCTCGCGGTTAGGGAGTTATCCTCTCCAACCTTGAATTGGTGGGTAACACGTTCATTTTTTCATTTGGCACGGTTTTTGAAACCCCCATATGTTTGGCACCGTTGCAGAGCTGGCGTTTTGCCTTTTTAGCCGGGAATGGAATTCGGTGTTTGTATCATCCCTCTCGTTTGTCCTCCTTTTTTGCCACAAAGTGCCAAGTGTGATTTATTGTTCCCATTTTGGTTTTCCCTTTACGCCTTTGGATGTTCAGGTTACCTACCCGTTGCGTTCTTTGCTGATGGATATCTTCAACCTTCCGCCTGCGGGACCACCCCCCCTTTTTCTTTTTCCACCGGGCACTACATGCTCCTTCCACTTTCGCTCCCCCAGCTCCAAATAGTCTTCTCACGAGTGCAAACGGTTACTCCCGCATTTTTTTTCTTTTCCCCCGCTCCTTCCTGTATTTAGGTCGTTAATTCCTACTGATTCCAAAGTCGACTCTCCCCCAGGGTCATCTTCCCTGACGAATCCCTGTGGCCCTTCTTCTCCTGAACCCAACTGACCTTCAACAATTTGGAAGCTGTCCCTTTTTTCATTTTTCTAACCGCGCAACTTCGGGTATGCCCTTTTGGAACCCTTTTTCTCCTACTTCCTCTGTATAGGCATTTTTTTTATCTTTTCTCCAACCTACCTTGCGTCTGCCTCAGACAAATTCCCTGGGATTTTTACCATATGTGGTTCGAGCGACCCGTCGCTTCTTTCTAACTCCCTTTCCGGCCGTCCCGTCCCCCACCCACCGGGTTTTTCGAAAGTCTTCAAATCTGCACACCCCCAACCTACCTTCACTTCCACAGTGTCATGACAGCAGCACTTGCCTTGCTCGGCCGTGGTTCCCACAAACACATTTTTGCTCAAAAAACCTTTTTTTGGCGCTGGATCTTCGTCTGTCGTTCCATCCCCTTAGCTATGAAGCACCCAGATCTCATGTGGACCAATTTGGGTGGAGTAGCCTACATGCCCGTTTTACCCCAGCTTTTTCAATGGGCAAAAAGTTTGTGCCCTTTCGTTTGAAAAAGGCACCCAGCGGGTTCCAACCAATTTTCCATTGGGCCCCTTAAGTCACTTTGCTTCTCCCAATGACTGGAACTTGCGCCTTTTTCCTCTTATTTTTTTCTTTTTATTAATAATTGTTTGGTTGTCTGCGAGATTTCGGATCACCCCCCCCCCCCCCCGCCGCCAGTTCCAGTCCGGTGATTTTTCCTTTGACCCCCCCAACCCTTCCACCCAACACGTTTTGGGGTTTTGTCATTTTGATTTTTCTTTCGTGAGTTGCACCGTTCCTGGACCTGTTTAGCGGGTGTAAACGCAGGTGTTGTCGTGCTCCTCCCCCCACTTTTTCGGATTCTCGGGGCGTCGCTCCAGGTTTTTTTCGCGACTCCGCTGAATATTCAAAGTTTTCGCCCCCATTCCTTTTTTGGCCGCCGACGTTTGCATCATTGCTTCCCTGTGCTTGCAAGTGCTTTGGTGCAGAAAGGTGTTGAACCCGACCGTGGGATTCGGGTCGGTCTCTTCGTTTCCTTTTCGAGCGTCACGTTCTCTCGCGGTACCGCTTAACAAGGCTTCTGAACGTGGTTTTCTGGCCCGACCATGGCCCTGAGTTTTGTTTTTTTCTGTTCACCTTTTTCTGCCGTCGTCCGCCGCAGCGATTAAACGACAAATCCCCTGCCAATCTGTGCCGTGTGTTTTCCCCCCTTTTAATGTTTAAGCTCCACTGCATTTTTCCCTTTCCCGATCTTTCACAGGTGAATGGGGTATTCTATTTGGTTCACTATTCCCTGCATTCGACTTGCCCGCTGCTTATTCAAATTTCTGCCCCATTTTAGGCCATCTTTTCGTATCCGCTTTAGTTTCCCCCCGTGCATAATCGTTCAGCTTTTTGAATCCCTTCCCCCCCTTTGGCCATCCTGAACTTCCTGTGAAAGGGTGCTGTGCTTTTCGGCCCCCCATTTCCTTGCAGGCTTTTTGACATGTCTCCCCTCCTCATGGGCCTTCCCGTTTATGGACCTGCACTTCTTTAGCGTTCCCAATTTTTGCCCCCCCCCCCCTTGTCGGGTTGAATCCACCCCTGCTTTGGAGCCACCAAGGGTTCCAAATTTTTTGAAGGTTTGGCGGCTGTCCGCTCCCTTCATTGCCATGTTTTGGGTTTTTTCGGCACCCTTTGTCGAGGCGGATCAATGATGTTTTCCCCCGGTGCGACCTTGACCTCTTTTTGGTACCCCCAAGTAAAAAGTTTTTCGAGACTCCCCCTTTCCTTTACTTGGATTTCCCCCCTTTCCGTTCTTGTTTTTCACTCTGTTCCTGGACAGGTCTTTATTTTTCCTCCAGTGGGCATCCTCAAGCGTATCCCTCCACTTCGCCTTTAAGTCTTTTCCCTGTTTGGACCCGATTTTTTCCTCCACCCTGCCTCCCCGTATGCCCTTCTTCTTGTGGCGGAACCCCCTGCACTTTGGAAAAACCCGCCTGTCGGGCCAACCCTTTCTTTGGACTTTCGGCCTTTGTGAGTGCCCCTTCCCCTGCCTTGCCTTTTTTTTTTCCCCCCCATAAGTGGTCAGGCTGACGCCAGCGTTCCTTGGGTGCTGACTCGCGATCTGTTTTAAACTGAGTTTTCTGTTCCACATCGGGCGAGAGTTGATATTGGGTGTTTTTTCTTTCCATTTCCGCCTGTTTCCTTTCCCAATAGTTTTGGACTCCTTCGTGTCGTATGTTTGACCCCCCCCAACAACGATGCCCTTTTTTGTTTCCCTTCATCCGCCGACGCGTTCCGGGGACCTCGGCCATTGTTTTCGGAATATTTCGGGCCGTTGCAGTTTTTTTCCAGCAGTTGCTTTTTCTTCCTTCCCTTTCCTGTTTGGCCCTACTTCCCCGTTATCTGTTGTTTGCCCCATTCCTGCAAGGGAGCAACATTCTCATGCGTTTTGGCGGTTTTCATGTCCCTCCTCGTTGCCGAGCTTTTCACCCTTTCCCTGCCGCAGGTTTTTTTTCCACCCCCAACTTAAGATCATGCAAACACATGACGACGTGAGTTTTCAAAGCTCCTCATTCCATGATTTTTGCGCCGGGGCCGTCCCGTTTTACCTTCATGGTTGCTTCCCCCCCCAGTCTTTTTTTACGGATCACCCGTTTTTCTTCCTTTTCTTTTTTCGTTTTTTCGCAGGGCGCTTCATCTGGGACCGTTTTGAATCCGTTGCTTTCTCAGCAGCCCTGACGAAAAAACCCTTTTACCGCGACTTTCGAGTGCGGGTCTTTCCTGTATTTTTCCCCTCCCCCTCCCCCGGCACCCTGGCCCCTCGCGAAGGGTATAGTGCGGCTCTTCTCCGTCCTCCTAGTGCCACTGTTTCCAGGCCCACTTTTACCTTTGCCTTTCCATCACCCCCCCTATGACCCAGAACAAACTCCGCAAGGTATGGCCGGTGGAAAAAAGCACTTTTTGTTTGCAACCCTTTTTTCCCGCGTCAACCCCAAATGTTTTTGGTTTTTTTTTCTTTCCCGGTAATTTCCCGGTTTTTCACCCCAGTTCAGGCTTGCTTGGCTGTACCAACTGGAAAGTTTTGCCTTTCGTTCGTACTAGATTTTTTCCTCGCCTTCCCTTCTTGCTCTTTTAAAACGCCTGTCCCCTTTCTGCTTTTGCTGTTTTTTTTTTACAACGGGTGGACTTTTTCCTGGAGTTTTCGACCCGCTTGTTTTCAAGGCTCTTTGCATTTTCCTGTTTTGCCTCTTTTTTTTCCCATCATGTGGGCCTTTCCCTGTAAGGCGGGTCGCTTTTCGCATTTTTTTCTTTTGTCGTGCCCCGTTTTGCCTTCTAGTTTCTGTGTCCTGGTAAAGTACGTCTCCTTGCTGGGTACGTCCGGGTGAAGTCGCCCTTGTCTCTTCCCGTTCACGTTGATAGAAGGCATCGGATGGGTGGAGTTCTTTTGGCGTTATTTGTCACTTGCCCCCTCCCGCCAATTTTTTCCCCCGTGGGTTGTTCCCCCCCAGAAGCATTGAACTTGGTGAGTCAATTTTGCAGGTAATGGGCCTGGACAAACCTGTGCGGGTGACCGTCTGTCGTCACCCCCGTGTTAATGTTTACCCCCCCCCCCCACCATTTCCCCCTTTTCCTGCCACAGATGCCTGATTAAAGGTTTTATCTACTGGTTGGCGGCTGAAAACTTGTGCCCGCCCTTCTTTCTTTTGGTGTTGTTCAATCACATTACGGCGAAGGTTTCCTGTCAAGGCGTGTACAGGCCTGCTTGGCCTGAAACACGCTTCTTGCTTTTTCGCCGATCATCCCCAGCAAGGTCCCGGTGTCTTTTCTTTGCAGATTTCCCAAATTTTTTTTTACTTGTTGCTTCGGCCGGTTCGCGTTAAATGGCGTCCCCTCGTTCGTACCCCTGACACAGTTCGCTTCAAACCCATGGGTCTCCGCCTCATCTTTGCTTCGCAGTTTTAACCCTCCTGGTTTCCAAAGGGTTTTTTTTTTTTATGCCAGTGTGGAAAGGAATGCTCGCCTGCGCAAGTTAATTACTTGTCTTGTCCCGCTTTCTCCAGAATCTCCAGGAACAGTCACCGTTCCCCTTGCCTGATTTTATCTATCCTTTTTCTTTTTTTTTCCCCTTTTAATTGGTGTTTTTGAAGTGAGAGATACCCTTTTCGGCCGAACGAGGACTGTTTCTTCTCTTTCTTTGGATGTACGTCCTGTTTTATTTTACCTTTCCAAGGCCTCGTTTGGTCTTTTGCGCTTTCCCTCCCCTTACGTTCCAGCCGGTCTTCCTTGAACAAAGTAACCTTGCGTGTAATGGGCTCCTTTTTATTGGCCCATGGGCGAACTTTCTGTTTACGATCCTTCGTTCCTTTTTCCCCCTTCGTCCGTTCAGACTTTTCGGCGTCGTGAAACTTGAATTGCACACCGTCATCGATGGTTATGAGATCGTTGACAAATTCCACCTTTTTTAATGTGACAAGCTAATGCCCACGTCTTGCGGGGACCAAAACCCGGCTGCCCGTCTGCGGGACCACCACCCCCGTTATATCCACGTGGTCATCGCAGTCCACACACCCCTTATTTATATCCTTCCCGACCTTCGTTCCGGGGCATTAGTCAGGTCCACCGCCTGTTCCCCCTTTGTTGGGACCTGCTGTCCCTTTGCTCTTTGGCCCCTCTGAACTATTTCCTTTCTTTCAAAACATTTAATCATTTTGCTTGGGTTTGTCCCCCCAACTATTGTGGTCCTTTGCCTTTTTTGGGCTGGGACTTCGCCACGCCCTTTTCCTCTGTTCCTTCCTGCAGTACGTTGTGGGCCGTGGTAAATCCGCTTGACCAAACTTTGCTTTATCAAGCAGGGCCTTGTCCCTTATTACAGGGCGGACGAGGAACTTTCATTCCCCCCCCTAACTGCCTGGGACCACAACGAACGTTGAGTACCCCTTTTTGAACACCCCCACTGGTGATCCACCAGGCGGGACCCCCCTGTCCTTCGTGAAAACTGTCATGAATTTGAAAAAACAAACCCCCACTAGTGGCCTTCAAATTTTTCAAATCCCCCCCCCCCCTGCGGCTTCAACCCAAACAAACCACCCCCTTGATTTTCCAAGTTCCCCTTTGAAACCTTTGTTTTTAACCGCCCCCCCCCCAAATTTACGTTGCCTCCACAGGTTTTTTTTTGACCCTATATACAAGGGCATTGCTGAACCCCCTTCTTGTCCGTCCCTTGTTGACTTTCAACCCACGTTGTCCCCCCACCTCCCCCGCTGCATCGTTGACCCTTTCGGGAAAGTCCCATGAACCCACAGGCCTCAAACCACTTTTGGTTACCTCGGACCTGGTTTTTCCCAAATTTGAGGGTTTCATGGCCAGAGCCGGACGTTGGTTCGTTTGGATGTTTTTTGATCTGGTTCAACACATCTTTGGTTTGTTCTTAACCCCCTTTGTTGGTCCCCGCTTCGTGGGTTTTGTTTGAAACACACGAGCCGGATTGATGGTCGTCCCATACCCCTTTGCTAGGCCAAAGTCCGGGCTTTCCCCCCACAGTTGAAGTACTCCGTCCCGATATTTACCATGTTCTCTGTGCCTTTTCTGTTTTTCAACTTCAAGCTTTTTAGTCCACACCGGTGGAGTTTCTGTGTTTTTGCGACAACTCAAACCACAGCAACTTTACCTCCCCTTTTTTTGCATGGTGCCGCCTTTTGCCAATTTCTGGGCGGCATCCTCCTGCTGGGCGGGCCTCTTACCCAGTGGTAATCGGCTTCTCACCCCCCCTTTTTTTTTCTCACCTACTGAGTTCTTCCCTTGCTCTTTTTTACAAACCCCAGCTGCTTTCTTTTTGCTGCTCTTTTATGGCTCTTGCACTGTGCCCCGCCCCCCGGGCATGTGAAAACTAATGTTTTCTCCTGCTTTTTCTTGCCTTCCATTCACCCTGACCCGATAACGGACCAGTATGGCCACCCCCGGGCTCTTTTCAGGAAATTTGTAAAAATGTTTAGTCTTTCCCCTTGCAAATACTTTTTTGTGTCATTCCAATTTTATCAGGGCCCTGGTCGGGCGCTGCTCCAATCCCCCTGGTCCAGAGGTATGGTAAACCGCCAGGATCTCACAAAAACCTTTCATTGCATTTTTTTCCCACACATGGCTTCCTTTTTCGGCCACCAAACACACCCCCTTCTTCCCTTCTCTTTTTGTTGTTTTGTTTTTTTTTTGGGCATGCACCCCCCCCCCCTTTTAAGCCCTAAGATTAATTTTTCTCCCCTTGGAATCTGATTTTCAAGTGACAAGTTTTCCCCCACCCCACGAAGGCTTTTTTTCGTCCCGGGCCTATCCCAGCCGACCCCCGTTTATGTTTACCCCGGCTACCAGGCCCTTTTTGGGATTTTCCCAGTTCGGGTTTTTTCTCCCCCGTGTTTAAGCCTCGTGACTTTTCCGTTAGAATACACTTCTCTGAAATCATGCGCCCCTTCTATTTCGCCTTTCTGCTACAGTGTTTTTCTTGTCGGCCCTTTTGGCTTCCTCAACCCTCAGAAGCTGTCCCCTGAAAGCAGTGTGTTTACTCAATATGTCCAAAAAAACTTCAGGTGGTGAAATTCCTTTTAATTAGGGGTCCAGTTTCTAGGAACACTTTGGAATTTACCCCGTTTGCTTTCGTAGTGTAGTTCACCCCGTGCCACCACATCCCACTGTGGTCCCGGCTCGTCATGGTGCTTTTCCGCCCACTGCCGGGGATCCGTTCCTTCCTCATTAACCCTATTTGTTCCTTTTTGCCCCGCCCCCAAGTTGTTTATTTATTGTCAACCCCCTTGTTGGAAGCCCTCTGATTTCCGCGCCCCCCAATAACCTTTCCTCCTTTTCCTTTCCTGTGGAAGGCTTGGCAACTTTCCCCTTTTCCTTTTTTTTCCCAAAAATTTCAACCGTCCTCCCATACAAATTTCTTTTTTCGCTTACCACAGTTCATTCAAAAACTGACTTTCCGAACGCTCTGGTTGTGGGGGGGGGGGGTTTTCATTTTACCATCGGTCTCTTCCACCCTCTTTCTTTTTTGCCGCCATTCTGGAGTGCCCCCCTTTAAATCCCTCTGTTTTACGTCCGATCGTTTTTAACTCTTCATTAATCCCCCCCGGATTCCGTGCCATTCTTCTGTCCCACTTCAACAGCCCTCTGTTTGATTTTGCTGTTTAGAACCCCAACTCCCCCCGCCCCTTTACTTCCTGTGGAATTTCGGGATTTCTGAATCTCTGCGTCGTGTTCTTTTTTTCTGCCTTCCCCTTTTCGCGTGCGCCCCCCTCTTCCTTATGACCTTGCCACTTCCTCCCCCCTCTTGGTTTTTTTTTTTTTTTTTGTTACCTCTCTGGGTCGGACGCTTTTCTTACGCTTCGTTTGCCGAAGAACTCGATCCCCCCCCCCCTGGTTTTCGTTCCCCCCTCTGCCCCCCCCCCCAAAACCTTCCGGTCCCCGCAGACTGGCATTTCGGGCCCGGGGGTCAAACACGCTTTTGTTTGAACAACCTTCACTCTTTCTTTACGTGCTTTTTTTACCCACTCCTGTCGCTCCCGTCGAGATCTTGACCTACACCAAAACTTCCCAACTTGTGGCACGTATCCCTTGCGTTTTTATACCCGCTTTTCCAGGTAAAGGGCTGTGGCCCTTTCGGTCGAAACCGGCCCACTTCGGCCAACCCCCAAAACCTGTTTTTCCCTGTTTTTTGTTTTCAGGACTGGCTGCTCCTACCCAATGACCTGTCCCTGCTTGTCCGAATTTCCTCTATCCTCCCGTTTTTTGTTTTTTTTGGACCAAACCCCCTCTTTTCTGATCAAAGGCCCTTCCATTCTGTTTGACTAGAGCAGCCAGTTTTGCCAAAACCCCCTGCCCCCAGTTTTTTTTTCCGGTTTCTCTTTTTTTCTACGTCTTGGGGCACGATTGGATAGTTTCCACGCCGGTTTTAGTTCATCCACCCCCTTTTCCTTTTTTATTCGTGCGAGTCGTCGGAACAAGGATTTTCCGCGAATCCCTTTTTCCCTCTTTGCAAATTTGCCGGTGGTTTGCCGGGTTTTTGTCGTTTGCTGCTGGCCGTCTTTGCAGTGCCTTAATTGGGTCTTGAAACCTCCGTCTAACCTGGGATCGGCGTCGAGTTCTTCGAGCGAATCCTCCCGTTGTTCCGAGTCCATCTTATTTTACAAGGCGGGTTCCTGGTTTCGGAAGAACGCCCGAGGGCGCCCCGCGACCCACGGTTGCCCGTCTGCCGCCGTCCTCTTCAAATTTGGGGCCCGGCCGACACTTCCCCAGGCCTGGCTTCCCTTTTCGTTTTTTTCCTGGTTCAGATTCCCCCCCGTGCATCCTTGCCTGAAGATTGCCCTGGGGCTTCATTATTTAGCCCCTGGTGTTTAGATCGATGTGCCAATTATTCCGGTTCTGCCTACCTGGCCAGAAAGCTTTTAGATCCCGCGGCGTGATTTAGTCCTTTTGGTTTGCCATATGTTCTCTTTTACTTTAAGTCCCTGTGTCGCGTAAATCCTGGGTTTCTATTCTGATGTTGTTTTTGCCTGTAATGAAGTTTCCCGTTTTTCCCCTCTGCTCCAGGCAATCTCCTTGATGCCTGGGCCCTTTCCCCTATCCGTCTTTGTTTACCGGCCCCCCACTGTGGTGTTTTGTTTCCACTTTCCCACTTGCTTGTGGTGTTCACAAAACCCTGGGGTGTCGTTTAGGTGTCTGAGGAAGACGCTCCGGCGCCCTTTCGTCCTTCACCCTGCTGGCTCTCTTGTCTCCTTTTCCTCCCACCCCTTCCCTCACTCGGCACATACGGTTTTACAATTATTCCAAAGTTCCCTTAGCCCCGCGATCGGGATTCCCCGTAATTTTTTCTTGATTTTCCACCTTTCCCCCCTGTCTTCTTCCCTTTTTTCTCCAGTGCCCGATCCCTAACCCCCACCTGTTCTGGTCAAAGGTCATTGTTCATTTCTGTTTTCCTTTTGTTAGAGCCTTTTTTCCACCTTTCTCGTGATGAGTCACTTTTTTGGCTTCGTTTTGGTTCCCCTCCCCTAATTTGTAACAGCCCTTGCATGATCCTAAACATGATTGGGTTATTCGCTGGGCCCCGGTAAGAGACCCCCCCTCCCATGCCTTGTCTCACTGAAGATTTTCTCCTGAGTCCCCGCGAGGGTTTTTTTTAGTCCCGGAATTTCCGGCGTTTTCAGGTTCATTGCCACACTCAGCGAGTCGATTTTAATTTTTGGTTTTGTGGCTGTCCCCCCTCCATTTTTCCGAAATTGTGAGTTTTGCCGTGTCGTCCTTGTGTACCAAAATACTCCCTCTTACCTTGGCCTTCCCACTTTTTTCCTGCCGCCAGTAAGGGTGATCTCGTTTTTTTTTTTTTTCCATGTCTTTCGAATCCCGTCCGAATTTTTTTCCTGGCAGGGGTTCTTTGATCGCCTTGGCTCCTTTTTCCTTTTTGATTCTTTTTAAGTTGTACCCTTTCGGCACAAAAAACCCCAAACACCAACCCCAAGTCGGATGCCCCCCCTTCCATGTGTTTGCTCTTTCATGCTGCTCTTTTTTCCCTGATCGCGGCCTCTTCGGGTGTACCATCCCGTAAAGCTATCTTTTTTAAATGCTTTGAGCACAAGAGCGATTTCCCTTGATTTGCCGAAGGCCCGTTCCTTTAAGGAAGCGGTTGCCCCCGTCTTGGTTAAGGTACATTTGTCCGTCCCTTTTCTTTTTTTTTTTCAGGCGCCGTGCCCCCCCCTGGGGTGCCTGTGGAGTCTTGGTTTTCGTCCTTAACCAGACTGAGTAATTGTACGCGATTTTTCTTTTTGAGGCGTGGCTTCAGATCTGTGTTTAGGCGTTCAAACCGTCACACTGTTTTCCGAGGCGCACACCCGTGAATCCGGCTTTCCTTCTTCCTATTTCCCGCTTTTGAGGCGTGCACTTTTTTCTTCCCCCCCCCCTTTCCCCAAATTTGCTCAATTCTAAAAACCGTCCGCAAATGGCTTCTGCCCCAGTTTGTTTTTAAGAGCATCCTTTGCACAAGTCCTTTCTGCCAACCCCACCTTCGTTTGTATTTATTTAATTTTCCCTAAACCAGGTTGTTTTTCAAAAGTTAAAGTTCAGCGGGCTTGTTGGGAACCCATGACCTTTTTTTTTTTCGTTCCAGTTAGTACTTTTTCGGCATGGCCGGCCCTGTAGCTTCCTTTTTCCCCCAAGGGAGGGTTTCTTTTGGTTTTGTTAAACACGAGGTTTTCCCTGTGTTTTCTTGATCTTTTTTTTTTTTTCCATTGCATTGTTTCCCACCCTTTCGGAGTTTTTTTTCCAACCTGTGGAAGTTCCCGTCAAGTTGCATTTTGGCCAGTGTTTTCCCCGTGCTCCTGGGTTGTGTTTCACTGCATTTTTTTTTTTTCCCTTTTGTAATGGCTTCATAGTCCCCCCAGTGAGGAGCAGCGGTGTCGCCCCTCTGCAGGCTTTTATACTGTCCCCCGGTTGACTTAGGGAGTTGCTGTATGGACGGTGTTGCTGTTCACACCCTGAACGGCAGGGGCCCCAAGTTGTGGAAACCCCCACCATTGCACACGGTTTTGATGTCCCCCCCATAAATGGCTTTTTTTCCCTCTGGTCCCGGGTCAAACGATTTGGTACCACCGCTGAGCACCAAGTGTCATGCCTTCTTTTTTTACAAAGTTGCCGAAGTGCTCCATGCTTTTTTCAGTAAGCATATATTCCCTTCCGTTGGTGGCGGGTTCTTCCCCCTGGTCCGCGACCTTCCACGGGTTGTGACCCCTCCCGAGCCGGAGGGTTTTTTTGTCTGAGTTGACGTTTTTCATGGGAGCTTGTGCACCCGAGTGCCGAGATTTTCGCGCTTCTCATCCTTGAACCTTTTGCTGGTCGGTATTTGCCAGATTTCCCCTTTTTCCCCCTGTGATTCGTGTTAACTGCTGCAGTTTCCCCGGCTCCCTTTCGTCCCCCCCCCAAGTTTTCGTCTTTTCCCCACAGCCTTTGCCCTGGTGGGGTAGAGGCCGTTTCCCTTCGGAACTTTTGGTGTTCCTTTTTTGCCCGGTCTTGGTTGTAAGGGTTGCTGCCCGCCGTTTCCACTAATTCCTGTTTTACCCGTTTTCGGCCCTTTCATCCAGGACCTTAACGCCGTTCTTATTTCCTCGCTCTCCCCTTTTTTCCCCTGTTTGTTGTGTCAGGCTATCCCCCCGGCCCGCCTTATTTGAGTTCTTTGAGTCTTTTGGGTCCTGTGTTGTGCAGGCTGTGTGTTTTTTCCCTGCTTGGTGTAAACCTTTTTCCTGCCCGCATCCTCCACACGGTGCGCACTCCCTTTTCCCCTGTCCCAAAACAACCTTCCTCTCCCAGGTCTGCTGTTGGGTGGGACCCGCGTTGAACTTTCTTCAACGACGTCTGAGCCTTCCCGTCGGTATTCCGACCTACCCACGTGACCCCCTTCCCCATTTTACATCTGAATTCCTCACCCATTTCCCCCCCCCCGCTTTATTTGTCTCGGTGAACCTTCTCTCATGTTTATTTACCACACTATCCCCCCCTGCCTTTTCGACCCCCCCAAGTCTGCTTTCCTGCTTGTTTTTGGAACCAACCCACCCCCCTGTGTGAAATTTGCGGCCCTTGTTTCGAAGACCCCCCCACACAGTAGATATCTTTTCGAAGCCCTTCTAATCAGGCTCCTCTATTGTAATTCCCTCCCTGCCCCCCCCTTTTCTTTTGCTCCCTGTTCCCTGCTACGTCCACCGGCACCTTTTTACCTTCCTTTGACACCACATTTCTTTTCCTCGGTGACCAATTTTTTCTTTTGGGCGCTGCACTGTTCCCCGCGCCCGCGCATGACTGCATGTATTCAGGGGACCTTTTTCCCCCCCGCGTCATTTAGGAATTCTGCCAGGCTCTTAAGTGCAGAAGGGTCCAATTTACATTTTTCCATCACAATTCCAGTTCCAGGCCCACAAATCCGGGTTTTTTTTAGCCCGGAGGGACATTTGGCCAAAAGATTCTGCCTTTTTTTCGTGAAAACGTTTCTCCATTCATTGAACAAAAAAAAAAAACAACAAAAAAAAAAAAAACCTTACCACCAAAACATCGGCATCACCAGTTTGAAATTTGCAGCCGCTTTCCCGACCACACATGATTGGGGAAACAAAACCCAACCCCCCGCAGTCCCTGGATCTGACAAAACCAAAAAATTGCTCCAGACTGTTTCCCATCGTTTTAACGCACTACCCCTGCCGTTGTTTCCCCCGTTCCCTTTTTCCATCCCTGATCCCCGTTTTCCTTGCTTTGCACACTTCGGGGGATTCCCTGTGAATTGAAAAAACCCCTCTGTTTTTTTTTCCCATTTCCTCTGTCTTGAAATTCACTTTCGTTTGAACCCCTTCAGTTAATGGCCATGAACCCCCCCAAAGTTTAACTTTTTTTTTGCTCTTACGTTCCCCCCCTATTTGCTTTTTTTCCTTGCCGTGAAGCCCCCTGTCGGGTGACCTTTGTTGTGGTCCCTTCAGCCTGTTTATCTGTTCTTTTTCAAATATGTGTTTTTTTTCCCGTTTGTCTGGCTCTTTTTTTATTGCCAAACTGAGGCGGGAGGGTGTCCCCCCGCGATTACCTGTTTTTTTTTGCCCCATTCGAGTTCGCTTGCTCACCTTTCCATCGCGCATTCAACTCGCTTTTCCAATGTCATCCTTGGTTTGCTTTCTGGCCCGAACTCCCCAAAGAACTTCTCCCTTTCCAAGGTTGCTTTGGTTCACGAACTGCGACACCGTACAAAAACACCCCCCCCCCACTTCCACTTTTGACCCACGCCCCCAGTTGACCTGAAAAAGTGGCCCGCACTCCTCCTGCTGTGTTCCTTTCGTTTGGCCCCTCAAAGTGGCTACTCTGCGCTTTTTCTCCCACTCGTTTGTTCATCCGCTTTCTTGTATTCGCTGTAAAACCGCCCTGTTTTGATTGACTTCCGGCAGCTAGCGCAATTTTTGACCCCACTTCGCACCAAGACTGAAAAAAGGCATGTCTTTTTTGTCCGCACATTTTTCCCCCCCCAACCCACTCTTCAACCCCGTATGCACCCAAGTCCTTCCGATCATTCCCATTTTGGTACACCCAACACTTTTTTTGCCCCCTTTTTTTTTTCCCGAACCTAGGATTTCCCCCCCTCCTCCCACCGGCTGGTCCCTCTCTTTTTACACCTGTCTGACTTATTTTTTGTTTACCCTTTCCCGGAATCTTGCTTCCACCCCTGAATTTGCAGGAAACCCCATTTTGGTCTTTTTTTTCAAACCTTTTACTTCCCCCACACCCCACCCAATCCTCTTTTTTTTAGTTTTTTCCCATGGTACGTACGCCGCCGACTTTCCCTACCTCTTTTCAAGAATGGGGCTCCGTAGCTTCTTTTTTCCCCCAACACAACAAGCCCGGGCTGTGGTTACGGGTCTCCCCAAATTCCCTTCCCACTGTCCTATATTTTTTTTCTGGATTTCTCGTGGTTTCTTTCGGAGCCCCCGATCCGTTTCCCCCTTCGTTTCCTGGAAAATCGACCTTTCACTTGCCCCAGTTGAACTTTTGCTTTATCTCAGTTTTTGGTGGACTGCTCGGCATTGGTCTGAAAACCCAATCTCCTTTTTTTCCTGAACGCAGGGATTGTTTGTGTTGAACAATCATATGCCCCCCACGGGGGTATCCCTTTGAGGTATTTTTGATTCTGTTCCCCAATTGGAATGACTTGGCCACCGCGTGTTTCCTTGGTTTTTACTTCTTGATGTGCCGACCGGTTTTTGGTCAACTTCCCTTGTGAAAGCGTTGCGCATGGTGAGCCGAGCCCCCCCATGGCAATTCGGGTATCTTCCCATCCACCTCCCCGGTTTTTTCCTCCCCTTTTTTTTGTCAACCCCAAAGAACAAGTGTCGATTTCATACCCCCCCACCTCCCTTGGGGGTTGGCTTAACCTGCCCATTTTGTTCCTTTTGTCCCCCCCTGCTGCCCTCTCGATTTCATCTGTTTGGGGTGCCCAGTTTGGTCCCCACTTTTCCCTCTTGTCAGGACCGACTTGGGGTGCTCCCAGTGCAATCCCCCATCCCCCCTTGTTTACCACGTTTTTTCCTCAAAATTTTATAATAAATCCCTCCCGATACTTTTGCACGGTACTTTTGATCCCCTCTGGACTCGCTCTTAGCACTTGTTCCTTTGACCTCCTACCCCCCCTGGCCCTTCCTCCTCTCCCCAGGTTCTTCCCCATATAATCCCCCCAAGGCCTCCCGTTTCCCTTAGGTCACATGAAACCACCATTCTTTGTGGGTCTACTCTATGAACAGAACGGCCCGCCCAGTTCTTCAGTTTTTGTTCGGCCGGGTTCAATGTTTGCTCTCTGCGTTTCCTTTGCATCCCGATGGTAGCGTAACCTTCCGTGCCCGTTTTCCTTGCCGGATTTTTACTTCCGCAGCTTTGGACGTTCGAGCCTAAGTACGCTTTTAATCGTTTTTCCCCTTGGGACCAAACTTAGCCCGGATACACTGTCTTGGAACTTTGGTTTTTCCTGGTACACCCTTCCCCCGGGTCATTCCCAGTGCTAGCCCGTCAAACACGTCCTTTTCCGAAACCCCCCCCCTTACGATTTCCTTTCCTTTTGATTTCGTCCTTGTTCTTTTCTCGCTATCCGGAACACCAAGTTGGGGTTGGGTTTAGTTCGCTCCCCCACCTTTGCGTTATTAACGCCTGACACTGGGAGCCTCCGTGCCCTGTCGACCCAACCTGTCCCCCCTCCATCGGCCAACCCCAACTTGTTTTTGTCCCCGTTTTTGCTCTCTCTTTTCCCCAATGACTTTGCACTGGTTCTTGGGCTGATGTTA
>Ga0179593_1460417_pt1 | contig 21052 bp, 16 predicted proteins | sample CZODoug2_1_08_16_FD_185931 | JGI IMG/M metagenome (GOLD analysis project Ga0179593, IMG submission 185931) | Vadose zone soil fungal communities from Angelo Coast Range Reserve, California, USA - CZODoug2_1_08_16fungal (PacBio error correction) | ecosystem: Environmental > Terrestrial > Soil >... | reverse complement strand
GTAGCAGCCGGCGAGCTTTCTTGCCCGGTCCTTGAGTCACAGGCTTTTTTCCCTGAAGAGGTATCTTACCCCGTTACGCGTCCCTGGGAATTTATTTCCGCTTCTGCCCTGTTCTATCCTTCCCCCCGACCCTCCTGCCCCTACTAGCTTCCGAACTCCGTTCCCTGAATCCAGGAGGAACCCAAGTCCTTAAGCCGCCCGATCGCCCGAAGCTTTTCTGTTCGATGGCTGCCCTTTGTTTCCCCTGATTTTCCTCGTCAAAAGACGTGCGTTTTGAGCCTGGGCTTTCTCGGTATCTAAGCGGTCCTCTTTTCGATTGGGCGACGCTGAGTTGTCGATATCTTTCTGCTTCTCGGGGCTTTCGCAGTACACAGTCGAGTTTCTCCTCGTTCCGAGCGAGAGTTGACCTCCCCCTCTAGCCTTCCCCCCGTCTAGCCGCCTCTCCTTCCTTACACACCCCGACCGAATAATGAACTCGTCTTGTTCGTTCTGCGTCGCTTCCGACGAATCTCGGATATTGTTTCTTCTCCCGATCGGTGTACCTGCAAGCCTTGAGGTGTCCGACCCCCCGAGCTCTTCGCTTTTTTTTCGTCACAGCTCTATATCCTGTTTATTTCGATCCTAAGCCCTCCTTCACCTGTCTCTTGAAGAATTTGCGCCGCGCCTTGAAGGTGTCGGCTTCGCCGGACCGTTCCTCGATTACGCGCTTTGGTACCAATTTCTGACGCATACTTCCCCAAGCTCTTCTCTTTCTTCCTTCTTTATTTTTCGCGTCCATAGTGGAATCCCCTTGCAACCTCCATCCCTGCCGTGTCCAGCAATGCGACGTTCCGGTTTCTCCCGTTTCAGCTATGGTACTCATTCTTCTTCGTCCCGATATTCTCGTTCGATGGGAAGACCCCACTGAATGTTGATGATCTGCAGGCCCCGCCTTCCATCGAGACCGTGCCGACCTACGTGTGACCGACTGCGTTCCCCCACCACCTCGAGAGATCTCCGGTGCCGAAATGAGGTGGTTACAGCGACAGGTGACCTGTCAGCCGCTTGTCTCACTGGTAGGTATGTTTTCTTGAGCGGCCCTTGAACAATTTGTTCCCTTTTTTGTTTTTCTACTGACCCCGCTGGGGCGCCCACTTTCTGTGAGCGACGATCCGGCGACCTCCCTCCTCTCTCTATCAATGTTGGGAGTTTGATTGAGTTTCCAATCCTTCGACAAGCCCTGAAAAACAGCTAGCAGGCCCCAAACAAATCATGACTCTCCCGCCAGAGTTTTTCGGCGCTAAGGAGCGCTTTGTCCAGAGACCGCTTGGTTTTAACCGACTTCCCCCACAAGCTCATTCTCTCGTTCCCGCTGTCCCATCCCCTGGTTGGCGCTTCGGCGGAACCAATTCGTCTCGAATCCCAGTCTCTTTGTCCCACGTGCAATCGCACGCACAGGTTCGTTGAAGATTTTTTTCCTTTTTTTTTCAGATTCATCGACCTTTTTCCTCCCTGCACCGAGGCAAAGCACCCCCGAATTGACTATCGCTTGCTTTTTCCCCCCCAACAGGCTATCTGCTCATAGGTGTGTGATCAGCGTGACAGAGTCCCTCTTTTTAACAGGGCACCCCACACCCCATTCGCTCTCGAAGCCGTAGTGCAACCTCCCTGGCGAAGTAAGACCTTTTGTCCTTTCTTCAAAATTAACCTTCGCAAGGACTCAGGCCTGTAGGCTTTATGTTGGCCCCCTCTTATGAACTTTTTTTTTACACACTTGAGACTCCTCCCCCACAAGAACTTTGCAGCGGGTCCTCGTCAGGACTCAGAAGTATCTTTGTCAAGGAAATTCTTAGTGAACTTTGTGGTCTTTTCTTTATCTCTATTGACGCTTAAATCGCTCGTCCCCGAAGTCCGTGATGAGGGGAATTACCCTCTTATGCTCACTAACAAGTTTCTCATTCCCCAGAAACTGTCAGACCTCCTGAATTGAACAGTAAGTCGTGCCTCTAGTGCCGCCCAGGCAGAAGGTGGGTTGCCCTGCTCTCTTCTTCCGCGCCCCACGAAGGTAAAGGGTGGGTGAGATGGTTTGGCTTAGAGCTGGCTCCGTCCTTCCCCCTTATCAGTCGAGGCTCGCACTGGATGGCATAATGTAAGTCCTGAGGTCGCTTCTTCTCTTTTCCATTTTTTTGAGAGATGTTTCCTCCTTTTCCAAGAGAGATGTCTTCCCCTAGTAGAACTGTCTTCAACTTTGGAAACATTGAGCTACTTGCACCTTCTCTCCACCAGAACGCAGAAAGGATGGGTGATCTGACCTGGACTCTTTCTAGCGTTCACCCCAGATTTCTCTACGTTTTTGTTGGTGGTGTTGTTTTTTTTTCTCGTCACCCCTGGCGCTTCCTTTTTTTTGCTTCTGGATGCGCCACTGTATGGGCTTGAGTTCGCGCCTGCGGAGCTTTGCCCTCTTCCCGATCATCTTTTCGGCGATGGCACCTTGAACTGCCGGGCCTTTCTTTAATTTCCCGACTACTGGCACGAAACCTTCTGACGCTTTCTCCTTTCACTTTGCCGCGCCGTACCTCGTGCCCGCTCCCCCAACGATTTTTTGATTTTTTTTCCATGTTTTTCCCCGTTAAGGGTTGACGTCCCCCCCCACCCCTGGTTCCGAGCCTCCGAGGCCGTAGATTGATAGAATTCTTTGGTCCGGACCCCGGTTAGCCGCTGTTTGCCCTCTGATCTTCCTTCTTGATCGGCTTAATTTCACTTCTCGTCACGCTGATCACCTGCAATTCGGACCTTTTCCGTTTTTTCGCTTCAGTCTTTGTCTGGTTGTGCTACTGGCGCTTTACGGCGCAGGACATTGCTGGCCTTGTCGCCGCCCACCCCTCTCCTGGTTTTTTTTGCACCGTGGTGCGCTTTTGATTATTCATTTACGACTTTTTTTTTCGTCCTCGCCAACGGGTGATGGGAACGGTCCTCCTTTGCTTGGTCTGCTTTCGCGTCTGGTCTTCTACGTAACCCTCCCTCTTAAGGTTGCCCCTAGTTCCGACTCTGGCTTTTTTAGCTTCGATCGTGCGAATGCCTATCTGTTTCCTGGTGATCCCCCTCTCATGCGCGACTTCCTTTTTTCATGTGAGGGCCGTCTCGTTTTTCCACCGGGCGGGTAACTTCTCCACCAATTACCCGTGTAATCTTGCGCCTGGGGGGCGCGCAGGTCCCTGTGAAGCTTCTTTTCCCCTCCAGATGAGGTCTGTCCAACAAGTTTCTGACGTTTCGGTCCGCTGCATCCAACGCCCTGGAAAATGCGCCGCTCTGCGTGCTTTTGGACCGCGTCCTGTCGCTTTCTTCGCTCGATGGTTGTTTCTGGTTTTAATAACATTCCTTCTTTTGGAAGTTTCAACATTTTCTTCGAGAAGATTACCCCCCCAAACACAATAGAAATGTCCCCCAAACCCAAAAAAGTTCTTCCATTGGTTAACAATCTTCACATTAAACAAGACCCCCAATGTCTGTTGAACCGGGTTTTTTGTTCTGGTGCTTTTTCCATGGGGCTTGTAAGGAACTTGCGACCATCGCGCGAACGATAAATGAAAGATAGGACTCCGGTGTTGTGTTTTGGTAAGATTTTGGCGGGACGCTTTCTAGTAGCGTTTTCGTCGAAATATGCTCTCCACATCAGGTCCCCCCCGTTCTCAGACGTGGGAAATCTTGAGTTATTGGCTTTTTCAGCCTGATTTAGTTTTCAACTCTTCTGTTTCGTTCGTTGCCGGTCAAGTAGTCCCGTTTTTAACTGCTTCTTCCATCTTGCACTTCTCGCTTTCAGCCCACGTTTTCTCCTCCCTTCCCTTTTTTTTACGGGAAAGGTCCGCGCGGCCTATCTCTTTGTTTTTTTTGCAGGCCCCTTTTCTGCCCCCGCTCGATCGTGATTTTCGTATGCCTGCTCTTCAATCAGCGATGAGGATCGCCGTCCCCCCCCCAAGGCTTCCACGTCCCCGAGTGCCTTCTCCTCTGGATTGGCCATTGATGCTCGGCTTACTTTCCGCGCAACGTGCGAGAGATGCTTTCCACTTCTCTGGTTCCAGGAACGTTCGCACTCCCTTGTGTCTGCGCAATAAACGAGTGATCGATGCGGTTTCGCGCTCAAGACTCGCTCCATCCCGTCCTAACTGGAGGTCTTAACCCTACCTTTCTTCCCCCCAGTTTCATTTTTAGTCCCCATCGCACTCATGTTCCCCCCCGGATGTTGGTGCTCGATCGCGGCCACACCGTAGCACCTTGGCGCTTTTTTTTGCGGTCCCCTATTGGGTGGCAGTCGGCTTTGCTTGGCTTCTCCTGAACATGTCACTCAGATTATTTATGCGGGCGTGTTAACATTCCTGCTTCAGTTCTCTCGCTCCCCCCCTCGGCATCGTGGAAGAGTACCCTTTCCGGGCACTTCATCAAGATGAGTTTCCCGCTCGCGGGGTGCCTTCAGAGTATAGATCTCCGGGCCTTGCCCCATGGTCGCCAATCATCTTTTTCCTCCCCCCGTTTTCCCACTGGAGCCTTTTCCTTCGTAGTAATCCTCTCGGTCATTCCCTCGTCACCCAGGCGCGCGCGCTACGACTTTTAGCCGGACTCTTCTTCCCAGAGTTTGATCTCGCTGCGTCGGAAGAGATTTCCCCCCCCCCTCCCGGACAGAATATAATCGCCTGTCCCTTCGTCTGCACCATTTGAAACTTCCCGCGTCCCTTGCGCCTCGAGACTGCATAGTGAACGCCCCTTCGAAGCAGCGCCTCAATGATCTTCCGATGTTTGCGATAGCAAAAGCCGGTTCCTTTCTTTTAGATGTGTCTGGGTTCTGTCTTTTGCGATAACGCTTCGCAGCAAAGGTCCCTCTTAGAGACGGTTTAGACCCCTTCTATAGCTGTCGAGAGCGGAGTCAATTTTGATAACCTTTGAGGAAGGAGTCACCCTTAGATGGCGACGAGGAAGCTGTCACCATTTTCTCCTCAGATCTCTCCCACCCCCCCAACCCCCCATTTAGCGTTTTTTCCCTAGCTCGCCGTCCCTTCATCAAGAGATACCTCTCCGTTTTTTTGAGTCCGAGTAAATGAGTGATTTCGGAAGTCGAGTTTCCCAATCGCGGATATGTCGCCGAATCGCAGGTTTCCCGCTCGTTTCGTTCCTTGAGAACTTCGATCTCTGCTTTCCTGCGTCCAAGGTATCCGATCGACTTCAAAAAGAGCGCCTCCTTTTCTAGGACCACTTCTCATCCTTGACAAACGGCAACCCTTCTTACTTTTCTCGTGGCTTGACCATCAGATGCCTAGTTCTCAACCTTCTGCTTTTCCCTCGCTTTAAGGCTGATTTTGTTCTTTTCCTTCTTTCCAGCCCTCCATGTGTAAGAGACCCCCCTCCCCGATTTACAGACGGCCTCTCTTTTCCGATTGTCTGGTGTTTTCTTTTGATGGTATCTGCCCCCCTCCTGCACCCGACCCCCCCTCTTATTTCGAAGATGGAGGTCGAAAGCAACAGCATGCCCTTCCCCCCTTCCTTCCAGCGGCTTTCCCACGCGACACGTGCCGACTTTCCTCCCCTGACCGCGTCCACCACCTAGAGATTTCTCTTTTGGCTTTGACCCCGAGGTCGTTGAGCTGTAGAGGCAATTCTTTCCCCGCTTAGGTGGACCCTTCCCGTTATTCTGGTCTTCCAGACCAGGTTCCTCCTTACAGGCTTTCGCACAGCTTCACTGTTCCGTGTTGTTGGCTTTTTTCTCTTCCTCCCGGTTCGGGCCTTCCCCCTTTTTTGAGCGGTTTTCTTCCCTTCTCCCGGCACGAAGGTCAGCAGCAAAATACAGGGAAAAAACCTCTCTTCCCCAGTTATTGCAAGCTGTCTTTTGCTAGAAGTCCGGTTTTTAGTTCCTGGATTTTCCCCGTCACGGCGTGCAAAAACTTAGCGTATCTTTTCTTTTTCACACCGGTTGGTCTTCTTTCCCACATAGTTTTTCCTCTCCGCTCTTTTCACCCGTGAATTCTTTGCCAGGATCAGGTTCTGATCCTTTTTGTACCCCGGCGATCGCCTACAGATACGAATTTTTCATTGTCTGCGTCCCCGCTCCGCATCGGCCCTCAAGCCTGTGGCAAAAGGATCTCAGTCTTGATCGAGGTGTAAGCTACGTTTGCTTGTAATACGCCATTTCTCCATATATCTTTCTTCCCAAGAATTTTCACCTGTCACAAGCCTTTGGCTTTTTTTCAAAATGCCAATAGCAGGAAGCCGGCACGTCGGGGTCTTTTCCCCTTTTTGGCCGTTTCCCTGGCCCCCCAATGGCGCAGTCCAAGAATTTTGCAGCGTCGGACTCCTTCTTCGATCCAGAGTGAAGGAACGCTGCCTTTCCCCCTACTTTTACTAGGTGTTTTGTTTTTTTTGCTCTTGCCCGTTTATGTCCTATTTTTTCGGTACGCCCGCCGGAATGATCTCGGTAACGAGTAGGGCTCACCTCCCTCTCCTTATTCTGCCCCTTCCCCTCCCCGATTATTCGCCCCTCTTTTTTGCCTTTCGTGCACCGCCCTTCAGAGCGCATAGTTTTTCCCTCCGTCGATGCGGACCGCTTTCTGCCAGCCGGCCCCGTCCTCTTTTGTGGAGTTCGAATTTTTCTCTTTAGCTCCCTTCGGACCCTTTTTTTTTTTTTTTGGTAGGGTTTGTTTCTTTAGACTGGATGGCCGAGCTTACCAGCTGTCGAGAGCGGACTTCCCCTATCTTTCACCTCTCTGTTTTTGAGAGAGGAGCTACGCGCTCGATTTTCTCTCCGAGGCCCCTTCCCCTTCTACTCGTTTGATGATGGCGGCCCCTCCCCCGTGACTGACATAGCTCATTCTACCATAGCAAGATCTGTAGGTGGGGGTGATCGTCCCTCCTTTTCGCGAAGCAGGTCACCCAGAGGCGCGAGCCTGACTTCTCCGTCCTTTTTTCTTTCTGTATGATGCTGTGTTTTTCCTGAGTTTTTGAATTCAATATTTCTTTTTTCCTTACAACGCTTGCGCGGCGACGAGCTGACAGGGAGGAAGGGAATAGGTTCAGATACCTTCCGCCCCCTGACCCCCCCCTTCTTTCCCTCCTTTCGTTCCTCTGCAGTGTAGTTCTTATTTTTATTGACGGCCGCTTGCCGCGCACGATTGTTTTTGTGGGATCTCTCCACCCCGCTCCGCCTTTGTTGAGTAACCAGTCCTGCTGCATCCTAGCCTCCGGCGGTTCGATGGCTTTTTTTCCTTTTCCCCCAGGTTTTTCGTCTAAGCTTCCCTTTCCCTTCAGCGCTGCTCATAGATTTGATACCCTGTTCTTCATCGCTCTTTCTTTCACGCTGTACCTCGAGGAATGTTTGAAATGGCCCTATTTTTCTCTGGATTTCCGCTTTGCTGATTGCACTGGTGCTCGTTCGTTAATCCTTCCTCCTGCAACGTAAACTGCTCCTCGGGCAGAGCCTTTTCACGTGGTGCCAGAGCTCCTTTCTTCCAGAACTATTTTCCCTTCTCCGCAAACGCCGAACGTTCCGCTCTTAGCTCTAATGGTGATTATAATTTTTGGGTACATTCCTGGTCTACGGAACCAGCGCGCTCATGATAGCGGGCTTCCTCCCTCTGATGCTTTTCAGATAGTTGATGTTGGTTAGCTGTCGTCTTTCCATTTTCCCAGCGACGCGATCCCTTTCTCCAAGGACATAGGTCAGATCGTCAAAGGGCGGCCCTCTACCTCTTTCAACCCCCCCCCATTCCGTGCTGCCTGTTAGCCCCTTCCCTGTTTTCAGGAGTCTCTGTGGAGAGAGGCTTCTAGAACAGCATCCCTGACCATTCCCCTCAACTTTTGCTGAACAAGTAGGAGATGTCATGCCTCTTTTCAACGCACCGTTTTAGACTTTGTTTTTGGCCGCCTCCGGTTTTAGAGGTCTGACCCCTGGTTCGCGAGGCTCCTTCCGTGGCCCGCTCATCAACATTTCAGTGCTGGAATTTGCCTCCTCTTCCGTTTTTTAGGCTGACTTCTCATGCCTTTTCCTCCGCGACGTTCCCCTGAATTTGCGTCGCGGACGGTTCTGGTGTTCCCCTTTGCGGGGCTCGCGTTTCGGGATGTGCGCCCCGACGTCACAGTTTTCCTGACCTGCTCGGCTGTGAGGCTTCTTTTCCCAGTCCTGCTGGTCCGAGCGCAGAAATCGGCTTATGGCGTTCCGGCGCAGGAACTTCGCCCGTGGTCACTGCTGTGCGACTTTTCCAGATGACTCCTTTTTCTTTTTTCTCTCCCGGTTTCGGCTTTCCTCCTTCCTCGAGGACGAGCTCTTTTGTACACGGTTGACACTGCTTGCACCTCTATCGGCGACAACCGCGGTCTCCCCTTTTTACATCCGAAGCCCTTTATTCCACGCCAAGCGCCAACAGGGCAGTTCATCTCGATCTTGGTGTTATTTTGCCTCGCGCGGCTACGAACGCAAAGTGAGGAGTCCTTGGGCAATTTTTTATTGCGGCCAGCGGAATCGTCTTAAGCCCCGGGTGATCCTGGCCCCTCCCATCCTGTTGCTGATGACAGTTCTCCCTCTATCGAGGCATAACTCGAGACACCATTTTTGTTCAAGGACCGTTCTTCGCCCATCGCGTCTCTCAACAAGGTCGGCTTTTTTTTCCTCCCTATTACCCAGCCGAGCCTTTCATCCATGAGGCCGACTGAGTGGTCCGGTTCCCGATGGCGCTCGGCTCGTAGTCGGGCGGTTTCCGGATGCACTGCCCGATGCCCTTTCCTTTGAGTATTATCAGTCTGAGCTATCTCCGTCTCGGCGCGGCGGAGATCAGTTCCTTCTTTTGACTCGGAAAAAGAGAGTGCACCTCTGGCCCTTTACGCGATGCTGGACGCCCGAGGTCTCAGAAAGGATGGACCCTTTTTTCCTTTCCACCTCTCCTTTTTTTGAGCTGAGCTTCTTCCCCTTTCTTTGAAGACTATTGCGTTCTCTCGGCATCGCCACAGGTCTAGGAACGCGCTTCTCCCCCCTCTCGAATCTCCTGCCTGATCTCGCCTCTGCACCTTTCGATTCGATCACTCCTCCTCACGCCTATCCATGTCGGTTTCCTGAAGGACCGTGACTTGCCGTCTCAGAGCGCCTGCCCTATAGCCAAGGCCTCAGAAGCCTCCTGTCTTCCTTCTCCTTCTATGTGGGAGCTCTTCCCCCCGCCCGGTGTTCTATGGTGTCTCTCTGTGTGATGGCGATTGTTTGACGCAATAATTTTATAGGTCGATTTGTATTTCTCCTCGATCTCTCTGTCGAGCCTCCCCTCTCCCCACGGTCGCGGTGTTTTCTTTCCCTTTTTCCCCCCCTTTTAGATGGAGAAGTAGTTGGTGCCCAGAGGCGTGACGCCTCGCATCTCCCCCAATTTGCTGTCGACGCCCACAAGACCCCGAGAATGAATCTTTCAGAGTTGGGCCCCCCTGAGCTTGGCGGTGGTCTTCACTCTGTGTTTTGCTTTCCTAGGGAGGCAGGGTCACTTTTTCTCTAGTTTCCCGAATTAGAGGTTTCCTTCGTGAAAAGATGACTCTGGTTTGGTCCAGCTGATCATGGCCGTCTAGAATAGGCCGCCATCCGAGCGAATAGCTCAGGCCATTATTGGGCCCACGGTAAGATTGCAGCGAAGTTTTTTTCTTTGAGGCTACCCTTCATCCATACGGGCATCGGAGGAGGAAGAACATATTGGTCGCAGAGCCTTTCAAGCCTCTTTTTCTTCTCGGCTTGATCGGTCAAGAGTGGTCCTCCCCCCCACAGTTCCGCCGATATTTCCCCCCTTCCTCCGATGAGGCAGGATAGTTGCTCTAGTTCTCGTATGCATGACTTCGCCCACCCTGAACAGATTATTCTAGAATGGGCTTGCAACAACAGCCCTTTTTTTTTTTTTCCCCCCTCGTTATTGACAGTTTCTCGTCCAATCCTGACCGTGGCCGCGACCTGACCTGGTCCACAAAAATCACTCTTCGGCTATGACCTGAGGGCGGAGCCCTTCCCTTTGATGGATTGTCGCCCGGAAGCGATTTTTCTGTTAACCCTTGTCGGTTATGCTGGTCTGCGCCTTCCGCACTAGGCGCCTCCTCAGCCCTTTTCACCCAGCTTCACTGAGTTGTAGATGTGTTTCCGCTTCTCAGTTCAGAGGATAACTTTTTTGGTGCGCTGAATTTCCTTCACTGAATACCAAAGATTGCCAACAAGCACGATCGCACCTCCAGCCAGGGTCGTGCTCCCTTCTCTCAGTAGCTTTCCCTTTTAAATAGGATCACACGACGGCCGTGGAGTCTCCTTACCGTCTGCGGAATTCTCGGTCGTCATCAAAGTTGGAGTGCGTCCCTTTTTTCAGCTGTACTAGCAACTGCCCCTTCTTGCCCCTTTTTTCAGGTTACGATACGTTTTGCGCGATCGCCTGATGGCCTTCTTTTCTGCGCCGTCAGCCGCCTGGCAGTCAACCCCCTAGCCCTCTCTTGCCCCCTAGGTGGAAACAGGCTCTCCGGTCTGGCTCTCTGTATCGCGTAGAATCATTTGACTCTTCCCTTCCCTTCAGACCTAATCGTTTAGCCGTGCAAAGCCCTAGGCACAGTCCCTCGAACCCCCCCAGCCTTTTCCTGGCGGGAAGCCAATAGGATATCTCTCCCCCGGCGGTTTTGCTAGTGCACCGTTTTTTGACTTCCAAAGCCCGACAGGGCACCCATGGCGCGCTCTCAAACCCTCTGTGTACCGGCCAGAGCTTCTCCTGAGTTTCCACGAGCTTTTCCCTTTGAAAGCGTACTAGCGGCTTCGTGACATTTTGTCATCGGGCGGGCCTTTGGAGTCTATGCCCCGGCAGTTACTCGTCGCTTTTTTTGCTTTCTTTTCATTCGTTCCGTTCTACACGAAGCCGCCTGTTGTGGCAAGGAAAGCCCGCCCGCCTGCCGGATCCATAGGACCATCTTTTTTCTCTTCTTACTCCCCAGAAGTTTCCTCGTTGGGTTCCTTCGGTATGACTTCGCGGAGAACCCCCAGCATGTCCCGCGGGCTCTTTTTTTTCTAGCCGTGTGCGCGGCGTTGCTCTTTCCCCTTTTGCCATTTTAGTCGAGCTCGCCTGTCTTCCGCCTCTTCTCTTTTTTTCGAGGCGTCAGGTCGTTCTCCCCCTCTCTCTTCATCCTTTGTGTTGTGCGAGCTATGAGCGACCTCCTCGCGCTCCCCCTCTCTTCGCGGCGCAGGGCTTGGACGGCCCGTTTCTCGACCCGCTCTCTCTCCAGCATGACCTTTTTTTTGTTCCCGCGCCGCATCCTATGTACACAGACCTTGCTGATGCTGCTTGGGCGGGCACTATTCTGCACCTCCGTGCAGGTGCTTCTGGATTGCCGTCAGAAGTCGTTTCTGCTTCTTAGGTTCCTGCCATCTCTATCCTTCCCTCGTGCTCCCCCTTTCGGGGAAATTAATTCTTCTTTCACAGGATTCTTTTCACGACACCTTGGGACGCGGTTCATTTCCTTATTCTTTTTATTTTTTGCCAGCCGTCCGGACGCTGAGCTCCCTTCCCCCCGATTTTGTGTTTGCAATGTCTTTTTTCCCCCCCCCTTCCACTTTTTTGCCAGCTGAACCCTCTCTCCGGCCGGGTCTCTCCTTACTTCTTTTTTGCCACGCCAGGCCAAAGTCTTGTCTTTCTGTTCGCCGAATGCACTCGCGCTAGATTCGCTATCGCTTCACTGGTCCTCTTTCCGTTTCTGATACTCGAGCCCCTTTTGAAGCCGGTGACATCTCGTCGATGCTGCTCGGGATGGCTTGTTCCTGGCCATCTTGGTCAGCCCTTCTTCTTCGGTTAAGTCTCTCCTAAGCTGGAATTTATTGGCCCCTTGGCGTCCATCCAAGGACGTTCCCCAGCGATTTGCGTATAACTCCCCATTTGTTTTTCACACCAGGATTGCGATCCTTGCTCCGTTGGTCGCTGTCTCACCCTATGGTACATCCTGTTTTCTCTTCCCCCCAGCGAGTTTTCGGCCGCGATTTGCTTCCGGCTGTGTTTCTTTTCTCTGTGATGATGCTGTCTTCGTCGCGCTGCGCGCATCCCTCCCCGGACTGGAGACCCCCCCCCCTTCAGTTATGGGAGGATTTCGGAGCGTCTCCCTCTACCAACAACATTCTCACGTGAAGCTGTTCGTTCAACTCCTTTCAGGATTTATCCTCTTCCCTCTCTATCCTGGACACCCATACCTCGCTGTGCTGAACAAGATTTCTCACGCTGTCGCTTTACACGCTCCTCTAATTCCCCGTTCTTTTTTTTCCCCTTTCTGTTTTTTTGACGACGCCAGTTCCTGTCCCCCCCTCCCTAGACCGTCTACTTTGTCCCTTTGTCTTGTCTGTTACCTAACACATGCTTGGTGGCTTTTTCCCTCCCTCTTCGCGATATGGTTTTCCTTCAGGCATGATTGGGTCCATCGAGTTTCCCCAGTCTTCCCCCCTGTGGCGCAGGGCTTGTTGCTTTTTTTTCACTCTCTGTTTTCTTTCTGGATGTGCGAACATAGGGAGCGAAACCTCATCCGGCGACGACGTTCGGGCCTTCTTGCGTGGTTTAGGCTTTCGCGGATTTCTTTTTTTTTTTTCCAACACCATTTTTGTCGGCTTAGGGCGGCAGTCGAAGTGTTCATCTGCTGATGCGGTTTCTATTATTCCTTCCCCCGGCCGAATGACGACTGTGCAGGACTTTACCAGTGCCCCGCTCCTGCTTCTCTCTTTCGGTGGTCAAGCCCTACCCTCCCGCTTCTCCCGCTCTCTCCTGCTCAGATTGTCCGGACATCTTCTTGAGACGCCCTCGGACCCATCCTCGCCCTCGAGTTCATTCTTTGTTTGATTGGACGGCCCCCTTCCCGGCTACTACTGCCCAACCCCCCCCCCCCCCCCCCCGCAATTTTTGCGCCTCGGCGTCAGTGTTGGCCAGATTCCACGTTTAGCCCGCCGGTTTGAGAAACGACTCCCCGGGGAGACCCCCTCTTCTTTTCAAGACTTCGATAGCTCTCTCTTTCCCTCATAGCTTCCCCCACTTTTTAGAAGTCATTTCTCCGCCAATCCCGAGCACTTCTTCCTCCACAATCGCCGCATGTACAGGTGTGTTTTTTCTCATTCCCACGATGCGCGGTCATTGCGATGAGATGTTTCCCCCACTTATAGGCATCTGGTCTCCTTCCTCGTTTTCCTGTGCCTCTACATTCCCTGCGATGGGATTTCGTCGTGCGTTGTGATTTTAGGCTTCCCTAGTGTAGCGATGCTCATCGCAAGTGCTTGATTTGTTCCTTTAGGTGGCACTCTGTCCCGCGCGCGCCATGTGCGAGTTGGCGATAGTAATGCCTCCGGCGGGCTCCCCCCGGCTCTCCCTTATCTGTCTACTCTAAGTTGTTTTTTGTTTTTTGATTTGGCCGCCCCGGGCGAGCTAGTACTCTATCTGCTCCGCGCCACATTTGCTCTCTTCCGTGACAAGGCTTTTTCTCCCTATTGCCTTTCCCACGATGCCGTCTGCTCTTTAAGTATCAGGAGAGCTGTTCTCTCATACACGTCATCTACTACTCTTTGGATTTTTCCCTTTTTATGCAACCTTTCCCCCGAACCTGATGCCGTCGCCAGTGAGGAATAGTGCCGCCTCTCAGCGCAAGTGCTTCAACTTGCTCGGACTCTTTCCAGACTTCCCCCAAAGACCTGTCTTGTGATTTTTTCTCTTTTTCTCGTTTCGATCACTGTAGGCCATCATTTTTTCTGTCTCTCTTTTCTGGCGAGATTCTACGCACGTCTCTTCTGATTTTTTCTTCAACTTTCTTTTTGGTGTCGAAGGATCACTTTTAGCGGATTTAGAGTGAGACTGACAGAAAGAATTCTTTTCGCCCGTGAGGCCTCTTCCTCTATACCTCCATCGAGAAAATAGTTGTGGTGACGTCTTGGAGTTGCCCCTCTTTCCTGATATTTCTGGCCCTAAAAGCGCTTTCGAGATAGAGCGGTTCCGCAGCGTGGGTTTTCTTTCCCACCGAGCACTTCCCTCTTTTCTCCTTTTTTTTTTTACTTTTTCGTCGCGATAGCTGGCCGTCTCCGCTGCTGACGTTCCAAGATCTCGACTAGCGAAGAATTTCCCTTCCTTTTCTTCCCCTCTCTCGTCGCCGGACCCGGCGCAGGCAGTATCTCCTTGGCGAACCATTCAGTGTAGACCCCCATGACAGAAATATCCCGTTTTTTCTGAATGTTCTTTTTTCTGGACCTTTTCTTTTTCCCCCAGCGAGAAGGCCGTTCCCCCTCCCAGCCCGCTTTGAATCTTTTGTTCATTTTAGCTCTTCGAATTCTGATTTTTTTTATAGTTATATGGCGTCCCCCCCCCTGCCAGGCCACCCATGAATGTTGATGACTCTGCCCGTGACAATGCGGCAGCTCCCTGACCGTGTAAGCCCTCTCACTCCATTAGATCCCCCCCCCCCTGCCAGTTCGAGCGAGTCTTCCCGTGACCATGTGCGTGCTCGCGGACAGCGTGAGGCAGACACCTTGTGCGTTCCCTCCACTCCTGATTTGATTTCCTTGGGCTTTTCTCCGCCTGCGCAAAATGTAATCAATGAAGTTGATGTACATAGTCCATTCTCTCCTGTTTTGTGTTATCTACGACCCCTCCTTTTCCTGACCTGATTTCCTCATTTGGTCTTCGTAATTCGCGGCGAGTTCCGCAGCAGCAAAACCTCTTAAGCAGTCCCCCAACCCCCTCCCAAGTCTTTCGGATCTCCGATTTTTTTTTCTGCGGGCGGTAGCTCTAGGTATATCGCTGTGTACTTCGCCCCTTCGGTCACCCACCTGATAAGCATGCGAATTCCTCTCCCGCGGTCGCCGGGTCAGTCAACGGTTTTTTGAGCCCTGCAAAATAGTTTCCTCAAGTCCCCGTTTTTTTTTCAATTTCCTTCTGCAAGCTTCGACTGTTCGCGTTGGGTCTACTCCTGATTGGCAGTTATTGCCCCTTCCCAGATCGTGGCCGCAGGTACCCTTTTTATAACCCATCCACTGGGAAGCCCTTTCCCCTCCGGCTGCACACTTTTTGTTTGATTTTCGGCGTGACGACGCGTGATGGACCGGATACGAGCCTCGAGCAGCGCGGAAAGTCAGCGCCCGAAATTACATTCAACCCGAATGTGTGGTTCCAACCCCATGCCCTCCGCTCCACTTTCTTTTCTCTGTCCGTTTTGGACTGCAACATATACAGGGAAAAATGTCGCGTTTCAAAAATCCCAATTCGTGCCGCGCGGACTTAGAGCCTACCTCCCCCTCCTCTTACGACTCTCCCTATTTTTCCTTCAGGGCTCCCTAAGGGATGTTTCTCGACCTTTGCGGAGGGACGTTTGATCGGTTCCTGTTATTTAGATTCGTCGACCTCGCCCTTGGATTTTTCTTTTTCTTTGCCCTTTACCGGAACGTCCCTCTCCTTCTTCCTCCAGAAAGCCCCCTGCAGGCGACATGATTCATAAGTTCCCTGAACCTTTGCGACTGAACCCTTTAATATTTTCCTGCTTGTCTTTCCCCTAGTTGAGCAACCAGACGTGAGAGGTTTTCTCTCGCGGCCGATGTTCTCGGTCTTGTGAAATCAATCGATTCTCGCTGTGACGAAGCTCTAGCGTCAGAGCTCGAGGCTGCTCGACCTCACTATTTTTTTTTTTTTCTCTTCTTCGCCTCCCTTCCCATCGAGATTCTCTTCCTTCCCCTCCTTTTCTCGACACATGATGGCGGCAAGTCGCCTCGAGCAAAGGCTCTCATTTCCGCATGCCTGGATGTTTGTTCAAGAGGATCACAATGGTTAACCCCCCCTCTTCTTTCTTGAGCTTTGCTTCCTGGCATCTGGCGCCGGACCTTCCTGGCGGCTTTTCTGGATGCCGCCGGCCATGCAGGCGGAGGGTGCTCGCGCAGCTTTGCCCCCCTCTTTTTTCCTTTTAAGAGGGAGCTCCTCTTCGTCCGTTGCTCGTCTTTCCCCACGGCCCGCCGTGTCCTGTCCCGACTTAGTGCCCGCGCCCTTCTTGCCTTCTTCGTTGTGCCCTTCAGCGTCGGCGTGGTTTCCTCCTCCTTCACGATTGCGCTCCCTTTTTCCGTGAACGGCTTCCCCTGTAAAACTGCCGCGCATACTCGACCCTGGATTCCACGACTTGGCACCTTTCTCTTCCCCCCCCAATTTTTTTTTGTCTCCCCGGTATTTCTCCCTTCACTCGAGTCTCTATTCGCTGACTTCTCAGCCGTCCCCTCAGTAACCCCCGAGTCCACCCGCTAAGCGTTTACTTCTCCTGTGACTTGCTTGATTTCTCTTCTTGCTACTTTTGCTCCCACTGGCGCTGACGGCCGCAGCATTCCTGGTTCCGTCAGCGACACTCTCTCCCCCTGATAACCTGGATCCTTTTGCACGTGGTGCAGTCACGGACGTCTTCAGCGTACTTTTTCTATCGACCCCCCCCACCCGGTTTGCGCTTGAAGGAACGCGACCTCTCTCTGCAGTCTTGTCTGCTCACTTCTTACCTTTCCTGGTTACGTCCAGCCAGATACTTGATGCTTTCTTTCCCTGGATGGCTCTTGCCTATCGTGTGTGGTTCATTTCTGCCTTCTGCCTTTTTTTTCGTTTTCCCCTCTCTCCCCTCGACCGCTCCCTGTTTAGATGCTTAAACACCCAGTGCCTTTTGCTCGTCGACAGCTACACCCCATCTCACCTGAATGACTGTTCGACCGGACTGTTTTCGGGCCCCGACTATGGCGCGGGGCTAGACGAATACCTTATCCATACATCGCGCTTACCCCCCTTTTTTTCAACGCTCGGGACTCCCTCTGGACCTGCACCTGCGTTCTCTCTGCTGTTGGAGCTCGGTCAGGCGCGGTCGGCCGGTCTCTCGTGCTGATGGTTTTATAATCCCTGGTTGTTTTAGGGCCTTTTTCTTTTATATATCGTGGTTTTTCATATTCTGCCCAATCTCGCGCCCTATCACCTGAACGATGGACCCTCCGGCGGGCTGGTTGCCGTTTTGCGTCGATGATTTGTTAAAATTCTGTACGCCGACCCCTCCGGCTCCTCTCTCGGGCACGTCTTTTCCCTTTCTGGGGGCTTCCCGCTTTGTGGCCAGGCTAATCGGCCTGGTCGGCCTCCTGCCTCCGGAAACTTAGAAAGTGTTTCCATTTCTTCTTTCCTGCTTTCAGCTGACGTGCATTCTTCTTCTCCGGCCAGATCCTGGAGGTGCCCGGCAGCAGCCTTCTCGCATTATTGTCCCTGCAGGTACCCCCTCTTTTCACGGACCTAACAATTCCCGCTACCTCTCGGAAAGCCTTCAGAAGTGACGTTTTTCTCATTAGCCCCTTTTGATTTATTTTCGATTTTTTTTTTGAAGGGTCCCGGCGCCCCTGCAAGTGCGCATGCGATTGTTCAAGGGAGGAGATCCACTGTCTCCATAGAGTGTGATCCTGCACGAAAAGATGGTGCCTTGATTGTTTCTTCCCGACCAAGGTAGAGATCTCGAGCCCCCCTCAATCGTGCCTCTCCAAAGGTCAGAACGTGATTCGCCCACGCGCAAACCGTTCTTACAAAAATCGCCGACATGTCCTTTATTCGTTCCCTTCTAGGTACACTGGGCACCGCATTTTCTAGATTCTTCTCTTTGGGTTCACTATGCGTGCTAGGAAGAAGCTTCTGCTTTTTCCTTGCTCTCCCTCCCTGGAAGGAGTAAGGTTTCTCTCGTCTCGTTTTAGGTCTCCAGTTCTATGATAAGTCCGTGGACCGTCCCTCCTCTTATTAGTTGACCCCAAGAGCTTTTTGGCGCGGGGCCCTCCCCAAGCTCGCTTTTTTCCATGGAGCTATCTTTTTCTCACATACGTTTTTTTCTTTTTGTCTCTGGAGTATTTTGAGAGACTTTGCGTCCCCTACACCCTCCTCGAGCGGCATTACTATTGGGGCCAGGAAGGTACGAGCTCATTCAGTCTCAGCACTTTGAGACATGATTCCCAACGCTACTCAGCGGCTTTTTTCGGATGCACCTCCCTTCCCCAAACACTGCTTCTAAGGTTCCCGTTCGCAGCATTCCAATGGTGCCCTCTCGGCGATTTTTTTCCCGCTCCGTATCACACAATCGGCAATTCGGCGATGGGGAGGCGCCGTAGTTTTAACGGTCTTGCCTTTTCCCTCAAGGTAAGGGCTAGATTTGATTCCCCCTCGCTTCTTCAGCGGAGGTCGCATCACAGGATCGGGGCGTTCCAGGAACTTTCCGATTGCGTCAGACGTGCTCTGCCGTCAGTCTTGACGCCGCGCTCTGACCCTTGGTCTTTCGTACGCTTTCGCGTCCCCCTTAAATCCCCCTCTAGGCTCTCCCCCTTCTTGAGAGTTTTGGCTCTCTTTCGTGCTTTACATTGCAATAGCGTCTGGATCTGTCGGCGCAATAGTATTTCGGACACCGCTTCTGCTAGAGAAGGTCTGTCCCCCCCCCCTGCCCCTCGATTTTCCCCCCTTTTTCCTATGGCTGCCAAAGATAGAATAAGCTCCAGTCTTGACCCGGTCGACTCCGGATCCGGGGACCGTCCGACCCGGCTTTTCTTGCGGCTCCGCTCTTTTCCTTACCGCCCCCCGCCTTCCCCTCCCCCTTCGCGTTCCCTCTCGTTCCGCTATTTTCGAGTCCATGTAGCTCACCCTCACGAAGCCTGCGGCTTGACACAAGAACACGACTTCCTTCGCTGCTTGTTTTTTCCTGAGCTCGTAATCAGTCCTTTTCCCTATCTTCCTCGAAGATGGATTCCCCTGTAAATTACCCTGTGATGTCATCTCCAAGGAAGTATCCGCGACCTTAGCCTTAGACCGCCAGAGAGCCCAAAGCCGAGTCGAGCTCTTTTAATTTCTCTCAGAGGAAAGTGATTTTAAGCCAACGTGTTTCCGCCCTTCGTTTCTTTCTATTTTAGGCTTCCATTTCCGGCAGGCGCGAAACAGCTTCACTCTCTTGTGTCTAGCTTCGTCCGATCCCGGTCAGCATTTTTAGTTTCGCATGTCCCCTTTTTCTTTTTTCTTTTTCGGTAGAAGGTAATGCCTAGCAAGATAGCAGGCCCACCCCCCAGGCAACTCCCGTCCCCAGCCCCCCCCGGTCGGCATCGATGGCCAGAAGGAGCGAGATGTTTAGCCCCCTTACCCCCCCCCCCATTGTCAGCGCGACTCATCGCGGATCCGTTCCGGTTTTTATTCATCACCGTTTATGCTTCAGGCCCCACTTTTTAAGAAATTAGCCTCTGGTAGCCCCTCCCAGGATTAAGGCGTTATTCGTTGGCCGTTCGACTCCTTGCTTTCATATGTTTCTTCTCAGTAAAGATTGTTTTTTTTCGTCGCACCACAGCCCTAACTGGACCCGCATCCCGAGAGCAGCCGGTGTTTCATCCGGTGATAGATGATCAGTTTTCCCTGGCCGATGAATCTTGGTCCTCTCCTATTGCCACGTTTTGCCAACGAAACGTTGGCTTCCCTCTGAACACGCTTCTTCGCAATTAGGAGGCGATCATCCCCCCCCCCCTTGGAAGGAGGATCGGGTTCCCGGGAACTTGGTTGTCTGTCCATTTTCGCAGGGCTTGCGGCCCCTGCAATAGTTGCCTTTTTTTCCCGAGAGGAAGATTTACGCTCCTATTCCCCTTCCGCTTTTTTAGGAAATACTTTGTTATTTACCTGTCCTGTGCGGCGGGCCGTTGTATTTCCTGTCATCCTTCTGATTTCGCTCGCCCGCTTTTTTCCATGCTCTTTTGATGGCACGCTTTCCATTGAACGCATGATTTGAATTACAGACAAGACCAGCGACCGGCGAAGAGTGCCTAGTGGAAGTTAACTATTTGTGACTGCTCTTTTTTTCTTCTTCCTCGGTAGAGTCACCATGCGGGCGATTTTGTCTATTCAGATTGAGACGGGCTGGTCTCACCGTCTTTTGCCGGCATTCAATTTGTCGGGATAGCATGTTGATTCCTCGCTCTCAGTCTGTCTGAGCGTTTTCTTTGTCTCAAATCTCTTCTTTTTCCTTTTTTTTGAGTTCCTCCCCTATTGCTCGACAGCGAGATAGTCTTCGGCCATCAATTTTTTCCTCTCCCACCTTGGGCCAGACCGTGCCCTCTCTCACCTCGCACTTTCCTGCCGGTGGTGTGCTCGACTCTGCCCCTCCTTTTTTTTTGTTTTACACTGAGTGCGAACATTGCGGCACTCTTTTGTCTCCTTCCGGTCGTATTCTTCTGCGCAGTAACTGCGGAGTGAGCGTTTAGCTTTTCAATCTCGATCGGCTCGGGGACGAGCTGAACTTTTCCTCGGATGCCCCCTTTCAGTCCCTCCAATGTCACACATTTGTTCCTCCCTCCCGTTTCTTTCCTGCTCTAGTTTCTTCAGAGGGCGTCACGGGGGCCGCTTCCTCTCTTCACGTATGACTTTTGGCCATTTTTTCGACTGGTTTTGAAGTACCCTGCATAGTCACAGACTTGAAGGGATTATTCTCGTGGCCTTTCCTAAGGCCCCCCCGATTGCGAGGTTCTGTCGCCTCTTGCTTTCCACTTCGATGAGCCTTTCATTCGTCTAAATTCTTCCCCTTTCCTGACTCGATTTTTTTCCCCCCCGTACGAGATGCCTTTTTATGGCGGTTTTTTTTAATGGTTTCTGCCAATTTTCTGGAAGGCGCACATCAGGCTCATCGACGAGTTTCCCTTTCTCGTGGCAAGGATCGTTTTTTCTCCCTCTAGTAAGGACCGACTAGTTTGACGGCCTCAATCCCAAACGGTTCAGCCTGATGGACGGCGATCACGAGGAGCTCTGATAGTACCCCCTGGTCTTTTTTTTTCTCTCCCTCGAGTATGGCTTCTTCCTCTTCTTTAAATTGGCTGCGTCTCTAGTCCCTGTGTTTCTCCTGCCTATTGTTGTCTTGCGGTTAGTTCCCTTGATGGACCTGACCAACAACATGTCTTTGGTCCGCTCGCTTCCCTGGTTTCTAGGCGCTAATCTCTGAGGGTTCATTTTTTCCCTTCTTCCGGGCTATTTTATTGTTTGAGTCCCAGCATTAGAAAGTTTCCAACCTCGCTGCGGACGTTTCTCCC
>Ga0179593_1317684_pt1 | contig 21053 bp, 29 predicted proteins | sample CZODoug2_1_08_16_FD_185931 | JGI IMG/M metagenome (GOLD analysis project Ga0179593, IMG submission 185931) | Vadose zone soil fungal communities from Angelo Coast Range Reserve, California, USA - CZODoug2_1_08_16fungal (PacBio error correction) | ecosystem: Environmental > Terrestrial > Soil >... | reverse complement strand
TTTTTCCTGGTGTGGCTGGGATCGTTTTCTTTTCTCCCATGGACATCCTTGGGGCCTTTTCCCCTCCCGGGATTTTCCCTTTTATTCCCCGGATCCGCTGCTTCCCCCCCACCGCGACTGTTCCCCTTCTTCCAACCTCCACCCGATTCCCCCCTGTTTTTCGTTTTTCCCCCCTTTTGATGTCCTTTGACTTCTATATTTCTGTTTCTGGACCCTGCGACGAGCTTGTTTTTTCCTGAAATAAGAACCAGTGGTGTTCCCCTTCCGAAAAACCACCCTTTGCGTTTAGAAAAAGTCCTTCCCCCCTTCGTTTTGTTCTTTTTTCCCAACGGTCGTTTTCCTGCTTTCTTCCTCCAAATGGCCCAGGTTTTTGATAAAACTTGCGCCCATTGAGCCCCATTCGCCCCATTACTGTGCAATATCCGGAACATTCGGACGGCTTTTTTTCCGCGTAACTTTTTTTCCCAGGGTACGGGATCTATCTTTCTTGTCCTTCCTTTCCCCTCCTTGTTCATTTTATTTTTTTTGGATCCGAGATTTTTTCCCGTAACCGAACAAGTTACGTCTTCCCCCACAAGTTTTCGGACGGAAATTTCCTTTGAGTTTTTCTGGTTTATGTGTCCCCATTTGTCCACCGGGTTTTCCCTCCCTGCATGAGTTTCTGCCCCAGATTTTTTGAAACGCCATGGTCTCCCTGCTTTTCTTTGAACATCCCGTCCCCTGACCTTCGCAAATTCTTCCCGAACCAACCCTTCTGTCATCTTCCTACCATCCACTTCTCCTCCATGTTTTCGCTCCTGGTTAGACCCGGCAAAATTGGGAACCCCCCTGGATTCCCCCTTTGGCGTTTTTTTTTTTTTTCTGGACCCAACACTTCCCTTTGGTCTCTCGCGATCATATTTCCTTCGGAACTTTCTTCCGGGGCTTCCCCAGTTGTCCCATGGGAGTACATGGCCCCCCCCGAATCACTCTCCCCTTTTCCCCCAAGTGCGTCTCCGGGGGACTGGCTCTTCTTTTTTTTTGGACATACTTTGGCGTGCCCTCCTTCTACCACACCTCAGCCCATTTCCCCTGCTGGGCGGTTTTTCTTTTTACGTTATTCCTCTCCTTTGCCCATTTTTTTTTGCTCTTCTATGTTCTTTGTTTTGTTTTCCTGTTTTTTGTTCACTCATCCCCGTCAAACCTATCGAACCTTTCGTGTGCCTTCATCTTGGCATTTTTTCGCCCACGATCTTTTTCGCCCCTTTCCTCTTTCCCCGTCCGGCCTATTTTTTTCATTTTCTTTTTCTTTTTACTTTGGTTTTTTTTTTGTTCAACTACCTGCCACTTCTGCTTTCTGGAGAGGGGGCTTTGTGTCTCAACCCCAGATCGCTGAAACTTTTCCCCTTCAAACTTTCTCCACTTCCCTGTTTCCCAGGATCCCCTTCTCCCCCCCCCTTTTGTGATGGTTATCGAGTCCAGATTAGCAATTCACCTTTTTTACCCGGTGGGGGACCAACTCTTTTAACTGATTTTGCCGGTGGAGACTAATTATTTATTGCCCGCCCTTGCTACCACACTTTTTCCGACTCCCAGTTCACTACCTCTTGCCACCAAGGCCTTTCATTTCGGACCCTGCCCTAGATTACGACGTTGACCCTCGGTCCCGGCGAGCTACGTTTTTCCTTCAATCTGAGTCTTTTTTTTTTTCTTCTTTTTTTTTTCTACCATTACCTTTTCTACCTTTGGGCTTTTTTTTTTTGATTACTGGCAAGTTTTGCACACCCCCCTACCCTTTGCTTTATGACACACTTTTTCTGTCGTGTTTTTTTTTTGGACATTCTTTCCAACACCCCTACATCCAACCGTCTCTCCCCTCCATCTTCTCGTCTCCCCCCCTCCTTATGCGTGCGTCAATATGTCCGTTGGAGGTCACCCCATTTGCAACCTTTGTCAACCTGTTTTTTTCTTCGTCTTCGGGATCTCCTGGCCTCTTTTCCTCCTGGTAACCCCTTTTCTTCACCCTCCTATCACCTCCCTCGATATCGCTTACTTTTTTTAGCATGCCCGGGTTTCCGCCCCGCTTGTCTCGCTTTCTCCTTACACGAGAGCACAGTTTGCAACCGACGGCTTTTCTTTTTCTTTTTGGTGTTTGTAAGGGCGGTTTTCCTTGTTTGCAGTACAACCACTTACGTCCAAAGGGATTGGTTTTTTTAGACTAGTTGGCGACGATTGAATTAACATGAGTTGATCTTCCTCCCCCCCCTGCCTTTTTACCCCCCGGCGCCCTATTGGGTACTTCGTCCTTTGACTCCGCTGGTTTTCCAACCTATTTCCCAAATTCAGCTTCGTCTTTTCCCCAGCGTGATGTGCTTCACAACAACCTCATTTCTATCCCCGCGGTTCGACACCTTGGACCCATTTGGTTCCCATGTCGCGCGTTCCGGCCTGGTCTCCCTGTGATAAGAAACGCCACTCTCCCCCGTCCCCACTTTCTCCTGAGTAGTCGATTCTTGTTCTCCCCCAACATTGTCGTTCGCATCAAGGCCCCTTGACCAAAATTTCATTCGAAAAGTTATACTTTCCGTTCTGGACATTGCCGTCCGCCTTACGTTTTTTTTTTTAAATTCCGTAACCACGTTCGCAGTCTGAAGAGGCATTCCTTTTTTACTTGCCGTGCACCCCCTTTTGCCCAGCTTTCTTCTGGAACCCCTTTGGTTCCCCCCCCTCTTTTTTGCGCAGTCTTTATGTCCCTTCGAGGTGCTAGTGATGTATGTTTCCCGTCAAATCTTTGCTGTTCTTTTTTCTGTTTCCCTTTGCATTCCGGCGGCCTGCGGGCATACCTGCTCTTGGTCTCCTTTATAGCTCTGAGACCAGTGCCTTTTGGATGTATGGACCCCCCCCGGTACGCAATTTTTCGTTTGTCCCTTTTGACGTACGCCCCCCCCATTTCATTTTCCCAAAGTCACCCAGGGGCTCCCCGGCGGACCCTCCCATTTTGAATTTTGTTTTCCATGCGCCAGCCTTTTTTTTATGAGGGAACCGGTCTGTGCGTAATTTTGTCAACACCTGTTGTGTTTCCTAGAATTTCGGTTTTGCCTTTCTAATTTCGAAGACCATCGTAATCGTCTTCCATCGTTTCAAACCCTTTGCATGTCCCCATCTCATGTAGCCCCCTTTTCCACACCCATGCGTCGCGCGTTTTCCCTTCGATTGACATCAGAACATTTTTACCCGGCCCTGCCTGTCCACATGGGCCGTACCGTTTCCCCCCCCCCACCACCGTAACCCAACCAACACCCCTCCGTGCCATTGTTTTCTAATTTCCACTTCTCCATTATTTTTGACGACCGTCTACTCCCTTGAACTTAAAAGTGTGCCACAATTTTCCCCGGTCCATGACCCATTTTTTTTTCTGGCACAACAATGTTTCACCCTAAAGTCCTGGTTTCCTCACGGCAAGAAGCCTACCAACCAGCCTTCTTATGCCCCCCACCCCCCCCCCCCCCCCCACCCTCTACCCTTCTCCTACGAGAGCGCCTCACCTTTTGCGTGCGATTTACCCCGAAACGCATTCCGCTTTTTCGCACACCGTGGTTTCTCGATGGCGCTGATTTTTCCATTCTTTTTTCAACGAACCACTTTTCAGCTTCTTTACTGTTTTTTCGCCCCCCTGATACCGGGCACCCCAGCATCCCCGCATGCCCCGTTATTGGTCAATCTGATAGCGTTTACCCTTTTCCACCCCCACCTTGATCACTTGCGCACGGCCCTCGATTTCTTTTCCTTGGACTTACGCTGATCATGCTTGTCGTTTCCCTGTTCCTATTCCCCCCTCAACTGCAGTGCGCCTTCTTCCCCCCGGGAACGTCCTTTACATTTTTGCAGTTCGCTCCGGGGTGTTTGAAACTAACCCGAGGAGTTTTCACCTGTCGTAGTACCGCCTTTCCAACGGGTTCCCCCCCTCCCTGCTTCCAGTTCTCCAAACAGAACCCCGAAATCGCCCCTGAAATCCTTATATTTGCTTACAAAGGACGCAAAAATGGTCATCTTTCCTCCGTTTGGCCGGTTCATATATGCTCTCCCAATTTTTTTCTTTTCTTTTACTCTTCAACCTTTTTTGAATTCTTGCGCCTCCAAAAGGTTGCCTGCAAGTTTGTTTGGGAACTTTGTTGGGTTGCAGGACTTTTTGCCTTGACAACTCTTCCTTCAAGACTGCGCTCCCTTTCTTTCTATCCTTGAACAAATGAGACCAGGTAACTTTCCCAAAAAATGACTCGACGTCCCTTTTCTCCCCCCCTTCTGGTTTTTCGGTTGTAATTCCCCCACTCTAACCATTCGTTCTTCCTTAGTGGTTCGGGGGGGGACTTCCTTGTTTCACCAGCATAGTTTGTCGGGCCCATTTCCTTATATTTTTTCATTCCTCCTGATTTAATGTTATTGTTTTTCTTTTTGTACCCTCCCTTGACGATTTTACCCACCCCCGCTGAACCCCCTGTTTCCCCTTCCCCCCCTGGGGCAAGTATTTTGGCCGCCAAGTCTTTATAAAGCCCGTTGTTCTTTCCACCCCCCCCCTGACACTTTTACCTCCCCGTTTGCGGGCGAGCGTCTTTTTTTTTTTTTTTCTCGCCCGGTTACTATCTCGGTAAATCTCCCTTGTCCATCGTTTTTTTGCTTTATTGTTTTACCCCGCAGCCTTCCCCCCCCAGGCAGGTAACACACGCACGCCCAAACCCCCCTTGGTTCGTCCGGGGTACCGGTCCTTTTTCCCATTGACCATATTAGTTCCCCCATCTTCAGTTTCCCACTTACACACGTGAGATCCCACGCCTTCGCCCCTATCCCCCCCCTTTTGCTTACTTTTTTCTGCAAGCACATTGTTGCGGACAGTTTATTTCCCATACCTCTCCCAATGTAAGTTTTGATGGACTTTTTATATCCCCCGGAGCACGGCGGATTACGGAACAATTTTGACCACTTGAAATTGAACTGCTTCTAAGGCTTCATCTCTTAGGTTTTTTTTATTTTCACGAAGTTTTGTTTGGGGCTCCCCTTTCCCAAATTTTGTCCGACCTTCTCGGCTACCTCGCGTCATCCAGGTGTTTTTTTTTATTGGAGTACCCAGTGCTCTTCACCCCAATTTTCTTTTCCTCCTTTCCCAGTTTGTTCATCAGTCTTGCCATTTCCCCCTTCCCAGTGAGTTTACCTGTCGCCTTCTTTCCTAGGTTTTTTGACCAATCCAAATAGCGAAGGTTTTGCACCCTTCCCCTTTCCTCTTTGAATGATGTACATTTTATTTTGTTTGGTCTTTTTTTTTTCGCGCCGCCCTCCTTTTTTAGAGGTTCTTGATCATTTGACCCATAAGCATCCCCCTGGAATTGGTTGGTATGTTTAGTCCCCCCATGTCAGGAGTGAGCCAAGGGGGGTAGTCCCTTCTATAACAAAAAATACACCACAAATACTGTCCCCCGCCAGCTTTCTTCTTCTTCGTGGCCAGTACACGAAGTATTTACGTGGTTTATTTGCCAGTCCCAGCTGGTTCCTTTCTGTCGGACCCCCCCCATTCAACTTACGTTTCCCCTTTTGTTACCGTCGTTTTGCACGGCACCGTACATGTATGTCGGCCCTTTCCGTTTTACCTTCTCTTCTCCCACTCAATTATGCCGCCTGTGGTGGTACTCCCACACATCTTCATCGATTGATCGTTATTCTCTTGTTTTTGATTTGGAGTTGGGAAAATTTTTTCCCAAAAGATCCTTTTTTTCATTCGGGCCTCTTATTCTTCTCGCATTTGTGACCCCACTTTTTGTGGTGGAAGCCCCTTTACACGTGAGTTTTTTGATGCTCTTCACCTGAACAGGATATTTCCTACTTTTTTAACCGCTTACTGAACACGCATCTGAAAGATGTGCATTTTCCGAACTTTCACTTCACTGTGTCTTACTTCCTTCGCCCCCTTTTTCATCACCGACCCTACGTCACCCCGTCCACCGTAAGCTTCTGGTCCTTCCCTGATCACATTGTCTATATTCCATTTTTATTGACCGCTGTCTTTTCTTTGAGATCGTTGGTTTTAACACATTTTCACTTTTTACCCCTCACTTTGACACCCTACCAAAAAGTGGGCATTAACCCACTTTGTATTCCCTCAAGACCGGCATGTGCAGAGGAATACTCTTATATTACTACATTTCCCCCTCCTATTAGCCACTTTTTGATACCTTTTTCAAACTGGGGCGCTGCACCTTTTGCCGATTTATTTGAACCTCCTCAATATCCACCCCTAAATTTCCCCCCGGTCACTTCAGTGGGGGCGCCGTAGCAGTCTTTACCACCCTGTCCCCTCACCAGGTAGCTGTTCTGGAGTTTGCCCCACGGCGTTTTGACGGGGGACCGTCTCTTGGTTCATCAGTAGGCGGGTTTTTTATTTTTATTCTTTGATCTGGACGGCCGTATCCCCATGTAGTCCGGAGCCGTTCAATTCCTTTAAACCTTCAAGTTCGGACCCTCTTCTTCCTTTTTTCTTGGATTGGCCCTTGATTTTTCTTTATTTTTCAAGTTAAACGATTGTGATCCCACCCCCCTCCCCAACTCACTCCCTTCTCATGCCGTACCCACCACTCGCGATTGACATTTCTCGCTGATTTCGTTTACCCCTAACCCTCGTGCACCACAGCCGCCACCCTTTTGTTATCCTCCTGGTTTCCCCCTTCCCCCCCCCGTCCATCGACTTTCGTTGCCGACTGCTGGAAACCGTCACCTGTTAAGCTGCCTTTTTGGTCCAATTTACTCCTGTTGGGAACATTTCACTCGAGTTAGACTAGGGGCGCGTTCCCCACTCTCTTTTGTGTTTTTTTTCTTTTTTGTTAGCTTCTTTTCTGTTCATTGTGCATTCACTCAGGTCCCGCCCCCCTGGCTCCCCCCCCGCAAAGGGTTTTTTTTAGTACCGTTATTTTGGATCCCTCCCCCCCCACCCAGAGTATATACCCCCTTTTTGTCGTCATTTCTTGAAACAAGCTGCCTCGACCCGTGGGTCCCCATTTCTTCTTCCGGACCAGAATGGCTTTTTTAGTTGTTTTCTCCCTTTCTTCCCGCCGAGTATTTCCCTCCACTTAACTCTTCCCCGCTGGTTTGTTTTTTTCTTTTGCTCAATTTTCACCACGCCTTACCTGGTCACTTTCGCGTTCCCATGAGTTCAATTCCCCTCATCCTTCCCCCCCCCCCCTATACATGTCACCCGTATCCCTGTGGGACTCCCGGCTTTTTTTTCAATGGTTCCCGAGTCTTTGTCGGTACTTTTTTTCCCCCTACCGTTTTTATTCAGACCACCCCCTCTTCTGTGGTTGCGCCATTCCCGCACACCCGTCGCGGACACCCTCATCCCGTTTTTTTTCTCATCCCTCAAGGCCTTCATTGTTTTGAGTTTTCGTGGCCATAATCACCCCTTCATTCTAAAACGGCTAACAGTTTTTCTAGGTAGTCCCACCACGTTCCCACGAGCAAAGAATCTCTTTTGTACTGGAAGGGACGTTAGTGATTCTTTCCCCTCTGTTTTTCCACATCGAATCCCCTTACCAGTTGCTTCCCTCCCCCGCCAAAGAAATGCCTTTGGCTCAGTTATTTTTTATTCCTTCATCTGACGCGGACCAATAAAACAACTCTTTGAGTCCAGTTCTGCGGCTCTAAACTTCCCTTTCTGTTTTCCCCCCCCTTCCCCTTTTCCCCTTTGCCCGTTCCCCCTTTTTAAACCACCTTTTTTTATTCTTTTCTAATCTTTTCGCTATCTCGGTTCGGTCAGGTGTGTAGATCCCAGACTGGACCCCAGTCTTGTCTCCCCCCATTTTCCCCCCTTTGTTTTCAGCATTATTTCTTCGGACCCAACCCCTCTTTCCTAAGCATAAATAATACTTGCGTGTTTTTTTTCTACACCACCTTGTAACCACATCCCATTATAACCTTTCTGGTCCCCCCTCGTCAAATGTCCCCATTTTTTTTTTCTCAACGTGACACCCCCGGTTCTAGTGTTTCTCCCGTCAGACTGAAACCGCGTGCCCTTTTTTCTATATTTGTTTGTCCCAGTGATTAGGAAACCACCATGTTTACACCCCCCCCTGTCACAAATTTCCCCCTTTCTAGATTTTCGCAATGACCATTTTTATCATTCGGATGCATGCCCCCTCAGGCCACCGGCACTTCCATACCTTCCTTTGTCAGACGTTTTTTTTTCTTTCCGTGTTCATCCGAAGTTATGGCCAAGGGTCCTTAATCAATGGAAATCTCCCCTTTCCTTCGTCCCCGTCTGGTGGATTGTCACTCCGGACCCCTGGAGCCATGACCCCCTCCGTGTGGCACCTGGGTAACTTTTTTTTCCCCGGGGCCCTGGCCAGTACTTTGGTCCTTCTTTATCCCCCCCCGCGACACTTTTTTTCTACCCCAGACACTGCACACCTTTTAGCGGCCACCTTTTGCGGTACTCCCCGTGCTGATGTATCCACCTTCGGAAATTTCTGTTCTTCCCCATCCTTTTCTTTTCGCGTTCGTCACCCGTCTCAGTGGGTAGACGGTTCCGTTTGCTTTCACGGGATACCTTTTCTGTGACTTTTTACTTCCCTCCTGAGACCCCTGCGTTTCCTTTTGCTTCCTATTTCCCTACCCACCCCATGTCAGGGGATGGTTCCCTCAACCCCCATTTTTGGGACACCAGGGGACCCCCCCCGTCCACAACCCGCCAGTTTTTTCTTTTTTCTTACCGTTCGTCTCATTCTGACGGCTTGCCTCCTCCAAACCTTTCGTTACTGTTCTAGGCTCCTTTTTTCCTCACTTCACCCCATTTTTTTGTTTGTTGTTGAGAGGCGCTCCCCTCCTCAAAAACCAGTGGTTGGCTTGGCAGCAGTCTCTTTTCCAGACGCTGTGCTGCTTTTCTTCCCGAGTTTTGGCCCCCGTTCCACTTTTTTATCCCTATTTTTCTTTTGCTTCTGGAAGCTGGCAGTTACAAAGTCCATGGTCTCCGTGGAACTCAGCCCCCCCCCCCTCCTCCCTCCCCCTTTCTTCGGGACCACACCGTCTCCCTTGGTCTCCGTCCCACCAACGACCCGAAGTTTCCGTTTTGTGGGTGGTTGGCGGTTGGCATACCTCCATTTTCCCTCCTACCACACTTTTTTCCCTTTCTTTGATTGAACCTCTCTTCTTTTTTGAGTTTCTTTTTTTATCCGGTCTCTGGTCCCTGCCGTGATGCCCCAGGGTCCGGGGATTTCCTGTGCCCTCTGATATCCCACCCCCCCCCGGTGCGTACCGTCCTTCTGGCAGCTTCATTAAGGGCCCCCCCTTTGTGTGCGTTGCCGGGCGGCGCAAAAAACGTATCCGTACCGATTACTTGTGGACTTTTTCGATCTGTTTTCCCTCACGCCGAACTTCCCTTTCCCTTGACATGTTTTCTAAATTTCTTTTTTTGAGCTTTTTTTCGTTTTTTTCCTTTTTTCACTCCCTCACTTTCACAAACTATTTTACCCACCTTTTAATCGGAATGTTGTCATCCCAGCATCACCTTCTCCTTCATGTGGTTGTCCTGTCCAGGATGTTTTTTCTTCTCTCTCTTCGTTTTTTCTAGGTGGGTTGTTATAACCCATCCATTATTTCTCAGTGTATTCCTAGTCCAGGGGGATGTTGTGTTCTTTTCAACATCTTTTTCACAACCTCACATTCAACAATTGGTCAACTACACCCACAAGTTCGACTCAGGCTCTCCCCCCCCTTCTAACGCTCCTTATCTAATAACTCTTTTTCTCCCCCTTTTCATTTGGTTTTTTCCCCGGGTGAACTTGCCCCCCCCCTTAGTGTCTGGTTATTTTTTTTCTTTTTCGCATGCCCTTCTCCCGCACTCTCTAGACACCGTCTTCATCACTATGCCCCAAGTTCCTTCCCCTTTGCGTGGCCACACTTTCAATTCTTAGCGTGCATTTGCCCCAAGCGAAGGCTCTTCTCGGCCCACATTTCGAGTTTCCCCTTTCTCGTTACCGGTCCCCCTAGAAAGGCCGTCTGTTCCTACAGACCCCTTTGGTATTCCGGCTTCGTCACACCGGTCCCCCCTCCCTTGTCCCCTTTTATTTTTTGCACAACCTTCTCTCTGTCGACTTTCGGGGACCCATTTTGCCCCCACCACTGAATTTAAGGTGTATACTTAATTTCTGGGGCCAATCCTCCGTTTTATCCTTTCGCACCCCTTGTCCCCCCCCCCCCTGGGACCTTCCCCTTTTGATGGTACACTTCATGTTTTTATATCTGGATGATTTCGGTCAAGCTCTCGGTGTTCACATTTTTTCCATTCTTTCTCCCCCTCCTTTCAACTTTCCCCCCCGATATCCCGGCTATGCAGGATCAAGCCAGTTCTTACTCCATAATTGTCCGCGCCTTCTTCCCCCGTTTCGAGGACCTTTCCCCGGAACTTCCTTCCCTACCCGATGATTTTGCCTATTTTTTTTGGGTCTTGTTTTTTTTTGTGGTCTGTTTTTCTTCACCACTCCGCCAGCTTTCTTGTAGGCTCCCGATTGGCTGTGCCGTACTATGGTCAGGCACTTGAGTCATTCCCCCAATTCACCCACCCTTCAGCCCTTTTTTCCGCGCCCCTCCGTCGAGAAGGTACTCCTTGGCAAATTTTCCCCAAAGCCCCCAGCCGTTGCTATCTTCCTGACTTTTTCGTGTGCAACACGCACTGCTTCCCCCCGGGTGTCCACTTTTTGGCCAGCGGAAAGTGGCTTTGCTTTCTCTTTTTTGTTGATTTGCGTCTGCCTATTTCAAACCCCGCGCCGTACCAATTCCCTTGTAGAGAGTGTAGTAAGCTCGATTATTTGTTCAAGCCCCCCAATCCCCTCAACATTTATCTGTCCCCTGGTTCCTTGGCCCCCCCATTTTTCCCGCCCCAGTCGCTGTTCAGTGTTACATCCTTGACCTGGTGCTCCCGGCGTCCCTTTCCCTGTTAACATTTTTTTTCAGTTTATCCAAGCCCTGTTACCACCCGGTCATCCCACCCGTCCAGTTTGCACATCTCCAAACATCTATCCTTTTACCTTTTTTTTCCAACTTCTGTTTTGCCTCTGCGGTCGCGTCCCCTTTTTTTTTTTTTTCCTATGTCTGGAGTATTTTTCCGAAGTTTGAGTTTATTGGAGCAGTTCCTGGTGGGCCTGTTTGGCAATCGTCTCGCATTTTTTGTAACACCGATGGATCTCAGCTAGAATCCGCCTTTAGTGCTTGCCCCAGTTTCGTCCTTGTTCGTTGCCCCGACGTTCCTTGCCCCCCCTCCCTTTCACCCTTCTTCAAGGCGGGGGACCAAGTTGCATTTGAGCAATGCGGCCCCGAAGATATCACGGGGCTGACGGGATGCGACGTGGCACCCACTGTTGCTCATGACTCTCCTTATGCCTATATCCGTTATAGTCACCTCTTCGTAGTCCTACTTCCTTTGGAAAACACCCCTACATGACCAGCACTCTCTTGGACATCCAGTCTCCCACACCACTGTTCCCTTCTTTTTTATCATCTGAGCACATTCCGTGGACCCCAAAAGGGTGATCTGATCCCGATTGATTACCACTTTGACGTTCAAGGCGTATGAACCCCAACCACCCCCCCCCCCCCCCACTCGCTCCCTTTTTTGGTAGTGGTTTCTCCCCCTATTGTTCCCCAACTGACGAGTATCTCGGTCCCCCTAAATTCGAACTGGGCCTGTTCTTAGTGCCCCCCCATAAGGTATCCCAGTACTCCCGGTACTCCCGGAAAGCCGAGGGATGCACCCATATGACTCCGTCGCGCGATCTCCTCCCAGTCTGCTTTCATCTTTCCCGCCCCAGTCTCCCACTCCCGTTGGACGCTGTTTATAGGGCTGGATGTTGCCTTTTTTTTTTTTTTTTTTTTCCCCCCTATTCAATCACCATATAAACGAGTATTTCGTGCTCGTCCAGCCCAAACCGCACTTCCCCTCAACGCTCCCCTTCCACAGTCGTTCCTTCTTCTCGTGGCTTTCCAAACCTATATCAATTCTTGCTTTGCCACCTCTACTGTATTGCCATTGCTCAAAAAGTTCTGTACTTTATGCGTTAACTCCAGATACAATATCCCTTGCCTTCCCTCAGGCCTTTGCTTTGCTTCCTTACCTATTTGAATTGTTTCTGTCTCCTTTGGTGTCGGGTGCCTCCCACACCTCTCTTTTTTCGCGTCAACCAATCAGTAACGCCTTCCAGTTGCCCCCATTTCACTCTCAGTGAGACCCCCCACGCCCTCATCCTGTCCCTCGGACTCTTTTTTTCCCGTACTTTTTTTCCCTGTCTATCCTGATACCAATCCCCCTGCACTTTATTTTTATCCGTCTTTTATTTCGCTGCTTCATTTTGTTTTTCGTTTTCTCTTCCACTCACTTTTCGCCATGACAGATACCGCGTCGTCACACTCCTCCATTAGCGTTTCCTATGTTGTTTTTATGCTGTGGAAAGTGCTTTGCGTTGGCCCCCCCCGTGAATTCACTCCCACGCTATTTTCACAACTCTCGGTCCCCAGGAGTGGAACCGATGGAACTCCACAACGTCTCCGCCGCTCCTCCTTCGTTTTTGGTGACATGTTCCGGCATCAGCCTTTTCCAACCAGACATTCTTCGGGCTTGCTATTGTTTTTTTTCAGGTGGATGTTAGAGCTGTTGTCCCATTCTACCACACCTCCCTCCTCTTTTTTGTATGAAGTGCTAGCGATCTGTACCACCCCACCTCCGGTTTTTTCCCACCGGGCTCCCCAGGCCCCCCTGGTGGCAACTCCCCCCCTGGCCGCAGTCTGGTTCCACTTGAAATTTTTTTTTTGGTCTTCAACTTTTCCCCCCACCCTCCTTTCATGCGGGGGCTTATAATTTTTTTTGTCTTGGATTGTGGAGGGGACCGCGCATGTCTCACCTTGTACTTTGACCACCTTATGTCCCTAAGGAGACATTGCTGCAGACACAAGTATTTTGTTAGTTTCGTGGTTCACGTCCAGTCCTGTCCCATTTGCAGTCTTTCCCCAAACCTCCCCTTCCCCCACAAAAAGCTGGTCCCTCCAATCCCCGATTAATTACCCATGTTTCACTTTAACTGGCTCTTTCAGCCTTTTGAGAGTCCCCCATTTGAGTAGCCCCCATCTCCCCCACTTGTCCCATATTCTTTTCTTCGCTCAATCCTGCCCCCACCCTATCAGCGTTCCTCCCCTTTTCGTTTAATTTTTGCTTCTGGTCAACGGGTTCCCCATTTGGTGTACTCCTTTTTTTACCTTTTTTTTTCCTATTCCCTTTGTATTTTTCTTTCGGCCAGGGGTGGTCCGTTTAGGACTACTTGAGGGTTTTTGCCCCGTATTGTGTTTTCCCTGGTTCGCAGTGTAGCCGTTCATAAATATGTTCTGCTCCCCCGTTGCATTCGTTACTACCCACGCTTCAGGGGGTTCGCCCCCAATTCGTGAGTCTTTTTTCTTTCATCATCGCCCTGTGACTTACCTTCACCCGGGGCAACTGTCCCTACCCTTTCCGGGCCTCAGAGGTAATAACTCACCTGATCTGTTTGACAATATTTGGGCCCGCCCCCTTCCCCTCCTCTTTCTAACCAACTGGTGGCCGGCAATCTCGGGTCCCCCCGGCGCCTTACTCATTATTTTGCACGTCCCAACAGGATTCTGCCATCCGTCTTTTTTTATGCCGTCCTTGTTTTGTTTGTTTCCTTGCCCCCCCCTCCCGCGGTATACTGACGCTGCTGATTTCTATCAGCCCTTTGCCCCCATCATTGCAGTGCTTTGTCACTTTAAGCAGTACGGCTCCTGGGGGTTGCGGAAATTCGTTTGCACCTCATGCCTTGGTCTGGCTCTCCCCTTGGCGTTTCCCTTTGGATTAGTCTTTTGCACCCTGCTCCCTATTTTCTTCCTGGATTGACCGTGGACTGCCAGTCTGTCACCTTTTTGCCTTTTTTTTATGCCTTGCAAGGTCGTCTTTTTGTCCGATCAATTGCATGGGGGCCCCCAGCCTTCTTGGGTAATCACCCTTTGTCCCTGGCAGTGTGTTTTGTTTTTTATTTTTGTGGATTTTTTTTTTCCACGTTTTCCCCTTTTGCCCTTGACCGTGAGGCCCTCCCGGTTTTTTATTGCCCCTTTCTCGGAGGTAACCGCTGTAGTCCCTTTTATTCGGTGTGTGTCCTCTCCCCCCCCCCTCTAGTTCGCACACTCTTAAGGGTGACATAAACGGTATTCCCCCTTACGATACTCATGATCAAATTAGTCTCAATTCCTTCCCTGTGACCCCTTCCTAGAACCGTTTTTTTCTTTGATCCCCTTCCTACAGGATTTTGGTTTTGAGTCCATTCTGGATTCAAATGGGCTGTTTCCAACGTACCGGTCTATTCTTTTAATTGGTAGGCTTGGAGTTTTTCCTTACAACCCCAGTTCGTCCCACAGGTAGATTTATTTCACAAATCAAACAACACAACATTCCCGCTCACCTGGGTGTCAATCCCCCGTCAACCTTGTCGATCGTGTCGGTTCACTTCGGTTTAATGACTTTGCCTTTCTTTTCCAATTGTGTCCCCCGCGCTCGATGTCAACTTTTTGCTGGCGCAACCCCGCTAGTTCTGAAACATCTTTTCCCCTCCGTAACACCGTCACCTAAAAGGAAACCCCTACCTTCCCCCGCAGCCGATTTACCCTCCGTCTTTTCCCAGTCTCCTAGCATATGTTCTCCAGCATTTGCCACCTTTCGGCCCTATTTGTTTCCCACCCCGTCTGTCCATTTCTAGCGTTTGAGATTTGGTTCTGTCCCCTCAGCTGTTACCCAACAATTAGGTCGATAAGACTTACCTTCACAAATATTCCAGCCGCGAAAATTGACTTTGGTTTCGTTGCCTGCTTTTTTTTTTAGTTCTGTCATTGGTTCGTGTTGTCACCCCCCAAGCACCAACTTCTCCCTTGTTCCCTCCGCCGATTGCCTTTCATATTATCTTTTATTGCTTACTAGTAGCCGGGTACCCCCTCGAAACGCCGACCACATTTTGTAAGTCTTTCCCCAGTTTCAAAACGTTATTCTGGGTACCCTTTCGTTGCCGTCTCTTGCCCATGTGGCCACGAGCTCCGGTATTATGACCAAATTGAACCCGTATTAGGGACCTCACTTCCCCCGGCCGTGTCTCCCCCGACCCACTGCATGTGTTGTCCCGTTTGTCGGACTCATTGTTGCCTTTTTTTTCTCTTCCAATTTTACCCCGTCCCAACACGTCTTTTCGTAGTTTTTTTTTGTCCCCGCAACACCCACAATTCCAACCAGTCCCCTTTTTTTTCCTTTTTGGTTGGTAGTCTTTATCGGTTCGAAAGTTGTCCCACTCGCGCGCGGGCAGTTGTTCCACTTTTCCCTGAACTTCCCCCCAATCGCCCCGATCCATGCTCTCCCCTCTGTGACTTGAATTTTGCTTTTTAAATATTTTTTACCTTACCCCTCAGTACGCTCGTCCACTTCTGCTTTTCCCCCTTCATCCCGTCCGAAAAAATTTCTCACCACCCATAAACTTATTTTTTTGTGTTCCCCAGTTTCCCCTTTGGCTCAGACCCTGTTGTTGCCCCATTCCTTAGCGCCCCGCGCGGCGGCAGTTTTTCAGGCCCGAATAACACTCCACTGTTAGAACGAAATTACGACCCCCGTCCTACTCCCCATTTATTTTATTTTCAGGCCCTGAAGCGACAAGGGTAGGTTTTTTGGGGCTTTTTCGCCCTTGTCCCTTCCCTTACCCCTGGCTTTTCCTCAAACGGACTGTCACCTTTCTAGGGGCCCTCCCACCACCGTCCAACTACCACTTCAACGAAGTTTAAATCTCGATTTGTGTGGCAGACTTTTAATTAGTCAAGGAGTGTTTTTGCCCCTTCCGTGTTGTCCCTCGAACCTCCTTCCTTGCGCTGCCCACGTGACTGTTGGCCTTCGTAGGTCCTACCTTAATCATCTTAACGGTTCCTGGTAAGCCAATCTCCTGTGCGGCGATTTTTTCTATTTGAAAAGTTCCATTCTTTTCCCACGTTTGCACTTCACGAGTGCACGTTACATTTCCCGGGTCCCCCCCTTTTTTTATCGACTTTCTCCCTCTAATCTTTCTATTCTAGGCTAAATCTGTATTTCTTCTCATTTTTTTTTGGAAGGGTTTGTACTTTTAGGGGCCTTTCTCCCATTCCTATTTTCTCCAATAGTTTCCTTTTCTTTTTTAATCCCTCTTGTCTCCACCTTACCCTCATCCTAAGCATCCTCCGTTTGTCAGCACCCCCCCACGTTACCCCCCCAATATAAACCCCTCCCGTTCCCTCCACTCGGATTCCACCCTGTCTTTTTTTCTTGAAAACCGTGTCACCATTCTGGCTCCCCTCATATGTAAGTTGTTCCCTTCCTTATCCACTTCGTCAAGGTTTGGTAACGTGGCTGCTTGGCCCACACCCGTGAAACCAACCCCACGAAACACCTCGGACCATTACCTGCACGTTCATACACCTTGGCCTCTGTCAATCATCATCTTTCACAAACCCTCCCCCCCAGCTTTCCCAAACCAAACACCCCCACAACCCCATTTGCCATCATTGGCTTTCTAATGACGGGGTTTTTTTCTGTCTTCTACCTGGTCACCTGCCAAATTCTTTCCTTTTGAATGTCCACTCGTTTCAGGTTTTTTGCTGTCCGCTTTTTGGACTGTTTTGTTCATCGGGATCTATGTCCCATTACTCCCTTTACCTGGTCACTGCCCCGGGTCGGGTTTCCCAGATTTTCCCCTAATCTTCGCTTTCCCACGGTCCCCGTGCCTTTTTCCTCCAAAACCAACTCTACACACCTTAACTTTTTTAGTCCCTCCCCCATGGCCGTGTCTCCCACCCCTTTTTTTTTCATTTTTGATTCTTATTGACTTTACATGTATTCGCCGGAACAATGTGGTTCCTTTCAGCGAATTTTCCATCCGGCTTTTTTTGGGTTGAGGAGGTTTTTTCCCCTTGCCAGGAGCCCCTTGTCTCCGCTTTTTTCCACGCCTTCCCCCATTTATGGGTCTACCCGTGGGTTGGACCCAGTGGCCACCCCCCTCTCTTCCAGGTGCCAGCATGCCGATTTCCATCCCCTCTTTTTTGGTTGTTCGACAACCTTTTCGGTCTTTCTTTTTCTCCCCTTTTTCCATCTTCCCTTTGTTGTTGTTGTTTTCTTGATGGCTATCCTTACCCCTGAAAATTTCCGCTTCCAAAAGCCGTTTTTCTTTGATGCCAATTCGTGTCCTTTTGTGGAATTTTGGCCTGGTCCCAAATGGGTATCCCCTCCCCATTGAGGGGAATGAATTCAGGAAACGACCCTTTTCCTCCTGGTTTTGCCCCCCCCTCCCACCTCCGCCCACGGCCTTCCCCCCCATTCCTTTTCCCACAACCGGGCCCTTTTTTTTTTATTTTCCCCTGAATCCCCCCTATTCCGTACGGTAAGCCTTTTTAGTTTGGATACCCCTCACCCGCTTATGGCGCCTAAATGTCCTGGGAGGTGAAGATTCGAAACCTTTCCCCTCTTTTATTTTTTGCATGCATCAGTATTGTCCGTTCCCCTGGGTGATTCCCAAGTAGGTCGGATCTGTCCTTGTGACCTGACTCACTACCATCCACCCAAGGTCCTTAGAAGTAACTTTCTTTTTCATTACTTTCCCAGACAATATTTCGGGCCGATTTTTACCAAACCGTCATCGTTCCCACTTTCCTGGATTTCTGGTTAGGTTGGCCCCTTGAGTTCTTCATTGCAGCCGCTTCTGAATCCATTTCTGACTTTTATTCCCAACTGTCTATTCCTTTTCCTTTTTTTCCTTTTTTGTGTTTCATTTCCCTCCCTTCCAACCCCCTCTCGAACCTCCACGGCATTTCATTTCTTTTGTGTAGTATCCTATTCCCTTGACATCCATTTACTTTCCGCCGGTTAATTATATGATTTTATTTTGTCGCTCTTGTGCTTTCTCACCTGCCTATTGCTTTGGAGAGTTTGAGTTTCCCCCTCTTCCTCCCCCATTTTTCCCCCCTGGGAACATTGGCGTTGCCCCCTTTCTCCGAATTGCCTCCCCCCTTTTTTTTTTCCCCCACCTTTTCTACCCTGTTCGTGATTCTCTCCCCTCAAGGATTAGACCATTTCTTTTGACCTTTGATTGCCCCACCCGTGCCCCCCGTTCTATGTTGCCGCTTTTGATTTACATTTTCTATCTCGCTTTTTTACTGCTGACCCTTTTTTTTCCCCCCCTGAATTACCTGTCTACCCTTTCCGTCTACTTTCCTTTCCTTTCCTTGTTTTCCTTTCTCCCAAAAGGCTCTTATTTAGCGTTTCCCTTCGGTTTCATGCGTTGATGCTATGTACCCTGCCCCTTTTTTCTCTTTCTCGTTCTACTTTCCCCCTCATTCTTACTTTGTTCCCGGTATAAGCACCCTTTTCTTCTGGCCACAGCGAACCAGTTGGCCCCCCCCCTTTCCATCTTGCCTCCCCTGAAACCCTAGGATCTGTCTAATTTTTCTTTCCCCTTCTTCCAACCCCACCCACCTACCCAGGATTTCCTATTCTGAGGTCCACCCCTTCCTGAGCGATGTTTTTTTCACTTTTCCCGGTTTTGTCTTCCACCATGTTTGAATGGTTTAACCCATTCTTTTCTCTTTAGGATTTCCCTGGCCGCCGCGGTCCCATTTTCTGCACCCCCCTTATAAATTCCCCAACTCGCGGTGATAGATTCATTATCCGCCCTTCCCAACTTTACTGGAGCGCAGGGTCGTAAACGGGTTTGCCTTCGGTGCGCATTGCCACGTTTTTTCGAGACCATTTTACCGTGTCCGGCTCAAGTCGGTTTTTTTTGCGTTCCCAACCACGCAAACTCCTTTTGCTTGTTTATTTTTTTTTGACTTTGTAGCCTTATGCATGTTGACATTAATGTTTTTTTTTTTTTCTTCTCTCGCTCCCCCCCCCACGGCATTTTTTTTTTTCGTTAGAATACTGGCGCTTTCCCAGTTTTTTTTCCTGCTGTTTTCCCTTTACATTACCCTGCTTCGCCTTGACCCTTACAGCTGCCGAGCTGCAACCGGCAATTTCTTCCCGTTTGACCCACAAGGTCGATGTCAACCGGGCGGTTCGAATTTTCATGTTAGATCCCCCTTCCAACTCGAAGCCCACTTCAAATCTCTCTGCACCCGACTCTACTCTATGGGGCCCGCCCCCCCCCCCCATTTCCTCTTTTTCATTTTTTTCCCCAGTGCCTGCACTTTCACCGCCCCACCGCGCGCGGATTTTAACTGACAATGCACATTCGCTTTCCTGTGGGTCCCATCTGTCCTAAACACACAGGCGTTTTTTTTCAGGATTTGTGTCCGCCCTGTGCCACCTTCGGCCTCCCCGTGCAACCCGAACATCTGCCTTTCTGCGGCAACCAACCCTCTTCTTTCCGCTTGGCCCAGGGCGACTTTTCCTTTCGGGTTCTAGTCTTCTACGCTTCAGGACCTAGTTTTGGTCGTTGCGCTTTATTCATGTTGCATCATTGGCGCTGATTTCCAAAGTGTGTATATTAGTGCCGATTAGTCCCCCTGCCCTGTTCGTATGCGACCCCAAGTTTCACCCTGCTTTATTGCTTCTTTGAACCAGATATTTTCCGCCCCCAACCCCCCATTTTTTCCAGGATCCGGCCGGTTTGGACCATTTCATTTTTTGTTTTACATGCTTTCCCCAGCCGTCCTTCTTATGTCACGGGTGCGTCGTGCCACCCTGGTGGCTCGATCTTTTTGTCCCTGGACGAGGAAGTTCCTCCATGCACAATCGATTCCGTTTTTGACCCCCCCCCATTCTGCACCTTCCTTTGTCTTCATTCCACCACGCCTTTTCCTTTCTTTTGCTTTTTCGTAATCAGACACCCGGTCCCTTTCCCTGCCTGACCTTTTTTGTACCCCTTGGACCCACCCCCCCCAACCAAAACACCCCCCCCGTTTAGGCTGCAAGTGGGGGGTGTCCCCATATGCTGCCCTACGATCTTTTCTTCGTGCACTTTTTAAAAGTCGGCACTGTCCGGGCTGGAACCTCCATCAATTGCCCCCCTATGTCCTTCTAAGGAGGTCACAAACCACTCATCCCCATCTGGTGTTTTTTTTGCCCCCTCTACCTGTTTCCCCGTCGCCAGCTGAGCCCGTCACCCCCCATCGTCTTTTTTTTTTCTCATTTCCACACGTTAGTGATTTCCCGTGACGCGCTTCTCTTTGGCTTTTCGTCTGGTAACGGCTAATGTTTGTTTTGGACACCTTTTATAAGTTCTTCTCGCAATCCCTTAACCGCGCCTCAGCCACCCCGTACCCGGATTGTTTCCCCTTTTACGCGCGTTGCTTAAACCTATGGAATCATTGCTGAATTCCCGATCCCGTGCCCCCCTTTTTAGTGATGGATTGTTTCTTATGATTGTTTCTGGCCGGACACTCCACCCACTCGGCCCCCCCGGATTTTTTCCCTCCGCCGTTCATCGGAATGTTTTCGGGTTGGGACATTTGGTCCACCCGTTTGCTTATAAATGTTTGCTTTCTTTGAAAACTAAACCCACCTCAGTCCGCTTATCCTTATTCCACCGCAGAACCACTCCCTGGTGCTCAGTGTCGACACGCGTTTATTTTATCCCCCCCCTAAACAGCGTATATTTTTCTGACCTCGACAATGTTTCTGCCTCTTTTTTATTTCTTTTATTTTGGGGCCTCCGTCTTCGATTTTGATATGTTTTCTAGTTTTTTCCCCCCATTTTCCCCCTTTCCTTTTGAATGTAGTACACCCGTTTTGCGCAAGGTTTTTTTTGCGCTTTTTGATTTTACTGGGTCATTCTCTTTGGCTTTTTCCCCCCGTTGTTCCCCCTCCGCCGGCTGACCTTCCATTCTCTTCGTTTGCCCGGTAGTCAAGCGAATCTCTCCACACCCCGCTCGTTTTCGATCGTTTTTGGTCCCGGTAGTTTTTTGGCAAGATACAGACCTTTCCCGAACTTCTGTGCTTGGTTAGTTTTCCGGTATTTTACCTATGGTCCCCTGACGGAATTGGGGAC
>Ga0179593_1473803_pt1 | contig 21054 bp, 24 predicted proteins | sample CZODoug2_1_08_16_FD_185931 | JGI IMG/M metagenome (GOLD analysis project Ga0179593, IMG submission 185931) | Vadose zone soil fungal communities from Angelo Coast Range Reserve, California, USA - CZODoug2_1_08_16fungal (PacBio error correction) | ecosystem: Environmental > Terrestrial > Soil >... | reverse complement strand
GTCGTGCGTTTTTTTTCCTTCTCTCAGGTCCCTTCTTGTTGTTTACGACCGGTTAATAGTCGGCGGACCCTTGCGGAACGTGTTCCCCTGTTACCCGTTTTGCGTGGGTATGTTCTGATCCGAGGGACGTTGCTTCTGCCGATTTTTTTTCTTCCTTTTTGTCTTTTCTCCCTTTTTTCCTCTCCAGAACCCTTGCCCCAGTTTTATAGAAACCCTCCTAAATAAAGACTTCCCCCCCAAAACCGCACACCTCTTCTCTCCCGACCTTTCCCCCTTGACATCCCGGTTTGTTAGAATGCATTCCCTTCTCCCGAAGTACCTTCCAAACGTCTTGCTGTAGCGGTCCTTGTTTTTTCGCCAGCTCTCTCGCGCTCCCCTTTGGTCTGCACCCTCCCCCATTGCCAGGGACTTCTTTTTTGATCTGCCCCCTTCTCCTCTTGCTGATGACTTCATCCCTGACTGTAACGAGAGAGCCTCGAGTAGCGACCCTGTGTCCTTTTCTACTTCATAACTGTTTATACCCATTGCTACCCTTCTTTCACCGTAGAGAAGGCAGGTACTTTGGCCCACAACGTCATTCTCAGCTACATTGTTTGAGCATCTTTCAGGTGTAGGAGACCAATGTTGCTTCATCCTTTTCCCCCTAAACCCTTGCTACCCCATCGCCCCCACCCTAGGGCCTGGGGCGCTTCTTTCGCTTTTTTCCCTGACCCTCCCTTAAGACTCCTCTTGCTCCCCCTCTTTGGAACTTTTTTGCCCGTAGTGCAAGTTTAGACCCCTTTCATCTCAACCTTTCTCGGGCCCGCCTTCCCGTGCCCCCCCTTCCTTTCTCTACCGTCAATTATCTGGAGTCCCCCATCCCGCCCCCCATGAGATGACACCTTCAGACTTTTCCGTCCATGATGACAAGGATGATTCTTTTTGGCTCTAGTGTGCCTATTACCCTCTGGGTTAGCTCCCGGGGACAACCTTAGGCTCTGCTCCTTCCAGAAGCTTCCTCCAGCCATGGTCTTTTCGGTTTGAACCCTGGTTGCTGGCCTTCAGAGCTGTATTCCACTTTATGCACTTAGTCCTTTTTTTTTTTCCGACGAACTTCTCTTCTCTTTTACCCTTCTAGGTAGTGTCCAGGTTATGCAAATCAATCCTCCGCTATTTTCCCCCTTACCCCTTCTATGCTATGTATTGACAGACTTCGGTAAGGGTTCGGCGGCCGCCTTTAACCCAGTTCAATCCTCTTTTGTTTTTTCTTTTTGTGCCTTTCATAAAGGTGTAAAATTCGAACCCGTACTCCTCTTGCCCAGTTCCCCCCATCTCTCTTTCTAGTATTGATAGAGCCTGATCATTCGTGAAGTTTCCCCTTCCCCTTGCTCCAAGATCTCTATGGTAAAGAACTGTTCGTCGACCCTCCTCTTATGGCCTTCAACAGACTGAATACCCATCTCTCGTTCGCCAGACCTCCTTCACAAAGACATCCAGGACTTTAAAGTGGGAGCCGGTGATAACAGATAACGTCATCAAAGGCACTGCCAAGAAAAGAGCTTATCACGCTCTTCGTTTTCCCGCCCAACTCGTAATCTGGTCCATTGGGCTTACGTTTTTGTGTTAGAGAATCTCTTTTATGCCCTCCCCCTGCTTGCAGAACCATCTTCACAGAGCTGGGAAGACTCCCACCCTCTCCCTTACGAGTTCTTTGCCCACCGGAACCTCTTTTTTAGCACCCCCTCCCCTTTTTTTTCCAAAGCCCCTCCCCCCCGATTTCTTTCTTCTAAGGTGGTAAGTTCTGCCCCTCCCTACTTCCCATGGAGCGTCCCCGACAAAGTGGCTATTCTTTGTTTTGATGTATGATTGATCCTGGGAGTATGCCTTTCCTTTTTCCCTTTCTCCAGCCCCATATGCTCCAGCTACTTCACATGGATCCTTTTGGGAACGGGCCTTGCCTTCTTTTTTTCTTGATCAGTTACCTACATTGCGGTAAGTCTCTCCCCATCGGCCGAGCCGCCTTATCCCCGAAGACTCACCCACTCGTTTCTTCCAAAGCCGTCGGATGTATAACGGAATTCCTCTATCTCGTGTAATGTTTCACTTTTCCCCCTCAAAGATACTCTATCAGTTTCTCTCGACAAGATCATGGGCTCAGCCCTTTTTTGCCTTCCCCATTTTTCGGCCTCCGTTCTCTTGATTTCCCCGGTATGGTCTTGATTGGCGGTGCTTCTCCCTCTCTTCTATTTTTTTTTAGTTTTGCAGTTCTTGATCGGCCCCTCCTGGTTCTGTTTTATGTCCCCAGAAGAGCCCCCTCTTAAAGACCCTACAAACGCAGTCCTCCAACCCCCAAGTTTCCGCCTTTTGCACTCAGACCTAGACACACTTATACCCCCCCTTCCCCCCAACTCACCTTTAGAAACCTCTGAATAGACCTACTAAGATTCCACTCATCGTGAGCCCACCCCCCTGCTGAGTGCCCCTACCCCCTTCCTTCCTTTCCCTATCTATCTTAATAATATCCATTTTTGTGTTTATATCTATTTTCTTTTCTCTTTCCCCCTCCTACTTCAACGTGTGGGCACGCAGTCGCTTTGGTGGCTGCAGATGCTTTTCCCCTGGGCCTTTGATTCATCGCGCTTGCGGAACGTTTTTTCCCCCGGTGTGCGGTTTTTCCCCCCCGGTTATGTCTGGAGTGAGTTTGTTCCCCGCTTGTTTCTTCTGGTCTTTCTGTGATCCTTCTTTTCCTTGGTGACCAACAAGGAGAAACCCTAGCTCACTCTCCATCTTTCCCCCTCCCTAGAAAAACGCCAAAAAGAGTGCGGGACCTCACAGCAGAACCATGACCAGATCGTTTCGACCTTCGTTCCCCTTTTAACCGCTAAAAGGCAATCGGGCTTCTCCCCTCTCACTTGCACTCCACCCTTAGATTTCGTCATTCCGGATGTTATGTCCTTTTCCCCCCAATATGTCTACTTTTCCCCTTTGAATGGATTTAGCATCGTCTTGTCCCTAGCCTTTTTTTTCGAGTCCTGTTTCGTTTTTCTTTTAAATGGTTATCGTAAGATCAACTTATCCCCATACCACATCTTACTTATCTGTCCCCCCCCCGACCCCCCCAGCCTTTTTTTTTTTCATCTCTCCCCCCCCCCACCTACATCCCCTCCGATATTGGCACCCATCCACGGAAACGGGCCCTTACGCGCCACGATAAAAAGAGCAGCTCACCATTGACTGCCCCTGGATCCTCCTATTGCCTTAACGAGAAAAAGACGAACAATACCTGGCAGAGAGCAGGGATATAATGGAGAATGATCCCGCGTTGACTGCGCTCTACAATATCGTCATTCCCCCCTTGCCGGATCAGAGATTTATTTATTATATCCTGGGGCTCTCTCGGATTCAGTGTGATTTTTTAGAAGCCTCTAGTTCCCTCCCCCCTTCAGACATCTCCGCTGGTTTCTTGGGCACCCCTGGATACGAGTGCGACAAATGGCAATCCCAAGTTCTTTGGACCCCCTCTTCCGTGATAGGGATGCTTTATGTCAGTTCCCCCTCCGTTGGCCCTAGAGTTCTCAGAAAGATGATTCTCCACTCTATGCGGCTGACCTATGAACTCTCGTACTCCTGATGGGACCAGAGTGACTTCTGCAAAGTCTTTCCTTTTTGTCTAGGTGATGCCTGCCCCCCTTCTGGATAGTCTTCAACCTTTTGTATAAAGTTTGATGTCATGATTGTATTTGTGCCTTTCCCGAGTCGTAGGAAAAAGGAGACGTCCGTACGAACTGTATGGTTATCGCGAGAGGGATGTTATTTTGCCCGTCTATATGAGTCTCTCTACCTAGTCCAAATTCCAAGGTATAGGTTCTTTGATTCCCTTTCCGAATTTCTCTACGTAGCAGTATCTTCGTGCCTCAAGGAAAGAATGACAGACGGAAAGGGGAAATACTTTCAACACTCAATCTTTCCCCAATTCTTGTTGGTGTGGATAGGGTTACTTTTTACTTTTACGTCAAGCTCGGACCGGTCCCCTAACCCCCCCCCCCCAAGGGACAAGACTCCGAAAGAGAAGAACTACCCCAAGGAAGAGAGTTACTCTCATCAGAAAGTTTGAAGACCCTAGTGAAAAAAAGGCAAACTTCTCGCTACCACCCATGAAGAGGAACCATTTTTAGTACCCTGATGCTCTCACCTTTACCAAGTATCTTTTGAGTCACTGCCACTCCCCTCCAATTTAATCTTTCCCCCCCAGTTGTAGTGAGATGCGTGAGGAAGATATCCCTTCATTTTTTTGCTAGGAACGTCCTCCGTAAACATCGTAATAGGAGCCAGAATTCTTAATCCCCTTTTCTTTTCAGACTTTGCATACTTGACCCCCCCCCCTTTTTTTCCTCCTTGGATAGGGTTCGAGAATCTCAGTGTATCCCGTGATAAAGAACGTGGGGAGAAACCCTTTCCTTTTTAGTAAAGAGCGGGGCCAATCCCAACCACCTACAAACGTCCACTCTATCCATTGTTTTTCAGTTGAAGGTCTTATTGTGTGCCTCAACTCCCAAGCCATAAGTTTGCGGTCCCGGTACCGGTCACCCACTGCACGACCCCCTCTGAAAGAGATCCCATGTTCCTTTAGGTGTTTCGTCGCTGATACGCTATCCCCCATTTTACCGGATTGCTGGTCTCATCTTGAAATTTGCGCCTCCCCTCCCTTTCTTATCCTTCAACTATTTGTTTTCCCAGTTCCCTGGGTGTTCACTGCTGCTTGGTGCTCCCGTTGCACATTTGCTGTTCGTTAATTTTCTCTCTCCCTTTCGTCGACCCGAAAGTCCACGATTTCGATCATGAACACTATTCGTTCTTCCCTCCCCACGAGTCAGATGCTAGCCCTGGCACCTTCCCCCCCGCGGAAGATAGATGCCCCTGGTTCGTTGCCTAAAATTGAATACCCTCATGCCCATTCTCCCAGCCTAATGCACTCCGACGTCAGCAGAGTGAGTTTTTCTTCTAGGTAGGAAGCGAGGTTCGCCTTTTCCCCCCCTTTTTCCTTCGCCGTGATGCTTCTCTCAAGCGATGGTCTTTGGCGTTTTTTCTTCTGTTTTTTGCTTTCCCCTTTGCTATTCTTTCTACGTTTATTGAGCAGTCACATCCTTTTCGACCCTCTTCCCGACCCAACCAAAAAGCAGAAGACCCAAAAAGAGGCGGGAGCCCCCCCCCTCCCTCCCTCCCCCTGACCTCCCCTTTTTTTGATCAAACTGCCCCTTTTTCCTATTGCGGTTATTCAGAAGGATCCAGAGGAACCTCGTAGTAAATAAACCTCCTTCCACCTGTAAAAACCCCCAGTGACCTTTTCCCCCTCTCAGAACTGTGGATAGAGTTTAGTGCATGGATCTGTTTGTTTTCCCTCAAGACGATCCCTATGTAGCTTGGGCTTTATCAGAGGCTCTCTGTGAAGGCTAGGATAAAGAGAATTTAAACCAGTTCCTTGTCTCCTGTCAGCTACTCCTCCCCCCTCTATTTGATATCCTTCTCCATTTTGTTTCCCTTTTTTTTCTTCGCATGGTATGGCCCTCTGAGTTTGTCTTCCCCGAACCCATTGGCGAACCCACAACCAAGAGCGCGAGACCATTTTTCCTAATTTCTTGAAAACCACCCAAAATAGCCTCGAGGCCCTAAGACGCCACTGCAACTCAGAACGTCTTCATTTTAGTCAACGTGCATACAGAATTCACCACCAATCCTTTCGCTTTTATGAAGATGAGCCCTTCCCTCAGCGCCCTTGTCTTCTTTAGGAGGTAGCGTTTGAAGCACATGCCCACCAATTGGAATATCCCTCGTGACATCTTCCCCTGATTTTAGCGACCCCCCGTCTCCGGTTCAAGGGTGAAGAGGCGTCCGCCTGTCAATCCGGATACGGATTCACGAGACCTAGGAGTGAAACTTCCCCAACCCCCGTCATGTAAGGACCAGCACTCAGAAAGGGCAGGAATCCAACCCCCAGGGGCCCCCAACCTCTGACCATTGGCATCTAGACTCTGGGATTTCGATCGTCCTTTCAGATATTATTCTGCACTCCCCTTTGAATACTATCTGCCACGACACAAAAGAGGCCGGGGGGCGATGTCATCATTTCGCATCTTTTCGGAACAGACACCCCGTTCACACCGAAAAGGTCTGTCTTGCCCAATTTGAGAGACTTCCCCTGAGTAACCTGGCAACTAGAAGGCTAGCGTGATGATCGTTACTGGGATGGAGTCGTTCCATTTCGCCGGTTAGAACCCAAATGATTTATACTCAAATCCCCTCATTCCGATGACTCCCTGATTAACATTTTCTTTGATGGACATCTCCCCTGCTTTCCCCCCCTTAGGCCCAAAGGGCTCTTCGTGGCCTATTTTAATAGCCTTAGTTACCCCTTCTTCTGCAGTACAGAACTCCTTCCTTTCAGACTTTCTGCTTATTGTTCCCCTTTCCCTTTGCGGACGATCCGATCGTGTAATTTCTTTCCTCCTTCTTTCCGGGGAGTAGAAAGGGTTATCTCTTCCTTTTGATTTTTTTTCAAGGTTCTGTCCTTCAAGACAGATAGCTCCGTTCTATAATGACAGTATCCCCCACCCCTTGACAGGTCTCAGTTTGATGACCTGTTTTGCTCCGTTCTGTGCCCCAGAATTGAGCAAAGCCAACCAGATCTAGAGGTGCATACGTCCGTGTTTTTTGTGCGGGGTTTTATGCTTAATGCCAGGCGCGTCCACGACGCCGTTCTCCCAGACATCACCCATTGAGTTCTTCTTAGTTTGCCTCGATATTTTAGAATTTATCGATTCGGTGACAGTGAGGAAACCCTTCCCACCTCCTCAACCTTTCGTACCACATCCATATGTCCTATAAATTCCTTCGTTCAGCCAAAGAAAGTACCATCCTCTTTCCCAATATTAGTCGGGGAGTTTGAGCCCTATAACCATTTTCGTTAAAGGAAAACTACTCCTTCAAAGACTTACCCCTTTTTTTACCTCAAAAATGCAGAATTTGTAAATAAGGGCGGCCCTATCCTTGTCGTTATTCCGGGGACTGGTAGCCCCGGGGTCTAATTTAATAGTAACGTCGTCTTCAGAACATTTTCCCAAAGACAGTTCTACACGTGCTCTCTTGCCATTGTACATGGGACCATTTCTTTACCCCCGATCCTCTCCCCAGATGTTTAGGCTTTACTAGCCCCCCATCACTTCCCCCCCAGAATAACTGTGATATTTCCAGTCTAATGTATCTTTCTTCTTCCGATCCCCTATGCCGCTGTTTCGACCTTTTATATCCCCTTGTATGTCGCAGAACCCACTCTTGCTTTCTTTAAATTTTTTTTGGGAGGAAATGTTTTTGCCTTTTTTGCTGGTTCCCTATGCTGTCCCCCATTGTTTTTATGTAGATATCCTTCCCCCTTCTGATCGAAACCCTCTTTCAGATTTCCCCAAGCAGCCCTCTCTTACGGGCACCTCCCTTATCTGGAATATGGATTGGTTTCCTTCGAGCATCCCTTTCATGATGATCATTTTCTTCCTGCCCCCAAGATCATGAATGAGAGAGGTGCCATCCACGGGCTCTGTCTTCTGTCCTCGACCCTTCCTTTCTGAATGACTCTACCGGTGGTCTCTTTTTTCTCCCGCCCGATTTGTTGCGGTTTTTCTCTCGTGCCATTTTCCTCTTTCTTTGGTTTTTATTTGTTTATTGTCGGCAAATCCCCTTTCCTTGTTACAAGACACCCACGAAGAAACAACTTGTTCTCGCCTAAGACGACCCTTTCCACAACTTGTTAAAGTTCCCTCTCATCGAAGACTTACCAGAGGAAATTCAGATTTCCCGCCCCTGCGAAGTTTCCCACAGCCGCAAGACCTTCTTTCTTTTTTACCCTTTGTGTTTTTTTTCGATATTGTTTTCTTACGGTTTAGAAGAATGGGCACTTTTTTTTTTTTTTTTTCTTGTGGGGTTTGTTTTTTTTTGCATTTTTTTTTTACATTGTTTAGCAGGTGGGCCACCCCCAGAGAGGAGTACTAGTATGCTTGGATTCATAGCGCCCGTTTACATTACCCCCCCCCCCACACCCCCCCCCCCCCCCCCCCCCCCCCCGCCTCCCCCCCCGTCAACCCCGTCCACCCCCCACGCCCGACCCCCATTTTTTTCCCCCCCTCAGCTTGGTTTATTTTTGTGTTGATGGATCTCCTTCTGCTCTCCCCTAACTCCCCCCGCTTTCTCTAAAAGCACTGAACCTACCCCAGAGAAAAACAACCCCCCGACCCCCCCGCACAAGCCTTTTTGCCCTACCCCCTTTTTTCCCGGAAGTTGGTTTGACATGCCCCCCCCCGACCCTGCTCCCACTCTTTTTTTCGCGGTGCAGATGCTTGTCTTCCAATTCCCTACGGCGCCTATCGTATGTAGGAATCACCATCTATTCGATATCCATAGTTGAAATGGCGATAGTGAGAGTCTTGCCCTCTCAATTAGAGTTTTGTAGCCCTTCAATATGTTCTGGGTTTTTTCTTACTAAGATCTCACCTGTATCCTCCAATTTTTTTGGCTTCTCAGCAAGCAGAGGCCAGCCCGGGTTCCCAACCGAGCCCCTTTCCCTCTGGAGCAGATGGAGCTTTTTGTCTCTCCCTGCTAGTATTAAGCATTAGAATAATCGCGCTCCCTCCCCAATAACACTGGTTTATCATGGTTTCGGAGCCCCCTGTGTTGGCGGAATCGCCCTCTTTTTCCCATGCCTATGTAGTGCTTTTGGACTATGTTTCCCTAGAGCTTCACACTTTTAGGCCTCTTTTCGAAAAGGGACTGATCTCCTTCGGCTTCTCTTTGCGGAATCCCGACTTTGAGTACTTCCTGCCCGATGTTTGACAAATCACCAGAATAAGATTGCGCTTCAGAGGCCAAGGTCCTACCTTTCTTTCCCAGGCTTTTCCCCCCTTCGTGGCGAAATAGATTATTCTTCTTCTTTCCTGTTCGATGGTCTCGCTCTCCCCTCACTGATTCAGAGTCCGCTTGGACCCCCCCTTTTTTTGTTGGCGTAATTCGACTGACCATGGCGGATGTTGACTTTTTACTCCGGTAGATGGCTTTGCAAGGACACGATATCGAGGCTCTTATTTCTCTCTTCAAGACCCCCCCCCTTCCGGATAATTGGTTTGTAATCTGTTACGACCTTGTCTGGTTCCTTGTCACCGCCTGGCTTCCCCCATCCCCCCCCTCCTCTTCTGTGTCGAGAGAGATTCGTTGGCTGTTGTAAAAACAGCCCATTTCCCCCCCCGGCTACAGGTAGACCTCTTTCTTCCGTAATTCTTCCACGAGCTCTAGGCATTGATTGATCTTTACCCCCTCCCCTTTAAATAAAGTTATTCCCCCCCCCCCTCCTTTGATGTTTAGCTTCCTCATACCTCTCGGATTCGTCACCCCCGTACATATGTCAGTCGGTAGATTGTGTTAGCTCCCCTTACTTTCCAAGGAAATAGACCTATAATATTCACTCCTTTTCCACCTTTTTTTCATGTTTTTTTTTTCCCCCACCCTTTGGCCTGAGCCGGGAAGATCCCATAGTAGGCCTGTTGTGCCTTGTTCCCATGAGTGGACTTTCCCGCACTCCTTCGAGTTTCCTCCTACCACCAAGCAGTCATCACTCTTCCACTTGTTTCTCCATTTTTCTTCAATGGCATTCTCCACCCCCAGATTTTCCCAAAGCAACTCCTCGTTTCTGTCTTTCCTTGTATTCTTCTACGTACACCAAATTCTTCATAGACTCCCCCCCCATTCGGGTCTCTTCTATATTTGATAAGGGATTGTACGCTCTTCCAAGTTCAATGTAAGATCACATCACCCCTACTCCTCCTTTGCAGATTTTGAACGTGACAAATGTGTGATTGCCACTGCTCTCGTGACCTTCTCGGTCTAGTAAATTTTTGCTGAAGTTTCCCTTCGAAAACTAAGTTCCCCGTTTTGATTTTCCTCGCTCCCCCCCCTCTTAGTTCCTTTACAGAACACTATCTAGTTTAGGCCCCTGACCTATTTTCCAGCTTCTCATAGGCAACTTGTTTCTCCCCTCTCCACGACCCCCGATGATTTTCTGACCTCATGATACGCGACGAAAGAGCTCCTGTCTTGCGTCTGTCTCTTCGAGATTGATTATAAACAGTTTTCCTTTTCAGTGCCCCAGTTATTCAAGAAGATTTTTGGCTTTCGTATGTTCTCGTGTTTTTTTTGGTTGTATAATTGTTCTCTTGACCGCTCCCCAGCCTAGGACCCCAACAGAAACCCTTTACTCCTAACACTCCCCCGGTGCCACGCCGCCCAGACTGACCCTCCCCAGTTGCTAAAATTTCCCATCACGTTCCGTTCTATCCGCCGAAGGACGAGCCCTTGTCCTCCCCCCCCGCATCTTTCATCGTGTCGTCGTCGTCACAGCCTTTCACGACATCTACTTCTGGTGTTTTCGAGATGTTGAGGCATTTTTTTTCTCCTCCCACGATGTTAAAGATTAGCATTCCAAGATGAGTAGTCCGTTTCTTCATCGTTTTCGCCCGGCCCTTTTGGAAAGGTTCGTCCTTTTGTTTTTCGTGAGGATGTTCTTTGATTTTGTTTTGTTTGTTATGGTCTTTTTTTTCCCCTTCACCTGCGCAGCTCAAACAATGTTTTTCTTTTTTTTTTTTTTTTAAACCCCATTTTTTACACTCAAATAGTACTCCAAAAACCCCCGAGTCCGAATAAACCACTCCCCACGCGGGGAATACTTCAGACCCTCTACGCTTTCTTTTAGCTTTCCCGACCGCATTCCGCTGCATTCTCTTTGCCTGATGGCCTTTCCCCCCTGGATTCTCATAGTGGATGATGCATTCTCCTAGCATGGTTCGATCTATTTTTTTTTGCCCTGGAGAGAATCTTGCGGCTTTGGTAATCTCCTTTTTTCGTGTCGCGTATCTCACTGGTTGGGTAGCAGCTCTCACTGATCCCCCGAAAATGTAAGGCCCTCTCAAAGCCTTCTTTTCCAACCCCTTCCCCAACCAACGAGATCATGCCTCTTGACTTCCCCCTTTTGCCACAGAGACCTGGATCCCTAGATTTTTTATTTTCTTCCCCTTGTTGAAGGATCCGTCTTCACGAAGGCTTTGTTCTGCGTTCTAGCCTTCGTTAGAGAATGCGTTGATTTACCTCCTCCCCCCCTCCCCCCTGGTTTCTGGTGCGGGTGACCCCCCCCTCTTTTGTGCCCGGGCCCCCCCGAGAAAAGGGTCGCGTGAGGCTCTTTCGTGACGTCTTTTGCAAGATGTTGACAGACCATCCCTGCTCCGATTCTCGTTCTTTATTTGAGCCGTGTGAAATTGAGATCTAGTTTTCTCTCTTACTTTTTTGCAGCTGGATATCTTTTTCGGCGAAAGCCAGCTCTCCCTCAGATTCTCCTGGCTTTTTTTTTTCCCTCTAGAGCGATGTATTCATTAGTGACCAATACTTCTTTCACGACCCTTTTTCGGGAGATTTGGTAAGGTATCCCCACCCCCCCCGATATCTCCGCTCATCTATCTCAGAAGTGAACACTTCCGTTTTTTTTTCCCGCGTCGAAGGATGGCGTGTTGAGCCCCCCCTTTCTAACCCCTTCAAAAAGAACCTCTCTTCCATTCCCTTTTAGAGGTGACCCTTGGCTTCTCCCGGCCCGTTCACAGGAACACAGTTACTAGTCACACCCTTATCTGAAATTGCATGATTTCTTCTCCTCTATCGTCTTTTTTCCCCCATTTTCGATAGTTCTTCATTCGTTCATCCCTTCCCCCCTCTCCTCGTTAGTAGACATCAGAAGGATTTTAAGCCCTTATCCCATTTCTCTTGCCTTGTCCAATGTACCAACTATGAAATACAGTCGGAGAGTTTTCTCGGGCCTCCACTGTCTTTGGCTCTTAACAAGTAGATCTCATTTCTACTGATAGCCCCCCTCATCTTCTGGTCCTTTCTTCCAATCCCGGGTAGCATAGTAGCGTGTGGTAGCTACAGCATTTTTGCGAACCCTTTCCTTCTGCCTCGACAAGAACGTCCGCCTCCCTCTCCCCCCTTTTGTTAAATTGTTCTTCCACTCCGCTTCCCCCATGTTTTCCACACGCCTCCAAGAATCTTCTTTTCTTTCGGTCCACACTCTTACCTCCCCCATCCGATTTGCGACCCCCCGTGACCTTTTTAGCCTTCTGAGCTGCTCAGCCGCGGGCCTTTTTTTTTATAAGTTATATACAGTCCGAGAAATTCCCATTCTTCCCTTTTGTTTCTCCCATGTGTGATTGGTCTTTCTTTGATTATTGTAGAAGATTGATCTTTTGTTCGATCATTTCTTTCTTCAGTTCCACGTCCCCGCCCCTTTCTCCACCCCACTCCTTTCCAAAGCCGAGCCGATGCTAGTTCTGGGTCCCCGAAAAGTCAGCTTTCTCCCTACATGTGCGTGAAGCCAAATACCATGTATCCCAGTTGGCGACATATAAGCAGGCTCCCCCTCCCCTGTCTTTTCCCTTTTTGTCCTTCCCGTGAAGACCCCTGCTTTTCCCGGTTGGTATGGAGTCGCATTTCTTATCTCTTTTGGCGGTCCTTTCTGTTGTTCTTCTGATCTGCGTCGTCCCCTTGTCTTGAGAGAAGTGAAAGATGCATTGTTAAACTACACCAACCTCTCCCCCTCCAAACCTTTGGGAGCCCCCTCCCCCCCTCCCCAGCACTACGGAAAAGCCCTTAACGGTCCCTTTAGTGAAAAGTCCGATTGCTCCCCCCTTTCTGGAACCTTAAAGTCGTCACCTCCAACAAGACTCCGCTGTGACCACAAGAAGAAAGGTCCTCTCCGTTTTGTTTTTAGTTTCTTTTATGCGGTGGCTCCCCCTTTCCCCTCACCGATGGGCAACTCTTCGCGTTCGGTGGCTAGCTCCCGGGCGGCTCATGCTCTTGCGGAAGGATGTACACCGGGTTGCTCCTTTTCTTTTGCGTGAGTGTTATCTTCCTTTTTTCTTTTTTCTTTCTAGGGGGCTTCGCTGTGCTTCACCCCCTCCACCACAATTCTCCAGCAATGCAGCACAGTTTATCCCCCCCAATCGGCTTTTCTAGTCATCCCCGAAGAACAGACCAGATAGATTCTGAACCTTCTTCGGCAACTTCTTCGACCCTCCTATGGCCCTCGAGGAATGAATGAGCTTCGCGAACCTAGTCTTTATTGGGACCACTTTTCCCCCTTCCCCCATATGTCATCCTCAATGAACTCCCTTTCGGCATTTTAGATCGGTGGTCCCGACGTTTTTCGCCCCCCTTTGCGGGATAGACGATGACCCCTTCCCTCCTAAATGTCTTCCCCCCTCCCTCGCAAACGCACGGGAAGGGACACTCACCACCTTTCCCAACTCCCACATCTTGCATATTCTCCTTTTATGCTCCACCCAACTTCTTGACTTTCTAAGAATCCGCCCCCATCTCCAGTTTTTCCCCCCCATATAGGCAAGGGGCGCGCGGATCCTCTTTTTTCCGAGTTTTCCCCCAACTGCCCGACCTCCCTCCCAGTTTTCACAAGTGCTAGAGGTGCAGGGAGCCATGGTCCTTGGCTTTTTTTCTTGGTCTGGTGTGGAGCCACCACTTTCTTTTGACGCTTCTAGCACCGCCCCTCTGGAGAAACCCCCCCTCAATACTCTTGCAACCTCTTCCCGATTTTCTTCCATATGACGTCTCCCCCTTTCTCTTTTTAGCTTCTCCTCTCAGTTTAAATAATGATCGCGTCCGCCTCTATCACCTGGATTCCTTCTTTCTCTTGTTTTGTCCCTGAGGGCCTTCCTTTTCTCGAACATCCTTCGGATGGGAGAAGTTACTTTTTCGTTCCTCTTGAGGTATTCTAGTCAGAGCTATTATCCATTTCCCCCGACCAGGCTTTCCTTCTATGTCTCAGAAGGCTTGGTACTGTTCGGATGGGAAATCTTCTCACCAGTCACCTCTTCTCTCTTCCTGAGATCTGGTTGACTGGCATTCTTCCTTTCCTGACCACGTACCCTTCCCCTTTTTTACGACAGAGTAAACAGGAGCCTCCTGAGTTTGTCTCTTCTTTATCTTTTACTCTTTCGTCAACATAATCTCATCTTTCCGAATTACATTTTTTTTTTCCGCGGGTTGTAGAGCATGAATACACTCTCGGATCTTCCCATCCACTCCCCCCCCCCCCCCTTTCTGACATCCAGTCGTATAGTTTGTTTCTCGATCCAGTTTTGGAACCGCATAGAAAAATCTCCTTCGATATCCACGTCCCGACCCCGCCCCGGATCAACTTCCCCCTTTCCGTTGAAGCTCCCGGTTATGGTCTGTTCTCAAAGAATATTGAGTGCCTAAAATAATCGTAAAAGAAGTGGGAATCCCCCCCATCGCACGAGATTCTTCGTTAATTGGATCCATGCGCACATTCTCCCAATACCCCAAACAGCCCCCCCTCCCCCAAGAACTTCCCTCTTCCTGAGGTAAGGCCTCTCATTCGTCCCCCCTTATAGTCTTCTAAGCCCCGCCCTTCTTCTATATTTTTTAGTGAAGGGGTTTTTGGGTTGTGGGGGTTTTTGGGGTTTGTTTCCTTCTGTGATGGTTTGATATTAAGGTCCATTGAATCTTGGAAGCCGATCGGTACTCGAAAATCTGATACATGATATACTTCCCGTTTTTTCCCTCAAATGTTTGCATGGAACGAGTGTTTTCGATCTAGCCTCTGACTTCAGGATTCCCGACACCGCAATTAACAGATGGAGTTCCCCCCACGCTACCACTCGATTTCATCCTTTATTTCCAAAGGCCCAATTTCCCTTCTTCGGCATTTTTGTCTTGCCAGTAACCAAAGCCTAAGAAGATGACATCCGTTGCCGCCCTTCTCAGCTTACTCCTTCCAGCCCCTTGACGTAGGTTTTTCCGATAGCATGACTCTCCGTTTTTTTTTTTCGGTTCCCCGTTTTGTTTTTCGTTTTTTTTTTTTTCTTGCTTGTTTTCCTCCCCCTCTGGTTTACTTTTCTTTAGCGCAAAGCTCGCGCCAGCACAAAAGCCCAGAGTTCCCCCTCCCGACCCCCCCCCCTGGAGTTTCTTCCGAAGAACATTTCAGCACTCCATCCTCACACGGCTCCCAATTGGAAATCACTTTCCTCTTTCCCGTAATTCTCCCGAGTCCTAGTAGTCCGAAGAAGAGACTTGCCCATTTTTCTTGTATTAGTTTTCCCCCCTCCTTCCTCTTTCCTCCTCCCTTTGTTGTCTCTCTTTTGTTGGGGTGGTCCCGAGAAGAATTCAGCTCACGAAGGCGCGGAGTTGTCTTTGACTTTCGAGTTCCTCCTTTTTCCTTTCCTACTTTTCTCCCAGTGATAAAGGGTGATTTTTGCTGGCCGCTCGCTCCTCTTTCCTGACCTTTTGTTTTTCGCCTTTTTCTGTTCTGTGAGCGCTTCCTCCTTTCGCAAGTAACAAAGGAGCGTTCAACCTCCTTCCCACCCCAAGACTGACAAAAACTTACCCCAAAAGCGGCGCTCCGCCCCAGACCTTTTCTCATTGCATACCTTCGACCCCCTTCCCCCGAACTCCAACGAACGCTGGCCTGCGCGTCCTGCATTCCTTCGCCCTTTTATCTCTCCTTGAGGACTGACCTCCCCCCCTTCTAACTTTCTTTTACCTTCTTCCCTTGCAAATGAGAGAACTTTCTAGGTCTCTCCCTTTTTAGCTCCCATTTCTTTGCTGTGGTCTCCTTTGACTCCAAATGTAGGAGAAAGTTCATCTTCCAACAATCACATTCCCAAGGCCCCCCAAATGAGATACTACATTTTTGGCCCCCCCTTCCTTATGAGCTAAAATCTTCGGATATACTCTCCCCGACATTCATAGGCGGATCAACCCCCGGAACCCCTTCCAATGGGTCTCCTATAGTGAGTTACTTTCGCCTGGCGTTTTCCCTTCCCCACCATTTGCGGGAGGGTGGAATGCCCCCTTTGAGGTGTCCCCCTCTTCCATTTCCAAGCATCCAAGGGCCTTTCGTGGCTTAGGTTTGGGCTTTTTCAGGAGCACCTGTCTTTTTTTCTGATCCGATGATTCGAAGAACAATCCGCTCCTTTTTTTCTTCCCCAGTGAGATCTGCAAGATGATGGACAGTCTTGTTCTGGAACACCCTATATTAGTTGGTTTCTGAACGTCCCGGTTGTCACAAGAATGGCTCCTTTGCTCTCTCCGACTGATTGTAAGGATTGTAAGGTTCTCTTTGGCCTCTTAAGAGAGTGTATTCCAGCTGACCCTCGTACGTACTAGTTAGAGTGAGATGGGCATGGTTTTTCCTTCCCCTATACTACGAAGAAGACCAATCTGACTCTTTTCTTGCATGTATTTCCTTGGTTACTTTCCCGCATTGGTTGACCCAAAAGCACCCCCTCCTTTACTAAGTTTCTTAATCTGGGTTTCCCCTTTTTTAATCAGGCGGTCCAGACGACCCTTCCTTCTCCAGACATTCCTTGACCTGTTCTTTTCTTCTTCTCATAGACTTCGGCCGTGCCTGAAACTGCCCCTACCCGCTTTCCCCCTTCCTTCTCTTTTTTTCAGCGAATGTTTCCTTTTCAAATATAGTGTGACTGTCCAGACAAGCCATCCCCCAATCCTCTGAAATCCAGTTCTGATCTTTTTTTCGCGATTTTTGCAAAAGTTAGACATCGTACCCCTCTTCTCCTGAACCCCCCAGACCGGCATCCCCCCCTTCCAGTTCGGTCCATATAAGTGGCCGTTCGAATCGTAGGCGTTTTCCCCTTTTTTGAGTGTCTCCTGTCACACCCAAATCCGGTTCCCTCCCTTTCCGCAGCTAGCCGTTGCGTAATTTTGAATAAATTGTTAAATCGAGCACCTCTTTTCCACCTCACCGCCCCCTGTCCCCTCCAACAGAATTCTTCCCCGACCCTCCCTTGGGCTTGTTCTTCCCTGATACGGACTTTCGGAGAGGACCTTTACTTTTCGCCCTCCTCCTTGTATTCACAGCTTCCCTCTTTTTCGTTTGATCGTCCCCCTCCCTTCTCGTTTTGGTACGAACCTTCTGATTGGGACCTTTCTGCTTTCTGTTCCCTTTGCTGGAGGATCAGGCGTCCTATCAGCCCTTCGCCGATGTAACAATCTTCGCTTTACCCCGCCGCGCCTATGTTCCTTTTCCTAATGCCTAGGCAATGTGGCGTTCGCCCCCCTTCGAATACTCGCGATTCCAGTTTTTCTTCCGATAATGAAGGACTTTTCCAAGCGGCGTTGTATTGCGTTGGACTTCCTTCATGATCTAAACTTTTTCTGTGCGGCGGTGGCTTAAGAAGATTTTGTTTTTTTGTTTTTTAGTCGGGAGTCTTTTCAGTGCTTTGCTCTGCCGCTTTTGTTTTCATTGTTTTTTTTTTTCCTTCCTCTCCGCCCAAAGAACCAAAAATGCATTTAAGCCATTCCTCACCCGTTCGGACCTGCCCGCCCAAGGATTTTTTCCCCACTTCCATCAAGTCCGAACCTATCTTGATCCGTCCTCTGGTTTCCCCTTCCCTTTCCCCGCTCTATCGTCCGATGACCACCGCCGCCCCCCCCCCTTTCCTCCTTTTTTGCGATCTCGCTTGCTGCGGTGGTCATCCCCCGACGACCCTGGGCAAGTCCGGTGCAGGACTTTATTAATCCTTTCCATAGGCTTTTCCCAGTGATGGACCAGGTGAGCCGTTTTCTCTGGTCTGAGTGTCTGTGCTTCCTCCTCCTTTCTGATTTTTTTTTTGGCGATTCTCGTCCTCAAGTCCCCAAAAAAAGGTTCGACAACTCGGCAGAGCAAAGGTTTGGCACGAAGACACCCCGAAAAACTCCCCCCCCCGGAAGGATCGCGTCCGAAAATCTTCCCCCTTTTTCTGCTATGCAAGAAATCCTATGCCGGGACCCCCCTTTGACAACTTTTTAGAGGCATGCTTTTTTTTTTTCTTTACACGTTTTGGATCCTTTTTTGGACTTCAAAGAAAAGTGAATATGGTAGCCCCCCCTTTGCCTTTCCAGCCCTTCTTTTGCTTTTCCCTCCCAAGTCTTGTTAGACTTTTACATCCTAATGATTGGATCTCATTTCTTTATACAACTGATAATAACGTCCCCCCAAATGTACTGGTCCTGCCCTTCCTCGGCCTCCACACAGGGGGACCAAACTTGACCTCTATATTGCTTGCAGATGAGCTTTTTTGATGTCCTTTACATTCTTCGAAAGTTATCCCGCCTTTGACCTTAAAACTACTCCCTTTTTCGAGATATCAGTGAGTTCGCTTCTAGTTCTCCCTGAACGATTTCCCCCTGCCCAGAGCTGGCTTGGAGTCCCCTTGTTGCTATCTCAGTTTGAGAAAGGTGATCAGAAACGGGCTAGAGTGCTGTCTGGGCTGGAGGCGCCCCTTCTAAAGCTTTTTGCCAAGATGTCTGGAGAATGACCCCCTGCCTTTTTGCTTGCCTAGGACCTTCCCGACTGCCCTTGGAACAGAGTTTTCCCAAGGAGATCTTTCTATTATCGACTCCCCCGTCAAGCCGCTCCTCCGACTCCCCTCTTTTTTCTTTCCTTTTTTCTATCCGATTTTCCCCTTAATAGCTTACCATCTGCGGATGGGAGACCCAACTGGATTCGTTCTCGGTTCTCTTTCCTGCACCCACGCATCATAGAGGAGTTTTCTTTCTTTCTCTCCCCCTCTGCCAGTTTTCTTATCTGTTTCCCTTCCTTTTCTGTCCGGTGGAATGAGGAAAGACGGATGAACCCCAGTCAACCAGAATCTCCTCTTCCCCTACCTTTCTTCTGGGTGAATGGTTCCCTTCCAGGACTCCCTGCCGAACCTCCTGGCAAGGACCATTTTTCTCCCCCATGACCTGGAAGAGTTTTTCCTTTTCTTCGATAGCTTGCCCTGCTCGATTTTTCTTTCTTTCCATGCCTCTTCTTCACGAATAAAGTTTTCAGCCCCCCCTTTAAGCGCCACCGTTAGCGTCCTTCCCCCTCAGTACCTCTTGAAATCCCTCGGGAGAGATGCGTTTTATCCCCTTAACTTGAATCGAACCAATCCTCTCCACCCCCCCTACAAGGCTTCTGTAAATAGGGCGGAAAGCTAATTTTTTTTACCTCGTGGCAGCCATATTAGGTTTTTTTTCTGACCTTTTGCGTCATCATTCCCTTTTCCAGCCCTCGCGCCCTTTCCCGTGCCTTGGATCCTTTGACCACCTCTTTTCTAACAGATTTTTTCCCTCCATTTTTCTTTTGTCTTCAGTTCGCAACTCTCAGCCGTCTCCCCAGTTTCCTATAGGTTTTGCGATGATCCGATAACCAGGATGTCTTCATGTCCGTTCTATCGACATTGATTTCTCCAAGATCAATCTATAAGATTCAAGGATATAGTTTAAAGTTCCCTGGTGTCTTAGGTGACTTATTCCGCTGGAGGATTTTCCCTTTTTACGAAACAAGGCCCAGTTCCACTTACTACCCCCTCGTTCTGATGCTCGAAATAACTCCCCCAGATAGCCGTCACCTTTTAGTGCCGTCCATAACTTCTAAAGAAAGGATCCGTTTTCGCTCTTCTCCATTTCCTCAGAAGCGGCGTTTCTTGTCGTTTTTTCTACGAGGTCCCTAACAGTTTTATTTTCTGGAGTGCAGGAGTTTTATTCTCACGCCTTCGTTTTTCTTTTTTCGCGCTTATATGAAGATCTGGTTTCTTTTTTTTCTAAACATGCTCAGAGAATTTTCTGCGGTTGTTGAGGGGGGGGGGGGGTTTTACGGGGGGGTCCTGTTTTTTTTTTTTGGGGCCCGACCCAGAAACCCAGCATTTACCTTTCCCGCCTTCGACCATGAACCCCTGAAACCCCAAAGGCTCCCCCTGGTACAATAAGTTCGCAAGCGCTTCATTCTTCTTTTTAAATCCCGCGTTAGAAATAGTGACCTATTCTGCTCCTCTATTCTCTTTCTTGTTGTCTTCCTTCTTGTCGTGATGGCTTAGTAAGAGCGAATTACCTTTTCACGCAGGCGCTTTGGCTTCTCCTTTCTCCCGTACGCGGGCTCGCCTACTTGCTGAACCCGTTCACTTTTGTTGAGCCGTTTTTCGTGTGTATGGAGATAGGCCCTTTTTGATTCTCCGCCCCCTTGTTTTCTTCTGGTTCTTTCCGGCTGCTTTCCTGCGTGCAAGACCTTCTCCCTCTCCTGAGAAACCTCAAGAACCCCCCCCTCCCCCCCAAAAGCGGCCTTATCAGAACCGAAGCCCCTTAACAGAACTAGACCCTTCCCTTCTCCTTGACTGCCCAGAACACGCCCTGGATTCTCAAGATTCATGTTTCCTCGAAACTCGAATAGGAGGTTAGCTATGGATTTGGGGCTCCCCCCCCCTATGTCTGCCTTTCCTGGAGAAGCCCTTTTTTCTGTTGATCCGGTCAGAGTTTTTGACCCTCAGGGAAATGGCTTGGTTCTGAAGATGCTCACGTCTACCTCCCCCAAGGCCCCCTTCCCAAGCGTGAATTCCCCCCCTTTCCCCTGGGGCAGTCCCACCGGCCTTTTGCAAGATTTTCGGTTGATGACCCTTTACAATGTCCCTCTCTTCTCAAGGAATTCACTCGCTGATTCGCGCATTAACCCGGCCATTGGCGTCTTTTCCCGTTGATCTTTCATTTGGTGGAATACCCCCCTCTCACGAACGAGATGTTGCGGGTGTTTCCCAGATGTCAGTCGAACTCAGGGTCCAGTTTTCCATTCGTGTTTGATGATGGATGGGTTGATGGAGGACCCTTCCCTGGGCAATACTATGATTTCTCCTCCCCTGAGCGATGAGTCTGAAAGACCCCTGATCTTCTTTTTCCCTCTGTTTAACCCGGCGATCTTCGTTGGACTCGCTATATCGATTTCGATGCCGTTGCCCCCCCCTACTTTTCGCCTTCTGGCTTCTTCTTTTTTTTTCGATCTAGACTTTTCCTCCTGCGGGAGGAAGAACTGGATTAGTTTTCCGGAGAGGTAGCTTGGTTCTGCACGGCACGCCGACCTTTTTCCCCCCTATCTCAACTTCTGCCAGGTCTCCTGTGATGTCCTTTCCGGTCTTCTAACTTCGAAAT
>Ga0179593_1390782_pt1 | contig 21055 bp, 26 predicted proteins | sample CZODoug2_1_08_16_FD_185931 | JGI IMG/M metagenome (GOLD analysis project Ga0179593, IMG submission 185931) | Vadose zone soil fungal communities from Angelo Coast Range Reserve, California, USA - CZODoug2_1_08_16fungal (PacBio error correction) | ecosystem: Environmental > Terrestrial > Soil >... | reverse complement strand
TACGCTTGTCCTTTTTTCTTGCTGTCGTAGCCCCCCCCCCGCTCTTTTTGTCAACGTGACGTACCGGGGTCCGGTTGTTCAAAAGAATGACATCTTGCCACCCCCTCTGCTGCAGGGTCTTTTTCGCCGACTAGCCCGTCCTATCCATCGTTGGCCTCGCTTTTTTTCTCGGGTCTGTTTCGAGCCGTCGGTCTCGTCCCCCCCCCAGAGTAGGAGGAGTTTTCCCCCTGCCCTGAATGTTTATTCGAGTGGCCCGTGTGAAATATATACCGTTTTACTGAGATGGACAAGGCACGATTCCTGTAGTTGCAACCCTTAACGGTCCCTTCGATCTACCTTGATTTACTACACCGCGTTCTGTCAGGGACGTGACGTCACTTGTCGGTCTGGGTGTCTTTGCCCTTCCCCCCTTTTTCCGCGTCTTTACCCACTACCATTTTTTATGCCGAGTGGTTTCGGGGTCCTGTTTTTCGGCGTTGAAGGGCGTCGAACCCGGTTTGCGGTTTGAACCTCTGGTTGGGAGAATCCCCCAACCCAACTGCGGTTCCAACGGCTTTCGGATTCGCCCCCACGGATTTCGTAACAGCGTTCTTTTTTTCTCCAGCACCCCCTACTAACACGTGGTGCTTCCGTCGGGCTGTCACATGCGGTCCCGCGAACCAGTGAGCGTATGGCGCCAACCAACGGCTTTTTTCCGGTTTCGGCCCGTTTTCGGCCGGTCGATTTCGAGGTGACCTGGCGCCGTTTCCCCCTTTTGATTCACCTGCGTGGGGCTTCGCAGCTCCTGCTGCGACTGCCGGGCCCCTTTTTTCCTCTGCCTTTGATTTTCGGGCCAGCTTCCCTGAAAAGTTCCTTTACGATGTCAAGTATCCCCCCCCCTGCGACCCGCTGATGTTTTTTTGTGCGCAGCTGTTCGACGTAGTTTTTTTCACCCTTTTGGGGAGCGCTCGCGTCTCGATCCAATCCCCCCTTCAGTTGGTTCGGTGTTTGAGTGGTTTACTTTCGTTTCGTGTAGTTTCGACTACTGGCGGGTTCCCGTTCCAGATCTTGGGCTTTTCATGTTGGTGTCCGCTTTCCAGTTTTTCCGCGGATTCTATAATCTCCCCTGGGGCTCCTGGTCTTCGCCCCGGCTCGCCCACCCTTTGCATTTTTTTGAACCGATGCTTTTTTCAGCCCTTGTTCCCGGAGCCGTTTCCGTGACCGTAACCTCTCGACTCTTCGGGTACCGGCTTTTTTCCGTCTGATGAAAAACTCCAACCTCCTGTCGGGTGAGTTCTATTTCTAGCATCTTCTTTCAGCTCGATTTGTATTTTTTTTACCGTTTGCTCTTCCATGCCAATTTGTGGCTGGCGCACGTGCTTGAGGCTATTTTTGATTACTGAGGTTCCAGCTCTCCTTTTGGTCGTAGTTCCTTGCGTGACTCTTGTTTGGGCCGAAGCCTTCCCCCCCCTGAATGTAGTCTTTCCTTTCCATTCCCTGGCGCTTCCAGACTTTGTCTGGGATCCTCCCCCTTTTTCCCCAGTATCTTTTTCCCGACGCTGTGCCCTCCGATGGCCTTTTTTTCTAGCACCCTCCCTTGAGCGGACACACACCTGAACTTTAGGCGCGGATTCACGCGATCTCTCCTCCCCTCTGAACCCAAACCCCTGTTCGCCTCGCTCCTCGGAAACATTAACATGGGCCCCACACTTTTGAGCAAGCTGCCCGCCCTTTTTCTTTTTCTTATACGTGCATTCCGGGAGTGATAGCCTCTTTTTCCCTTTGATCTTCGTGACCCCCCCCCAGTCTTTCTCGTAGTGCTCGACGGCTACTCTGCCCCCCTGTTGAGGACGTTCTCTCTGAGCGTTCGATCTCCAGACCTTTCCGTTTGTTTTTCTTGGTGTCGTAGCGGGAAACGTGTCTTTTGTCGCCGATCTCCTTATTGTAGCTTTTCCTCCCTTTTTTGATTTTTGGTTCGCAGCTTTGTTACCTTCGAACCGGTCTCTTTTCCCCTTGTTACCCGGATTCTTTTTCTCTGCTAGCACTGTTATAGCAAGCCCGTTTTGATACGAGCGGTTGACTACTTCCGTATATGCATCGGCCCATTCGCTTCTGGCTGTTTCCAAACCTTTATTGACCAGAAGCGTTCACGTGGTCGCTGTTGTGGCTTTGTCTATTCCTGACTTTTTATGATACTCGCAGTTTTCGACCCTTTGGTGAATATCTGTATCTTCGATTTGCCTCCTTTCTTCTCCCTCTGAACGCTTCTCTTCCTGTTTTTTCGGATAGTTTTGCTGTTTCTCTAGGATAGGAACCCCCCTGGTTTCACCTCGTGATGTGTATTTGTGACCGTCGTTTGTAGGGTTATAGCGTTTATCCTGTGATCTATATATTCATTCCTCCCTTTTTTTGTTTGAGTGTATTTCCCCTTTTCTCTCCATCAGATTGACACCTTTAGTATCGGATACGTCTGGGCTATCCCCTGCTCTTCACCGTTGGATAGCTGCCTTTTTTCCACGACTCCGCCCCCGAATTTTTTGTGACCTTCCACCTTCCCCCCCTCCCCTCTCATCTGCCCCCCCTCCATCGTTCCCCCCCCCCACCAAGTCCCGACTAGTCCATTCATTACCTTCCCACCTCCCCCCACGTCCCCCGCCGAAGTGTGACGTTTGAAAGCTCTTTTTTTCCTCACTTTTTTACCCTAAAAGACCTTTTTAGCAGAGGATTTGTGTCTCGCACTTGCTTGGCCGATCTCAGAGGGCCATCTTTCTCCCCCTGGTCCTCGACTCTCCGGGATTTTTTTGGCTTGTCCCCCCAGTTCTCGTTGCCTCCCTTGTCCAAGATGCGCCACCTCGTGCGGTGTCCGTTCACAGGCCCCTACAACCCTTCGTATTTTTAGTTTTATCACGGGAAACCCCTCGCTCGACCTACTCTGATGTGAATCCTCATATCTCTTTTTTTCTTTTCCTTCCCTTATGCGGGCGTTTTTTTTGCCTTTTCTACCTCCCCTTCTTTGGAATTGTTGAAGCACCAACACTGTTTTCACAACTTCTTTTCCCCCTTCCACGTGCCGTGTCTATCATCCCTGCCCACGGGCCCCTCCCCACATGAGCAGAAATCGAAACTGACCGCCGGTGCGACTGGTTCCTGTGAGCTGTGTCTTCAACCTGTTAGCCTTCGATTTCGGGCGCGCCGGGAATCCCGTGTTTGTGTGGGGGGCCCTTCCCCCTGCTTCCCATGTTGTGACCCAAAATGCCTACTACATGTCTTCCGTTGCTAAGATTCTCATCCCCCCGTTTTTGCACTTCTGTGCCCCCCCAAAACGTAATTTGCCCCCCAACCAGATTTCTCCTTTTTGACATGATCCGACCCCCTGACCTTCCGGCTGTCGGGCTCTCCTAAACCCGAGTTTTTCCCAAGTAACCCCCCCACTGACCCGATGAGCACGTCTCATACCCGGTATGCCATTTACCAGCCCCGCAACTGTTCTTCAGGACCCTCCTCCTTGTTGATCGTAACATTCCTCTTGCTGTCAGCTTCGATCGTTTTTTTGACGCTCACCTTTTCACTTTTCATAGTGATCTCCACAGTTTGGTGTACCCGTCCCCTCGTGGCCTTTTCAATTACTTTGGACCTTCACTACCTGCTGACTGATTTTGCTTACCCCTCTGCCACTTACCCTTTTGGCTTTGTGTCTTCTCCTCTGGTTTTCCCTTCTCCAGGTTTCTGAGACTGTATCTTACCCCCCCACTTTATACACGTTTTTTTTTAGCCCGGTCCTGGACCCTTTCTCGGACCGCGACACGCCATGAACTTTTCCCGGCCCCGACCGACCCACACGCAAGTACACCCCCACGGACCAAAGTACCTCTGGCTTGGCCCTTCATAGACTCGCAGTTCCCCGCATCTTTGTTTAATTCGACTTCTCCTTTGATGCCGTTAGGCATTTTTCGTTCGGAGATCTTCCCCACACAAGGGACCCGGCCATTTCTAGAATTCCGGCTTTTTCTCCCCCGGTCACGAGGCAACGGCCCTTGAAATCTCTGTAAACGCGATTGATACCCTTCGCGACTTCCCTCGATACGTTCTTTTTGAGTTGGTGACATTTATGTACCTCCGCCCTTTTTTTCGATAATTGGTTTTTTGCCGGATTTTTGCCCGACACCCCAGACGTCCTTTTCCCCCATTTTTCCCCTTTTACGCTGCTCCCCTCTGGGCCGCGTATTAACACCGTTCCCCCCCGACGGGTATATGCATGACAACCGTCTGTCAGATATACGCGTGTCCTTTTTCTCACTCGTGGGGATTTCGGGTTCGACCTTCCTCTTCACTTATCCTAATCGGGTTGGCTCACCTTTTTTCTGGGTCCTTCTTGTTGCGGACCCTGGCGACGGTTGGTCCGGTCCTCTCGTCCGGATCCCTTTGCTTTAATCCGGTAGGACTCTGTGTGTTTTTTTCGTTCCTTCGAATGAGTGATTTTCAACGTTTGCGCGCCCGACCACAGGGCTGTGTTAAGACTTTTGGTTACAACGTTCCAGCTTGATTTCTCTTTGACGCGTTCTGGCTGCCTCGTTTCCCCCTTTTCACGATGCGCCGGGACACGTTTTCTTTTGGCCCACACCTTCCTCTTACGGCTGGACTCTTTTCTTTTCCCCCGGCCCCCTTTTACTGACTCTTCTTTCCGACCGTTCACCTTCCTTCCCATGCTTCCTCTACTTCTCTCTCTTTTCCTATTCGTTTTTTTGTTGTTTTTCTCTCTCTTTTTTTCTAGCAGTTTGGGGGATTTTTGGCCCGGGGTTTGGGTCTAGCCGCACTAGGGGCTGTCCTTGGCGTTAAACAGCAGATCGTGGTCAAGCGTCTCAGTGGGTGTGGCCTCCCCTCGCAGGTTTTGATTTTCTCGTTCCCAGTCCTCTTTCTCGTGTCCCTTGACCGGTGTGCGATCTGTTTTTTCACCGATGAGAATCTCCTTCGACGTACCGCTTTTTCGTTTTTGGCAGAGTTTTTAGTTTTTTTTCCACGTGCCAAAAAGGAATCTCTCCGCCCCTCCTGTATACTCTTTTTTCCTGCACCCATAGTTTTCGTTAATACGACCCGACTTGTAGTGTCCGGTTTCCAAACGGTCTGCCTGTCTTCCCCTTTTCGCCGTTCCCCTAGTTGTTGCCCCCTTCCTCTTAGTGGTCGTTTAGTGGAAGTACGCAAAACCCCGTAGTCCTTTTCGAGAGTTTTGGCCCCAAACAACGTCGATGCCCACAATTTTTTGTCCTCCCACCGCGCCGTACTGGGATCCACCGTCGTTGGAACTGTGGTAGTCCCCTTTTTTTCCCAAGCGTTGTGAGTAATTTCCACGGTTTTTACCCCCACCACAGTGACCTCGCTGGGGATGTCAGGTGCCCAAGTCGGCCCGTTGGACCTCTTTTTTAGGTATTTGTGTCCTCCTTCCCTATTTTACCGTAGAGTGCTGCGAGGGGCTGGGACAGTACATAGTCCCTGTCCCGTGGCCTTTTCTCTTCCTTTGAGTTGGGAATACAGGGCAGTCTAGACGGCATGGACTGTGAGCGCTCTAGACATCCCCCCTTCTCCTGTTTTTTTTTCGACCGTGACGTTGACGGTGATCTCCGGCGCGCTTCTTTTTTTTCCTTCGAATCAAGCTGATCCCCCCCTGGAGTCCTGGGCGTTAATGTTCACTGTTCGGTCTTGAGGTGGTGATGTGCGTGGCCGTTTACTATCGTTTTCTTTTCGCTTCTTTTTTGCCCCTCTTTCTTTCTGCTGCTCCAGCCTGTCACCCGCTTGTCGTCGAAGCCACCGTCTCCGGGTTTTTGAAACTTTTTTTGTTCGGTTGGGCCCAAGGCCTGCGCGTTTGCACCTTCCTGCTTCCCCAAGTCTCGTTTCTGGGACCCCCCCCCCATTTTTTTTCTTCCTGGTACATGAGACGTTAGGACCGACTAAATATTTTTCCTTTTGACAGTTTTTCCCTGACGATTCTTCTAGCCTTGAGTATTTAATTTCTTACCCATTTTGATGAGGACCGGTTAGTTTGTCGATGGGTGTTGCTCATGTCATTTAGTAGGTATTGGAAGCGGTTAAGCCCCCTCCAAACCTGTTGAATGTTGGTCGTTTTTCGGGACCCCCCCTTTCGCCTTGCTTTTCACGGTTCCTTGTCGATCTGGCTCACCTACAGTCTTTTATGATCGCCTTTGCATTTCATCTTCTCCTCCTGTCATGTTGTTCCCTGCACCGGCCTTGTTTGAGTACAACCCCCCCGGCTGGGATCCGGCCTTTTTCCCGATTTCGCCGACTGTTCCTCCTCGGCTCGCCCGACGCCCGGGTTGGCTTTTTGGAAAGTTTTTCTTTGCGTTCCGGCTGCGTCGCTTTTGGATTTCTTTCGTTCCCCCTGTTTGGTTTCACTGGTGCTGACTTCCCCCTCAAATCTCTTTCTGGTCCGTTAATCGGCTTCGGATCTTCTTTTTCCTGGTAGTAGTGCACTGGTGCAGACGACTTCTTTTTATTTGTTCTTTTCTTGTACCGCCCGAGGATGTCGGCCCTTTCTTGGCCAGTATCAGAGCTTTTCTGAGAGCTGGAACCGCCAGATTCCTTTCGTTTCGTCGCTTTCCTTTGTTTTTTCGGCAAGATTCTGCTCTTCGTCCGACTAGGAGTTGTTCTCCCGCACAATCCTGAGTCTTCTTATAAGTGTCTTGCGTAAGTTTCTTAGGCTCCCAATTTCCTTCATTAGCTTGTCGTATTTGGAGTGCTAGGGAACTTGCTGAACTCTTTGCGTCTTGTCGAGGTTTGACAGTGTCGTTTTTCCCCTGTAGTTTATTCGTTTTTGCGGTACGTACGTTCCTTGAGTTTTTCCCCTGACCCCTTTTCCTTTCCGGCGCCCTATGTTCCCCCCTCCTCGTATTCATGCTGCTCCGCGCGGCTGCCCTGAGTTTTTTGCTTTAATGGTGCCTCTCCCCCCCCTCGGTTCTCATACCCTCCTCCCCACGTCCGTTTTTTTTTGAGAGTCTTTTTCAATCACCGCTGCCGACAAATACGTCGTGGGGACCTCTGGTTCATCCTCCCCCGGTTTGCCCTCCGGATTTCTCGAATTCGAACCACCAGCTTTCTCCCGACTCAAATTCGGCCGTGTTCCCCGACCGTTCTCCCCCCTCATTTTTTCCATTGTTTTCCTGCTCTCGGATGTACCCTACGCTTCAATTAAACACCCCTTCCGTCGGTTCATGCCCCAATCAACCCGTCCAAGCCCCCACGATAGGACGCAGTCCGTGAACGCCGTCTTCGACCAGGGTTAAGACCGCCTTTCCCCCCGACGCCCTTATGATGACCCGTCTGTTTCATCGCCTCGCTTTTTACTTTTCTAAACCGTCCCCCCTTGACCCCGACCCGTACCTTACCTTATGCCCGGGTTCAGTCTCATCGTTGGCGGCCTCCTAGCCAAGCCCGCCTCCAATTCGTTTTTTCCCTGTTCAAGTTCCCCCCCGGACTCATTTTTTTTTGCCCTTCCTTCTCAAGAGGACCCCCCTTTGCCCACCCCTCCACAACTTCTCTGAACCCTTCCCGAGGCTTGAACATAATAATTCTTTGATGTTTTTTCCTTTGCCGTCGAGACCCCCCTTTTTTTTTTTTTGTTGCGATGATACCTTTCTGGTTAGCTGTTCAACCGGAAGTTCATCGCCAGAATCCACAATGGGTAGTTTTCAAGAATATTTTACCTCCCCCCCCCCCTCCCCCCGGTGTCTATTTTTTTTTTTTCTGGTGATTTTTCATAGGTCGTGCGGTCCGTCTCCCGTCATTTCCACTGCTCCCTGGTTTTCTGTCCGCCTTGTAAAGGCCTGACCGGGACCACCTTTTTGTTGTGGTTGGTTTCTCCCCTCTCGTTGCGACTCAAAAAACCCATTGGACATTACCCTCTATCTGCTTCCTGCGACGCAACTTTGGGACACCCCGGAAGCTCGGTTCCATCCTCAATGTCGTTCCGTGTTTGAAATGAGGTGAGATTTTTCCGCGAATTTTTCTCTGACATGTTACCAAGGGACACGCCTTGACTGTGAGGGTTCCTTTACTTTTTTCCCCTCCCCACCCCCCTCCGGAGACCCGGAACATAATTCTTGCGTCCCGCCCGTCATGGCTACGTAATGTTGCACGTTGATCCACTGTTGCCCCCTTTCCATATGTCCAGTTTTGGAGTATTTCTTTGCAGTCCCCCCTCTGTTTGTTCTGGAATCTCTGTTTTTTATCGTCTGGTGTTTTCGGCGCCCCGTTTGCCTCGGGACATTCGTGAGGTGTTTACGCGACCCTGGAACTCCCCCCGGTCTTACTCCATCCCTTCACATATTAATTTTTTTTTTATGGTATTCCGTTACCCTGCTGGTACCACATTTTTGTTTTCGAGAACGGCCTTCTTTGTTTTCCGTGGCACCCCCGGCGGGAATTTCCGGATCACTTTAAAACAGGGGACACCTTCCTTTAGTCCGAACCAAACCCTTGCTAGGAAGCCCCAACCTGATGTTCCTTTTCCCCACCCCGGGCGTCCCGTGTTTGCCCCCCTTAAAGCACGCACAATACTCATCCCCCCGCCCCCCCCCGTTTGCATTACGGCGTTCCGGTTTGATTGTTTCTCGCTGCTCCTTTTTCGTAGCCCCATGAGAAGAAGTTTCCCTGGGGGGTACAGAGCCTCTTTTTTGCTCAGTTAGTCCATACGGATTGCCTTGGATGATGTCCTTTTCTTTTGCGGAGGTTCGATCCTGATGGTCTCTTCCCAAGTTTCCATTGGTGGGTGAACGGCCCTTTTTCTTTTCGTATTTTTTGCCCCTATTATGGTCATGCCTTTTTTCCGCCCCCTTGCTCGTTTCAATTGGCTGACGTAATTTTTTTGGAGAAGGGGGATTCCTGCCCTCGAGATCCCTATGTCCGTTGACCTGTTGTGTTGTCCTTCCAAAGCGGCTTACATTGGGTCCATCGCGGTCTTTCACCCCATGCTTGTTTTCCCGAGGACGGGTGACCAGTTGCCAACGCTTCCTTTTTGTTTTTGTCTTTCCCCCCGCTGGTGTACTAATTTTCTCCTCGTTTATCGTCCCTACTCGCTTTACTTTTCGCTTTTCCCTAGGTTCTCCTTCTCCGATAGTCTTTTTTTCCCCCCCCCCCGGTCAGAGGGTCCCCGCCCTAGTGAGTCTTGTTCTTCTTGGTGATGTTGGTTTTTTGCACCACTCCCCCCGTACACAGTCCCCCTGACTTCGTTCGTCTCCTGCGGCCTAGTTTCGGATTCCTGAGATACGTGGCTTACCTTTCCGAATTGTGTTGACGTCTTGGAGAAGCCGGTTTTTTCTTGACTTTGTGAACGCCTCCAATGTGACGGGTGGTGAGTGTGTTTTCGACTCTTCTCCTCTTTTTTTTGGTTGTTATGGTCTCTTGAGTCGCGATACCCTTGCCCCCCGGTGAAATGTGATGCTGCTTCGAGGGTTTCTCCACACCTGCCCTCTTTTTGACAGAATGCCCCCCTTCCCCTTGTAATTATTCCTCTTAGTTTCGCCCCCAATCCTGTTTGCCCCCTGCCCCCGGCACATCCCTCGACATATATAGTTTAAATCTTTCCTTTGTGGTGTTAGGTTTTTCTTTCTCTGAGATTCCTACTTTCATTGCTTTGGTTAGTTCTCGTTTAGAGAGCGTGTTTTTTGTCCCAAGTTTCCCCCCCCTGTTTTTGTTTTACCCCTCCTGCCATCGCTCACCCGCGATTTGAAGGGTTTGGTCTCCCCCCGACTGTTAGCTTTTCTCCTTTTCCCCCGTCTGTCCCGTTTCGGTCGTGCCCGGAGTTTTGACCTTTTCCCCTAGCTTTCCATTGTTCCCCGTTGTTCTTTCCCGCTCGTTTTAAGGCCTTACTATGGTTTGCCGTGGGGATTTGGAACTGTGTGCCCCTTTCCACTTCCCCTGAATTTCGTACCCCCCCCCCCCTGTATCAATATGTCCCTCCCCCTACATTCGACCCCCGCCCACCGTTGGTCGGCAACCGTGAAGGCGAGGCAGGCCTATAAGAACTGACGTTCTTCGCCCGCCCTGTGTCATTGTGAAGCAACAGTTTATTTTTCCTGTACAGTAGTCCCGTTAGTGTGTTTTGATTCCGATTTCACCCCCTGTTTCAGTTCCCCGGGGTCTTTTTTTAGCTTGGAGCCAAGACCGTTCCTCGTCGCACCCGCCCTGAGCTGATCGTTCTCTGTGACGCGCCGGGTTGTACCATCTTCTGGGTTACCCCCCCCCTGACCATCGTCTCCCCCCCCCCGAGTAGGTTCTACCCAACTTTTCTGTTTTCGCCCGAGACCGCACCCTAAAGTTGTTCCAAAACCTTTCCTTGTACACTCGGTACCGATCTTTTCATTGGACAGCATGTGGCCCCATCTTCCCACTTCGTGTCCTTTCCCGGTTTAGGTCCCTATTCTTCCTGCTTTGTCGGTATGTCGGGGTCCGGGTGTTTTCCCTCCTCCGCCCACACTTTTGATGATGTTTTCGAGGTGCTCAGGGCAGTGAGTTTTCCCCTCGCCCCCTCCGGGTGTCCTTTTGTCTCTGACGTTTTTTTGTAAGCCTCGGGACGGTCCCACCCTCCCTTTCGTGTTTTAGTCTTCCTGGAGACCAACTGCCGAAGCAGTGGGTCTGTCGGGTTCGTGCTTGCCTTCTGTCTCCTTTACTCGCAGACCGTTTACCCCCACTTGCTGCGAATGATTCGAGTTCCAAGCCATTGCCCCCCGGGTTTCAGTTGACCTTCAGGATTGGTTTGCGTTGTTGCGATGGCGCCGCTTTGTTCCCTTGGTTTTTCTTGTTCTTTTTTTTTGTTCTTTGTTTGGACCTTTCGATTCTGTTTTCCGGTCCCTCTCTTTTGGATCAATTTGTAGTTTTTTTTGCTCCCCAGTGTCCTGTCCCTCATCTTTTTTCCCCAACCCCCAGAATTCCCATTTGTTTTGTGTGGGTTCGGTTTACCCCCTAGTGTTTTTCCGTCAGCCAGGTCGCCTTGGGTTTGCCCCTAATCTAAGTTCTGTTCCCACCTGCTTTCGATCCATTCATAACCCCTCGTTCAGGTGGCGTGTGCCGCCCAGATATCCCCCTGATCCTTTCTGTCTTAGTACCCCGCGTTTTGTTCTTGTTCCTACAAACGTTTTGTCATGGCGTTTTTTTTTCCCCAAGTTTTCGGGTTTCTTTTTTATTTTTTCTGCTTTTGCCTTTCGTTCGGTGTCTTAGTCTGTAGGAAAGTCTTTTTGCCTGTCCAGAAACCAGCCGTTTTACCGCGTCATTCTGCGGCAACTCTTTCGGTTCTTATTAGATTCCCCGATGTCCCTGTTCCGACCTAGATTTTTTTCCCTTCCTTATCCCTCCCCCGGCATTCTACGCTGGCCCTTTGGTCGCCCCCCTTTTGTGGCAGGTCCCCACCCCAGCTAGGTTTCCCGCGATCCCTCACGCAGTCTAGTACAATTCTGTGCAATTCTCCATGTCCCCCCCCCCCCGCAAATGTAACCACTTCTAAAATTTTATGTATTAAGTTTCTGCTAGTGCTTCGTTTTCTATTTTTTTTCCAGTACTGCCGATTTCTGCGCATTACACCTTTGTGGTGCCGGTTGTTCCCTCACATCATAGTTTTTTTTGCGGAACATCGACCGTGCGGGAAGTTTTACCCGTCCGTCGTGGAGTATCGAGTTGTATCTGTTTGAAATTGCTTCCACCTGAATTTCTTTGCTTTCCGCCCGAGTTTTCGGCCCTGGGGAGTTTTTTTCACTATTCTTTCGGTTTTTCCCCCCTGGCTCCTCTTTTGAGTTCGTCCCATGTCCTGTACACTACCCTTCGCTCGTCATGCCTTAAGTTCTAAGGTTTCTTGTTCTCCTGATGTTTTTTCGCGTTCCTCTTTACCCTTGTCCGAAGTTTCTTATTCCGTGCGGTGTGCTTGCTTTGTCTTTTCGCCCTTCTTCTTAATTGTGCGTCCGGTGTCTCTTTTGGTTTTTTACGCTTCCCTTTTCTATGATTCTTTTTTCCATCCGATTTTCCCCACTCATTTTTTCTCTGATCTTTTTTTTTATTTTCTTTCTACGCTCTCGAGTTGCCCCCTTTTGCTCCCTCTTTTTGCGAGTTGCTTGTGAGGTCTGTTTTGTTTGTCTTCCTCTCCTCCTCCTTGGTTTTTTTTCGATTAGCGCGAGGTCTGCCGGATCCCAAATAAAATTTTCTGGGTTTTCCTCCTGGTCCTCCGACCGCTTCCTCCTCCCTATTCGTCATGCTGGGCCGTTTCTCTCAAGATGAGCGGTCCTCGACTTCCTTCCCCAATCGCCCTTTTCGGCCCGCGATCCCCACCGATCCCTTTTTCTTTTTACGGATACCCCCGAACGTTCCCGACCCTTTTTCCGCCCCCAACCCCCCCCCTTTTCAGCAGTTTTCCTTTTTTTCCCTTTCCCAATCTATTTTTTTTTATTCGCCTTCTTTTCCAGTAAAGTGTTCCCCGCCATGACGTTGCTGCATGCCTATTCTTGATTTTTCTCTACCCCGAATGTCCCTTTCTTCTACACGTTTGCTCTTCTGACGACCCCCTGAGGAAACACCTGCCCGAGCTACCCCCCTCCTTTTGCGGTTCCGTCAGCCGTCCCTTTCTCCCCATTCTGTCCTCTCTTTCATTTGCCCAAAGATTCCCTTTTTCCCATTCCGCGTGCCCTTTTCTGCTACCCCCCACTGTCGATCTTCCCTTTCCTCCCGTGCGCACTTCAGATGCTCACCTTTATTACTCCTCCCTTCCTGGCTATGACGGGGCAGAGATGAGTCCAACGGCAAGGCATGCCTGGTGTAAACCAAAACTGGGGTTTTTTCAAACTCCCGAACCGGAAAGTTTTTTAATAGTGAGTGTTTCCCTCCCCCTTAGTTAACCGTCCTCGCCCCGATCCAATCCTTTTCTCTCTCCAATATTTTTTATGTTTCCATGGGGCTTTTTTTCGAGCTACCGGTTTTACACCTGGTTTTTCTTCTACAGTGCTTTGTCCGGGTTGTGCTCAGGCGGCTGTGGGTTTTGACGTAGCTTCTCAAGGAGGTTTTTGGTTGAACAAAACCAGTCAACCCGCTACTTTGAGTATGCTTTCCCTTCCCCAGTCGCATTAAGGGCAGAAGATTTTGACATTCGACCCCACCCAAACCCCAGGGGCCAGTCGTTCTGCCGAATATATCTCAAGACCACACTTTCGGGCTTTTTTAGGGCTTTCTTTTTTTTAACAAGCCCCCCACGCACCCCAGACCCGTATTTTTTTGTCTCCTGAACTCCCCCCATACATCTCCACCCGGGACTTTCACTTTGAGCCCCCCTGTGTAATGGCCTCCCATCTCAACTTGCTGACGTTTTCTAGCGTTACGAGCCAGTCGGTTTATACCCCTTATCAACTACCGGAGTCTTGCATTCCATCCCCAAATATGACCCACCGTAAGTACATATGTAAATTCCCGTTTTTGTCCTATTATCCGGTGACCAGGGGTGGGGATCCGCGTCTTTCCAGAGTTTTTCAAGTTGATGTTTTTTTTTCCCTTTTTTTTTTTCAGGTGCTGACTATTTTTTCGTCTTTTTTTGTTTCCCCACCTCTGCCGCCCCCCCCAGCTCAGTGTCAGCCCGACCTCCCCGATACTTCGAGGCCCCTCCCCCCCCACGAGCGTTTTGTTTTACCAAACAGTTTTCACGCACCCCGACCACCTACAATTACCACTTTCAAGACCCCACCAAACGTTAAAATCCCTCACTTGCTCTCCTTTTTTGCGCCCCCCGTTGTCGATCGTCGTTTAGTTGAATCCGGTTTCTCCTTATTTGCTTTTCTGCAAGTTTTTATGATGGCTCGCCCTTGAACGGTAGTCTTTTTCCCGATTTTAATGCACTATTCCCTTCCCCCCGTGTTTTAAGAGGGCCAAGCCTTTCGGTTCCGGGGATAGTGCTGATATTGTCTGCCTCAGATAGAGTCCATCCCTTTCTTGGATCACTTTTCCGTTTTCCGATTTTAAAGGTTTTACTGTTTTGACCAGAACCCTCGTCGCCTTTGGTGAGCCCCCCCCTTTTCACTACCGGCGGTCTAGCCCGGGTGTCGTTTTACTGACCCCGTTCCCCCCGCGGGCTCTTTCGCCTTCTGACCTAGGATTCCGGACGGGATAGAGGTGCCCTTATAGATTGTTAGACATTATTACCTTTTCTCTCCTAATTTTTCCGTTTGCCCAGATAGGAGGTTGTACACTTGGTTGCGATTTCTCTGTGATGGGCCATAAAGGTTTCTCATTACTAATCTGTGTCCTTTACATTATGTCCCGTGTCTCCAGGCGTGAGCCCCATGTCACCCTTCTTGAGACCTGGTTGGCGATGCTCAAATGGGGCTGCCGTGACAAATGTCCGGTTACCCTCCTAATGTCTCGGTTACTTCACCTTCTGCCCTGCATTTTTTCCCCCTCAGTTTGAAGAGTTATTTTCGGGTTCTTTCTATAACCTCCTCGGATGCTGTTTGCTCTGTGAGGTTTTTTTTTTTTCAGTAAGACCAAATTCAACTTCTTCTTGGAAGGGTATGCGTTTCTCCAATTGTCTCCGTCCATTTTTACTACCTTCTGACCTACTTCCAGTTTGTTTTACAAAAAGCCTCCAATTCATGCTCCCTTTTCCCCTCCTCTTCTTTTTTTGTTGCCTACTTCTTATTTTTAGAGTTTCGCCGGGGTTTTTTCCTTATGAGGACACTCGGACTCTAGGGTCCCCCTTGTTTTTCCGAGCGATTGGCTTTTTTTCAATGATTTTGTGTTTGGCTCCCCTCGTACCCGGCTCACCCATCTTCTGTTGCCCGGCTAACTAGGCGTCTTCCCCCTAGGCTCTTCCCCGCAACCAATCCGCCCTCACTCGTAGTACTGACCTGAGTAGAGACCGAGAGGGTTCCAATTTCCGGCCTTTGTAGTCGTGTCTCTAGCGAGTTTTTCCCAGCTGTTTTTATTTTTTTAAAGGCTCTCCCCCACCTCCCATTCTGAAGTACCCCATGTTTCCAGCCTTTTGCCAGCGCATCGATCCTCCTGAATTTGGTCGGTCGAACTTCCCCCCACCCCACGAGGCCGGCTACCATCCCCCTCCCCTTCTCTGTTCCCCCCCGTCCCCTGACCCTTGTTCTTTTTTCGTCGTGGCTTGGTCATGCCGTCGCAGATAGTCGCCGACCCGGGTCGAGTTTCATCCACGCTTCCATGGCCACCCAATCCTTTTCCCGTTTCTGATTTCATTTTAGCCCTGGATCCATGGTCAACCCAAACATGGTTTCGCGTGCCGGTTTGAGCCGTCGTATGGCCCCCCCACCGTGTTCGAGCTGTTCTCTGAGTCCCCCCTGTCGGTACCTTTCCCGGGTTGCCTTGTTGGATGCGAGGAGTCGTGCTTTTGTGGTCTGCACCTTCCTGCCAATTAGGCCCGGTTTAGAGTTTTTTTTTTTTTTCTTGGAGAGCCCTAGTTTTTGCAGCTCCGAGTTTAAAGTGCCCGTGCCCCGCGATCCGGTTGATGACGTTCCTTCTTTCAGTTCTTCCAGTCCGTGTCAATTTCTAGGCTTGCGCCCCTTCTTTTCTATTCCCCTTCTGCCTTTCCCCCTCTCTGCCCCCGTCCCGGGATTTTTTCTTTTTGGAAGGGCTGTTCTGTTGGACGCAGGCTTTGTTGCCGATGGTTAGTTTATTTACCCCCGCATTCTTGTCCCTCAGGGATAGGGGCTGGAGACTAGGGGAAATGCCCGACTACAAGCACGGACGCATGATCATAGCAAACTAGCACGTGGAGAGGGCAAAGGGATCAACGTTTTTTGTTGTTTGCAATTTAAAAGGTCGATTCAAAGTAACTTGCTTATGTTGAAGGGACACTGTTGGGTTATGCATGTAACATTGTAGAGTGCGTCCTGTGTCATATTAGTGTACACACCTTTTTGTCCGAGCGGGTCTTGTCGCCTGTTGCTCCGTGGACAACTCGACCGATGTACGGAATAGTTGGGTGAATCTGGTGCTGGCGTACCTGGCCCCTTACTTTTGAGGCTCACAAGGGCACGGGACATGTAAGTGCGCAGAAGGCACCCGGAGGATCCACACTCGGAGTGCCTTGATGGTCTGCAGCCGCCAAACTGGAATTCCCCACTAGGAGTGTAGCAAGTCCCTTTACGGTGGTCAATCTTCACCCCACCATTCTGGCACGCTCCTTGTGGGATTCACTTAACATTCGGCTTTATGGAGATTTTGAAAGTTACTTGGTCTTGACCGTCCGCCCCGGATGGTAGTGCAGCTGTTTAAAAAGTCGACGTCTTGGTTAACGAGGAACACGCACCCGACTAGTATTACGCTCTTTATGAATCTACACTAGTGTGTTTAATTTGAGATGGATGAGGATGGGCAGATATGAATCCTCTTCGAGCTTTAGTTTTTTGCCGTCATTTTTGAGCAGTTGCGCTTTTGATTTTTGACCGCCCCCCCATTTGCTCCTCACCGAAGCCCCCCTTAATCCCCGCCAGTCCGCCGTCCCCCTCCCTCTCTTTCCCCCCCCCCCCCTTTCTTTTTTCTCCGCGCCCCCCGCTTTCCCCCCCCCCCCCCCCTATCTCGTTTTTTTGTTTTTTCTTGTAATCCCTCTTTTTGTGCCGAACCTCTGTTTACCCGCCTTGTTGTTTACCAAAGGTGTGTTCGTTATTCCCCTTTCTTTATTTTTGCTCCTCATTTTTTTTAGGTTTGCTATCTTTTCCCCCCTCCGTGCGGTCTTTCGACTTCTGGCCGTGCAGCACTCCTAATAATTTTTTGTTTACGACCCCCTTCCGTCTTTGAGAGGACCCACCCAGAGAGGATTTCCCCCACGGATGTCTCCCCAGTGTTTTTCGCCTCTGTCTTTTTAAACAGCCACTTCGCCCAGTGGCGTTGGAAAAGTTCTGATTTTGGTAGGCTTTTGCAGGGCTGAGGCATCTTGCTTTTTTCGTCTTCGTGACCCCTGTGGGGGGTTCCTCCCCCCTAGGTGTCTTAACACCGTCCCCCCACGACTACAGATCCGTCTGTCGCGGGTCCCGGACCTTTAGAGGAGGCCCACCACGTGGGACCTCACGATTAGCCCGGTAGGGGGGTGTGATTCGGTAGAGTGGCACGGCGGCAAGAATCGACAGTTTTTGTTCATTTCTGTACCCTCCTGCTTGTCCTGTTGAGACTTGGGCCCTTGATGTTTCTCCATGATTATGAGGTCATTTTGGGGATTTACCTTTGTCATAAGTCCTTGTTTCGGTACGCTGTCCTTTTTATCCTTTTTTTTACCTCGGTATTCGGCGTTCTCCTGCCGTCCTTTGCTGTTGTCTCCTCATTCCTGAGTCCTCTTTCTTTGAACCCCACCGGTTGTCCCCTTTTTTAACCGCAAAAGCGCTTCACGTATGCCGTTTTTTTTCCAGTGATCGTTTTGCTGGAGTCTCTCCTACTTTTCTTAAACACTCTTTCGCTTTCCCTCTCTTCGTGTTTTATGTACGAAGTAGTGCCTTTTTGCTTGGATTTTTTTCATCAGTTTTCTTCTGGTGTGCCAATCACGTCCCTGGTTTACCCGGCGTAGTTGTTGTTTTAATCTGTCTCTGCCTGGGTTGGTGTTGTCTTCCCTGTCTGGATGTTCAAATGTCTTTTCTTTGCTTGATGTGTTTTGTTTTCGGTGTTCGCCGCCCCCCTCGTTGTCTCTCTAGTGTCTGTTTCCACCTGTGTGTTTGCTCGAAGGGAGACCCCTCTCTTGACGTAGGCTCTAAATAGCCCGACACTGTTCGATAGCCGCTTCATCCTCCGGTTTTCCCCCCCCCCCCACCCCGTTTTCTCTTTCTCCTCTCCCCGTCTCTGACCCAGATTCCCGCTGATACGTTTTTTTTCTTTCCCCGTTTTTCCATTTGCCGTGTCTGCCTAATCTAGTGCGTGATGCCCCCCCCCCCCCCCCCAGCCTTCAGTTCGTCAAATCGACTTCGTTTTTCATCAAGTCGATCCCGCCCAGTGCAACCCCCCCCCCAACCCGTATGAACGTGCCTCTCCCATTTACGATTTCTCGACTTTTTACCCTCCATAACACCTAACCCTTCTCATCCGGCATTGATTTCTTGCGCACCTTTTTTTCCCTGTCACGTTAGTTTTTCTCCTCCTTTCTCTGGGACTTTCTTTCCCCTGGAAAGGGATACTTTTTTTTTTCAAGTCGGACTGATCACGGCTCCTTTCAGCCTCCCTCTGTTCTACTTTTTTTCCACCCATTCCCCCCCCCCCCCCCAGATCTGCCTCCCCCCCCGAGGGTCTTACAGACCCTGCTCCCCACAAGTGTCTTTTGATCTTCCCCCCCCTCCCTGCCCCTCTTACCCGGCCTAAATCGCTCTCCCCCTCATCGAAGAACTTCCCTCCCGATTTGCTGTTTTTTGTTTTTTCGGTGTTTTCCGTTTTGAATCACTCTTCTTGTAGGCCCCCCCCCCAACTTTTTCCCCACTTCTTCCCGCAGCCGGTTTTTCTTTCCCCTTCTTACAGACCCGACCCCCCCCCCCCCCCCGAATCAGACTCCTCCCCCTCCACGTGTTCTCCCTTTTTTTTCGGTTTTTTTTGTTGTGAACCTAGTTCCTCGGCCGCTCGCGAGGAGTTTTTTAGAAGCAACCCTTCGTCTTCGTTGTGTGCCCGCGAAACCGATCTTTGTCCTCCAAAAGCCACTCCCTGTTCTTGGCAGTGTCCGTCCCGAGAAGGTCCCTTGGTCCCCGGCGTGCATCCCATCTACAATTACGTTTGGAAAGTCAGGGCGCGTAAGGATAGTCCCCCTACCCCTTAGGCTTTTCCTCTTTGATGGCGGGCCAAACCGTTCTCCACAATCTATTCCCCCCCCCTGGCCAGAAATCCCCTCACTTTTTCCCGCGTTCCCTTCAGCCCCCCCCTGTGGTCCTCTTGCCAGATGTCTTTTTCCCCTTAATTTATCGCTGCCTCAGACTACGTTTTTAGACGATCCCGTGTCCGAACTTTCTTCCATCTGAAAGTGCCCGTCAATCTTTTTACCCGAACTTTCTTTTTCTTATTTAATTCCCCCCTTATTTACCCGATCGATGGTCTGATTATATTTTCCCCGTGCTGTTTGGTTTCGCGACGGAGGATTTTTTCCCCCAGCGAGGATTTTCGTTCATGGAAAGACGTGCCCAACATCCGGAGCCCCGAAGAACCATCTTCGGCAGACCCCCCTGTTCCTTCTATCAGTATTTTCCTCACCTTCTTCCCCCCCCCGTGACGCAACCGTCCCCCCCACACACCCCCCCCCCCAACGCCGTTTTGCCACTTCAGGTTTTTCCCATGTTTGATCGAGAGCGACTCCCGTTTCCAGGGGTTCAACATGGTGTTTCCTTCTGCGAGATCCCCCCAAAGTTCCAGCTGTCCCCGCTCGTCCTTTTTCGCAGTCGTTTTCGGAGGTGAAGACTGACTGACCCCCGGCTTTTTGTTAGTCCCCTGACACGGCTTCCCTTTTTTTTGTTGCTCCGTAAAGGCCCCGTTGATGGTTACCCGTCATCTACCCCTCACTTAGAGCCGGCTAACCGGATTTTTTTAGCGTGGGGAACTTTGATTCCTACAGACCCCGGTTTCTTCCTTATACCTTTCTGGACCCAGGTAAAAAAGAAAGGTCCATGACGTCTACCCGGGTTGACAACAAGCACGGCGGGAAGAATGAGGTGCTGTACGAACCGGGTACCCCTTGTATAGGTTGTATTTCGAGCTGTTCGACACGCCCGCTTTTCTTTTGCTCGTCCTCCCTCCAGCGCGCTCGTTGTTTTTTTTCTGAACCCGTCTTTCAGCTTTTTTCCCACTGACACTGCTCTCGCTAGCTCAACATTTTTCCTTTGCGTGATCGACGTCCCCGTGATTGTATGGCCTCCGACCCGTTGGGTACTACTTCGTGGCTTTACGCCCCTCGTTTTGTGACTCTGGCCCACCCGATGGTATCTTTCACCTCGTTTGTCGACCGACCAACGAGTGCATTTCCGCCCGGAGGCGTGCCCCCCCCCACCGTGGTTCTTACCCGACCTTCGCCGCCTTTTCTTTCCTCGGTGTTTTAACGTCTCCTGGTTCTTTTTTTCACGAAATTACGTCGGTGAAGTTGGCATCCTTTCGAGTGGTTTTTTGACACACCTGCCTCGCCTTTTTTTTTTTGTCCGTCTCAGGGGGGTCAATGCCGGTACGTCCGGCATATTCAGGCCGGCCCACTTTTTTTTTTTGTTTTTTCACCCGGCGACCCTTTTCCTTTTTTTTTTTTTTTTCCTCTTTTTTTTTTGTTTTTTTAGAGATGTAGTCAGTTTCCGTTGCTTGCGGTAGTCTTCCCCAGAGTTTTGTCTCTTTTACGAGGCCCCCCCTTCCTTTATTTTTTCTTCCCTGAAAGGGTGGGCTCACCTTAGAAGTCGCCCATTCCAGCGTCTGTGGCTCATCGGGAAATTCCGTGACGCCGCCTCTCCTTCTTTACTACCGGATAGCAATCGCTGCGTACTTTCGTTGCGTACCCCCTGTCCTTGTTGCCCTTTTTTTCCGGCCCCGGTTATTTACCTGTGCCTCTTCGCACCTTGTTTCCCCCCTTCCTGATTACCTTTTTTTCCCACCCCTCCCGAGCCCGCCCTTTTTTTTTTTCGTTTCGACTTCTGGTCTTTTTTTCTTTTGCCCCCCCCTGCCCACCGTGTTCGCTTCATTAACTCCAGCCCCCTTTTTTGTGTGCGCCGCCCCTACTTCGGTGTTCCGTCTCTTTTCGGAATGACTTCTCCCACCCCCCTCGCTTCTGCGCGAGTTTAACAAGAGAGGTTTCTGAGGTGCAGCACCAACTTTCTCTTGATTTCGTACTGGTTCGCAGCATTACCCCTGGGGGCGGCTGGTCCATGTAGTCCCGCACCGGTTCCCCCGGTTTTGGCCACCCCCTTTTTGACGGCTGGGCGTTTCTGCCCCGTGTCGTTGACAACGTTTCGTGCCGTCGAGGAGGTTCACTGGTATTAATTAAACACTCACTCGCTTTGTAGCCCCCGTAGCGAGCTACTTCCCCTCGACCTCCGGGTTGTCTTTTTGACTCGTGCTTTTTTTCCTTTTGGGACTACTGGATTATCAC
>Ga0179593_1477541_pt1 | contig 21057 bp, 29 predicted proteins | sample CZODoug2_1_08_16_FD_185931 | JGI IMG/M metagenome (GOLD analysis project Ga0179593, IMG submission 185931) | Vadose zone soil fungal communities from Angelo Coast Range Reserve, California, USA - CZODoug2_1_08_16fungal (PacBio error correction) | ecosystem: Environmental > Terrestrial > Soil >... | reverse complement strand
TTTCACTTCTTCCAAGTCAACAAAAACCTAGACTTTAGGATGCAATCCCGATCATTGACTACCTCAATCAGATCGTCTCCCCCCGAACCGAAAGGACTTCACTACCGCCGACTTTGACCCAGTAACCCGACCTTTGTAGGGACGATTAAAGGGAAATCCCTAGGACGATCTCCCCTTGGCTCACCTTGAACGTCTGTCGGCTACGATCGGCGGGCAGCGCGGGTTTCTCACATGTCTCTGTTGGACAACCCTCAGTCATTGCGTTAATTTTTTCCCTAGTTTTCTCCTATGCGTGGCCTTCCGTTAAAGGTCTTGGCTTCCCCCCTTCCTCAGGACAGGACTCGACCTGCCTGTCACGTGGCTTAGCAACCCCCGAAGTCTTTCCTTCTTTCTTCCACGGACGCGTTCTTGTACCTTTCACCTGAGAACGGAGTACTTTTACGATGCGCTTTCAAGTCTATTCTTCTCTGCTTGCCCTTCAGGTGGGTCCGTCTTTGGAATTACCAAACCCCTCCCTTGTATTTCTTCCCGTGTGGCACCCCCCCCCACTGGTTCCCCGTCCGCCAATTTTTATTCATCCCCTGACTGTTACGATAGGGGAATTATCCCCTCCCTTCCAACCTGTTTTTTTTTTTTGGTTCCTTCGTACGCCATCTTCCTCCTGATGGTGAAATTTTGCAATTTCCTCCCCTTCACTCTGAGGGTATTCTCGGCCGAACCGATTATGTGGGCTAATTCTCCCCCCCTGATGGGTTTGCTTGTGGGCGCCCCCCTTGTCCCTCCATTTTCCCCCCCTGTCTTACCGACGAGATTTTGCTTTCCCTGGCATTCCCCAAAAACCGGCTCCCCCTACAATTCACTCTTTGGTGGGTTTTACACGACCCAATAATTCCGGTTGCCCGCTCCATCTCTGGTCCTTCGTCTTCCTCTGAAAACAGGCTTTTTCTGTACTTTTTGTCTTCCCGATTTCCTTCCTTGTCCCATGTTGAGAAGAACTTTGGCGATCCCTCCCCCTTTCAAACTGTCCCCTTCATGACTTTTAGGAGCAGTACTGGTTTTTTCCCCCCCCTTTTTCAGGCGGCTTTTTTCCCCAGATCTTCCACTCTTGTCCGTTTAGACCGTTCCACCCTATTCCCTCCCGCCGGTCACCCCCTTGTTTTTCCCCGGTTCCGGAAACCAAGTTTTGTTTCCATTGTCACTACAAATCGTTTGATATTCTTTCCCGTGGATTACAAAGTATCCCTCCCCTCTTGAACCCAGGAATCTGACCGGATATTCCACCTTGTGACCCCCAGGAACACGCCCCCAAATACTTTTTCCCCTCGCTCATCAGCCCAAGGAGCTCAGTCGCAGGGTGTCCCAAAGTTGGCTTCGCTTTTTTTCATCCTTGTGCCCCCGTTTATACCCCTTTTTTTCCAATTCAAGTCCGTGCCCCTGCTATGGGTAGGTCTCTTGAGCCTCTTTACCCCACGACTCCTCGATATTGCACACCAGCTCCCATTCACCTCCAACACGCTTGGGGTTGGTCAGTTCTGCCAATTTCTTGAGTAAAGACCCCAGACCGCCCGTCGTTCACGCGATTTTCCCGTAAAGGCCTCCCCTTCCTATGGTAGATCCCAAAAACCAAGACTTTTCTTCCTACCCGGATGGCACCAGATGACTCTCACTGGTTTCGGTAGACGATCACAGTTATCAGTACCCTAACTTTTTCGCGTATTTTTGACCGTACAATCGCTAACCCTTTGAGCCAGCTTGCATTGCATGTTTCCTGGCTTTCTTGTCGGAACGCCTTAGAGACAGTTTCCTAATTTTTCACCGCGGGTAATACTCTTTCCTTTTATCCTTCGGTCGAAACGTGAACTATTCCGCCTTGAATTCTTTTCTTGCTGGGCTTAGAGGTTTTTTTTTTCACCTTCCCTACCGACCGGGACTAGTTTACCTCCCCGGACACATTAGGCCCCCTTTTATATCCCGCTCTCTTTCAACGAAGTTAGCGTTTCCCCTTCCCCCCCTCTATATTCCCATAATCCCGTTGTTTTGATTATCTTTGATTTAGCGAATTCGTGTCCATCTCTTTCCCCCCCCCAGGAGAGTAGAATAAACTGTTTCTAGTGTGTATGGGGATAGGATTTTTTTTAGTTTTCCCTTGTTGTGACTCCCCATTCCCCCCCTCTCTGAAGCCCGCCCCACTGTCCCTTTGCTTTTCCTCCTTTTTTTCTAATAGTCAACTGCGCCTCGTCGTTTTTCCCCCCTCCTTTTTATCTCACTTCCTTTGATGTATTTTCTCCTTCATTGGTCGGTCGCCCCTTCCGCCTGATTCCAAAGACTTAAGCGAGAGCTCCCACCTTAGGATCAGTCCCTTTCCTCCTTATTTTTAACAGGACCACCTCCCGCCCTAAACCACAATGCGCGATGCTGGCTCCCATCCCCAAGTTTCCGGAAGCTCTCCCCCTTCTTTTTTGGTGATCGTACCTTCTATTTTTTTTTTCCCTACTTTTCTCTCTTCAAATCTGGCGTGTGATCCTTCGGACTGGCGTTTAATCCATAAACGTCTTTTTCCTTCCCCTCAATTTTTTTTTTTTTGTTGCGGGGAAGGCTGGTTCCCTGGTTCCTCCTTTGGGTTCTTGCGTTTCTCGTTAACGCCACTCTTGGACCCTCGTCTCTTTGGATCAGTACTCCCCCAAGATCATTTCCAACCCCTCTTCTGGTTTCTGGAGCACACCCCTTCTTTTTCTGTTCTTCCCCTGCCTCTGATTTTTTATCTCTGTTGTCTTGTGTTCAAATCTTTCGCCTTAATCCTATTTTCCATTTTTCGTTTTCCTGACTTTTTTCCTTCTCCTAGTCCCAATGCAGTAGGTGTCCTTTAACAGTGCCCACGGCGTTGTTTCCGCAACCTTGATTTTTTGTTTCCCCTGCGATATTTTTTTTCCAGGTTTCCCTTGTTCTTCTTATCGTTCAAAAAACGTCAGTCCTGCTCACCACACTCTCCCTCCCCCTTGCACCACAAAGGTCGGCGACGCCTTTTGCCCCTGACTTTCCCTTTTTTCCTCGAAAACGTCTCTAAAGACCATTGCCTCCTTTTTCCCGTCCCCCGTCCTTTTTTGGCCTCCCGAATTTTCCCCCCTTTCCAGGTTTCCCAAGCACGACTTACGAAGATTTGAATTCCCGTTGCCACCCTTTTTTTCCCCCGAACCAATTAGGGCGGTGACCATTGATGCTGCTATGTTTCTTCATTTTCCTTTCTTTTAAGCCTTTGAGTAATTGCTCAATTTGTTCTGCCCTCCCCTCCACCATTACCCCAAATGGCTAAAGTCTTAAATATGTGTTTCGAATTCGACCCCCCGACTTGGTCGAATTGAAGGCAGTTTAATTGTCCTCCTCCTTGATTTGGTCTTTGATTGTTCCCGTTCTACCCCTTTCTTCTTGTATGCTTCATTCCCCACGCCCTTCTTTCTTTTTTTTTTCCTTCCTCATTGCGGACTTGAAAATAAAGCTTTGCTCCTTCCTCTTCCCCTGAACCGAAACTTACCTTTTGTGATAATAGGGCCCCTTGCTCTTTCCACGCTTCGAGTATCGGCTTGTTTCTTCCCCTTTTCCCTCTTTCTAGGACCCAAAGTTCTAACTCTTATCTTTCTTTCCCCGTCTTCCCGCGTATGCCTCCTTCCCTTTTCCATGACTTCTTCCGAGAAGAAATTTTCCTTCCTTTTTCCTCCGGCCTTTCTTAGACTTACATCCCCCGAATTTCTGAACCTCAGACCTTCTTCCTTCGCTCAATGATCTTACTTGTTGTCCATACCATCCCCTTCTTTCAATTCTCTTTTTGCCCTCAGTCCCGATAAGTAGTCGAAGTTTTGCTTCGGCTCGCGGTCCCCTCTCGTCGCGACCTCTTCAGAGCATCAGAGCGCTTTACTGTCCCCACGGTAGTCTCAACTTCAAGTATTTTGTGATTTTTCCCGTTTTCTTTTCCACTTTTTCTTTTTTCCTTTTTCTCTACCCACGCCGCTGAGACCCAACTTTGGTGACCATTCCGACCTCCCTGATCATCTATACTCTCCTCATTTTTTTTTACCCGGTTGTTTTTTTTTTCTGAGTGGGCTCAGTTGCCGTCGGCAATGTCTTTCCCAACCTTTTCCTTCTTCCCTCTCGTTAATTGCTTTCCTTCCTTCCCTCTCTCAGTCCCCTCCTCCCGATAGGAACGTTGTGGCCCCCCTACTTTTGACCGCCGATTTTTTTGGCTGGATCTCTGCTGCTCCGTTCTTTGTTCCGTCTTTTTACATCTTTGCGCACGGAACGTCCCTTTCAAATACCCCTGGTTGATCCGCGGTTTGAGATACCCTTTTCACCTTTTTTGGACACAAGGACTCTCATTTTTTTTCCCCTTCCCCCTCCTTTTTTCTTCTTCTTGGGAATTCAAGGTTGAGAGCCCTTTCAACTTCTGCCCCTTCCTGTCCCCTCTAATGTCACCACGTGCTTCTCCTTTTTTGACTTCCTGCTCCCTTCCGGCAGAGAGTTCCTCCGGCCGACCTACAACCGCTACGTGGAGCCTTTATCCTTTTTCGCCCCGTAGCAACTCATCGGCAAGCCGCCCCTTTTTTCCCTTCCAGTTCGTTTCGGAGGGGTTTCCCTCTTTTCCCCCCCCTCCTGTATTTCCGGTTTAGACTTTTCCAGCCCTCTAATCTCCCGTCCGCCCCCTCTCATCCACTTTTGAATGCCAATCCTTCTTTCCTCGAGCTTGGGAATTATCCTACTTTCGGTCCCCCCTTTTTCTATTTTTCCCTCAACATCCAGCGACCTGGCCTTTTTGACTCATCCCCAACTCACTGCCGCAATTATATCTTCTTTCTATTCTTTTTCGCACGCTTACATTGACCCCCCCCCCCATTTTTTTCTCCCCCGGTGTTTAATTGTTATTGGGTGGTCGCCCAACCAGTGACCGCAATCCACTTTTTCTTTCTTTTCCCCTTCCTTTTCGGTCGACAGGGTGACAGGTGTCAATTTTTTCCACCTTCCCACCATGTTGGTCTCCAAGACTACCTCCGTTTGTCCCCCAGCCTTTAACCCTTCCTCCTTTTCAGGTGATTAAGCGGAACCCTTTTTCAGTTGTACTTCGGGCCGCAACCCACCTCCCCCCCCCGTTCCGGAATTTTTTGAGAACTCCCCTTTTTTCGACTAGTTTACGCCCATCTTTTTTTCCGGCAACTTGACGCATTTTGTGGGTTCTTCCAGGTTTTTCGCGGGTTTCCCTAGCTCACAGGCACTCGCCCTTCCCTTCCTCCCGGACGATAACCCTTTTCCCTTACCACACTTCCCGTCTATCCGAAGGTTTCACCCCCCGGCATCTTCAAAGGTTTGGATTTCACCCTTCCCCACCCTTTTTTGTGCACTTATGGTCCCTCAACCCTACTGCTTGGAGCTTGCTCGGCCTACCCCCCCGCCCGTTTTCAAGCTCACTTGTGAACTCTTCCCTTCCCCCCCTCTAGGCAAAGAGTTTCCCCCAACTTCCAACCCCCCCTCCTTTCCTAGAGAACTTTACCCAATGCGCCGGCAATTCTTCCGTTGTTATAAATCAGGCTGCCCCTTTTGGCTCCGATCCCCATCCGTTTTGCGTTCTTCCTTCCCCCCCAGGGAGCCTGCCGTGACCAGTCAGGTGTAGTTGCTAGTGTTCGGTGTTATCTTCCCCCTCGCTTGCATTTTCTGGCCCGACCGATCCTGATCCGCAGACTTTGTGCAACCCCCAGTCGGGACTTGCTTTGTCACCAAAACACTTTCACCCCTTTTAAGTGTTTTGGTTTTTTCGTGCCAGCTTTTCTACCTTATCGTAAAAAGCACCATTTTCCTTTTCCCCATTTCTCCATCCTCGCTGTTTTCCCTCGCCGTTCTACCTCCCCTCTAGCTTTCCTGATCCCCCCCAAAAACTTCAGAATGTGTCTTTTCATCCCTTGGTTGTTCTCCCTGCCACCGAGCAGTGTTTGTTCCTACTATCCCACTAACGGATGGCGTCTTGGACGTCATCTCTACTTCCCTGTGAGTCCTACAGACTGCGAGTTTCCATTTCTTTGGACTCAAATTAGCGAAAGTACCAAACTCTTCCCCCGCCTTGGCACTACGTAGGAGAAGTGCCCCTCGAAACGGCTTCGGTTCCTTTTTTTCCTTGATGTGCTTTTGGGGCGAGCCCTTCCATTTTACCCACCTTTACTGACCTGGTTCTAGTTCCCCCCCCTCCCCCCTCCTGCCCACTTCGGTTATATATATGTCTTTTTTTTGTTAGTCCTTTTCCCAATCTCTCTTTTTCCTCCTCCTTTTTGTTTTCTCGCTCTTGTTTTTTCTCGAACTTCTGAACCATCATCATTGGTCGTCTTCTTTCCGTGGCCGACTTTCTTGGGATATTTTCTTTCCCCCTTTTCTCCTTGGGAAGCCGTGGCCGTCGACCTCACCCCCCTTAACCCCTCGTAGTAGTCTCTTTCCTTCTCTTAACTGAGTTCCGCATATTTTCTGTTTTTTTTTTTTCTTCTTACCGTTTCTTACATAGCTTTCTTTTTTTCCCTTGCACCTCAGACCCCCTTTTTTCCCCTCGCTCGAGCGTTCCCCCCCGTCTTGGAGTGACTCCCCATACTCGGCCCCCTTAGGTTAAGGATCCCCCTGTCCTTTTTTTTCCCGAACACCAACACCCTTGCTCCCCCTCGGCTCTGGTTCTCCCCCCCCCCTCCCACGTTGTAATGGAATTTTTTCCGTTTGACTTTGGATATAAACTCTTTTTTTTCTTTTGGAATTTGTTCACCCTTGGTGAGTAACCACGCTGTTCTTTTTTTGGGCTCTTTTCGGAAGTGGGTTCCCTTCAACGAAAGTTCCCTCCAGCTGACACAAAAGAGTTTCTGCGTTTACGTTTTGGTGGTATTCGTAAGGGCTGGTTCACACTTTCCGGTTCTCGTACGTTTTTTTTTCAGGCTTCCCTCCTCCCCTGCCATCTCCCTGCTCGTTTTTTTTCCCCGTATTTCCGTCTCCCCCCCCAAGTTCCCCGACAGACTAGTTTTCTCCCCCCCCCACTCTCCGCGGTTGCTTTGGCACGTTACCTTTTTTTTTCTCTCTTGTCGGATGGACCCTTAGTCATTCTTTTTTTTCTTTTGGATTGCTTTACCCCCTTTCCTGACCCCTATCGTGCCCCCTATTTCCCGGCTTGAGATTTCTCTCTTTCTGACAGTTGCGGGTCCGCTTAAAATGGTAGTTTCAGTTTTGACCCCTTGCCACAGGAGTGGTTTTCCCTTGTTTTTTTTTTTTTTTTTTTTTTTTTTTTGGGTCTTGGGGACAAAGTTGCCGTGCCGTTTTGTTTTGTTTTCCTGTTTTTTCTCTTCCGTGGTTCCGGTAATGTTATGCGGATTTTTCCCAATTCCCCGCGTGATTTTTTCCTTTTCTTGAAACCCCCCGCCCCGCCGAACGCGACCCCACTTTTTCCCCCTTCGCCGAACGTTTCTTATTCCCCTTTTTTCCTTTTTGTCGCGAGAAAAGTGTCTTACGCCCCCCCCCACATTGTACCCTTCCGGGTAAACGAGTTTTTTTCCTCCCCTCCGATCCTTCCTTACGGACATTTTCGATTAAGCAGTTCCATTTCCCGAGCGCGGTCCACATTTCCCGGGCCACACCTGGTTCCCTTTAGTTAGAAACCCCAACAATTGGCGTATTCTCTACGGTTTATCAACCATGTTTATCACCCACTTCTGTCTTTATTTGGTTCGGTCATCGGCTGGTCTCCCCCTTTTCAAAACATTCCCCTGGACCCCCCGTCCTCCCTTTCACTCCTTTCCTTTTTTCGCATACCCCTCCTGCAAAGAATGATGAATTCCTCTTGTCGAACTTCCAAACCCCCTTATTTTTGCTTATTGGGGAGGGTAAAGACGCCGGCCACTTCCCTGCCTGGGTTTTCCCTCCCCCTCCCCGATCGTCCTGCATCTTTTTGCTCGCTCGGACGGGACCCCCCTCCTCTTTGCTGCGCTTTTTCCCCCTAACCGAAAAGTACCATTTTTTGTTTTTTCCATTCTCCCTGAACTTCCGCGCGAGAATGGTCTTTTTTCTCCTTTTCGGCCGTTTTCGCTGGGTTCATTTTCCCCAGTCCTTTTTTCTTTTTTCCTTTTACACAAGAAAGAGATTCCCTTTTTTTTTTTAAATTTTTCGACCCCCGGCTTTTTTTCGCGAATCGGTGCATTCTCTTTTACTTCCTTTGCGCCGGTCCTTCAGCCCCTTTTTCTCCTAGGCAGACTATATACGGAATCTTCCTACTAACGGAGTCGGAAGGTTTTTTCCAAGAGACAGGGAAGAGTTGTGTCTAGCCCCAGAACGATCGTTCACAAGAGAAGTAGGCTTCTCTTAGGTAACCCGGGAATGCTGTAACTAGAGCTTGCCGTCCCCCCTTCCCTTTCCGCGCTAACTTGTTTCCCCTTTTTTCCCAAATTCCGGTTTCCGCAAATTCTTCTCTTTCCTCCCTGCCGATAGTGCTGCGTCGTCTCCCTTCCCTTCCCTTCTTCTCTACCTTCGATGTTTTTGTTCCATTGTGCCCTGCAAGATCTCTCTCTTCCTTTGTTTTTTTAGATTCTCTCATCCTCCCCTGGTCCGTTTCAACCCCAATCTGGTGTATTTTGTGTCCTTCCTCCTCCCGGACCCGAGGAGCCCCTGCCCCATTACCCTCACGGAGGACAGGAAGCGTTCAACTACGATTTTTTCCCTACCTGAATGCTTGATGGTTCGCTTTCTCTTTTTCCTCTCCCGATTTTGACCTCGAGTACCTCGTTTTTCCCCTTTTTGAATACGCTTTCCTGCAGACTCCTTTTTGCATAAAACATGCAATTCTTTGGTCTTGTCCCACAATTGTGAAGAATCCTGATCCCCTTCCCTTTGATTCCTTTTCCAGTCTTTTGTGGGTTGGGGCGTGCAGGACCCCCACGGTTCTTACTCCTTTTCCCGGCGTGTACGGACAAGCCTGCTTCCCCCTTTTTTTCCTCCTTCTTCCTGGCCAGATTTAACGGTTTCTTTCTCGTTTACTTTCAATCCCGATCTCGTTGAGAACCTTTACTCACCACTAGGATCGCCTCCCCCCCCCCTCCTTTCCGAGCTTGCAGTGCGTGTGTTTTGGTTTTGGTTTTTTTATCCCCCCCCCACCCCCCAGCTGGGATCTTTTTTTTGTGGAACTCACGACAGTCCAACTTCTCACTGTCCCCCCCCGCCTTTCCCCACCAGTTTTCTGCCATACCCGATTTTTTCCTATTACATTCTTTCCCATAAAGGTGGGCTTCTTTCCCTCCAAACCCTCCCGCGTCACCCTTTACTTCTTTTTTTCCCTTTTTTTAGTTTCCAATATTAAGGAAATTCTCTCTGTCTCGCGCGTCGCAATTCTCTTTTTCCCACAATGAAATCTTTTCACTTCCTTCTGGTGGAGAACAATCCAGTTCCCCCTCCCCCACTTTCCAACAATTATTAACAGTTCTTTTTTTAGGTTCAGACCTTCGTACCCCCACCCACTTTCTTCCTCAATTAAATCCACTTTGGGGGTTACCCCCCTCCCCCCCCGGACTTTTCCCCCCCCGTACCTTCCAGCGCTCTGTTTTGCTTTCCTTTCCTTAACCACTGCCTCCGTCTGTACTCCGGCGGGCCGCCCCCGTTTTCTTTTACCGGTTGAGAAGACCATTTTTCTCTACGACTTTCGCTCAATTTCCTGCCTTCATTCTGGCTCGACATTTTTTGTTTTGCGGCGGGTTTTTTTTTTCCCTCAGCTCTTTGTGACGCTGCCAGTACTTTTTTAAACCTGAACGTTTTTGAAAATCGCCCCGGTTTCACACCACCCCCAGTTCTCCCTCCCGTTGGAACCCACTTCCCTTGGCCCTTCTGTCCCCTTCCCCCCGACTTTTTGTCTCTTATTTTCATTCCCGGCACCCTTTTATCGTAGTAAGCTCACCCTGCCCCCCTCTCTCTTTCGGTCCCCTCAGTCCCTCTTTTTACACAAACTTGAACCCTCCCCCATTAGCGAATATTATCTTTAATTTACGATAGTCCCTTAATTCCGGTTTTTCCCTACTTTCCCCCCTACGGGTTTTGTTTTTTGTTTTAGGCCCTTTTTGCGTATTTATAAAAAGGTGATCGACGGGGGCTAGAGCTTTAGTTTCTCCCCCCTGAAAAGTCTGACTTCTACCTTTCAACTTCCCTTTCTCTTCCGTTTTCCTCGGTCCCACCCCCCTACCTTCTAGAAACAATTTTGACACCTCTGTTTGGTTTTGGTTTTCATGGTTTTCCCCTCGTATGATGCTCCCCCCTCCCTCCCCTCCAACACTAGGTCGACTTGTTAACTACCCATGACCCCCCAAAACCTAGCATAGAATTGCGTACCCCCCTTTCACTGTTCTCAGCTTCCCCCTACCACGTTTTGGCTTTATCCCTTTCCCCATCGTCCCTGTGTGGTTTAGGTTTATTTACCTTCTCTTACCCACCCCAACCGATGGAGATTCTTGGTCTTCCCCCGACATGAACTTGGGTTCTGACCGCCTTTCCCCCTTCCTTTGGCACTTTACTATATGGGATTTGACCCCCGAGCAACACCTAAGCCGTTTAAACCGCTTGGCATCCCTTTTTCCGTTTCCCACTATGAGAAAACGCGGAACCTCCTTGACGTTCCCGGTCTCCCTTTGTGGGCGTTTGGGCACGGCATGGGAGCAACCCTCTTCCCCTTTGAAACCATCTCGTCTCCTCTTTCCGAAAACTTCGGCATTGCTTTTTTTCTGTCCTTATGATTCTTTTTTCCCCCCCCGAATTTTCTACGAACTCCCCTTCTTCTTCCCCAAGTCCTTTTCGAGATAGTGACGCGTTCCCATGTTGAACCTTTTTTTTCACCTTCATACCTTTTCCCTTTAGATAACCCTTAGTGGCGACCTTTGGGATTTTTTTTTTTATTCTTTCTGTCTTTAAGTAGGTGGTGATCCTTCCCTCTTCTCCCCCAAGAACTTTCACTGGAACCTTTAGCTAGTTACAGTTTTTTTATTTTCCCACCTGAGCATCGTAGTAGTTTTTGCGGGTGAGGCGTTTTTTTATGCCTTTTTTGCGTAAAGCCTAGAGCGATGTGAAAAGATTCCCGCTCTCCCTTTGTACCACCCCAGTTACGTACGTCTGGCTTTCTTACACATGTCTCTTAGTCTTCCCGTTTTAGTCTACGAAACACCCCCCCTCGCTTTCCTCTTCTGAATCCCCCTTTACTGTAAGATCATACATTTCCCCTTTTTTCCGTTACCCGATAGGCTCAATTGCTTTCCTTTTAGTGTTTAAAAGTCTCTGTCCCCGCCCCTTTTATGTATCGTGGAGTTTTCTTTTCCCCAATCCCAAAGACAGTTATCGCCCCCCCCCAAACGCCGTGTTGTTACTCCTTTTTGGTTTCTTTTCTTTTCCAAGTTGTTGGTTTGCCTACTCATATCTTTCCATTTTTGCTTTTGATCCGTTAACGATTCCCGCACTTTTCCGTCTAGGCCCCTTTCCCTTTGTATAAATATCATTTTTTTTTCCCTATCTTTTTCTCCCACACGACTTTCCCTTTCGGTTGCGGTAGCCCCCTTCTACAGGTTTGGAAGCCCTTTTTGAGTATTTGAAGAGGTCCCGATTTCTGCAGCGGGTTGTATGGGTTTCCCCCTCGTCCCCCCTTCCTCTGAATTACTTGTTCCTTATTGATGGTTTGTTCCCTTTCCTTAGGCTTCGTCCTTCGACTTCTCTACCAACTTCGTGTCCGTGCCCAACCGGGCCAAAGTTCTTTTTTTCCTTTCACTTTTGACTTCTTCCGGTTGTTTTCCCAAACAATTGCGTTTTCCCCGGGTAATTTTTGTTCCCCCTCCCCCGTAAGCTGTTCCCCCGACCCCAAACACCTTTTGCCGAAACACCCCTTCGAAATGTCCCGTCTGAACTTGAGTGTCCGCTTCTCTGTTGCAGACAAGTCTGCTCCTGCCCTTTTTTCCCCATTGTCCCGTCCGGGACCTTTTTCTCTACGACTTCCCCGTTCCTGTTTGCCCGCAATTGCTCCTTTCCCCTTGAACATTGAATTTCGTTACTTATGTCTTCGCCACCCTTGTGCGGGTGAATTTAGCTAAATCTTTGTCCCTGTCAGACCAAGAGGCTCTCGTTTGATTCCTGGACTTCTTCCACTGTATTGGGGCGCCCACGCCCCTCCCCCCCAATGTCAAACTCTCATGTCCACACTTCTGATCGATGACCTTGTTCCCTTCGCGCAATTGACGCATTTTTGTGGTCTTCTAAGCCATTATTTTTGTGTTTACCTCGCCGACCACGCCTTGTTCTTCCCCATGATCGTACTGATTCCTTCAAACCTTGTTTTTCCCGATTTTTTTCCCAACCCTAAGCTTTGCTTTTTTCCCCCCTACGTGCTTTTTTGTAATGGCACTTCTCCCCACCCCCCCTGATTTTTCGAATGGACGGCTTGCCGCTTCCGTTTTTGGCTCTTTTTTTTTAAATTAAGCCTTCATTCTCTTCTTATTGAGCGGAAGTAAACCTCCCCCCTTTTCTGTTGCCCTCATCCGTGCCCAACTTCGTGGCGAGCGCTTTTTCTCTATACGTTCTTTCCCTTGCTCCTGTATTCTCCACCGTGAATTACTGACTTTTTCCCCCGATCCCTTTCCGCCGCAAATCTCTCTTGTTTCCCTCCCCGATTTGCATTTTTCTTTTGATTTTTTGTCCGTCAAGACCCCCGCCATCTCCTCCGAGTTCAGTGAGCAGTCTGTTCCTTTTATTTAACCTTCCCTTATTTTTAAGTCGCTCCGCTCAAGCAGATAATGGTACCTTCCCCCTTTTCGCAAGAAAATAATTCTTTTTTGCTTTTCCCCGGCTCCTGATGAATTGAGTCTCCCCCATTCCGATTTAGTCAAAACTATCTTTGTTGACCAACTCCTCTTTCCAACTTCTTTCTTATTTTTTACCCTCCTAACCCCCCTTTTTTTTGTTGAGGATTATCGTACCATCTTGCAAGTTTTCCACAACATCGAGTTTTTTAGTTGCGCCTCTTTCTTTCACCAGACGACGCTTACATTTTCAGGATACAATTTTTCATCTTTCCCTTCGGACCCTAACGGTTTTCACCTCCAACCTTCTCCCCCGATCTTCTGGCGCTAGGCTCTTTCTTCTTTCCGGTGACCCCCCTGAGTCCCACCTCGCCCCCTTTGACGTCTTCGAACTATTCCTTTCTTGGTCCTTTCTTCTTTACCCTTCCCAGTCGATTTTTTTTGAAACGGAAGCCCTTGGAACGTTCTCCTCTCGAGCTGTCGGAATTCAGGTTCTTGCGGTCTCCCCTTTGCCGGAGTACGGAAAGGCGTCTGCACCTTTTTCTCCCCTCAAGTCAAGATAAGTTTCACCCTCAGCTTCTTCCATGCGCCCAATCCCGATTCGTGAAGAAATACCTATCCATCTCCCACGTTGCTAACTCCCCCGCTGGCATGGTGGGCGGCCGGCCCCTCTATTTTCAACCCACCCCCACTGCCTGGTATTCCCCCCTTTGTTTGTTTTAACTCGCAGCCAAAGTTTACCCTTTTTCCCCCCCTTCCCGCCCCCCTATCCTAAACCAGTTTGCCATCACCTCCCTCCCTTTTTCCTACCTCTAGCGACCCTTTTCTCTTTTCCCGCACCACATCCAGCGAAATACGCTTTTTTTTTTTTGCCCCCATAATTACCCCATCCCTTTCTACCCGCCCCCGGGTCTTCGCGAGCCCTTTTTTCCCTGGACACCTTTAGCCAGGTGATTTTTTGTTCCTTTTCTCCCCCCTACAGGAACGGCACCACTTTCCCTGGACCATTCGAGGGGGTTTTTAGAAATGTTCTTACACAAAACTTATCTTTCCTACCCCCGAACAAATTGGTTAGTAAATAAAACTTACCCTTTTTTTGTTACGCAATGTTAGTTCAGGATTCGTGATTTTACCCAGCCCATTTTTCCTTGCGTAGCGTTTCGTTTGCACACCTTCCCCGGAATTTTTACCAATGTTGACCCGACCTTTTTTTTTTTAGAAGCTCTCTAAAAGCTTTTACGTCTCCCCCATTTCTGCCCTTCTTTGGTTTTTGGCCGCCAGGTTCCTTTTCGGGTGGCCCCTCGACGCCCGTCACTTTTCCGTTTCGAACTCTCCGCTCATCCCGGACCTGAACGGAACATCGCACTTTTTTCCAACCCAACCGGCCTCAAAAGGTTCTTTTCCCCCCCCGAGTGGTTGGCACCCTTCCAATTCCCCCCCATTCTATTTTTCGACCCCAAGTATGCGCAGACCATCTCCCCTTTTGGAATTCGGGCGATTAGGTTTCCCCACTTTTTACCCCCAACCACCCTTACTCGCCTTATCCAAGTGAGCTCGGCAGTCAGTACTTTTTCTCCCCGTAACCCTGTGATTCGTTTGGTCGGCCCTCGGTCTTTATGATCCCTTTGAGAAGGCAATTTTTTTTGTTCCTTGAGTTGGAGGGATATCCCCCGAATCCCCGCCCCTTACCCTATTTACGAGTTTCCCATGTCGCTAACAACACCTTTTCACCTCTGTTGGGTTGGTTTCCTCTTCTTATTTTCCTCCTTTCAGCCGATCCATCCTCGGCGCCTTTTCGTACTCCCTTCCCCCTCAGCCAATTATGTCTCACCCCCCCCCTATGTGCTAGCTTCCCAGTACCCCCTTTGTCTTTCTCATTCAGGTTGCGGTAGGACTTCTTTTCCCCCACTTGGATCTTGGACTTACCCCCCCTAGCACTTACCGGTTTGAGAAAGATCAGATGTTTTTCCCCCCGCCTTTCCATCAGTTTCTATTTTCTCCACCCCAATTAGCGCCCTTACGCTCTTTTTTCCCCTTTTTTCACCTCCGACTTTGAGTTCCTGTTCCACTTCTTTACTTTTTCCCCCCCTTCTCCGTCAGCGTGAAGTATGTGATGGTTTTGGCTTCTTCCTTTTCCCCCCTTCCCCCCCCTCTGGAAACGAACATTTGTTTGTCTCCCCACCCTTTTTTTCCCCTTTCTATCTACGTTATGAGTATGGTAAACGCCCCCCTCCCTATCTCTCTTTTCTACTCCTACGTTGTTTTGAGCTCTCTTCCTTTACCCCTTTTGACCTCATACGAGATCCCCCCCCGACCGTTTCGAAGGGGTCTTTTTGATAGGGAGAAGAGCTTTCTCTTTGGTGTCCCCATTCCCTGCCTCCCCCGATTCATTCTACCTGTCCTCTCCTTAGTTCCTTTCTTTTACCCCCCTTCTTTTTCCCCGCGTCGCGACTAGTGATCAATCCTCTCCTTGGCGGAGCCTCTTTTTAGCTTTTCGCGAGCTTTTTCACCCAGTTATTTTTTTTCGGATTCCCCTCTCGTCAATATTAGAAGGATAAATGGTATGCAAGTTAAAACCCCCCCCCCGTTTTCCCTTGTCGAGCCCATTTTTGAGTCCAATCCTTGAAGTTTTCCGGATAGTCCCCTCCGATTTTTTTTTTGGACGGTATTGTCCCTTTTTCCTCTTTTTTTCAAATCCAGGGTCTTGCCTTGGACTTTTTCTCAATCCCAGAAGTGGACGCCCCTTCTTCCCAAACCCACAATCTTTTTCCGGGTGGTTTTGCTTGTCCGGGGGGGGACCCGTTGCCCCTTCCCTTTTTTCTTGATTTGAGCTTTTCTCTTTTAAATTTCCTTTTTAACGTCATTTCCCGTCTGGGGCCTACCAGACCGCTGCTCCCGGAGAAAAACCCCGACTCCCTTTTTTGGGTTTTCGCCCCAGTACTGTCTTCTCTTTTTTTCTTCCCTAGGCTTTTTGGTATCTTCTTTTTTTTTAACAATTTTCAATTCCTCACGAGTAACGCGTTATGTGAGTCCTCGCCTTTGAATGGCTTTCTGCATTCTCCCCCCTTAAGGATTTTTCTTTCACAAATCCTTTGCCACCGTTTTTGGGTCCATTTTGCTTTGACTGACGGGTTTTAACCCCCCCCCTCTCTTTTCCGTTCAGGTTTCTTCTTGTTTATCCCCTTGGTGCGAAAAAACCTCTGAGGAAGGGAGTCTCCCCCCTTTCAAACAAGACTCCTCCCACCCGGTTCCCCCCCCCCTGCTCGATTGTCCTTGTTCATTTTCACTTCCCCCTTTTTTCTCGTACAATTCCCCTTCCATTTCTCCAACTTTCCATTACGTGAAAAAGCGTTTTGCGGGCCTTCATCCCTTCCCTTCCCGTTTTGCTTATCCACTGTTATTTAGAGGGAACCTCCCCTTTTGATCGTATGTCAACCCCCCCCTTTGGCCCCTGTTATTGCTGTGGCTTGGCAAACCCCCTGCCTCCCATCCTGCACATTCCGTCGCCTGGTCCCCTTGTAATTTCCTGAATTTGGGGTTAGACCCGACAGAAACATTCCCTTTCTCAATTCAGTCATGCCCTCCGCTTTTTCTCTCTCCCACGCCTTCCCTTGAGTCCGCCGGCGTTGTACCCCCTGGAGTTCGGGATGGTTGCGGTAACTAGCCCTCCCAAATTTCTTCCCTCTCTGATTTTTGATAAAAACTACCCCTTATTTGGAATTTACATGGTGATGACTTTTCTGTCCCCCCACTCTTTGATTCCTGATTTTTGAAAAAGAACGGTTTCTCCCAAGACCCTGGTATCCCCTCCTCTGGGTTTGCTTGGTCCCATTAAGTATGGGCCCCTGACCCCACCCAACATACCCAAGTAACGTCGTTTTAGCCGTCCCGTTTTGTGGAAGAGGCATCCTTTTCGTGTAGCGTTCACCCCAAACCTAATGGCCACTCGCTCTTCCGGACGTACTCTCTGTGACACCCTTCAGTTTTCACCCCCCATCCCCCCCACCCATTTCCTTCCTCCGTTGCATTCGGCTTGCCGCTGGCCTTACTTCTTCATTCCCCCCCTTGAATTCCTGCCCTCCTCGATTTATCCCTTCCCCGTCCGTCCGCACTGGATCTTTTTGTTCTTTCTCTATGTTGTAGATTCCACCCTTCCTTGAAACGATACGAGTTAGATAAGTCCTGGTCCAATCCAGATTTCCTCATTCTCGAACGCTATCCAGTCGCCCATTTCCTTCGTTCAACCTCGGTTTCCGTAGTTTTTCCTTTTTTGCTAATTGCAGTGAATTGTTTTTATTTCCCCCCCCTGCTTGTTTCTCCACATAGATGTTTTTTTCCCCCGCCCAGATCTCTCTCTTTGCCTTCCGTTGTGCTTTTTCAAGTTGACCGGGAAATGTTTACCCAACCCCCTCTTGGTAGTCTTCCCCTCCTTTTTCAATTTCCCTTACTCCTGCCGATCCGCCGGACCCCCACTCCTTTTTAGTAAAGGATTTTGAACACTTCGCTATTTGGCGCGGTCTCCCCTTTGCCTCTTCTTTTGACCGAGTTACATCGTTCCGTTTTCGGAACACGTTTACTCGTCGTGTCCCCGCTCGTGATAAAAACATGCAAGTCGATGGTCTTTCCCACCCTTCTAATCCTTTTTTCCCCGGCATCCCTTCCGGTATTTTTCTTGTTTTAGTGGATTAAAGGTTCGGGCTACCCCAATTTTTCCCAGTACGGAACAGCTCCTTCACCCTTATTCCCAACAGTCTGGAATTTTTACGCCTAGTGGCCGCCCAACTCTCTGAGTTCTCAAGGTCCCCCCTTTTCTCCACAGTACCCGGAGTTGACCTGTCAGCCTCCTTTCTTTTCTTTTTTTTTCTTCCTGTGGCGGCAGGGGGCTCTCACCCCAAACACCTTCCTTTTTATTCCCCCTTTTCGGTGTCCGCAGCCCCAAATTTCCCCAGCTGTCCCCCGTCCAGTCCCAACTTCCGCAATAAAACAGATTTCCTTCCTATCTATTGGTCTCTTCTTCTATTCCCCCTTTTTTGGTTCTGTTTCCCACCCCATCCCCCGACATTCCTGATTTTGAAAGGCAATGACCAACCCTCATTGCGGTTATCCCCCTCTCTTCTTGTTTTCTCCTGATTCTTAGCAAGTTTATTTTTTGCTGGCTATTCTCCCCCCAGCAGTGACCGAACATTTCCCCCCCCCGGCCTCCCCCCTTTTTTATGGGCGCCGAGACATGGTTGCACGGTGGTCCGTATCAATTCACCCTCCCACGTTTTGTTGTGCGTACACGAAAATTCAATTCCCCTTTACGTTCCCATGCGCTCGGTTTCTGCTCCGCCACTCCTTTCATTCTCTTTTCAGAAACACCTCGAACTCCTGCGAGACAATGGGGCTTTTGATTTCTTGCCCAATTTTATCAATCCTTCAGGAGAAGACATTTTTTTTTGCCTTTTTTCTTCCCCTCTTTTTCCCATTAGCTCCCGGAACCTTCTCCTTTTTCATCGCTCTCAACTACGGAAAATAACGCTTTCGTCACACACTTCATCGGTTGCTTTCCCCCCAAAAGACCAGGGTTTGTCCTTTTTTTAAACGGTACCAACTCCCCTTCTTGATCTGACTTTTTTAGACTCAAATTTCAATATCTCACCCTTCCCCGTTTCCTAGCCGGTCGTCAATCTTTTTTCAAAAGCCCCAACCCTTTCGCTATGTATAACCCCCTTCCTCTCTGCTCCAGGGGGGGGCTCCGAACCGCCTGGTCTCGTTTTCTTAAGATGACTCTTTGCTTTTTCTCCCCCCCCCGGATCCGGCCAACTTGACGTTTTTTCTATTTTTGGGCTCTTTTTTGCAGAAGGAACACGACTCCGATTCGAGAGTGCCAACCCCTGACTCCTATCCCACCCTTTGCTACCAACACGGCTTTGTTGTGGTTTTTTTTGTCGAACTTTTTTCGGGCTTAACCCGGATCCCTCCCTCTTTGGACGCGTTACCCGTACCCCCGCCAAACGCCTCCCGCTTCATCCCCCAAAAGTTCACTTTTTCTTCTCTTCCCCTTTGTTTTTCTTTTTCACCATTCTTCCACTCGCTCCTGTGCTTGACTAACCTTACCGAAAACTAAACTTTTGGCGCGTCTCTAACCCTCCCCAACTTGTGTGATACCCTCCCGCTGCCTCTTTCTAGCTCTACCAGTCTTATTCGCACCTTCGCCTGCTGGCCACGAAGAGGCGGTTTATCGAGAAAAGCCTGTCCCTCCTGCTGTTTTAATTCCGATGGCATTGGGCGATAGGTCCCACCTACGGAAAGAACCCTTTTCTAGTTTTTCCCCCCGACCCACTTCCCTCACGTGGCTTTTATCTTACTCTCTGATTTTCCCGAACCCTCCCAATCGATCTCTTTCTCGTCGGATGTTAGTTCCCTTTATTTATAATACTTTAGTTCTAACGCCCGTGGGCTCCTTTTCTTTCTAGGTTTTCGTTTTTTTTTTTCCTTGCCCATAGACCCGCTCACCTCCCTCCCCATCTTGGCTTCCGCGTTTCCATAGTGGAACTGCGCCTCGTTTTTTTTTTGCTCACGTATGTACATTTTTGCGCAATTTGTCCAGCCATATTGAGCCTTCACCCCTCCCTCCTTCGTCGTTCTCCCCCCCCCTTCTTCCTTGTTTGAGCTCCTTTGTTAAGGATAAATGTATAGTCGCTTCAACGACTTTCAGATGTTATTAACGTGGTCTGGGACTTATTTTCCCCCTTATTGAACTTTTTTTTTACCTCTGTTGGCATTCCGGGGGAAAGTCGTTTTTTCCTCCCCTTCTTCGGCCCTTTTGATTACATAACGTTTTCCTTCCCCCACCCCCCACCGCCGTGTTTGTAAGAGTGTTCAGTCCTTTTTTTTCATCTGATAGTACGTCGTTTGTTAGTTCCTTCCTCTTTAACTGTTCTGGACCCACGTCCTTTCGTTTCCCTATTTCACATCCCTTTTGGATCACAAACTTCCCCTGAGGTTGATGGGCTCCCCCCCGTCTCCGCCGAGGTCCCCAAGTGAGAGAGTGGTCTCCCTCTGTTTTTGTTCCCAGGCGCGCGAATGGTTCAATTTTTGATCCGTGACTTTCCTTCGAACCCCCCTTCCTCTTAATGGGTTGACACCCCAATTTCTTTTTTTCTTCACACTTTGACTTCTGCCCTTTTTCCCCATGTTTGTGTCCTTTAATTGTGAGCGGCTTAATTCAGTGCATTTTCCTTCCCCAACCACCCGGCCGACCCCACCTTTCACCCCCCCTTCCCCCTCTCGATTGATTGCATGAGACAGCTTTTTTTCCTGCGACTTTTCAAGCCCCTTCTTCTCAACCTTTTTTACTCTCGTTGTTCTGACGCTCCCCACGGAAAGGCCCCCCCTGCTTAACCCCGACCCGGCCCGTTTTTATCTCTTATAAGGGCCCCCCCGGGAACGAAACCCCACCCCATTGGGCCTGTGAATTACTTGACGTCCTTCGTTGACCCCCCCCTTTTTCCCCCTCGGTGACGTGACATCCTTTTACTTTTCATTTATTGGGGCGCCCACACCCCCCATTTTTCACTAAGAAGTCATTGACATTTCCTCTTCCCGCTCGGTACGCAAGAAGATCTTGAATTTTCCGGTTGAAATTGCCCTCACCATACTCAGGCCTGGCGGTTGCTTTTCGACCCGTTTTCCCGAGAGGATTTCCTTCCCCCTTTTTTTATTAGTCTTTTCACCACTGTTATGATATCTTGCGGTTACGCCATGAAGCTCCTTTCCTTCAAGCTCTAACGTGTATAATAGGTCCCCCAGTCCCCTCCCAACCCCTCTGAGCGAATGGATTGGGTCGAGTGCGCTGGATCGGACACTTTCCTGGTAGAAGAGTATCTTCTTTGTCCAGTCCCAGACTTGTTGACAAATGATCCTTCCAGACTTCGTGGAGTCCCGCTTTTTCCTTTTTTTCCTTTGCCGGTAAGAAAATTGACTTCCTTACGCCCCCCTCTCCCGGAATCTCCGTTCAGCCTACCTTTTTCTTCTTTTTTTTCCCAGTCCCTTAATGTTTTCCGCGCTTTTCGCCGAAACGATACTCCATTACGACTCGCGGTCACCTCCCTCTGCCCGCCCGGAGCCCATCCGCTGACATCCTTCTCCGCTCAGGGGACACGTTTCACACGTTGAAACTCCCGATGGTATCCGGAGATGTGCCTTGCTCCTCACCGTTTGCCCCTCCGATGTTGTTGCAAATTTCTGTCCTTCCCTTTTG
>Ga0179593_1454091_pt1 | contig 21057 bp, 16 predicted proteins | sample CZODoug2_1_08_16_FD_185931 | JGI IMG/M metagenome (GOLD analysis project Ga0179593, IMG submission 185931) | Vadose zone soil fungal communities from Angelo Coast Range Reserve, California, USA - CZODoug2_1_08_16fungal (PacBio error correction) | ecosystem: Environmental > Terrestrial > Soil >... | reverse complement strand
CCAAGCGCTTGCTTTTCGACGTCTCCTCTTTTCTCGGTCCATGAGTTATCTTCCTTCCTTCTCTTTTTGTTCTTTTGGATCCGGCTCGTGTCCCCCTTAAGTGCTTCAGAAAGCTTAGCGGATCCAACGTGTTCTTTAGTGACTTCTTTTCAAGATAGTCGGCATGACGTTTGCTTTTTGACTTTGCTTCCTTCTCCGGGGGTAAGTATTCTCTTCTTCCCACTTCTTCATGCTGCTTGTCTTTCCTTTCCCGAGATCTGACGTGGAACCCCACGCCGGCCGGGCCTGAACTTGCGTTTAAGGTGGTTCCCTGTCGGGGGCTCGCGTGATAGTACGATACTGTCGTGGCCCGGACCGCCCTTAACCCCTTTCCCGTATCGAGTTTTCAGAGGACCGGCCTGATGTTCTTTCTTGCCCCCTCGCATTCTCCTTTTTCGAGCTAAACGAGTTGCGTTTTTTCCCAGGCGTCGAACTTCGACCCAAGCTCCACCTCCATCCTCTCTTTTTCATCCGAATTCACCGATGGTTTCAGTGTCGTGTGAGTCTTCGCTTTTGGAGGTTCTTGTCCCCTTCACGTCCTGCCCCCCTTCTTGGCTTGGTCCTTTCTCACGTCGGCAGTTACGACTTCTTGAGCCACTCTGCCGTTTGCTTTTGATTTTGCGTACGTAGATACAGTTTTTGTTAACCCTTCTTCCCGTAGGATTTTTCCTTAGCGGCTGGTTCTGTCTTTCTAGCCGGGTTTGCTTTTCGGTCTCGTACCCGGTAGACGCTCGGTTTTTCCCTTCTGTTCAGTTTGCGCGCTGTCGCTTAGTCCCCGGGTATTCTCAGCGGGCCTTCCTCTCCCGCTCGATGCGACCGAATTCAAGTTGCCCTTTTGTTTTCCCACCGTACGCCGTCTCCTGACGCTGCATCCCTTTTGGTATATACGCAACCCTGATGGCGCCTCATCGGATCGTCCCCCTTACGCAGTCCTTGGATTCGGTCTGCCAAATGCTTGATTAGTGTGGTTTCGAGCCTTCGAGTTCCTTTTTCTGGCATATTTCCTGCCTCAGAGACAGCTGTTTCCTCTCTCCTTCTTTTGCCACCCATTTCCCCAAACAATTTTTTGCCCTCATCTTGGGCCCGTAGTGCAGGAATATGGTTTCGAAATTTACACTGCGCTGATAATGGTAGTGATCAATTTCGATACTTCTCGTGAAGTACTCCCTGCCCGCTGGTTTCCCCCTTTCTCTTTTCTTACCGGGGACTGTAGTGGCTTTTAATGAGGGGCCCATCTGGATGTCCCCCTGATTTTTCGAACTCTCTTTTCTATCCTAATCTATCACGCTTCCCGAGTCTGCCTTTGCCGGTTATCCACCACTCGTTCCTGATTTCCGCTCGTCAACTGTTCCTTTGCCCCCCTGCCGTACCCTTTCAAAGTTTCGCTAGTGGGTAGTCATGCCCAAGACCACTCGGCTTTCTAGACGACGGTGTTGCTTCTATCCCCTCCGTCCTGTAGTAGTCTGGGGTTCTTTGCCGTGCGTCTGGTCCACCTTCTCAAATCGCGATGCTGGTGACTAGGGATGCCTCGCTTTGTCCCGCCTGTTTCCGCCCTGGTTTCCTCTTTGTTCGTTTTTGCGGGCATGCTGCCTGAACGACCGTGAACCTCATGGTGATTTAGGGTCCGCGGTTCACAGTTCAGGGAGTTTATGCCGGTCCACTTTTGATGGGCTCTTTCCTTGGCCCCTCTTTAGACCCTGGACACTTCCAAGGTGACGAGCCTGCTGTCGAATCTTTTTGCTGAAGAAGTTGCACCCCTGTTTTGGCGTTTCTTTTTTTTTTCTCTTTCTCATGCTCTAGAAACCGGAAGGGCTAGCTTCTAGATGCGTCTCTTTCAGGTTGCCTACGGCGTATGTTGGTGCAACAATCGATGTCGCCATCGACTGAGGAGAGTTTCGTTATTCAGAAGATTTTTGGTTTCCCGAGGAATGTGTCCCGGCCGCGGTGTTATGCCGTTGTGGTTGTTGGCACTCTGCCGGGATTTCTACTTTTCCCCATCTGTCCGGCTTTTCCCGTACCGCTGTTTTCTTCCCCTCGTCTCGGAGCCTCGCTCTACGCTTCACCTCCTGCGAGTGCAACTAAAACGGTCGGTTGTACGTGTTTTCGAGTGCTCTCTCTTTATTACAACCCGCTTCTATCATACCTTCGACCTTGGTGGTATGTTTTTGTGGAGGCCGTTACCTGCACCCTCCTTACCAAAGTTTTTGATAATCGCCTGTGCCGCTCTGCCTTTTGTGTCGGCTGCTCTCTCGCTGGCCCAACAGCCAAGTACTCCTGAATAATCCTTTCTTGTTTGTTTCTGTTTCCTGGTCGTCACGGCTGTCCTTGCCTCTTTTGATCAGTCGTTGCCTCCCTTTTTTTGGTAGAACCTGTTCATGCAGTGGTAATCTCGGTTGTCTTTCGTCCCCAGGCCCGCCACCCCACCAAGGCTCCAAGTTAGGAGTCTTTTTCTTGTGAATGCAGGAAAGTTCCGTCGACAATTCCCAGGTCCCGTTACCCATGGACATGTTGAGTGGATGCCGCTTTCGTTTTCCTTTTTGGCCTCCCTTAGACTCGCCTTCCTATTGTCCTTCAACGTAGCCGAAGGTAGGAGTCTTTCGGAGATTTCATGTGACACCCCGCGTGCGTCTGGATTTATCCAAAAACCGGCCCCCCGTGTCCCACCGCGTTTTCTTTTTATTCCCCTTCCTCTCCCTCTCTACGGTTAGGTGCTGCTTGCACCCTAAAGGCCACATCTCTTCGATGGTTCCGAGCCGTTTTTCCACAAGCTCAGCCGTCACCTTCCCCCTTTCCGAACGCCCCTTTTGTCCGGATTACGGTTTTTTACTGTTCTCCTTTAAGCAGGCCGCAACACTCTCTTCGAAATCCACCCCCGACCCGCCCTGGAGGTTCCATTCCTTCACCTCGATTAAATTCCTTTTTCAATCGTATTTTTTCCTTCAGGTCACGTCCAGGTCGGCGGGCCTTTGCCCCCCACTTGGAAGGCGGCCCTTGACGTTCACTTGTACCCCTGCAACGCCTTCCTCTGGTCAGACCATGAACCACATGGAGACGGGTTCAACGCTGACTCCATACACGCCCCTTTCCCCACTTTCGATCCGCCCCTTTTTTATCCCCTTTTTCGCTGGATCCGGACGATTTTTTCGTCAAATTGTTCGAATTTGATTACGCGGAAACGGTTCCGCCGGCTCGCCACGAAAGCCCCCATCTATTCCCCCCTTTAGCGCGGCCGCCGCCCCGTCGCTTCTGCCCCACCGTTGATCTGGGTCGGGTTTTTCAATGACGGTCAATGGAGTGGCCCTAGTTAAGATTTGCGTTGGTTTTGTCCAATCGCCCGGATCCAGGTTCAGCGGTTCGTTCCCTTATTTCTTTGGTTCACCGGCCATGTCTGAGTTCGACTGAGTTAAATCGACCGAAACTAACAGGGCCAACTCCGATTCCTTCGTCTCCTCTTTTCCTCCCGGGACGCTGGATCTGCTCTCCGGGACAGTAACCTATTCTCCCCGAGCGCAATTGCCCTCTCTTGGTGTTGCGCTCTTCAAGTCCCCCCGATGACTTTTTTCACTGGATTCCCCGAAATTCACTCGGGCATGTCTGACACGATACTGGTCACCCTTTCCCTAAGTCGGAGGTAGGTACCACATGTTTTTCCCGTGGGTGTTCTTCACTCTCTCTCTTCGGGCCACCCTTCTCGGTCTTTGCGTTTTGCCACGTAGGTATCACATCGTCTCAAGTTCTTCGGAAACACCAAGGAGCTTTTGATTTTGTAGACCGGACAATTTGGGCTGAGCATCGGTTATTTCTCAGTTTTCCTATCCCCTGATTCTCCCTCCTGGTTCGCACCTCTTAACTGATGAACGTTCCGTCGGTCTAGACCTTTCACCGTGATAGGCATGCCCAGACTTGGAACCCTCCGGTGTTCCCTCCCTCTCTTGTCATTAATTTACGCATGTTTTCGGACGCTTACCTCCGTTTTTCCTTCCCGAGTCTAAAAGTTGTGCGCTCCTTTTTCCCCAACCGATATTCAGTCTTTTTTGTAGTAGTACCGAGTCCTTTTCGTCCCGTAATGAATCCACAAACAAGTCCCGCACTCTCCCGCTGGGAAAAGGATTTCTGCGCCCCCCTACTAGTCGTACCTCTGACCCGTGCCAAATTCCACCATCTTCGGCGGTTTAGTTGTTTCCGAAATAGCAGTAGTACTGCGGACTTTTTGAAGCCACCCCCCCGCCCGACGTTGGTTCCGCCGTGCCGTGGTCCCCAAGACCTTTCCGGTAGATGCGCCCGCGCAGGGCTCCACACCTTTTTTTTTTCCAGGCTTCTCGAGAGGAGTTAGTGTTTCTCTCGTTACCGCCTTGAGTTTCCGTAATCGTTAGCGACCCCCTATTTTCTGTTCTACCCACTGACTCAGGCTTTCCATCGATTCTCGATCACCATGTCCGCCGTTGGTTAGGGCCCCTCCCTTGCAACGGTCCGGCATCTTACCTATCGCTGAAGTGTTACCCATAACACGGTAAACAGCCGAGCATCGTGCCCTGTCGCCCTTCTTGCCTCGTCTCCCAGGACAAGTCAGATGGCTCTGTTGCAGAGACGTCACTAGGCTGCCCCCGCCTGTCCCTGACAGGTCATGGCTAGAGTGGTCGTTCTCTCCGTCGCAATGCAACGTTGGATCTCAGCCCTTTGTGACATCGCCTGTTTTGAGCCTTCTCCCCCAACAAATCCGCAACCACGGGTGGAGGCGGCGCATGGTTCATTCTGGTCTGGGCGTATCCGCCAGCGGCTGTCTCTCTTTTAATCTCCCCGTTGTGTTTTGTCTCCCCCACCCCCCAGCCTGGGTCGACGGACCATGACCCCATGTCCCCGGCTTTTGCGTCACTTAGCCTTTGTTGTTGCGGAGGGGACGACGTCGGTCAACCGTTCCCTCTCTCAGCACTTTAGGTGATACCTTTTTGAACGTCACGGTCCACAGTATTCCATTGCTGCCCACCGGTTGCAGGGCTTTCTCTTTCCTTCATTTGCGACAAGGCGAGCGTTTTTTTTTGACTTGTCCTGTTGCGTTCAGATCTGGCGAACAACGCGGCACGGGTTCTCGGCGGTTCTGTGGCCTTCCCTCCCCAAATGTCGGGCCTTCGCGGATAGTCGAGGTTTTTTCAAACACGCTTCATCTTCTCGAGGTCTAGTCAAACGGCCCGTTTCCCCTCATCAGGCCCATAAGCTTTCTGCTTGCGAGCATAACGAGTGCGCCTAAGGCGTTCGAGATTGAGCTCTCCCCCCCGCCATCGCCTTCTCGAACCTCGGCCCACCGATTGTAGTTTATTTTGTTAGTGCATAACGTTGCAATGGTGTTCGGTGTTGCCATTGCCTTTTTTCGGCCTTCTGTGGCGGGGGATAGTCACGTTCCTTTTCGTAATTTTGCATCACTTCTCGTGCCGTGATTTGACTGTGCGGTGGCTGTGTTCTACCTACGGATTTGTGCTCTGCAAATCTTGTTTCGTCCCTTCGTCGGATTTGCTTTTGGCCTGGGTTTGTTTCCCTTAGCCGCTCGGTCTCTAAAAAGGGCCTATCGATCAGGTGGCAACTTGTGCCTGCTCACTGGCTCCCCTTTTTTCCTTGCCCCTGGGAGATGTATGGCCTCCCTTTGGACCCTGCCTCTTCGTCGCAGCTTCAAAGTTCGGGCCTTCGTTTTTTTTGGTGCAGGCGCCAGTCAACGCCGGCTATAACCCCTCTCGTCCAGTCCTCAGGTTCCTCTTTCAAATGTTTTCCTCTAACATTGTTGCCACCCTCCGTCAAGACAGCTGCTCGACCTGCTCCTTCTGCACCTGCGTTGTCATTTTGTTTCGAAGACCATTCTCCCAGACCGTTTGGATTTCCTAGGGCGACCGCCTCCGAGAAGGGTGTAGCATGCTCTCTCGTTCGGTTGTGACTTTCAAACCCAGTTCCCCACCCCTTGTTTTACAGCCTACCTGAGGCCCGAGGGCCTTCTTTTGCTCCGACCACGCGAGTGCAAGTGTCCCGAGATCGCATCGGGTGCCCTTGCACCCGCTGGAGGGCATGGCTCGTGTCGTAACGGGGATGGAGGCGCTCTTTTCAATGCGGACTTGAAAGGAGAGAACTTCATTATAAAGTGTTTTCTTGTTCTGCATCTTGCCTTTTCCCTCCCCTTACTGAGATGACCTTTTAGGTCATCCTCGTAGTTTACGGCTGGTCAGATCGGACTTTTTTTTCTGGTAACATCCAGTCCCAGTCTGACGATTATCCCCCCATTTTTGAGAAGATGGGTCTTTCAATTACCAACCCTACCCGACGATACGGGAGGATATAGACCTTTTGGCTTCCAGACGGTCTTTTAAGGAGTTTCTTGGCGTTGTGGATGGACCGCTTTCAGTTCTCTTTTCACACTTTTCGGCCGACTGGGGAGATCGACGCCCCCTATGCGAGCATTGGCCCGTCCTGCTTCTCTCGGTCGGGCGCATTGGGTGCCCTTTCTTTTTCGCCTTTTTGAAAGACGTGACGCTGGCGTTCTCCTTTTGTTTGTTCTTTTCTCCATTGGACGGGTTAGCTCCGAGTCCCCATCGGTGTGTTCCGCCTTCTTGGCCAACGGTCGACCTGGACAGTCCAGAAGGAAGAGATCGGCGGTCCTGTCTGAATCGCTGTGCCATGTGACTCTTGCCAAACCCCCGTGGGTTCCCGCGTTGCTTTTTTGGGCGTTCTATCTTACACTTTCTTGGGTTCTTTTCGGCCCATATGAGCATTTTTTTTCGATCCTGTGATCTTGTTGGAGTTGTGAAAAAACGCTTTACTCTTTGAGTCCTTTTTGCTTTCTCGGCTACATCGTCGATGGTGGAAAAGAGGCTTTGACTCCACAGGCCTTTTTCTCGCTGTGTGGCCGTCTTCTGTCATGGCCGAGCCAGTGTTCCCCCTTTCTGTCCGTTTTATATTCCTTTTTCTCAGTACCTGCTGTTGGCCGTTTCCTTTCGGAACGGATTACTTCGTGTTATCTACTCTTCCCAATTAGGTCGGCACCCCCCATCCACCCCGAGTATGCTCTCCCAGCCCTGTTTAGAGCGCTGTCGTTACCCCCTCTGCGCTCTCCCCGTGGCTGCCCTTTTGGTGCTTTCTTCTTTCTGACTTCCCGCCCAATGCCCCCGACCACGAGGGGTTACTCCTTCCTGCCTTCGTACACGTCTTCGCCCGGTGGAGGCGTTCCCGAATGTCGCGGCACCAGCGTTACTCCCCGAATCCTATTTTCCACTCAGTTTGTTTTTTCGGAGTCTGCGTAGCTTGGCCGCTCTTCCCTATGACCCCCTCCACGGTCCGGCGTTCGTTCATGCCACCCGGAGGAATATTAACCTCGTTGTTCCATCTCTTTTAGTGCTTGCACTCCTCAACAAAAGCTTGCCACGTGGATTCTGAGCGTCCCCTCGGTGAAGAAATCTCCTGCGCCTTTCCCCTCCTGCCGGTACAAAACTTCACAAGAGGGATTTGTGTGGCTCTCCGTTACGGGTCGTTTTGAAGTTTAGATACCTCTCCTCCATTGCCTATATGTTCCTCCCTCTCCTTTGTTTCACTGGAGAAGTGAGACCTTCGGAGAGCATGGGCAACGGTCTCTCCGTTCTTTTTTTTCGACAAACAACTGCCACGGCAGAACAACTGAGGAGCGTGTTGCCCTGTTTCCCCATCGACGAGTCTTGCCGTCTGAGTACCTCCCAGACAGCCCCAGCTCCGCGGGATGGTCTCCTGCGCTGTTTTTCACAGCCTCCAGCCCCGAAGATTCACCTTGCCTCACTGACACACCCCCCCAAACATGTTTACATAGGTCGGTCCCCTCTCCTTATTGCCCTTCGCTTTTCGAGCAGTACCTTTTTAACTCGCATATTCTAAGAACCCACCTCCGACCACGACCACCTAGGCTTTGCCTTATCCCCCTCTTCCCTGATTCACGACCTTCCTTCCTAATCCTCGTCACCTTTGGTTGAATCCGGGTCGACTATTTGCCTCACGAACCCGGGCCAGCACCCCCTCGGAGGTCAAGCCTATCCGTCGTCTCCTCCCCCTTTTTTCACTTTTTTTCAGGCACCTCAACGACCCGAAAATGAGTCAAGAGTCGTTCAGGTCACCTCATTTTCACGCTTCCAGGTCCTGACGTCTTTCACGGCGGGCACAAGTGCTGCCCCATACGTTCCACATGCGCCATCCCAAGTCTTCATAATTTTGGAACGACTGAAAAAGTGTGTCGGTCCCAGCGACCACGACCTACTTCCTTCCAGGCCGATCTCCCCGGCAGCCGCCGTCCTTTATGCTCTGTGCCGTCGGGTTGGTTGTGTTTTTTCAGGCCTGTCCCCGGTACCCTGCGCACCTGACGGTGTTACACCATGCCCCTGTCCTAGGTCGATGCCGTGCCTCTTATGGATGAACGGCACAGGGGAAGGTTCGACCAGGCGTGAATTTCTATTATTAAAAAGGGCCACCTTTATAGACTTGTAAAAGGTCTGTCCTCCTCCCAGTTTCCTTCCTTGGCGTAGAATTGTCATCTGCTCCGTACAGTTACTAGTAAGAAAACTCAGAGCATGCCGAAAGAGTTTTGCTTTAATCTTCCCCCCGATTGTATCTTTCCAAGGATCAGTGGACATTGCAATAGGCGCCCGCCGCCTTTTTCTTTCCCTCCCTAAGGTTCCACCGTTCCCATTGATCGAGGGAGGTAAGGTAAGGTTTTTTACCCAGACCCCTATTCCCCATTCGACACCCGCTTCTAGTGCGGAGGCACGGTTCGGCTCCACCCCTCGATCCTAATTGTCTTTCGTACCCCCCCCCATTATCTCAACTCTTGGCGGACCGGAGCCATAGTGTCGTCATGCCGTTCTGGTGTACTGGTTTGCACCGCTTTGACTTTTCCCCCCCCCCCTATTAACAGTTTTTCTAGACTCTTTCCTTTTTTCGTCGGGGCATCCTGCGGTTCCAGTGACCCTTCCTGCAGACTCGACTCTTTTGAAGCTTTCGAAGGCCTTCTTCCCCCTGAACTTTTCCTTGCCTGCCCTGTTCTATCTTGACGAGAGCTCAACGCGGGCAGAACCAGTGCCGCATCCCTTTTCCACGATCGTGGGGTCTTTCCCCTGACTCCAGATGCTTCTCCAGTCGACTCGTCATTCATCCTGCGCGCAGCAACTCGTACGTTCGGCACAAAGTATGTCGGCGAACTCCGTAGTTCCTAACCTTCCCCCCCACTTGTAGAGTTGACGAAATAGCGTCGCAGGCTCGACCTTTGGACTCCCCCCTCCCTTCAGTGGGCGTCGCCGTGCAATGACAATTCATCAGTGGGACGGTTTCTTCAGCACGCTCCTTCTTTGCCAATCGGTGGTGGTTCCGGCTTGTCTGACCTCTGCGATTTTCAGGTTTTTCTATTCTGGTCTCGACAGCCTTGCGCTTCCAAATCCTGCTAGCCCAAGGGGGCTTCCCCCCCGAACCTAAGCGGTTCCTTCGGTTTCTCACCGGTCTCAGCTTGGGTGACTGCCTTCTCCCCGTTCCAGTATCGTACTACCCGGCGTCCCTTGACATTGGATATCCCTGACCCCCGTCAACCCGCCGAGTTTCGACGTAGTTGTCCTTTCCCACGCCTCGCTTCCCACGCACCTGGAATTCTCAGGCTCGCCTTGTTCTCCGTCCTCAAGGTCCCCTCCGAGGAAGTCGCGCACCTGTAGCATTTAGCCATTTCTTTTTGAATATGCTTTTTCTTTTCCCGAAGCAAAGGTGACTCCGAGTAGTACCATTTCTCATTCCCTGTTTGAAAGAGGAGTAGTAACCTAATCCACCCACGGCTCTTGTGGAAGTCCTTTCTGGACCGCCATCTTACCTCTTGTCCGTCTACGCCCAAGCGTTTCTTTCCTCCTAATCACTTTTTTTTTCGATACAAGTCCAGAGACGAACCTAATTCTGTTTTTTTGTCTTACACAGTAGCTTTGTTGAGGATGTCTTTTTTCTTGTGGCCAACCCCCCCCCCCCCCCCCCCCCCCCCCCCCCCTTCTGCTTTAAGACGGTTAGAGGTATACAATTTGATTTAAGTGACCTATCGGCCTAGCTGGACATGACCTGGCTCCACGTGGTATGACACGGTGACCTGGGGTTCATTAGTGGACTCCCTCCTCCCCCACGGACGAGCCATTTCTTCTTGGCTTTTGCGTTAAAGAGCTAGAAGTGGCGACCACCCCCCCCTTCGGTGGAATGGATCCTGTGTTGTATGGATATTTTCCCTGCGGGATTTCGCTGATTTTCTCACTCGGCTATCCGTTTCCTCTCCCTTAACCCCCCTTTCTCCTATCGTATTTCTTCTCGGAACCTTCTGTGTTTTGTCCCCGGGATAGGGTATCCTCACGAGTTGCCTTCTCAAGTCTTCGATACGTTCTCTCACCCCTGCTCCCCGCCTCCGCCTTCGATCACTTCCTAACATCGTCCACACTTTTAAGAATGATGTCTTAGCATATACAGTTGGGATGATCTTTGCACGATGCACTTCCTTCTCCCCACGTCTTGATTTTTTGCTCGGACCTGTCTCATCCTTCCTCTCTCTTGCGCCACCTTTCTCTTATCGGGACTTTCGGTGGCGTTGTCGACTACGGATGGAGAGGACATCCTGTTTCCGAAGGACTGATGATTGATTAGCTCGCCTTGGTGTGATTCATTCGACGGGTACTCCCTCTGGTTCCCCCAGGACGCATAGCGATCCCGGTGGCAACAGTGCATTTTCACCTTTTTCTTGCTCCCTTTTTCGAAGGTTATCTCTGTTCTTACTTTTTACTGGCAAATGAATCCAGATTTCATTAGCCTCCCCTTTACTTCGTGAAGTCAGGTGGGCGACACGTCCCTTTCTATCCCCCCCCGACGATCATCCCATCTAGTGTCTCTTTTTCCCTTATCTGGTCTAATCAGTTAATTTGCCAAAGACCGCTTCTCACCTTTGTCCCGGCTTTCACCAGTTTATACATTCGTGTGTTTTTGACCGCACTTCTGTCCGAGGTTTTTCTTCCGGGCGACTCTATGAAGCGTTTTTGTCCTGCACTGATTGTACTGATACCCCTTTCCAACCATGTAGCCCACCCCTCCCTTCTGCTTTCAGGTATTGTGTCGACGACCTCTCTGAGTTTCAAACTTTTTTTCTTTCTTCATTGAGCTCTCATCGTGGCCGTATTCACGGCCCCTTTCTTGGGCACTCCCTTTTTTCGTACCGGTCTTGTTCCTGATGCTCATCTTGACCCAAGAAAGGGAAGTTGTAACTTTTTATACAGACCTATTAAGCCCTTTCTGATCGTACCTTCTCTTAGACAGTAGACGAGCTGCCCTTTGCTGTCACTCTGGCACTCTTTTCTTCGGACAGGGGCGATGTTTAACCTGACTATGTTTTTTAATTGAGGCCTATTCTTTTTAGTTATTTCCCCAACCGACCGTCCCCTCGGCTGATATCCCTGAATGGCGTCTGCCCTCTCTCGCCTGCCGTATTTTAGATGGGGCGTTCTTGTCTTTTTTAATCCTTTCCCCCCCCTCGTTTTCCCAACTTGACCTTGTATGGAGCATCCTATTATGAGAGAGCTCTTTCCTCTCGGTCCTTGTTCGTGTTTTTGTGCGGGCTTCTCCTTTTGAACTTTACCTCCATTTCGTTGACTTTCCGCCTGGCGCCGGCCCGTTGCACCTACTTCCTCCATTTGAGGGATAGGCTGTTTGTAATAGGTGTGATTTCCCCTGAATGATAACCCCTTTTTGATGTACCTCTTTCTCCATGCACAGTCCCTCCAATTTGAAGCTGCAGGCAGGCATGTACCGGATCTGGTGCATTTGAATGAGGCACCTCCTCTCTTCGTGTCGGTCTGCGGGAGCATCTTGCGGTTTCCTGGCTCTCGACCGAGCCTGTCCGTATTATAGTGCCTCATTGGTTGATCTTTCTCCCGGTTACTTTTCGATGGTGACGCTCTTTTGACCTCCGACGACTTCTATGGGTTTGTAGGTAGTCCTATTCCTACTTTCGATTTTCCAAGTTTCTTTCTAACCTGACGCCGGGGTCGATGCCGTGTTCCTGTTGCTTCCAATCTCGGGGCGCTTAAATCTGTCCAGTCTCCGCGATTCTCAAGTACCTTTCTTCTTTTCACATCTCAGGCCCTTTAGGACTGCTCTCTTCTTCAAACCTCCGTCCGGGGCCATCTATAAATCCACTCTGATGTTGTAACTCTTCAGTTTTTTCTCCGTCCTCATGTCAGAGTTATTCAACTGCTGTCGCTCCTACCAGTGGCCTCGTGGTTACTTTTCTCTTCCTTACCTCCAATGCCACAGATGATTTACCTTGTTGTCTTAATTACGATGTGCGCTTTTCACACGCCTGAACCTGGTGGGTATCTCCACTGATCGCGGCCCCCCCCCCTGCAGTACTCCTAATCTTTCTCTTTTCCCCCCACCCTCCCGTTGTGTTTTTTGATCTTCTTCTTTTTTTGCGTACGGTGTTTTCCGCTCTCTTTTTGAGAAGCTCAAATTCTGGACTTCGTGGTACATCGCACAGGAATGATCCCCCCTTGTTTTTCCCCCCGGTTGTCCATTTTCGGTTTTGTTTTAAGTTTGCCCCTTCCGCATCCCCCAGTTTTGAACCGTTTTTTTGTCTGACCGTTATTTGAATTACCCCTCGCTTTCCGCCCCGTCTAAAAAGGACCTGTCCGTTTCCCCCACTCCATCTTCTTGCCAGTTGGTATTTCGCCCATGTCTGGTAGTTGGAAGAGATACATCCTCCGATCCCAATTTCACGCAGATGTGTCCCCTCGCCATAGGTTCTTTGAGAGTTTTTTTCGGTCGCCCTTGCGAGGACACGGCGAGCCCGGCCGCGTTATCCAACACCCTGTAACGGCATCCCTCACCCTTTAGTGTAGCTTCTCTAAACCATATGACTAGCCAGGATAGTTTGTTTTTTTTTTTTTCCCAGCCCAATCCTCCGTCTATTTTCGAAAGGTGCGCGTTTTTTTCCCCATCTCCTATAACCTTCACTACGAACGAAAATGAGCGGTCCATTCTTTCATACTGCCCCTGCAGAACCTGTTTCTAGTTGAGCTTCCCTCTCCTAGGCTCCTCCCCCGTCACCTTTTTTGACCAGACACGCTTAGTTGCTTAGTAGAATGACCGCTTCGACCTCCTTCAGCTTCCTTCACCTTGGCTTCACCTTTCCTTTCGACTATGTGGACAGAGCCGGCTTACAGCACACCCCTTTGTTGTACCGTTCCCAGACTCCACGTCTGGTCCTCTGTGAAACTCCGGCGAAATCCGAACGACCTCCCATGGAGTCTTCACTGTAGTTTCACAGGCGAAGACTAACACTACCCCAGTTATCCAAGATCCAGTCGGTCCCCTTTTATGGCATCCGGTGCGATCGCAAGTACAATTCGCCCGCATGGCCTGACGTAACTGTTGCAGATTTCTCACTCTCCAACTCCTTTTCCTTTTGCCCGAGCCGAGAGCTGGCCGCATCCCGCGTCGGCTACACTTCTGTATCTCTTTTCGTTTTTTTTTCCTGACTCCCATGGTTTACCTTTGTGGGACGCAGTGACCGGTCGTCGTTTCCCATCTCCCGTTTCTCGTCCCGTTCGTGCCCTCTGGATGGTCCTGTCCACCGTTCTCTCTTTCTCGGCTTTTCTTTTTTTCCTATTTCGATACTCTTTGCCACCTCTTTTAGACGAAAGGTTTCTAGATCATTCCCTCGTTCTGATGGGGACATCTGCTCTCTACCTTCTTTCCCTCCACCCTCTTAAGTTCCCCCCAGAGGTTTGCCGTGTCCTAGTCCCTCTTCGTTCTCTCAATTATCACGACATTGCACCTTGGCTCATTTTCGACCTCATTCTTCCCACCCCTGGCTACGGGGGGCTGAACCTTTTTTTTCCCTTTGGTGATTCCAGTCCCCCTCACGATCTTGGCTACCACCTTTCCTTAGGCGTCTCTATCTCACCTATTTTCGTGCGTTCGAAACACACGTCAACGCTGTGCCCAACGGAGCCATCGTTCTCTCCTCGGCTGGCTTAATGTTTGCAACGATCCCCTTCTCAGATAAAGGTTTTCTCTATCTCTTTTTCCTGCCGCTTTTCTTGGTAAGAAAGTGTTCTCGTTGGTTGCCTCCTGGTGCCGTCCGGTCGTCCATATTTCCTCCGGCATTCCCTTCCATGTTCGTCCCTTTCTATACGTTCGTTTTGTAGACCCGTAGCCAAATTTCAAGCCCTGCATTGTTGCCACCGCTCTCTTCTTCCTGTGTCTCGGCCCTGTCCTTCGTCCCCGGCGAATGAATCACCCCCCTTCCCGCTCCGCTCTAAATCCCTCTCCTCGTCTTTGAAACGTTTCCGGAGACCATAAGTATTTCCCGACGCAACCGCCCGTCACCCCCGGCCGAGAGTTGCGTGCCACCATCCGTCGTACATGAGACGAAGTTCTAATCACCCCCGCCCTGTTTTCCTCCCCCCTCCGTGCACGGGTCCCCCCTGCTCCCCCTTTGAAGGTTATGCTGATCTCCTTCCTCCCCCAATCTTTGTGACGGTCTTTTCTTTACGAGGCTATTTCGGGAGCGTTTTTTCCTCTATCTTTCTCTGCCACTTCCTCCTTTCTCTCTCAATGGATCAAGGATAGGGGGCAGTCCCCCCTCCCTCCAGCTTCCTCTCTCCTTTTCTCATCTGTCGCCTCCTGGCTGTCAGTTTGCGCGGCCACGGTAAGGCCATTCTTCAATATCACGTCTCACTTCCCTCCCAGGCTTTCCTTACAGGAAACTCCCTCTTTTTCTTTTCCAGCTTCCGTTGTTGCAACTTAGATCTTCTGGCAGACTTTCCATTTTTTGATGGCTCTCATTTTTTCCCTCCCATCAGACGTTCCACTACGAGAAACGTTCCACCTTTTCCCTCCCCTTCTCCTGTCCTGTTCTATTTTTGGCGACCCTTTTATTTTTTCACGTTAATAACGTGTGCAGTGATGTCACGCCGGGGAAAAGCTCCTTTCGTTTCCAACATCACCCCCCGTCTCGTCTTCAGTCCTCCGGAATTTCCACCTCTCCTTTCGGTCTGGGCGTTATGCTTCCCTCGTTGCTTGGTCTCTATTTCCAAGTTTGTTTGTGTTGGAGACCGATACCAAGCTGGTCTCGCGGACCCCAGTACCTCATGTTGTTCTTTAATGAAGGTTCGCCTCAACGAGCGTGGTTGCTTTTTTCAGTCTTCTTTTGCCACCTTCGATTATCAGCCTAGAGGACCCTTTCTTTTTCATTGCCCTAAGCTTAAAAGAATAGTCGGTCCGGACCTTTCTGACTTTTTTTGTTAAACGGTGCGGGCGGGTCCTCAGTTGGACGCTTCTGCGAACCAGTTCTAGAAATTTTCTTTTCCCTTGTGCTTCCTATTAGTCTTTTTCCCCCTTCTGAACCTTTTCCTGTCTCCCTTATTGTTCCGTTTTGAATGGATATCCCATTAGGTTTCGCTTGGCTGACCGTGGCCTTCTCCCCCTTCACACAATGGAGACGCTTTCTCGTCTTCTATGGAACCGGTGCCTGAGGTAGATTGGTCAGGCCCACCTGTTATCCCTGTTCCCTCTCAGTACCTTTTTTCTCAAGTCCTTTTTCTCTCCTCTTGATAGACACCTTTACCTAGCCTCAGACTCCTAGTGCCACGTCCCCTCTTGTGTCTTTCCTCGACTTGAGCTCTACATGGCCAGTTGCTATTTTTCTTGACCGTTCCCTTTCGCCCATTTTTCTTGTTCTTCCTTCACCTTTTTGTAAGGATGGAATTGCGCCACTCTCTCCGTTTATGGTCGCGGTTGCGTCTGTCTACTCCGTCTGGCAGCCGGAATTTTTCCCGCTCCTCTTCCTGTATGATGTTCCTCATTGTTTTTTTCTCCATTTCTTTTTTCAGAAGACCCCATGCGCCCCATGCCCTCTATCTTATCTGGGCACCCGTGTCAGTCTTCACTTGGTCTGCCTATTCTTTCTCGAACTGATCTCAGTCGGGCCCTTTTTATGGTAATGTTGCAAATGCCCCCCGATTCCCATGATCCGACTTCCCTTCAGTTACCGTCGGCCTTCGATCACGTCCCTAGGCATACCCGTCTTTTTCACCTCTGTCTCTCAACCTATTGTGCTTCTGTACTATTTTTCAACCCTTACTCCCGATGGTTCCCTTGGCTCGGTCTGCCCAGGTGATCATACTTTCGTTTAAAATTCTATACTTTGAGTCCTATTTAACTCCGAGATTAGTTTTCTCTTCTATCTCGTCTTTTTTGGACGGCCTCACCACTTACCCAAACCTGTTTACCGCCCTTCCTTCTTCGTAGTTGCCCTTATTTTCTGCTACCCTGCGGCGATTTCTTTGTCGTTTCCATCTACCTCCCCTCCCCCCCATTTTGAAGTAAAAGGAAAACGCATGGCGGGATGTTCCTTTTTAGTTTTCCTCGGGCTGTTCCGGAGGAGAGATTTGCCCATCTGCCCCTAGTTATTGAACCTGAGCGAGACTGCCCCTTCTTCTCTCATTTTCCGGTCGTACGGAGTATCTTCACTCTTTCTCCTCCGCCCTGCCTGTCATCAATCATTGCTGCTTCTTTGCGCTCTTCCGGACTATGGGAAAGCCCGACATGTTCTCCCGTTTTTTTCCACCGTGCTGCCGACGCCAGTGGGGCATCTTTTTCCGGACCCCCCCCCCTCCCCTGACCTTTCCCGAGGCCTGATCTTTTGTGTCTCTGCCGCTCCTTTAAGGATTATGTGGGCGTTCTGGCTGCTGATGCAGCGTGCCCACTTTCCTCTTCGTGCCCACTTCGGCCTATTTCTTTCCTTTTGCCTTCTCCAGCGCCTTTTTCTCCTGTCGGTTTGGTTCTTTGTTCTTTTTTCGTTTGTCGGGTTGTCTTCCTGTGTGTTATACCGAGTTGGTGTGTCTATGACATATGTGTTGTGGTTTTCTATCCTTTTGTGGTTTTTTTTTTCTTTTTTTTCTTTTTGTGTTCTCCTTCTTTAGGTTGACGGCCCATCTGGGTTTCTGGCCGCTTGTGACCCACCTCGTGTCGTACTTACCGACCGGCCAAGTTTCTCTATTTTCCTGTCGACTTCTTTCAGGTCAAGAAGTTTTCAAATTCGCTTTGGTTTTTCTGTCGTGGTCCCGAGGCGAGTCCTGCTCCTATCCCCCGGCGCCCGTGTCAGTATGATGCCTTACCTATTTGCCTTTTTTTTTCTTATAAGGTGATCACTTCTCTTGGTTTTCCAACAATAGAGAGGAGATGTTCTGTTTTTTGGCGTCCTCCCATCGCCTCTCGTTTTTGTGAAAGAGGCTCTTCCTCCACGTCCGCGGTGTTCGCTGCGTTTGCTTTTTTGGCTTTCCTCGTCCTTTATCTCCTTTCCCATGCCAGTCTTCTCCTTCTCCCCCATTCCATGATTGGCTCGTCCCTCTTCCTTAAATTGAGGACGGAGTCTCTACGCATTCCAACGGGCCCCGTACGGGGAGGTCTCCAACAACCTCTTTTAATGTTTTCTTTCTGTTTTTTTCCTTGGGTTTTGTTCATGTCAGCTTTCTTCCCTCTTCGCTCCACGTTGGCCGACCCCTTTTGTGTGCTTCTGGAGTCCTCACGCCCCGCCACCAGAGATGTTCACACTCGTTTTGCTCCTTCTGCAGTTTTTTCCCCGTCCCTCCTTTTGACTGTATCGAATTTGATTGCAACAGCCTTGACTCCCTCAATCCTCTCTCTATTCTCCTCGTTTTTGATCTGATATTCGGGGTACGGCGTTGCCTCTCTTCTGTCCTCCTCCCCTCTCCCCCTGTTGCCGGTTTTCCACTTTCTGCACTTTCTGAATTTTATTCAATCTGGTACATCGCGCTTTTCTTTCATTGTCGGGAACTCCTCCCTCCCGCCCATACCCACACATTCCCCAGGTCCACTTTATTCTTGCGCCTTTTCCTTAAAGGCCTCCCTCTCCAGTTACACCGACGTCGGACCCACATGACATCCTCCTCTGGATTTTCCAGTTCAGGGTTCTTGAAGCGTCGATATCGTCTTCCCCTCCCCATTTCCTCATCTTTAGAACCTATAGCATTATGGAGTCCTGAGTCTTTTAAGATGGGTACAACGTTGCCCGGTCGATTGATGTCCACCCACCACAGTCCCGGCATCTTCACCCCCTGGCGTGGATTATGACGTCACAGAAGAGTAGGCGAGAGCAAGTCGTTTCCCCCCATTACTTTCCTCGGCTCTTTTCGCCAGCTCCCTTTTTTTCCCCTCTCCCTGCCTGAACGGATACATAGAACGCCCTTTACTATTTACCGCTCCCGTCATTTCATCCTTCCCAGTTCCTTGTATCTATCCCTTCCATATGCCCCTTGCGCACGCCCTCGTCCGCCACCCTCTGTAAGGTTACTGCATGCACCTCGATTCCCCCTTCCCCTTCCGACTTTTCTCCCCTTGTTTACTTGAAGTCCTCCTTGGTTTTGGCCAGTCGCCAGGTCTGGCCAGTTAACCTCTTTCCCCTGCCTCCTATCCCCTTCCCTGGATCTCGTCATTCCTTCCTCCCCGGAAGTCCGCCATTTGTCCCGTTCTTTTCGAGAAGCCAGCCCCTCACTGATTTCCCCGTCCCAGAGCTTCCAGGCGGACAAATTCTGCCTTGCCCGGTCTTTCCCACTTCCGGACGCAGTGGTTTTTTATCGTGCCAGTTTTTCCCTCCCGTAGACTCCCCTGGAAGACCCCCCTTTCTTCCTCTTCCTGTCTCAGCTCCGCCTGCCCGTTCTCAGCTCGTTCTTCGTCGTTTTGAGGTCATGTCCGTCCCACTTTGCGTCTGCTCCAAGTGTGATCCTTCCGCTTCACTCGTCTGTTACATGTTCTCGAGTTCCCCGTTTGATCTCTTTCTTACAGGCAGTTCCCCTCTTTTGTGAAGATCCTATTCCCCCCCTCAACAGGGCACTGACGGAAAGGTCTCTTTTCCTTTTCGCTCTTTTCCTTCGTGCTCTTTTTTTCCCCATATGCACCTTTGACAGCCAACGCGTACGCCCGGAGTTCATTTGCCGAAAGAGGGGTTTCCCTTTGCTACCTAACGATGGCCGGTATCTTCCTTTATCCCGCCATTCCCTCTTGCGCAGTTTTGCTCCCCTATCTGTCAACTCTTTCCTCATTGCGTGAGTTTTTAAATGTTTTGTTCCGTGTTTCGGCTTCCCAGAACGACTATATCCCTTTCACCCCCGATGAGGCGTCTCCCTTTATTCCTCCCCCTAGTTTCTCGTCCCTTAGGCAGTCCCGAACCCAACACGTCCTTTCTAAGCCGTGCAGCCTTCTCCCTCGGTTTCTGTCAGCGGGCTGGGATGGCGTCATGGTGGAACCCCGATCTTCTGATTCGCCCATCTCCCAGTGTTGCCCCGCTTTTCTCCCTCGTTCTTTACTTCCTCCCCTTTTTGTCTAGCCGGCCGTTCCTGTGATAGGATAACGCCGGGAGACGGGGAAGTCGGTAGCCTTTTCACATCAGGGCATTTCCGGACATGCGTCTCTTCTATCCCGGGAGACTCTCGTAATCGTGTTTTCCGCTGCAATGTTTTCCTCTCGAATTGTCGGCTGTTTTGAAGAGATCTCATTTCGAGACTTCCACCAAGGCCCCAGCCACTCTCGATCTTGTGGTTCAAACGGAGTTCGTCTCCCGAGTAGTTCCCCTCTCTACCCCCTCAAAGTACCCTCCCACCTGCGAGAGTTTTATAATAGCCTGACTTCCTCTCTCAGTACGGTTGCCGCCACTTTCAACCCCTACCCGCTGGAGAATCTTTCCCCTGGGCCAACCACCGCAGGGGCCTGTAATGCTGCTCCCGCGCCCCACCGTTTGTGAACGGATCTCTCCTATGATCGATTCTATTTTCTTTTCTTTTTTTAGTTATCCTTCGTCTTTTTGATCAGCACCTTGTCTGAGAGCCCCGCCAGACTTTTTTCACTGAACCATTCGCAACCGGCCTGTTCCGACGCCTCGTCTACTCCTTCGCCTCCTTTTGAATTTCTTTCCAGGTCAGTTCACTTTTTTACCTCCCTGACCTAAGGGTGAAACCAGACCACAGGAACCTGCCTAGTTTGGGCACGTGCCGCCGTTTTATTCGTCCACGTCGAGTCTCTTGACCGCACATTACAATTCAGATTTTCTCCTTGTGCGCGCCGACGTTCCGCTGATCCCCGGCACCCCGTTTCTCCAATTTCTCAAGGTTTTTTCGAATATGTTGACCCGCTCGTCACGGTTCAAGCAATCTTCTCTGAAGCTTGCTTTTTATCTCGACTGTTTCCTATCGCCCTCCCCCCTAAACCCTCCCTTTCGTGGCCATTTTCTCCTCTGACTAGCATGGAGGTCTGAGGGACGTCGTCCAGTTTTTGGTTATTCTTTCCTTCTTCTCCAGTTTTTTTTTTCGATATCCAGCCTTTTGTCTCCTTCCCCAGACCTACATTGGTCCCATTCCTTTCCTTACAGTAGCTGTTTTTTTGAAGACCTCCCCCCCCCACACCCCCCACCCCCCCCCCCCCCAGTTTGCCAGGCGATGTATCAGCACCTCTTCGAGATCCCACTTTTTCTTTTTCCGTGCCCGCCTGGTCCCCCCTCATTCGTATGACTTTTTTTTGCGGGCTTGTTCTATTTGTTCCTGTGAACATCTTTGACTTGTATGTGGAGTCCAGATTCGACGTTGAAAAACGGTCCGGGACTTTTCTTCCTTTTCCGGTGGTCATGTCCTCCCACTGTCGGGCTTTAAAGTGATCTTTTACTATGTGAATTCCTCCATCTCCCAATGCGATCCCTGATGTCTTTCTGGCGCTTTCTTAATGATGTAGATTGTTTACAGTCCCCAGCCGGTATCGTTTTCGAGCAGCCCGCGTTGACGGCTCCTTCCGTTCGATACGTATCGACCCGTCGAAGCCCTCTCCCTATCTAGACCTCCGGGTCACCGCTTTTTCTCTTCGCGTTAGGATATAACATTTGACCGGGATGCGGTTTTTGCCCCTTGTCAAGTCTTCGCCCCGGCGGGGGTGGTGATGGCACCGTCGAGCCTT
>Ga0179593_1282768_pt1 | contig 21060 bp, 23 predicted proteins | sample CZODoug2_1_08_16_FD_185931 | JGI IMG/M metagenome (GOLD analysis project Ga0179593, IMG submission 185931) | Vadose zone soil fungal communities from Angelo Coast Range Reserve, California, USA - CZODoug2_1_08_16fungal (PacBio error correction) | ecosystem: Environmental > Terrestrial > Soil >... | reverse complement strand
CATGTTACGCCCCAGGCGTCTCAGCCGTGTGCGTGCCTCCGGGATCAACCTTCCCCTTCTCAAGGCTCACTCGATGAGGACCACCGACGGGACACATAGAGACATTTCTTTTACGTTTTTGTTTCGTCTTGACAGTTTTTACCCTTACTGCTTTTTATCTTTTTGGTCCCGTCCGGTTTGACTCGCTCCCCACGTCCGATTTTAGGTGCGTTTTTTTTGCGATGTGGCCTAAAAGAATCTTGTCGGCGTTCGCTCTTTTTATTCCTCGCTGTGCCTGTGCACTGCGTCTTCTATGTTTCTTCCACCCTGGCGAGCTTGCACGTCGTGGTGATCGTTTTTGCGTTTCTGGGGATTTTTGTGGGGTTTTATCCGAGGATCTTGATGCTAGTTCCCTTTTCTCCCCTGTCCGCTCAAGCGCATTCGCGGCCATTTCGTCCCCCTTCTGGTCGTTCACGTCTTTCCGCCTCGCCGTATCGAAGTCACTGAGTGTTTCCTCGACGTCTCCTACGTCTCGTAGGTCGCGTTCGCCACCCCCCTTGATCTCGAGGTAGGATTTGCAAGCTGATTCAGCGTCAACGCGGTTTTTTCCACCCGCTCTGTTCTTGATTGCGTTTGCACCTCGAAGGCCTTGGGGGCTTCGTCCTTGTCGCCGAAACTTTCACTCCCTGACCAGAGTTTCTGCCCTGCGTGCTTTCCTCCCATACGGTTAATATGATGCTGCAGCCTTCCCTCTTGGTCACCTTGATTCAGTTTCGTATCTTTTCTTCGACCTATGTTCCTCTGTTAATCAATGCCTCACGGGATGTGGCTTTAGCATTAGTTTGGTGTCTCGTCCTCCTCCCCCTGAGCCTTTTCTGTTTTCTTGACGAGTGCTCTGATTCCCCGCCGACGGTTTCCCGTTTTATGTGATGACCCTTTCCATGCCTACATTTTCTCGCTGCCTGTCCTTCATGTTTTTTGGAGTCCGTCCCTGAACCAATGACACCCTACTCCCCTATTCCCCCGCCGGCCTTTCCTTTTCCTCTTTAAGCAAGGCTTTTTTTTCACTGGAACAGCGTTGCAGGGTTGTTTGCTTGTCGCGGAAGGCAGAACTGGCTCCACGGCCTATTCCTGTCGCGGCGAGTTCCTCTCCCTGTCGGCGGGGCCCCCCCCTCTCCAAGTTAAACGGGTGCGATCGCCCAGCAGGACTTCCTCATCCCGTATCTCAGCTTTGACTTGAACCTGAACAGGCTGTGCAGAAAATGGCGGTACCTTTTCATCCTTCCCTATCAGCGGTTTCTGTGCGAGGTTTCTGTCCTATCTGTCCATGGCCTGTGAGCCCTATTTCCTCATATACTTTTTTGTGTTGATTTTTTTCTATTGAGATCTGCTCCCCTCGTCTATGTCTTCCTTCCCCCTAGCTACCAATCAGCGCTGATGGCGGTTTGTGCGCGGTTACTCCCAGCGTTTTGTTCTGCACCATCTGGGATCGGGCTTCCCTACCTGGCTGACACTTGCTGATTCCCTGCGTTCGACTCCAGTTTACACGGGGTTGGCCAACGACTTGCTTTCCCATGCCGCTTTGCTCCTGGTGTTTCTGACGTCAATCGACTTCGTCCCCTTCCCTTCCCCCTCCACCCGCGGGTGTCTTTCGCCCCACCTCCATTCTTCCGCTCTTCATTTTCCTCCGTAGAGTCCCTTTTTTTTACTCCTGCCCGTGCTTTGCCCTCCCACCTCTCTCGCAATATCTCTTAGTCTTTTTGGCACACATAGTGTCATCAGGCCTCCGATTGTCGCCTCATTCGTCGGCAGCTGGCCGGATTCCCTCTGACCTGCGCCTTTCATCGCTGGCCCACCCCATCCTTCTAAAGCCCCCTTCAGTGGCTTCTTTCTTCACAAGGCGAATTCCTCGAGGCTCGCCAAGCTGCTTGCCTGTTCCCCCTAAGATTTTCCGGCATGCCCATCGAGACCGTATTTGATGACGAGCACCATTTGATCATTTGGAGTGTCCTCTCTTTATGACTCCACTGAAGAGAGTTCCCCCCACGTAGGAGTAGATTTGTACCAAGACTCCCGCTAGATCCTGTATTTTTCTTGATTAACTATCTGTCGATTCAAGACCTCCTAGATGATGGAGCCCCCCCTTGCGACCTCGTTCTTATCTTTGATGGTACGATGAAAGTATACTTAAGCGATGCCTTCTTCCGGTTTGCCAGACCTTTTTCCCAGACTGAAGGCTGCGAGGTTGGATCTCTAGGTGAGGACTTGGTAAGGATAAGCCTCTTATCCGTAAGGTCATGACACCTCACCTTTCGCCCAATTTTTCCTGGGACATCAATTCGTGGTCGTACCCGAGCGGAATTCTCCTTAACTCAGCCTGCGTCTTTTTCCCTTCATTTCGGCCCCGATATCTGCGGAGCTTCGTGATGAGCGGCCTCGGTTTTTGAAGGCCCTTTCTGTGTGTCAGTGGCAATACTCCCTTTACATCCCGAACTTTTGTTTCATGGCCAAGACTTTTTTTATTCGGCGCGTATCATAATATTCGTGCTGTCTTTCTTCCTTTTAAGATCATACGGAGGCCGACTTTCTTGCTCGCTCTGTTTTGCGCTCACACGTCGAGTGCTGCTGCACAGCGATGTTGTTTTACTTCAGCTTCGTCTGGGTTCATAGCGCGGTTTCTCATTTCCCTCCTTGTTTCCCCTTTCGTCTAATGGTTGGGCCTTGTTCCAGCCCTGAGACGAGCGGCGTCTTCTTTCGCCCCGATTACATTCCGGGTCAAGAAGTTTTCCCGATCTGCCGTCTGTCATGAGGGTCGCCCCCCTTTCCCTCGTTGTCCCCCCTGCTATCCTCGCACCTTGAAGTGGAGTATGCATCGCTTTTTGCGGGCTCTTCCCTTCGATCTTTTCTGTCGTCCCATATTCTTTTTTCGCATTCATCTCGCGTTTCCTTCCGTTGAACGGAGCTGCCATCCTCCCTGTGATTACTGTGTTCTTTTGTACCCTCCATCGACAACCCACCTTTTCCCCCCCCTCAGCAAGGCCGTCCGTTTCACCTCCCCTCCCGTTGCCGGTTCCTCACCTTCCCCACGTCCCTCATTGTGTGCGCGTGATTTTTTTTCCCTTGCCTTGTCCAATCCGCTTTGCCACTCCTTTGCCTCTTCGGAGTTTGTCTATTTTGATTTCCCCATGACGTACACACCCTCGAAGGCACTCATACCCTGATGGGTGCCGTTTCTTTGATGATTCACATGGTCGAGCCGTACCGGGCGTGCCGCCGAACGCCACGGTTCTGGTTTTTCACTACCGCCTCCGTCACCCCTCTCCCGGACGTGTTTTCTTTCCGCTCTCTCTTTTTTGGTCTAGCAAGCGAGCCTCGTACCACGGTCGACGCCGTGCTCCTGTACTCCCCCTCATCCCCCCGCCCGGACGGCTTATTTTCGCTCACGGCAAGACCTTCCCTGACTCCATTTGGTAACTTGGAGCAGTTGCCAGGCAGTTGGAATCTTTGGAGGCCTTCTCCCATCTGCTTGGCTTTTACGCCCCCTCTTTAGCTCCTTTCAAGAGCTCTTTCGCCTCCCCAAGGGTACGACGCGTTGTGTTCACCTGAGAGGTGTGGCCGTAAATACTGCGCAACCGAACCCTGCCCTGTCCCCTTTGCTCGGTCGCTTACTTGCCTTTTTTCCAGGTTCTCCCCTTTTGACCTTCAACGCCATTCACCCCCATTCCGCCCGCTCGACTGCTCCCTTCTCATCCGTCGACCTTTCCGTTTTCACGCCCCCCTCGCTCGCCGCACGTCCTTTCAACACGCCGCCGAGCCGAGGTGGACGTTGAGGTCTCCTGTTTTTTCGGGTGGAAGAAGTCGCTTTTCTTCATTTCTGGACGCCTCTTTTTCCGGCATACCTCCTCCTTCTCTCGTTCTTCTTTCTCGCGAAGACTTGAACCAAGGTCTGTAGGCCTCTCCCGTTCGTCCGGGATTGGCTAAAGACACCCCATCTCCTTTCACTTGCTTTTTGTGAACCCTTTATTTGCCTCCCCAGTTAGGATTCGACGAGGCGCCTTACTGTGTTCACCCCACTTTCCTTTCTTTTTTAAACGGCGACCCCCGCTCGTTCGGGGGCCTATTTCCTCTTTACAACCCCCCCCCCCCCCCGGTCACCTCCTTTTTTCGTTTCCCGACCAGTTTTTTGTCCCTTCCCCGAAACTCCTGCCGCCTTGGCCGCGTCGCCTTTCATCAATGATTTTCCCCGCTATCCCTCCGGGCTCTTGTTAGTTTTCCCGTTTGGATGTCCCGCTCGCCCTCGTCGGCTTTGTCGAGCAATTTGAGTTCAAAACCACCTGGTTCCATCCCATCCAATCTCCGGGCCACCCGCTGTTTGAGCTGTCCGCATTTACTTCTCCATTCATTTGTGACCTAGCCTTTAAACTGATCTCCTCTCACACAGTATCGTTCTTTCCTCTTTCCCCCTAACACTGAACCCCCCCCCCCCCACAAACACCCCCCCCCCCCCAAGCCCCTAACCCCACCACTTCCCCCCCCTTGTTACCCAACCCCTTTCCCCTCAAATCCCTTTGTTGTTTTTTGTTGAGAGATGAGAGCTTCGGTTTGTGATTATTGCTGAATTTTTCGGCGGTGTTGATGATGTTTCCCGCTGCGTTTCTCTAATCGCTTCTCCCCTCTTCGATTCGGTCTGGCGGTTGTTTTTATCTCCCTTTTCCTGCGACAACGACTCTGGTTCTTAGCTTTGTCATTTCTCCTTGAAAAACGCTGAGAGGCCGATTGGCCGTGTTGGTAAATTTTACGGTATCTTTCGCGCTCACGTTGTTTTAAGACCTTCTTCCATCCGCTGTCTTGTTTTTTCCATTTCCCACCGGCTTCCTTCCCTTCTTTCTGTCCGGTGTTCGTTGGTAACTGCAGTCTCCTCCGGTTGCGTGTTGTTCTTTTGACCCTCCCTTTTTCGCCTTTCGGTTTTAAACGCTTCCTTCTCTTTCCCTGCTAATCATCGGGATGCGGCGACTGGTCCGTCGTTCAATACACCCCCCGTTTTCTTCTCTGGTGTTCTTCGAGGCCTCCTTAAACTTTGTGGCCCGTTTTCTTCTGCCGTATAATGCCTTGGTTTTGTCTCGAGTCTTCGCTTGTAGAACGGCAGCTTGTGCTTTTTTGCTTGGCTCACGGTGTCCTGTATGCGTTTTAGTGAATAGTCGCCCTTCTCTATTTTGTAAGGAAGACCATCGAAGCGCCGACTCCCTTCGCTCTTCCCCCTCCGCTTAGGCTTCTGGTGTTGCCTTTCCTCTTTTGGCTTTCTTTTTGTTGCCGTGATTTCCGAATCGGGCTGACGTTGTCTTTCTGTCTGGTTTCAGGGGAGGAATTGGTGAATTTCTTTGCGTAGGTGCTGACCTTGGCCCCTTCCCCTTTTCGACGGCGGCGCGCAGCCTGCGTAGCTCTGTCCCTTTATTGGTGGGCGTTTCTTTTTTGACCCGGCTTCCATTCCTGCCCCTTGGTGCGTCCTTTTACAGTTGGGGCGCGAGCGATTAAGCCAGTGGAGTTTGCGTGATGCCTTCCCCTGGGCTCTCCCCGGTTCTTGCGAACCCGGTTGTCCTTTTCCTTTGCTCCTGCTCTTGGACTTTTTTGGCTGAAAGATGGGTTCCAGTCGTGATTTCCTTTTTCTTATCAGGCCGTTCTTGCTTTGCCGCCGGCGTCACTTTTCCCGCGAAATAATATTTTCTTTCTGGCTTTTTTTCGGCTTACGATTGCGCCACGAGGAGTCTTTAGAAGTTGTCCTGTTGCTTACACTCGCTTCCCTCCCCCGGAGGAGCAGTTTTGACGTCTCCCTTTGTCTCCCCTCCCCTGGCGTCAGTGCTTTTTCGTGCGTTCGTATTTTTTTTTTCCAGTTCCTCGGTGTTCGAATCCTCCCTTCCCCCCCTTATCGTCTCAAATGTGGATTTTCCGTTGAGTGCGCGGAGCGGCCTTTGGACTTGTCCTTTCTTTTTTTTGGTTTTTTGGTGTGTGGTTTCGTCGAGGAATGTCATCCTTCTCGCAGTTGTGGCGGGCCGGGTTTTTGGAGGGTCCCCCTGTTCCCCCCCTTTTCTTAGAGCCAAGCAAGCGCTTTTTCTTCCCCTTCTTGCTTTTTCGTTTGGTTCTGGTGGGACGGACGACAGCAAAACGGGCCTTCACTTATGTGGGGTCAAACTCCCGCAAGCCTTGTCGTGACGTGACTGGACCCATTTTGTGCCGCTGCGTTCCCCCAAGCAAATCTCCCCGAAACCATTGCCGAGTAATTTCCATTTTCCGTTTTTCCGATTTCGTGAAGCTTCCCTTTGCGGGTCTTTTCGAACACCAATATGTCCTGCGGAGTTTTCCGTTTGACGGGCCTCAAGTGCTGAATGATTCCAAGCAGTTGTCTGATCCATCCTATGTCCAGCAGCGCCTCCCCTCTTGAACAGTCATGACTCCTTTCGCAGGATTTTTCCTCCCCCCTTTCCTTTGACTTCGGCGATGAGTTTGTGTTTCCGCGTGGCCGAGCGTTTTGTCCTTAGCACTTAATCTAGATATCGACATGAGAACATTTTTTTATGGCACGTTCAATCACAGCCCTCCTCTCTCCCGACCCTCCGGTCACGCTGAAGTTGAACCCCTCGCGGCCTGCCAGTCCCGCGGTCGTTTTGTGTATTTTCCCCGCACGGGTCGCAAGGGGATCTTCCCCTTTCTCCGGAACTCAGCACGAGTCTTCGCCCCCTCCGGATTCAGGATAACTCTTTTACAACATTCTTTCATCTGTCTGCCGCTCTCATGATTGTGTTCGTATCGGATTATTCAACGTCATTCCGGCTCAGTTTTTCTTTCCCCGTCCTGCGACCTCGTTGATCTCCCCCGACTTGCGAGTAGCGGATCGCCGTCTTGGATAACGAAGACTGCTTTTGTCTTTTCTAGTTTTTCGTTCTTCTCCCCTCGCTTCTGTCTCACTGGGCAGATTCATGCCTGCTCTGTTGCTTGTCAGGGCCCCAGTTCCGTATTTGAGGGCGAGTTACTCCATCCGCACCCCCCAGCTCTTCCAATGAACTCAGGTTCAGGCAGGTTTGTTTTGCATTTTCCCTCCTCTTCAAGGCTCCTTTCGCCTGCATTTTCCCCGAGCCGGCTCCTATGCCCGTTTTTCTCTGTCTGGGCTGTATTTGCCAGTCGTTCCGTCTCACCCTTTTTTTCCCTGGCAGCATGATTGCCCCCACCCTCGACTCCTTTTTATTTTAGTGTGAGTTTTGACTCCCTCTTTTCCTGATAACCCCCTTTTTTCGTCATCACCACTGGTTCCGCTTTTTTGCATTTGACTCCCGTGGTCAGCGGGGACTTCCTAGCTCGTGAGAGTTACCCTGTGATTCGCTTGGTACCGTCCGCCATTTTATGGTGTTGTTGAGCATGATCTGTTTTGTTCTCTCCCTCTCGCAACGGTTGCGTGATTGGCGGATCGGACTCTTTTCGTATGCTTTCCCCCTGACTGACGCGACTCTTTGTTCTTTGGCTTTACCTGGTGCCAAGCATGCTTTTCTGCACCTGGTCAGCGTATTTGGTGGCCTCCGCCTGCATTTAAGTTCCCCGATCTCTCCTCTTCCCCTGTCAAATTCCCGTGCCTACAGCCGTGTGGCCGACAACCTTTGATTTCTGTTTATGTCAGCCCGGGCATTTCAGCGGCGCTGACGGCCTTACAATGACGAGCGCGTGGCTATCCCTGAGTCCATAGGCTTTTTCGACCTTTTCCTTGGTTCCGTACCGGTGCGAGTGCTTCTCATTTCCATTTTCCCCCTTTTTGTTCTGAAAGGCACAGAGCAAATTGTCCCTCAAACGGAACGCGTGTACACCGCCAGTCTCCCTTCCCCCCGATAGTCCCTCATTCTTTGTTTATGCTCTTTTCTCTGAATATTTTTGCCTGGTGAGGAATATATATCCTTACTCTCCTCTTTTTTTGTTTGAGAAGATATGATAAAGTCCCCCTTCTTCAAGATAGTCCATCCGCCCCCAATCCTTAGATCTTTCTCTTTTCCTTTATTTGACGCCAGTCCCTTTTTCGTCACAAATCGGTGGGTTGTTGGGTGGTATGGTTTGGAGGGGTGGGTGGGGGGGGTGTGTTCGTGGGGGTGGTGGTTTTTTTTGTGGTGTTGTTGTTTCTTTTTTGGATATCTTCTTTGGGTGTTTTGGGAGTGGCGTACTCCCGAACTCTTCGGTGCTTGAAGTTCCCTTCTTGAGTTCCCTCCCGTGCCACTGAGGCAGCTGTGCCAGAATGAAAGTGATCTTTTTTTTTTTTTTTGCTTTTGGTGAATCGATTTTGGCTCTCGTTTCGTCTTTCCATAGCTGGCGCCTGGCCACAAACATACCCTCCTTGGGTGTGTGTGCCCCCCTCCTGCATGCAGTCGTGATACAGGGCCTCATTATTGCTCTCGGGCTCGTTTCTTAGCCTATTTTTTTGTTCCCACCTGTATGACCGTCCTGTTGACTTCTTGCATCTGAGCTGGCGCTTACGGTATCATGATCCTGATGTCGCCCCGTGAGTCGGGCCCCACCTTTTCTTGATTCTTACAGATTGCGCGGTATCGATTCCCGAGAACACCATCTGCTCCTCCCCCCCCCCCCCCAAGTTTGGCCGTTGGATGAAACGGCGGACCTCTCCATCTAGGAATATCCTCACCTGCTTCATCCGTTCATGTGCCTTTTTTCTCAACACTCCGAGCAACTTATTTTGATGGTAGCACCTTATCCGGGTTCTGGTCGGAGTGCTCCCCCTTCCCCGGTTGACAACCTCTTTAGTCTCGCTCCAAGAACTATGAGGTGCACCCCTCAATCTATTCTCCCTGGGTACTCCCGTGCCGTAGGCTGTTCTTTTCCCTCAAGCGAGATCGCCTTTTTGCATCACTCGGACGCTCGGTCTTCGCAGAGGATTCTCCTTTTACGTTCGAGTCAGCCTTCCGGCGGACGTCTGGGACTACACCTTCCGGGTCATCCTTGTTCCGCTCTCGTGCGCATGTGCTGCCTGATTTTTTCGCCTCCCTCCCCTACCAAGAGATCGATAACTTTTCCCCCCCCCTGTTCCTTCCGTCCGTTCTTAAGCTGCCAGGTCCCCCTACCCTCACTGAGCTGTGGTCTTTTGCCGCGTTCCGATCCCAAGTTTTTGCGTTGAACTGTCCCCCGACCTGCGCGTCCTTTTCTTTTGTAAAGTACGGCTCTTTTTCCTGTCACGGACACTTTCCTGATGTCGATCAAGTGGCGTTCATGACTGACGTGTCACTTGATGCTTATAAAGTGGTACTCCGCGTCCCCCTCCACACCGCTTACGTGTACGCAGTCTTTACTTTTTCCGGCGTATCCCATCATCATTTTTCGTTGTGCTTTTTTTTTATTAGTTCCGTATATCCCCGGCTTTTGACCCGTCTTGTTATCGCCTCGTTCTTTTCGCGCTCCGGTTTCTCTCCTTCCCCTTCTTTTTTCACCACTTCAGCGTGGCCGGTTTCAGTTGACATCGCGCTGTTCGGACGCATACGCTTTTTTGACCAAACAAACTGTGTCTTTGTCTTCTCCCCTGGTCTTAGGTTTTTTTCCTAGAAGCGCGCCGATCTTTTCGGCGTTCTGCGCCGCTATCTACTTTATGAAGGCTTGCCTCCTTGTCGTACGTTTCCTTCCCTTCAACCCACCTCTTCTCGCGTTTTTTTTTTTTTTTGGGTGGTGGTGGTGTTGCACATTTTAGCAGCGCACCGTAGGTGATTCTTTCCTCTGCTTTGTGTTTTTCATTCTCCCTTCCTTCTATACATTAGAGTCCTTTTGTGTCCTGCCCGTTTCTTTCTTTGTAACGGGGTCAGTATCCTGACGCGTAAGCTTTTTGGATTTCTGAGTCCTTTCCCCCCCCCACAAGGGTACAGCACGCGCATTTCCGGGTACACCTCATGTTTTTTGCTTGTCTTCCCTTCACCACGTTCCCCCCTCTTGCGCGATTGCTTGCTCGGTTCGCCCCTTGCTTTCCCATCCTCCCCTTTCCGCCTTTCTTGGCGTGAAGAGTTTTTGTGTATTATCGTCCTGAGACCCACAGTCACCGCCCCCACCCTTTTTCCCTTCCCGTTGGTCTTTGTTTTCATTCCCTTTTTGGTTGTTTCGTCGCGATCACCACTTCCCCTTCACCCTTGCGAGCGTTATTTCTACTGCTGCGTGTGTACCGACTCAGATTCTTTTGCCCCTCCGTTCCGGCCGATATATCCTACGTCGGCCGCTTAGCTCGCATGATTCTTGCCCGGCCCTTCGGGTTGTTGCATACTACCTATGCATCGACCCGTTGAAACTGCCGACGAATCGCGCCTTTCCTCCCGTACTCCAAATCCCCTAACGACGTTATACTTATTCCGGATAACTGAAGACGGCGGCATCATTACTTATTCAGTTTACCAAGCGTGCAGTCCCCCAACGAACAGTGGGACCGCCTTTGTCTCTTTGTCCTTCAAAGAAGATTCCCTTCGGTTTTGCCTAGAGTAATGGGCTTAGCACGTCTCGACTCCCCCTCCCCTCCAACTGTGGACTTCAAGTCTTCTTTGAGTGTCCGTCTACACACAGGCGGTCTGATGGACTGCTCCCTGCCCCTCAACCCACGACCTTCCCGATGTTTTGCGCTGGCGAGTTCGATTCTCAGGGCCCTGCGCCATTGGTTGAGTCCCCTCGATTCCGACAAAGCCCAGCCCGCCCCATCCCCTTCGACGAGACTCTTCTGCTTCAAGTAGACAATGGCACCGTCTTTCTTTCTTGTTTTTCCCCTTCTCGCGAGACTTTTTTGACGAGCTATGTCTTTCCTTTCGTTCAGCTTTCTAGGAGACTCGACGCGTCTGCCCTATTCGCGAGACTTCCTCTTCCTCCCCCCGGCACCGCGGTTTTTGCGGACTCTCTTGTTACGGAACCGGTCCGACGGAGCGGTTCCTTTTTTTTCACCTCGCGCCTTTGTGTCGTTTTTCGTAAGCGCGCACGGCTTGGGTTTGATCAAGAACCTGCTCGTCGGCTGCCTCGCCTGACTTTCTTTCTCGGTAAAGGCATTCTCTTTTTTTCACCACTTGCGAACCATGGATCAACCGGCGAACCCACGCTCTTTTTCTTTTTCCTTTTCATCTACTGTTCACAAAAACCTCCGACAGTCCCTCGTTCCGTCACCGGGTCTCTGCCCTTCCTCGATTCTCTTTCCTTCCCCCTTGCATCTCTGCCTTGCCTGGATTTTCCCAAACCTCTCTCTTCTCCGATGGTTCTTTTCTTCCCCTTCCGCGCACGCATGGTGTTTCCGCTCCCTTCTTTTTTTTTTAAAAACAACTTTTTCTCCTCCCTTTCTCCCTGGTTGACCCGCTTTTTTGCCTGACGCCGCTGTATATCGAGCTCCTCCCTCCCCCGCAGATTTCTCATCGATCACCGCTCTCTCCCTCCTTGGTCCCCTCCTCCCCCCCACCCCCCCCTCATTTTTTGTGTCCGTCTTTGTTGTGCTCTTTAGTTGAAGTCGTCGATGTAGTGTTGTCTCTTTCTACCTATTTCTTGTTTCAGGGAAAACGCGGGCGTCGCCCGTCGGCGCTCTTTTTTCTGATTTGGTTGAGATCCCGGTTTTTTCCTGCCACGAAGCCCTCTGAGTTTTCCGTTCGGTCTTTAGGAACTCAGTTGAACCCCCTGTTCTCTCCTAGTTTTTTTTGTTGCCAATTCCGTCTCGGTCGCTGGCGCTGTTTTCTTCCGGCGGCCTCTTGTCGGTGAATTGCCAACTGGTCGGACCCGTCCGTCTTTTCCGTGGTTTGATTTCTACTTTCTCTTCCCTGGCAACACTCCGACTTTGTCTTCCCCGTGGGCTCTTGGTAAACACGGATTTGCTTTTCTTTCGAATCTTCTTTCATGCGTTAAGCTCGCATTGTTTTGGCCCCCCAACGAGGGCTTCGTCTTTTTTCTTGCCTTCCTTCTTAACCGGGCCGGAGGTCTTTTCTCCGACCGCTTTTCGCCGGGTCCGGCGAGCCTATTCTGTCTTCTCCGACCGGTTTTTGATGACTGCGAAGGTCAAGATCCTCGGTTCGGATAACGCCTCCTGACCTTTCTTTCCTAAAAGAGTCAGAATCGCCCTGAGTTCTGTATTTATGTCAACTCCCGTTCCCGTCGGCTTTGATTTTGTTGTTCTTTCTCGTTTTGTCCGAGAGCGTTTTTCGTGGAGATCGGTCGCCTTCTTGCCTTCCCCCAGGTGGTTCGCCGTTGGGGAACTCCTTGTGTTAGCGCTGGAGTCTAGGTCTTTTTACTAATCTTCTCCTTGCCGACACTGGCGCATCTTTTACGTGAGTGTTCATCTCTGTCGAAGACCGGTCATTCGCTTTTGGTGGGTCAGTGTGTTTGCATGCGACTTTCCAGCTCAGACCTGAATGGGTCTATTCATGCGCGCGCTTACTTTGACTCCACAGTGGTGATTTTGGTTTTATCTCGTCTGGCTTTTTCGTGATTGATCATCTTCGGTTCCCCCCTCGACGGCCTTATATTGACTGGTCGCCTAGCAGCTGGAGTCCCTGGTCTGGCATGATTGTTCTCGTTATTGGATTTGTTCTTGAAGCCTTCCGGCTTGCGTCTCCCCACCGTCTTTGGCCGTTGACGGTATTTCCGGCTGAGAACTGTGCTACCCCAGGTCCGGTTCTATGGGTGGTCCTCGCTGATAGTATTGTCCACCTCGGTCGCTTCCTCAACCTCCCCGCGTTTCCTCATCGACCTTTTAGATGTTCTCGGTTCGTATTTTGACACACTCGGTTGCATTATCACCTACAAGTTCGGTCTGCTCGACCCTTGCTCAAGATCCCCTGTGCGTGGTTTCTCATACACTCGCCTGTCTTCTTCTCTCCTCTTTTGGTAGGGGTCTGGGTGGGGTCAGTCGAGTTTAAGACCTTCCTTCTCCAATGATTTGGGGGGCCGGGGGTTTTTTGCCCAAGGCAAGGTGCGCCGTTGTCAACTACCTCGCTCCCCGAGGGTTCCTCTTGTGCAGGTTGTGAGTACAGACCTCCCACTGGATTGATTGGTGGGGCCACTCGGAAGAACTGGTTGACTGATTCCCCCCCCTTTTTTTCTCTTCTTTACATTTTTTTCCCCGCGACCCCCCAAGCTTCCTCTTTCCTTATGAATTCTCCAGTCCCTAGTCCCTCCCTCCGCGACGGGCGTGACGACACTAACTTTAGAGGTGAGTTCATTCCGCATTAGCTTAGCCATCCCCCCCTTGATATTATAACTACCCGGTTCCCCCCTTAAGAATCGGGCAGCGACGAATTTCCCACGTTGGTGGAGACTTCACTTGATCAGGGTCGATTCGGATGTCCGCGGTCGCCTTTCCTTTCACGGCTGACGATGATGGACCGTCTTGAAGAGGCGCCAGCCGAGCTCAGTCTTTGTGTTTCGCCCATTCGCGAATCCAGAGAGACCTGATGACCGGGGATTTTGATGGCCGATTACGTTTGTTTCTTTGTGGTGTTGTCCAGACCCAGACGGCCACGCTGACGGTTTTTTGAACCCCGCTCCGGCCTCTCTACCTCCGACGGTGACTTCGTAAAGGGGTTCGAGCCAGGCGTTTAGGCATACGGGCGACTTCAAGTCCCAAGCTTCCAGTTCAGCATGATTCTTGCTCATCAAGACCGGGAAACTAGTTCGTCTTGTGTTTTCACAGGAGGGTTGTTAGTCTTGACCGGAGGACGTCCACGTTACCTGCCGTCTTCCTTGGTAGGATGCTGACTCGTGCACGGGCACTGCCTGATTGATGTTTTCTCCCCCTCATGACGACGTTTGCCTGACCCCTTTGCTTGATCCGTTTCGCGTTTTTTTCCGACCACTCTCTTATGTCGGCACCTGGAGCATCAGTAGACGGCGCTTGATGCGTTTAGGGGGCCTTGCAGAGGTTCGTCCGTTTGTTTTTCCTTCTATCAAACGACCGCGTTGGCCCAACATCTTTGCCATTCGGTCGTCCCCCCCTCGTTTGCCTCTGCCGGCCTCGAAGAAGGCGTTCTCTACCTTCCGTGCCGTCTCTCTTCCGAGTTTCGTTTGACAGCGCACGTTTTCTAGGAGTTGCTTTCAAATGCCGCTCTCCGGCATCCTTTTAACCTTTCTCTTCTCTTTTGATCTGTGGTAACCTCGAAGTCATGGCTTGTAGCGCTTTCTAGTTTTTCTCCTGACCCCTTCAGGGACAAGCCCGTCCTCCGTTTTCCTCAAATAAGGCTTGTGCGCTTCCCCTCCCGGACTTTCGTGAACTTTTTCATCATTGGCTGAGAGTTTTCGATTCATAGCCCTTGTTTCCTCCCATCTATCTTTTTTGGTTGCCCATGGAGCATGTGGTGGTCTCGATCATTTGTTCGTTTGGGGGCGTTGCGATCTTCCCCTGATAGCTAGGATTGCGGCGGGCTTCTTTTCTGATTCCCAATTGTCCTGCCCGCTCTGATGGCTGCCCCCCTGGTCAGCGGTGTGCGGGGCAGCTCCGGGGTAACTATGCCCCCTCGTCCCCCCGGTCGGGCATGGAATTCGCTGACGCCCTTTTTTGTCGCCTCCCCTCCGGCCTTCTTGTTTGATGGTCCCCTGGACTTGCGCAGTCTATTAGGTTTCTTACGAACGATGCGCTCAGGCCGAGTGACCTTCCGGCGGTTGGCAGGCCCGTTTATCCCTTGTAGGATCCGCAGCAGGACTTCTATCCCCCAATTCTCGCCTTTTCTTTCTTTTCCCTGGTTCTGCAACCAGTTTTCTAAGCACCGGCCACGTCGGGTAAACGCCAGGCAGTGGCCGCTCCCTCCGTTAATGGTTTGGTTTGTCGGCTGCGGGGCTGAGATTGCCATCTGGTTTGAAGCTTTGATCTCTCTCTTTCTAAGACCGGGGTTTGAGGCGATCTGCTCTTTGCGTTTCTCTTCCCCCCCCTTCCGAAACCCTTTTTTTCGCTCCTGGGTTCGTGCTGTTCGGCGCAAGTGCCGGTTTCTGCAGCCTGTCTTTTTTTTTCTTTTTGTGCGCGGGCTTAAACTTTTCGCGACGAAGGCTGATGACAGTCCCCCCCATGCTGCGTATGTATAATTCCCCGCTGCAAACGGATGGCCAACCGTTCCTTCTCTTCTTGAGTCTCCTCGCCTTTTCTGCAGCATTCCAACTTTTTTTGGGCAATAAACACAATCCCCTAGGGGTGTCGTTTCCGCCCACTCATTGAGGCAGCGATTTCTGCTCAGTGGATGGATTGTCGGCCTTCATTCATTGACCGCCTGCAGTTCGACGGTGCATTTGAGCTGTCTTCCCCCGGTCATCAGACTCCGCGGTCGGAGCTTCGGCCGGCAATGCTCGCCCAGATTACGCTTCCGCCCCGAATTTTGGGCGTCCCATTATCGAAGACACCCTCATGAAGCCCACCGCAGTTTTGGCGGATGATGAACCAAGGACTGATCATGCGGACAATCCGCCCAGTTGCTGAAGTTCCGGCTACGTTTACGTGTTACAGCCAATCGCGACCCGTCTGTGTTAATCGCCCCGTCGTTCGCAGAGGCGGGTGTGCTTTTCCGGTCCCACCTCGCAGCGACAACAAGCCCCGGCCGACTTTTTTTTCGATCATCTCGCAGACCCGTTCGCCCCGGGAGTTTAGCCCGCTTAGCTGTTTGGGCAGTCCCATTCAGCTGGCTCGCCGTGCGCCGTTTCCTTTTTATAGGTCTGGCTTTCATAGGCTCCTCCGTACTTCGATTCGACTCGTGCTGAAGACCCTGGGCCTACTGACCGGTCCGTGTGTTGGCTCTTCTATGGGTGAATGCTTCCCGGTATACCTCTACCCTTCCCTAGTGCAACTTTTTTCTTTTTTTTTTTTTTCCCCTAAGACTCCGGTCGTTTGCTCAGCGCGCAGGTGGTACATCAAGTTTGGTCGGCCATCTTCTCCAGAGCGAGAACTGCTGGCGTTTTTTTTTCTGGACACGTACGGCTCCGCAAGTGTGTTATTATATAATGAGCGCGTAAGTTGCCTAGACCTCCTTTTTTTTGACAACGTGGGCTACTGGTCCTCTCCTTTTAATTTGAGATCTGTTTTCCCCGTCCCTTTTATCCTCCATTTTTTTTTCAGTGCTGCCGTTTCTGAAGGTTTCTTTGTATCCCGGAGGCCGCACCTTTTCGTTCGTTCGCGCTCAGCGGCGTGCCGCAGGATCGGCGGGGTTTCCTATCTGGTTAGGTCTGCTTTAATTCTCTGTCTGCACGGCCCAATTTTTTGTGTCATCATGGTAGTCTATTGTCTTTTTTTTGGCTTCAGACAGCGCCGCCGTCGCCGGCGGCCGGGACTGTCCGCACGCGATATCCGCTTCGCGGTCCCGTTTTGTCTCCCGCCTCCGCCTTCGCATACGTTTTATGGGACGGTACCTTTTTTCGCTTCCACTTCTGGGAGCCCTCTGAGATGTCTCTCCTAAGCCGCTGGTGCCCGGTCCCTGCGGCATGCTCTCCCGTTTTTAGAGCGTCCCGCCCTCCCTCTTCTCTGTTGCTACGGTACATGGGAGACTTCCCTTTTTCAGCTTTTTCGAGGTTTCTGTAACATATTTTCCACCCCCCCCGTAAGGTCACTTCCGCCGAATTTCGTTGTACCCCAACTAAGCTAGTCCTCCTGATTTTCCCCGCACCAGTCCTCTGGTGTGCCGTTTGCTGAGGCGCGCCCTTGCTGTTACTTCCCTTCCCGGCCAGCAAACTTTACTAAGGAGGCGTGCCATTCTTCCGGTGCCCCCCCATCCCCCCGCCCCACCCTTCAACTTGGTCATAGTGGAGAGTGGGGCCGGCGCCGCGCCCTCTGTGAAGTACCTTTCCTTCTTGCTACGAATGTCTGCAAGACCGCCCACCGTTTTTTTGGGCCCCCCACGAGCCCCTCTCAAGACTACGTCGCCGTGCGCTATTCATCATGTTGTTCGCGGGGTCTTCCATTCGCGGCCCAGTTCCCAGGACTCCGACGCCTCGTTGAGCATCTTTGCCTCTCCTTTCCAACGCCAGACCGCCTGTTCGATTATTTGCGCGCCCGGCCGTTTTGCAGCACCTACCCATTCTTGATCAGACAAAGCGCCGGCCACGGCCAGTTGTCCCGCCCATTGGATCGTAAGTACTATCGTCGGCCCGGCTTTGTTCTCCGTTTAGCAATCCTTAAAGAGCCTCTGACTAGATCGATCAATTCTAACCTTACGGCCTCTGTAGTTTTTCACAAGCAGAGAGTTCTGGACGGCATCATAAAGCCCCCCCAACGCCCTCCGCTGTTCGGTAGAGCCATCGTTTACTAAGGTAAATGCGACAGGGTCGCGCTCCTCGACTTACACCATACGCCCTCACCTATGTACTTTATTTTGAACAGGCCCGTTACTTTTCCCAAGGTTCGACCTCATAGGCGTACGCCCTATCCCTTTTATTGCACAGCTCGAAAACTCCTTTCTCCACGGTTTTTTGCCGAACTCCCCCTCGGGAGATTGGGTTTCCGGCGGATAGCGCTAGTTTCTTCACGCCCAGGCAGACGCTTTCCTTTCATCCAATTCAACGGCCGGTTCTCGGTTCACGGCTCGCCTCCTGACTCCTTTAGATTCTCGGCTGTTTTTCCTGATGTCCTGTTCCTGTCTTCTGCAGCACCCCCCCAGATCGTAGATCATGTTGCGGTTGTAATTCCAAGCCCTGAGGTCCTAGCCTTCTGGTTCTTCGGAGAGTCCCACATTGCGGATCTTGTTCACCCCCTTGGCCCCTGGTCCGTTTGACAAACGAGAGTGGTGTTCGATTTCGTTACCAACCACCCCCCCCGTGCCTCGATGCCCGGCCGCACCTGTTTGCATTTCACTGCCTCTCTCGCAGGCCGGCAAGGCAGCGGGCCACCTTTATCTGAATTTTTCCCCACGAGCCCTCGGCCTTACGTTGGTTTTCCCTCCCCGTTTACTGGACGCTTTCCCATTCCCATCAGCTCGGTTCTGTGTCGCGTCAGTTCCCCCACCCCACCTGGTCCCACTTTCATCTCCGCGGCTCCGCCCTCTGGGTGCCTTTCATGACTAGGCTGTATATCTCCCTCTAAACCCCGTTACCTCGTCACCTGTCCCCTTACTCCTAGAGTTGTTCCTCTCAACTCCACATTTTGTGTGGTTCTTAGTTATTTTGAGTAGCTTGAAGTCTCTTTTGTGCAGATATTTCGAGCCTTTTTAGGCGTCCACCATGTGGTTCTTTTTAGACCCGTTTATCGGGTCTTGCCCAGGTTTTTGTGCTACTTTGGTTTCTACCTCGAGCTCCTCGGTTTGTAGCGGTCCAGTCCCGGGAAACACTCTTGATAGTTTGTCTGTTTGGGGCAAATCTTTGCCGGTGCCGGCGCTGCCGGTGCTTGCTTTGCGGCATCCCCGCTGTCGGTTCATTCCTTTTGACGGTCCTCTGACGGCTTTGTGTTTCTGTTTTTTTTAACTTTTACTCCCGTTAGTTTTATGTGGTCGCCGTTCTCCCGGTTAAGTGTGTTAAAATAGGGTTTCTGCTTGGACTATTGGAGCTACTGAGGTGGCCGATTGCGTCTGACGAGCTTTTTTGCATCCCCCCCTGCACGTTGATATCGATCTGTTCTTTTTGTATTCAGTTACCCGTCCAGGTCCACTTGAGCCAGGCCGCCTATTTGATCTTGTGTCCCTTCTTTCTGCGGGATTCTCTTCGTCTGGAAGACTTTCCAGTCGGGTGTTGGAATTCCCGTCGAAGGTGACTATCTTCGTCCTCTTCTCCCTCTCGCTCTCCGGTTCCCAACAAGCTATCTTCGTCCCTCTTGTCGTCTTGCCCCCCTCGGCGTCGGCCGCGGGTTGACTGTCCGTTTGTCTTCTCGCGAATTGCTTGTGCCATCTTGTGTTCAACGGCTTGTCCGTCCTCATTTCTTCTTTTCCTTTGGCGGATGGTGGTGATGCTTCTTTGAATCCTCGCGGGCGCGACCCTGCGTGTTAAGCGTGCTCCGTCAGCTTCCTGGGGCCCTTTTCTGTTTTTTGGGGAGTTTTGCGCCGCCCGCCTCATTTAATCCTGGTTTTATGAAAGCGCGCTTCCTTCTTCAATGTTTTCTTTTGGCGTATAGACTTTTACCGGTGATGTTTTTTTACTGGCCCAGCCGGTCATCGCTTTCTTTGTACTTGCATGGAGGCTGGTCTTAAACTGCTTTTTCCCTGCTCTTTTATGGATATTGCTTCGTCTTGCCGCCTGCGGTGCTACTCCCCTTTCTTTCTTGTGCTGGTCCCGGTTCATCTCTCTGCGTCTAGGTTTCCCCTGTCTCCTTTGTCCTGGTGCCTGAGAGGCACTCTGAGTTTTTCTTTATGCTCGTTTTCTCGGGTTTTTTTTTCTTCGGGGCCCCCCTTCGGTGAGGTTTTGCCGCCTTTCGGTCGGTCGACCATGTGGAACATTTTTTCGTGCCGGCCCCTATGTTTTGACCTTTCTCCTCTATTTTCGGGCTTGGTTTTTTGGCGCACGATGAATTTTTTCCTTCCGGCTGTTTTTTTCTTTGTTGGCCCAGCGGGCACGCCCGGCGCCCCACTTGCAAGCGCGAAACCAGGTCGGGACTGTCTGAAGAAGCCTTGATCCCTTTTTCCCTTGAAGCGGATTTTCTGAAGTGAATTCCATTGTTTGTTCTTTCCGCAATCTCCGCCAAGCTGACAGCTTTCTAGTTCTTTTCGTCCTAGCCCTCGATCGTGGTTTGACCCTCCCTCCTTTACGAGCCTGGCGAGCATGGACGGTTACCGGCGCCGCCAGCGTCTATTTCGCTATAAGAATTTTCCCGCAGACGTTATTTTTGCCATGTTTTGGTTCCCTCAGCTTTTTTTCCCCCCGGTTAGGGGGCGCCTTCCTCTTGGGTGAGGCGGCTCCCCGATTGCTCGGCGCAGCTTTTGACTTCCCCCTTTCCTTAGTCCCTCCCTTTTGATCGTCTATTGCTGCTTGAACCCTCCTACCACCTCCCCGACCCGCGCGGCCTTAGCCGCGCCGCGGTGGAGTGGCACGGCCCGGCATCGTTTTCCTTGCTCCGGGATCGACCGGAATCTGAGTCTATTCTCGCGCTCACCTTTTCACCCCCACATAGAGCAGCTCGTTTTTCCCTTGCTTTGTTCGGATTCCGGCGTCTTTCCCCAAAGGATAAAGGTCCGTCATTATTTTTTTTTTGCGCGCCTTGACTCATCCTCGAGTGTTTTTTTTCTCGATTTTCCTTCTGGTTGGCCTTCCCCCTCTGTCCTGCGGCGTCGCTCGGACTCGTTTTTTCGCCACGTTTGTTGGACAAATGCTCAGTCTCCCGACGGTTTGAGGTTTTTCCCTGTTCCCTCAAGACGGTCTCTGTTGTCGCTCTCCCTCGCTCCAGTTGTCAGGGCAAACGTCCTCGGCTAAGGGTCCGTGCCGTTTTTTTTGCCGTACGTTAGGCTTTTCCATTTATTGAGATTCGGTCGTTATTTTTTCACTCCCGGTTTCTTTCTTGTTTCAACCGTGCGATTAGTTAGCCCTTTCTTTTCAGATTTGATTGTCTTAGGCATTTTGTTTGTCGCGTTTGTCTGCCGAAATTTTCCCGCGACCTGCGCCGGATAGGTGATAGAATCCCCTCCGTTTTCTTTATTGGTGCCCGGAGCCGGACGTTACTGGAACTTTCTTCTGTGGCTTCTTTTCCCTCAGATGCCTTAGCATTGTTGCTCTTTTTGGTTTTTTATGGATTGGTTTTTCTTCGATTTTAGTGTTCGGTGGAGGACTTTCTAGCGGACGTTGCGCTTGCAGTTTTACCTCGGGTTTCTTTGGGATGTCCCCCGTCGTTTGTTCGCTTGCTTTGTGACAAGCAACGGGCTGAAGTCGCAGGCCCCCTCCCGTACGGCTGTTTTCGAAGCCTTCTTTTTTTGAAGTACCCTCCTTTTTTTTTTTCTGTGCTCTCTTTTAAGTCGAGGCGTCCCGGCGAGTTTTGCGATGGTTTTTACCTGTCAGGCTTGGCTCCCTTCCGTGTTCGTAGAGCAGCAGGATCATCCCGTTATAGCTTTGTTTTGTCAACCTTTTCACATGATGGTGCAGCACTTTTTTAACGGCGCAGCCGGGCATCAGCTTTTGTAGTTTTTTTTTTTCCTCTTGTTGCCCTGTTTTGAGGAATTT
>Ga0179593_1759116_pt1 | contig 21061 bp, 35 predicted proteins | sample CZODoug2_1_08_16_FD_185931 | JGI IMG/M metagenome (GOLD analysis project Ga0179593, IMG submission 185931) | Vadose zone soil fungal communities from Angelo Coast Range Reserve, California, USA - CZODoug2_1_08_16fungal (PacBio error correction) | ecosystem: Environmental > Terrestrial > Soil >... | reverse complement strand
ATTACATTCGACTTTTTCCCCCCCCCTGAAAAGAAGGGGCAAACTTTTTCCTTCAACTTTGTGTGTTTTCTTTTTTGTTTTGTTTTCTTTGAAAATTTTACCTCCCCATTCCTTCCAAAAAGTTACCATGTTTTTTTGTTCAAGATTTCCCCTCCCTTCTTTTTTAAGGATTTTGGGTTTCCCTCCCCCCTTCCCCCCCCTTTTGCAAGCCCAGAGGCGTTCAATTTTTTTTCTTTGACAGTTTTTATTTGCCCCCTCTCTCCGCCGCTTCTTATACGCGAACCCTTTTCCTCGCCCTTTTTTCTTCCCCCCTCTTTAATTTTCTTTTTCCCATTTTTAGAGCATACTACGGGGTTTTTTTTTTTTTTTTTTCCCTCTCTCCAGTTGACGAAAACCTACTTTTTTCCAAGAAGAGTCTTTCCCCCTCCCAAGATGATGTGGGTCTCCTCCCCCCCATAGTTATGGAGAGGAACAAATTTTTTTCTTTCCCCTCGAAGAAAGGCGGGTGAGTTTTTTGTTCCCCATTTTTGTTGTTTGCCCCCCGTTGTGTTGTTCTTCTGATAGTTAAAAAACAACCCCTTTTTTCTTTCCCCTTTTTTTCGCCTTCGGCTTTTCCCCCTTGAGGAAGTTAGCGTGTTCCTTTTTCCTTTTTTTTTTTCTCTTCGGATGGAACGCGGGCCCTCCTCGGAATTACGGGTTCGTAACTGGAAACGTCCCTTTTTATCTATATGGTCGACCTTCCCCTTCTCCCCCTTCGGCTTCTGCAGGGTACCGGTTCGGTTCTTTCGGGGCGTTGAACGATCACTTCTTCTTTTTTCCCCCCCCCCCCCACGGCAAACTGCCAACTTTTTTTTTTATTGGCAGTTTTGTCCCCTTTTTCGTACGCTATCGAAACCTGATCCCCCCTTTTCCCTTTTTCCCCGAGACCAGGCGTCCCCTTTTTTCCCGCTCTATGAACCACCCCCAGATTCTTTTTCCTTTCTGTTTCCGGTTTAGTCCCCCTCTTCCTTCCCCCCATTAGGTCAAATCCTCCCCCCGATGTCTACCACGAAAACACATCTCTTTCCCGGGCTTTGATGAAGGAAATAACGCCACTTTCCCTCCCTCTACCAGTATTGGGCCATTCTTTCCCCCTCCCTTCGTTTTTCAATTCGGCGCATCTTTCCCCTGCCGGAAAAAGGACTTGGAAAAACCTTTACCTCCTTTTTCCCTCCCAGTGCCGCCTTAATTTCTTGATTTCATTCGCTGAAAGCGGGAATCCAACAACCCCTGGAGAAGTCCTTCCTTTTTTTCCCCCTTCCCCTTTTCGGCTATGACGCGTTCACCCACTTTTTTTTTTTTCTTTTGAGGGCCTCCGAAAAATTTTTTCCCCTGGGTGAAAAATATTTTTTCTTTTTTTCCCTTTTTTCTTTTTCCATGTTGATCAGTGCTTAAAGCGTCCCCCCCCCTTTTTTTTAGGGGTTCAGGACCCTATTTATCGCTTAAGGATTTTAGTTTTCCTTTTCATAAGGGTTTGGTCTTTCACCTTTCTGCTCCCAGGCATGAGGCTTCCTTATCTCACTTCAAGGATAGAACTCAATTTCCCCCCCCCCTGTTGGCCGTCCTCCTTTGGAGGAAAGGGCTTCCCTAAGGCGGGTTCTTGCGGTCTCCTTCTTCCTCTCCCCTTGGCTTTGCCGGGGCGTCTTTTTTTGACCGCGGAGAAGTGGCGGTTGTGCCCCTCTCTTTTTCCCTTTCGGCGGCTCTCTTGTCCTTTTCCCCTGCAGTTTGGACCATTTTTTCCGCGTCCCCCGCCGGCAAAAAATAGTGGCCCCCCTCCTTTTCTTTTTTTCTTCATAGGGCGGATCGATTTTTCTTTTTTTTATTCCGGAGGCACCTACTGCACTGTAAAGAGATAGTCTCTTTTATTGGCCCTGTCTCTCTTTAGTCTTTGAGTGGTCTGTTGGCATGGGTATCCCCCCTTCCCCTTTTCATTCTTTGCCGGATTTCCGGCCTCCCTCTACAGGCTGGTTCAGGATTTTCCTTTTGTCCCCCTTCTCTTCTGACGCGGATCATTCTTTTTTTTATAAGCTTTTTTGAGCTCGGTCCCCCTTTCCACCGGGGGAAGATGTTCATCTATTTCCCCTTTTTTTTTTTTGAAGGGGACTTTTCCTTTTTTCCCCCCTCGAATGGATGAATCCGGTTCCCTCTTATTCCCCGCTGGAGGATGGTGGCTTCTTCCCTTTTTCCTTTTTTTTCCGGAATGGATGTAGGATTCTTTTTTTCCTTTCTTCTCATTTTTAAGCTGAGACTTCCTATGTGCTTGATGTACTCTTCCCCTTTTTTCCCTGCATGGAAGGGCGTGACGGTAGTGCCTTTTTTCTTTTTTTTTTCCTTGCCTCGGAAAAGAGTTTTTCCCTACGCTTGTGAGGGAGCTTTCTTTTCCTTCCGGGACAGAGATGGTTCCCCCCCCCCTGGCCAGGGATCAGTCCCCACACGCAAGCAAACCCTTTCTGGCGGAAGCCTTCCCCCTTTAACACGCCCAGCATCTTTTCGGTGGAACCTGGTTACTCTTCTTCCCTGGTTCCTTCTTAATTGGCAGGTAATGCTGAGTTTCTCTTTTTTTTTATGAGACGGAGTGGAGGTTTTGCATTTTCCCAACTTTCTTGAGGATGAAGTTCTTCTTCTTTTCCTTTTCCAGGCTTTAATCAGACTGTTCTTGGGGTGGCCGGAATAGTTTCTTCCCCTTTTCTCTTGTATTAAGGAGAGCTTAATTATGGCGTGGTAGAACGAAAACTTTTTCCAGGTGGCAGGTGATTGTCCCATTTTTCCCCTCCCTTGAAGGTTCGAGCATCACGATTTTGTTTTTTTTTCGGCCGTTGTCGGGAGGGAATTTTTCTTTTTTTCCCCAGGACAGTGCTCAATATTTCCTTTCCCCCCCCCCCCTTTTAAGGGCCGAAAGGCAGTTCCCCCCCCCCTTTCCTCCAACGGAAAGATAGTTTCCTTTTTTCTCCTTTTCATGAGGGCGACCATTTGACAGCCCCTAATCGAACTTCTCCCTTCTTTTTTTTACGCCGAGGCTTTTCCTTGTTTTTGTCCTCACCGGCTAGCGCCTCCCCTCCCCCCCCTTTGAAGCGCCAAACTCTTCCCTCGCGCTGAAACAAAAACCCTTGTCCTTATCCTTTAGCAGGGCCCTTCCCCCCCTCTCTTGAGGCGGCAGGAAACCCAACCCTTCTCCCCGGCACTGATGAGAAAAGCCGCTTCCCAAAGCATTCCAGGGAGGGCCGGTCCCTTTCCTTCCTCCTTCCTGGTAAGAGACTCTCTTTTTTTTTCCAACGAAGGAAGCCCTGCGACCTGATTTTCTGAATTAGTGCACCGTTCCTCCCCTTTTTCCTGACGCTGCCGCTGCCTTTTAGGAACTGCCGGTTTGGACTTCCTTGGATATTTTTTCCCCTCTTCCTTTTCTTTTTTGATGGTTCAGCGATTTCTTTTCCCCTTTTCTCCTGATAATGGCTAGGCGCCCCCCCTCGGCCTTATCGGCCACTTCTCCTTCCCCCATAGCTCGGGGTTTCCCCCGCAAATTCAGCTCCCCCTTCCTCAGCCGCTTTCCCTTGCCAGCACCTTTTCACGGCGCCCCCCCCCCCCCCCCAACCCCAAAATGCCCTTCCCCGACGGGAAATAAAACCCTTTCCTTCTTTATGGTCGAAGTCTCCTGATTTCACGAAAGTTTTTCGCCCCTTCCTTCTTTCCCTTGTGCCCGCGGAATTTTCCCCCCTCTCTTGCAGGGGGGGCATTCCCCACCTCGCGTATAAGTTCCACCTCCCTTTTCCCCCCCTTTTCAGCGCACGGCATTGCCCCCCCTTGTGTTACCCAAGCGAAATTTTTTTTATGGAAAGCTTACGAGGGACTGTCTTTCCTCCCCTCTTTCAAATAACTTTACCTTCCCCTAAGAGGATTTTCTTTTCCCTGGAGAGGAAGGCCCCCCCTTATTCTCTCCCCATGTTTTCAGAAATCATCTCCCTAAATTTAGGGTGCTTCTTTTTTCCCTCTCCCTTGGGGACAACCCCCTCCCAAAGGAACAAAATTCTTCTCTTCTAATGGATGTGACTCTCCTCTTCCTCTGTTGAACTTGAACCTATTCGGTAGCATTGTCCCTTTAGTGGCTCCTAATTTCTTCCTTCAATTCCGTGGAAAAAGGCCTTACCCCTTTCTCCGGGCACATTTATTCTTGGGGGCTCTTTTGCTGGATTTTAGGCCCTTTCTTTTCGTTCTCTTTCCATAAGATGGATTTTTTCGTTACGATAACTAGCTTTATGATTCCCTTTTTTAAGGGCGTCCTCTTAGTTTGGTTTTTGGCTTGGAAAACACTCCCTTTTCTTTTCTCTAAAGGAAAGCTTTTTCAGCCCCGACGCTTAGTCTTCCCTTTCCCAAATCAACGAAGTCTCCCCTGCACCCCCGTACCCCCCCTTTCCTGAAGACCTCTTACTTGTCCCGACAGGCCCTTTCAGCTAGGTCTTTTTTGTTTTTTTTTTTTTTCTTTTTTCCTCTTTTTTTTCCCTTTTTTGATTCATTTGTCCTCCCCCGGAGTCTCTTTTAGCCGGGAATTATTTGGTGTCCGAATGTGCACCGGTATTAGTTTTTCCCCCTGGCCTACAACCCGGACTTGCCTTTCCTTCATTATGCGATTTTTCCTTTTGTACGTGGTCGTTTTTTGCTTTTTCCGTCCTTTTAGCGAACCTCCTTGATACGATTTTTCAGTCTTTTTTTTTTCGCGGATTTTGTTATGAAAGGTCCATTTCTGCTTCCTTTCTTCTTCCCCTGGGAAGTGAAGTATCCCCCCCCTTTTTTTTGGCCCGTACCCAGAATAGTGGCTCCTGTACGTTCTCTTTCTTCCCTCTAGGGAATTTTCTTTTTTTCTCCGAGAATAAGTAGGCGGACTTTTTTTTTCAAACTTTTTCCTTTTGGCTGTTAGGGTACTCTTGGATGTTTTCCCCCCGTTCTTTTTCCATGGTAGGCCTCATTCTTCTTCTCTTTCTCAATAATGTGGCCCAATAGAGGGGCTTTCCACGAGCCACAATGCTTTCCCCCCCCCTTTTTGTGCAGAGATGTGTGGTTTCTGCCACGGCATATTTTTCTTAATCTTCTTTCCACTCGGCCCCCCTTCTTTCCCCTTCTGAACTTTCGATTTTGGATAGACTAGATTTTTTTCCCCCCCCCTTTTTTCTGGGAATAAAATGAAATGGTTCCCCCCCCTTTCCGGGCCTAGGCGACCACGGCCTTTTCCCTCCCCCATCCCCCCCCCGACCACGGTTTTCTTTCCATCTACACGGCCGTCCTTCCTCAGGAAAAAATTCCTCCCGCCGGGCCTCTCGCTTCCGAATAAATACCTTTTTGGCCTCAACTTCCCCTCCCGATGAAATGCCCCTTCTTACAGAGATTTTTTCCCCCTTCCCTCCAGGAATGCAATTTAAGACCTTCCCCCTTTTTTTCTCCGCTTGTCTTGCCTCCCCCCCCCATTTGACCAGGAAGATTTGCTTTCCTTTGATTTTTCTCCTCGTTTAGCTGCTCCCGCGTTTGGAGGCGTTTTTTTCTCCTTTTTCAATGGGAAGTTTTCTTTTCTTCGGCCTTCGCTGAAGAGCCCTCTCTGGCCCGGTCCCTTTCCCCCCTCCCCTCTTTGCCGATCGGCAATTTTTTGTTGCTGTCCCATGAATTTTTTGGGCCCTTCCATTGCCCGTCCCTCTTTTTTTCCCCCCCCCCAAGCAACATTCGTGGTGGGTTTTTCTTCAGCTAACTTTTGCAACGAGAAAGCCCCCCCCCGTGGGACTTCCATTCGCCTTCTGGCACTCTACGATATCGAATTTTTTTCGCATTGCGGGAAATTTTTTTTCTCTTTCCCTTTTCCCCTTTTTTTCGGTCTTTCTCACACGAAACGGTTCCTCCCCTTCATATGGGGAACCCAACATCCCCCCTGCAAGGAAGAGATTCTTCCCCCCCCCTTCCCCCGATCTAGACAGATCTCTTTTTCCTGTAAGAAGGTACCTCCCTTCCCTTCTCCGTAGGAGCTCCCGCCCAATCTGAAGAAGGTTTCCCTGGAGAGAGTTTCTCGTTATTAGAAGGATTTTGTTGCCTTAGTGGAGCCGTATTTCCCCCCCGGAAGAGGCCGCCCCCCCGGTCCTGGATTTTTCTCTTTTTAAGCCAAGGAAGAGTTTTCCCTCGCTTCCCTTTTTTTTCGGGCCTACTTTTCTCCCTTTTTCCCAATAATGGTCCTTCTTCATCTACCTGATATGGTATCCCTCTTCTGGGAAAGTAAACGATTCCTCCTCTGATTGCGGGAAGTCCCTCCCGTTCAAATGGAATGCGGCTCGACATTAAGACTTTTTTTTTTTTTCCTCTCGTCGGCCAGCCCTTTCCCCCTCCTTCTGTCAACCCGGAAATGTGGGACCCTTCTCTTTTTGAAGGCGATCTTCCCTTTCCTTTTCTTCGGTTCGGGCTGGTGAAGACGCCCCCCCCCCCTCCCCCCAAAATTCCAGGAAAACGTTTTTTTTTTCAAGGCTAATCCTGAACAATTCTCTCTGGAACGTGCGCGCTTTTTCCAGCCCGTTCAACTTTTTCTTTCTTCACGATATTTTCATGGGAACATTTCTTGTCTTTTTTCCCTCTTTTTGCACGCCCCAAAAACTTTTTTTCTTCTCGCCCCTCAAAATCCGTCGTCCCCCTTAACCGTTATGATGCTACGTTGTTGTTTTCGCTTCCCGCTTTTTTGCGTTCGGAGTGATCGAGGCCTCCAGAAATGAAGTCCCCGGCCCTTCCCCCTTTTTTTCGTCAAGGGGGGCCAAAGCTTTCTTCCTTTCCTTCTTTCCGTTGGCTTTCAGGGAAATTTTGCCCCCCTGGTGCCAAGCCTTTGTTTTTTTGTCCCAATACTGGTACGGTTCCCTTTCTCTTTCTCCTTTTTTAATGGGTTACATTCAAGGTTCCTTTTTTCTCCCTTTCCTATCCTGTTCGTTCACATTCACGGCCTTTTTCTTTTTTCTTTTTCGGTCTTTGACCGAAGGTTTTTCATTCACATTAGATTTCCGGACAAGAAGGGCCCAATTCCCTTTCTCTTCCCAAAGTCCGTGAGCTTTTTTCTTTTTTTTTTCGTGCCGCAAACCCTTCCCCTTGGTCCGAATCTCTCTTCCCTCAGGCCTTTGGGTCAACTTTTCCCTCAAAAAGAGGCCGGTGTTTTTTGTTTGGTCCTGTTTTTTTTTTTATTGGAAAAATCATTAATTTTTTCCTCACTCCGAAACGGGTTACCCCTTTTTTTTCCTCCCCTTTCCCCCTGCTACTGGAGTTCTCCGTTTTTTTCTGGACATAGAGGATTACTCTCCACCATGTTGCGCGCAAATTCCTTTCCCCCTCCGGCTTTCAACGCACGCGCTTTCTGGGATGTCGTTCCCCCCAAAACGCTCTCGGCGGCACCTTCCCCCGGGGCTTTTTCCCAGAAAAAATGACGTGTTGTGAATCTTTTTCCTTTGTTGGTGTTTTAGAGAGATCCTTTCTACCTTCACCGCCGTTATTTTTTTTCTTCTCCCTTTCCTTTCTTTTTTTTTTTGCGGAAGAGAAGTTAGGGACTGTGCAGAGACCCCCCCCTCCCTTTTTCCCCTTTGCGGGGGTTTGAACAGAGTTTTCGTCCTTTGTTTTTCCCCTGTTCGGGCCTTTGGTTCTCTCCCTTAGTATCATCTATGTCGAATCTCCTTTTTCCTTTTCCCTTGGCGTCATGGTACAGGTTCGGCTTTTACCTTTCCCCCCCCTCTTTCACTTTCGTGATTTGCAACTCCAACCCTTCCCCTTTTTTTTGCGGGCGGGATTTTTATGGCCTTTTTTCCCCCGGGGTCCTGTGACGCTCGACCCTTCCCCCCAAGTGTTTGCGTCACCCTCGGTTGCCCCCTGCCTTTCAAAAAGAAAAGCTCCTTTTCCTTCCCCCTCTTGGTGTTGGCATTGGCCCTTTCTTGTTTTTCCTTCCATACGATGTACTTGGTCAAACTCCGCATCAAAGGCCGTGATGTGCCCCTCCCCCCCCCGACCGGTTTCTGGATGATGAAGCCATTTTTCCTCCCCTTGAACGTAAAATCTTTTGCCCCCTTTTTTTCCCGCATTGCTCCCTTCCAGCTGTTCTCCTTTTTGCATCAGGCGGGGGAAAATTTTTTCTCCCACCCCAGCGAGTTTTTTGGTCCTTCCCCTTTCTTTGAGGCCCTCTATCACTCCGTCCCTCCCCCCTTTTTAAAGCGTTCCACAACCCTTTTCCTTTTCCCCTCGGAAAATTGAATCTCTTCTTCCTTTTTTCAAACGTTTTGGGGCGTGCCGTTTTTTCTTTTTTTCCTTCCACGGGGGACACCTTGTCCTCTTTTTGGATGACTATTTCCCTTATGTCTGGGACGGCTTCAGCCCCCCCCTTTTTTTTGCGTTCCAATTTGGATTTAGTTTTTCTTTTTCTTCCCTCTTTCAGATTTAGGCTCTTTCCCCTTGCGATCAGGGTTTGGTCTTTAAGGGTGAGGCCCGGCTTTTCCCCCTATGCGGCTTTTTAACAGTTCGGGCCAGTCTTTTCTTTTTCTCCTGAAGGGTCCACGTTTCCTTTTTCTTTTGTTTTTAAGATTCACTTTGGTCGGAAAGGGGCTGCCCCCAGAGGTATTGAGGCCTTTTTCTCCCCTTTCGCGTTGGAATTTGTCTTTTCTAGGTCTCCTGTCCCTCGTTCCCCTTTTGATGATCGGTGACGAGTGCTTTCTTTTTCTTTTTCCTACAATTCGCAGGTCTGATTCTTCCTTTTTCTCGAATTTCCGAGGAACCCCCCTTTTCTCTCGTAACTCGGTCCTTGTGTCTTTCTCTATACAGACCAAGGGCCCTCTCCTTTTTTGTCACGAAGGCCCTTTTTTCCCTACAGCAGTCGGATTCCCAAGCGAAGACCTGGGTATCCCTTCCCTCCTTTTTGAAGATTGGGGGAGTCCCCTCTCCCTTCCCGGAGGTAAGGGCGGTCCTCTTCCTGCCGAGCTTCTCCTTTCTCCCGTTTATAGGACTTGAAATCGTCCCTTTCTTTTTTTTTCCCCCCAACGTCACGATCTTCTTTGATGAGAGGGGGCCTTTCTCCCCTTCTTCCCTTGCATGATCAGGCGATTTTTTTTCTTCTTGCTGCCTGCGGGCTTCGTCACCTTTCTACTTTCCCCCCGGGCATGGCTGTTCCTATTACCCTTTTCGTGCAGATAGTCTTTCTCAACCCGCACCAGAACTCTTCTTCGTCAGCTGAAGGGCATTTGGTCATTTGTCGGCAAGCATTTCCCTCCCCTGCACCACAGAGGGAGTGGGTTGCTTTTTCTTTTTTTTGCGCCTTCCTGCCGATGAGGCCGGCAGCATTTTCTTTCTTTTAATGGGAAAAGTTTTTCTTTTTTTTTCCGGCGCAACACTCCCCTTCTGCCTTTGCGCAGCATCTTTCCCCCCCCCCCCCCCCTCAAAACGAAAAGCATCTGTCCCCTCCCTTAAGGAGGCATTTTTAGATTTTCCTCTGCATTTTTCTTTAAGGTACTTGATGAGGAAGATTTCCTTCCCCATTATGAGCGGGTTTGTCCCTATTCGTGATGGCAAGTTATGGGACCCTTTTTTTCTTGGCTACCCCTCTACGAAAGGCGGTCTCGTCCCTCTTCATCGTTCCTGGCCGGATGAATGATATTCTTACGTATCCGGAGGGATGATTATCTTTTTTCTGAACCATAGGGAGTGGTCTTCTCATTCGTTAGGTTGAGTGATTGTCAAACCTTCTTTTTTCTCCTTTTCCCGGCATAGTCGAGCATCTCTTGTCGAAGCAGGGGGCGAGGTCCCCCCCTTTCCGGGAAAAAGCCTTTTCTCCCCAGTGCCCGTGACACCCCTTGCCCTTTCCCCAACCGAATTGGCTTCTGTCTCCTGCAGCTTTTTTCCTTTTTTTCTTTCCTAAATGGGGCGACCCTTTGTGACAGCACTTCCATACTTCTCTTTTTTCTGGAGGGCTTGGTCCTTTCTTCTTTCGACGGATGCCTCTCCTGAACAGGCCTAGCCTCTCCCAAAAATATTTTTTCTTGCCAGGATCGGTGCTTCTCCCATTGAACCCCCTTTCGCTCCTGCGGACTTGGCCCCTTTCTTAAATTTTGGAAAAACATTTCCACCTTCTTGCGCAGGACAAAAAAACAAATCTTATTCTCCCTCGCTCAAAGGACACCCTTCCTTCCTGCCTCCCCGGCCGCCCCCTCCCCCATCCGCATCAAGGGCCTTTCCCCCCTTTTCAGGCGTTGTATTCCCCCTTTCTTTCCCGCATACCGGTGACGTCCCTCCTCCCCCCCTCGAACCCCTCTTTTCCCTGAATAGTGCACGTCCCCCCTTTTCCCTTTTTTAGTCGGTTTCCACCGCTCTTCAATGAGGCGTCCTCTGACTGCCCAAAGGTTTTTTCCCTTCCTTTTTTCTTGCATCTTGGCCGTATTTTTTCCGGCAGGCGGGAGTTCTTCTTATTCTACGTCCTTTCCCTTCTTTTTTCTTCTCTTTTTGTTCACCCCCAGCGCCCCTTCTTCCTTTTCCCCCCCAGGCCATTTTAACTTTCTTGCCAGAAACAGTCCTCCCCTTTTTTCTTCCTGCGGAATTGTGTTTTCCCGCACAGACCGCCCCTTTTCCCCCACAACCCAACTCCTCCTTTTCTTCTCAACCCGTAAAGGCCTTTCACTCCTCTCCTCCTGGGATGATCCACGCTGAGAGAGCTTCTCCCCTCGACCCGGCCGCATCTTTCAGGCCAACAACCTCTTTTTTTTTTCCCATGCCCCGCCGTTCCTTTTAGGTAATTGGCCCCCTCCCTGTGGCGCCCAAGCTGTGCCTTTTATTGTCCATCCTGGGCCGCGTTCTGCTCCTGTCTCCTTCTTTTCTCCTCCTCCGTTGTTTTTCTTTTTTTCTTTTTTTTATTTTCCGAGGCAGTCTGACATATTTTCCTCATACATCTTTTTTTACATAAATTTCGCTTGGTCTCCCTTTTTCCTCTTTTCCTTTCTTTTCCCAATTTCAGGGCCTCTGAACCCAGGCGGCTTTTCATTTCTTGTGACTTAAGAACTTTTCCCCCTGTGCTGACACTTTCTATTAGGAATCCTTAAATTTTCTCCAGATCTCTCATCCCCCCTTTTTAGGGGTCCTTTTTTTTTTCCTTCATGGAGGGCGGACTTTTTCTTTCCCCCAGGCATTAAGGTCTTTCTTCTTTTCGGCACATCCGTTGACTCCGTTTGATGGGATTTCTTCCCTCTTCTCTTGGCCCCATCCGCTGGATCCCGAATTATGTGCCTAGTTTCTGTGCATTTTGATGGGGCCGTCTGGCGCCGGCCCGATGGAAGGAAAACCCCCGGCTTGGGAACCCCCTCGTCCAATTAAAGTAGCAACTTTTTCCCAAAGCAACATTATGGGCCCCCCCCGATGACCATCAACCTCGGCAATATCCACTCAGTAGAATTTTCCTTCCCTTAAGTCCTCCCCCGCGAGAGGATATGGCCCTCTGTAAGTCCTTCCGTTTCATGCCGGTTTCCCTAGGATGGAGTTCGGTAGCGGGGGGCCTTTCTCTTTGTTAGAATTTTTTTCCTTTTTCTAGACCGTCCCCCCCCCAAAAAAAAGGACTGTCCCTTTTTTAAAGAATTCTCCCCCCGTACCGTCCTCAGAAAAGGGTGGCCTTTTTTTTTCTTCGATTTAGACTTATCCTTTAATGCGCAATAGCGTTTTTTTCTTTCTTTCCTGCTAGGATAAGGCCTTTTTTTTTTTTCTTCCCCGCCCTCCCAGAAATCATGTTTTGTTCTTCCTGCCCGTAGAAACGATCGTTGGGTTCTTCTTCCCAAGGTTTTCTCTTGGCCGCGTTTTATAGGAATGTTCTCCCCCTTTTTTCGGGCTTTTCAATACGTTCAACTCCTTCCTTCTCTTGCCAGAGCCAGACCCCTGGAGGACTCTCTTATTTTCTCTGGTTAGCCCCCCTTCTTGAGGAATACGAAAAGTCCGGCACCTGTTCGTTTTTTTCTGCACCAGGTCAGGCTCCCCCGTGGAAGGCCATTCTGTGTCACGGCTGTCTTCCCCCCGTATGAGGGCACCGGTGCTTTCCCCCAGAGGGAAATTAGTCCCCCCTTTTCTCCCCATTCATGAACTCGTTTCCTCTTCCTGGCCTGATCTACACTTTCCTGAACGGACACCTTGCTCCTTTTTTCCTATCGAGAACCATCCGCACCTCTTCCTCCAAGATAACGGCCCTTTCATATTCTGAAGCTCAAAAGAGTCCCCCCCCCCCCCCCCATGATTCTTTTCGCCGCCCTCGTCGAGGACGGCCTTTCGTCACAAACTCTTTTTTTCACATCCCCTTCCCCTCCCCCACCCTAAAGTTGGACATGCACTGGATCCAGATATTTTTTCCTCTAGAAAGGCCCCCCCCTTTTTTTTTCCCCCCCTTTTTATGCCCCGGGGGCGGAGGAATGCCCCTTTTCCGCCGCGGCCATTTTTTCCCGGCTTCCGGGTTCTTTCCGACGGTCCGGTATTTTCTGATGCGCAATTGCTCCCCCCCCCCCTCCTTTTTTCCTTCGTTTTTTGATCTGCTGCTTCCTTTTTCCCCCTTGGTTGTCAAAGCTCTTTTCTTTTAACTCCTTCCGCCCCTTTTTTTTTTTTACAAGAAGACCACAAACTCCCTCTTTTTTCCACGCTTGGGAGCCTCCCCTTAAACTACCCCGGTTCCCCCCGTTGAAGCTTACGGAAGACTTTTTCCTCCCCCCTTTATTTGCTGGTGCGGATTCTCATTCGGAAAGCCGGTCCCGTGCATCGTTCTCCCTCTCCACCCCCCTCAATATCCCCTTATCTCCGGTTCATCCTCGTCGACTTGTTCCCTTTGTCCGCCTCCCCCTACTCACACGTTCGCCATTTTTCATCATATCTTACTTTTCCCATTCCCCATGATTTACACCTCCCCTCTCTCCTTTCTAACACGCCCTTGTTTGTCCCAGTCCACTTTCCCGGGCCCCCCGCTCCGTCTCTATCCCCTCCTACACCCTCAGCTCTCTCTCCTTCACATTTCGATCTTCCCTATTTATAAAAACCCCTTCTCTGCTTTTTCCCGTCCCCTTCTTCCTCTATCCAGGCCCTACCCCTCTCCGGTCTCTCTCCTCCCACCCCTCTCTCCCGCCGCAGTAAACCTCCTGTTTGTACACCTCGTCCCGCTTTCAGCAATCTCATTTCCCTTTATTCCATCGTATTCCTACCTCGATTTCCGCCCAGCATATCTACCTCCCTGGTATCTCCCCACTCCTCCTCCTCCATACCATTGCCTCCCTTACCTTACTCTGCCTATCCCTTGCTTCATTCCCTGACCTCCGGTTCTCTTCTCACGGTCCTTCACTATCTATCTCTTCATCCCCCCCCCCCGACTCCAATACCTTGCTTTCAGAATTCTTTCTTAGAAAGTCTACAACTCTTCGTGCCCTTCTTACCATGCCTCCTCTCCTATCATTCCGCCTCCCTTCACCTTTTTTCCCTTCCTTCCCTTCTTTAATCTGATTTGCTCTTGCCCTCCCTTCTCTCTTACTTATCTCAACCCTCCTCGCCTATGCCAATACGTTAATTTATTCTCTAACTTTTCCCCCCTCTCCTGCTGCGTCCTCTTTTATCCTTTTCCCCCTCCTAACCATTACTCTCCCTCATCTACCCGATTTCTACCCTCCTTAACCATCCTCCTTTACTCATATTATGTTCCCCACTACTTATATCTTACCTCTTCCTCCTTTTTTCTTTCCACTCTCCCCTACTTCTCTCCCACGTCCTTCTTTCTTCCCCCATCCCCTCCCCTAAGCGTCCTCTTTCTTCCCGCCCCATGTTTACCCCTCTGTGTCTATCCTTTCTCACCTCCTTTTCCCTCCATATTGCTCACGCTCTTAATCTTCTTTCTTTGCTCTACCACTCTCCGCTCTTCGATCTTTTCGCCTTATTCTCCTATCTTTTTCTTCTTTGCTGATTATCCGAATTCTGCACCCCCCCAACTTGGTCATCACTGTTACTCCACCTTTTTCACACTCTTCCACCACTTCTCCTACCCTTTTCTTGCTCCTCCTCCCCAGTGCTAAAACTCTTTACACCCCTATCCTTATATCCCTTACTGTCCACCCACCTCTGCCCCTGTTCCTCATTGCCTTCACGCTGGCCTGTTCTTTTCCTAGACCCCTCTCCATCCTTCCTCCCTCCTTTTACCCCTCTTCCTTTTACTTCCCCCCCCGACAGACTCCCTCCCACATTTCTTTTCCCCTTCCCCTATCTTTTCCCATCCCCCCCCTCCAGTCTCCCCCCCCCCTCTCCCTCTACAAACCCCTTCTCCCTTCGCAGTCCTTTCTAATTCCAATCCCCCTACTCTCTTATCCTCTATTTCTTTCCCTTCCCCCCTCTCTCTCCCCGTGCCCTTTTCCAACCTCTTTTACATACCCTCCGTAACCTTTCATAGCCTGATTCCCAACATCGATTTGCTAATTCCCACTGTTCCCTTCCGCTTTCTCTCGCCCTTCATCCCCTCATTAACCTGACTTCTCCACCTCTCTTATCCCCTTTCGCGACCCGCCTCCTCTCCTCTCCAATCCTTCACCGGTCCTCGTTCCTCTCCTCACCCAATTCATCTACCCTCCCCTCCTCCCCTTTTCGCTTTCACTCTCTACTCCGCTTACAGCACCGTTTGTTCCACCTTGTTTCTCCTCTTCCCCTACCCCTTTCTTTCCTTCTTCTCCATCCTTTTTTATTCTTTTACCAGCCTATCTCCACATGTTCCTCAACCACCATTCCCTCTCCTTTCCACTCCCCATACTCCTTCCCCCCAGCTCAGCTATAAGTCTTAACTTCCACCCTTTCTCGCTCCCCTCTCCCCTTCCCACCCCACTTTTCTTTTCCTTTTAGCCCCACTTTCCGTGCCCCCGCTTTTTTCACTTCCTTCCTTTTCTCTTTCCCCCCGTAATCTATTATCTCCCAGCACTGTCAACTTTCCTCGTACCTAATTACCATCACCCTCCCTTTGTCCCCCCCATCACCATTCGCTCCAGACTCGTTTCTGATTCCTTTATTATCTCTTTTTCCCCACTCATCATTTTCTTTTTATCCTTACTCCTTTTCTGTTATTTGCTAATAGTGCTTGCCTGATATTCCCGCCATCCCCTAGCATCACTCCTCCAACCTTCCCATTCCCCTATATTTCCTCCCCATTCCCTTCTCAACCCCCGTCTTTTCTACATTCTGCTTCGCCCCCTGTCTTCCCCCGCCCTTTCCTTTCCGTGTCATCGACAGCCCTTTCTCCAGCACTCTTCCTCTTCCCTTCTTGTTGCCCAGAAAGGTTTTTTTTTCTTTTTTTTTCCCTTGGATGACGGGTCTCTCCCTCCTGGCGCTTTTTTTTTTTAAAAAGCAAGGCCCTTCAATGCCCTATATGGAAATCGCCCGACGGACGAAGCTTCACTTTCCTGTGGATAAGGATTTCCTTCGGAGGGTCTTGCTGCGGTGGCCTGCCCCTTTAGGTAAAAGACACACTTCTCCTGACTAAACATTGTTTTTAGGCTCCCCTCCCCCTTTTTGTTGATGATTTCGAAAAAAACGATACCCAGTTTTTTCGTGGTAGACCTCCCCTCCCCCCTTTCTGATGCGCTTGCCCTCCCGAACGAAAGGAGCTTCTTTCCTGACCCGTCAGTACGACATTATTGAATCCCCCTCTTTTGGTTAGAGCGGCTTTTTCGCGGCCGCCCTTCGCGACAAAAATGGCCACCTTTTCTGGTATCCGCCAAAGAGGTCCCTCCCTTGGAGTCCCTCCCCCTTCCCCCGTTAGGACCAGCGGCGGCTCCCCCAGGCCGCCCCGGGCAATTCCATGAGGCTCCTTCCCCCGTCGCGCAGCAATACCCCGCCCTTTCCCCAACCTGTCTCCCCAACCTCCACTGGCGAACTTGGTGTCCTTTTTTTTTTTTTTCCTCCTTCTCTTTCCTCAACGAACTGGAAAAACCCTTTCCAGGGGAGGATCTTTCCCCCCTCCTTTTTCGGCTGGATTTTTTTTTCCCCCCCCCCCCCTTGAAGAGGAAAAAAATCCTTTTCCCCCCCCCAGCGCCTAAATAATTTTAATCTCCCCCCCCCTTCCTCGGGGGCTAATTTCCCTTGAAAAGCGCCCTCTTTTTCTTTTTTCAACGAGCGGCTGACCTTTTTTATGGGAAAACCCCTTTTTGTCCCAGCTCGGCTTTTTTTCTGCACCGGCACGCCCCCCCCTTGAAAAAAAAACCTCTTTTTAGCCCCTGCAAAATCAGTATCCCTTTTGTGAAAAATTATTATGATTTTTTCAACTGGGCTTTAAGTTAAGATTAACTCTACTTTTTTTTCAGGGCGGGTATTTTTCCGGAATATAGAGGCCTCCTCCCCTTCTGAAGCCAACCGGGCGGCCCAAACTCCCCTTCCCCCTTTGGCCAACAAAAGCTTTCCGGCCCGTGATGCCCTTTTTTCTCTCTCTCCCCGCGAATTCCCCTTTCGCAGCGGAAAGGAGCACCTTCCTTTTTTTCTTTTTTTTCCTTTTTTTCCCGGATTGGCAATACTTTTTCAAGTTCTTCAATGGCGCTCTCCCCCATGGTTTTGCTTTCATCAGCCCTTTTTTCCCCTTTTTCCCCCCGGGGTTTTCTTCTTTTCTGTTCACCAATAAAGGACGTTTGGTGCGGGGCAGGATTCCCTTTTTTCCTTGACCTTAAAGGAAAGAGTATTTACCTCCTTTTTTTTCTTTTTCGACTCGAACCGGTCCCCCCCCCTGCCCCAAGGAGGGTCAATCTTTTTCGTTTTTGAGAGTTTGTTTTTTTTCCCCTCCCCTTTTCCTCGTTGACGCAAACCCTCTTTTTCGGAAAGCGTCTAAAGGTTAATGTCTTTTTTTGGTCAAAAACTGCCCCCCCCCCTTCCGACAAGGGAGGAAGGTGTGCTTTTTTCTTTTCAAGGGTTCGTTTTTTTATTTTTGAAAATCATGGACTTTCCTTTTCCCCCACCCGTGCTATTTTATTCCTCCTCCTTTTCCTCCCTTTGTAACAGCTTTGAAGGCTCGATCACCCATTAAGATTTCTCCCTTTGTGCGGTAAGTTTTTCCCTCTTTCCCCCTTCCCCCTTTCCGAACTCTTTTTTTTGGTGCCCCTTTCGACGCTTGGGATGTGGGTCTCGTACAGTCTTTTTCGGCCTCAAATTCGCCGAACCCTTTCTTTTTTTTCCGGTCTTTGCCCCATGGGACGGTGTTGTGAATTCCCGTTGTTGTGTGAGAGAGTCTTTCAACCCCCCCCCCCCCCCCTCCCTTTCCCCCCTGTGTTTCGCTTCGGCGAATTCCTCTTCTTTTTTTTTTTCCCTAGGACCAACAAGCCGCGTCTGTTCCTTTTCACCGAGTTCGGCCTTTGACGGGTTTCTTGTGCCCTTTTTTTTTTTTTTTTCATGGACCGCCAAAGGTCGCTCCCTTCCTTGTAGAGAAACTTCCTTCCTTTCCTGGTTTCCCGGTTCGGCGTGGCTCATCTGGTCCCCTTTTTCCTTCTTCAATTTCTGTTGCAAATAAAAAAAACGTTCCCCCCCCCCTTCCCTTCTTGGCGGACGGGATTTTCCACCTTACCGGGAGACGCTTTCCCCCCCCTCTTTTCCTTCAACATTGTATAAACGGTTTCCCCTTCCCCCGTCGTCAAAAAGGTCAACTTCTTGGAAACACAAAGAATTGCAACCTTTTCTTTTTTTTTTTTCCTTGCCCTTCTTGTTCCGGGGACGACCCCTTTCCCTCTTTCCCTTTCTTCCCATCCTTCAAGTAAGGGACCCCTTCCCCAACGTGACTTTGGAACGAACCCCCTTCTTTTCTTTTTTTCCCTTTGTCTTGATGAAGCCATAAGGTTTGGAAGGAAAACTTGGTCCCTTTTTACGTCTTGGCCATAGGGAAATCCCCCCCCCTTTTTCCCGCGCATTCGCGGGAATCGGCTCGAACCGTTTTTTTTCCAAAGCTTTGGGCCAACCTTGACGGAACCAGGGCGCTTTTTCTTTTTTTACTACCTTAATTTCTTTCGGCCCTCTATAAATCCGCCGCACCTTTGAAGCGGAAACCTACACCTCCTTTCCCCCCCCCCCACAACTCAGGCATAAGAAGGTTCCCGCTCTTTCCTTTCTTTGGTAAGCGTTCAAACGTTTTTTCTTGCTTCTGAGCAGGCAAACTCCGTAGCTTTTTTTTCCCCCCCGGTTTTTTCACATGAAAATATTCTTTTTCTTTTCCCTTTTTCTTCTGGACGAGTGACGTCCCCCCAAGGGCGTCTTCAGGATTTTAGGCGTTTTTTTCTTTAGGAGCTTCTCCCTTCTTTTTTTTTTTTTTCAGGATTTAGCCGGTTCCCTGGTTTGGGGCGTCTTTTCCCCCTTGCCTGTACCTTTTTTCAGGTCTGAACCCTTTTTCTTCTTTTAAAAGTTAGGGGCCCCAGTGCTCTCCCTTGCACATGTTCCAGTTTCTTTGGTTTGAGATTAAAGATTCCCCCTTTTTTTTTTTAAAGGGCTTTTTTTTCCCGGGGAGTATTGTTCCTGTGCTCTCCTCCTTTTTTCCTTAGGAAGAAGCATTTTTCCTTTTCCTTTTTCCCTGCGGTCAGCGCCCTTACGGTGGGCGGGCGAGCCTCCCTGGAAGTTTGCGGCTCTTTTCGTGATTACCAGAAGCAAGGTCTTTTCCATTTTCGCGAAGGGGCGGCCTCCCTCCCCCCCCTCTGGACCAGCCGATAGAAATGTCCCCCCTTTTTTTTTTTCCCCTTCCTCTGATAAGGAACCAGGTCCGTTCGGCCGGCACGAAAGGTTTTTTTTTGACCAAGATTAGAACAAGACTTCCCCCTCTTCTTTTCGAAAAAAGGGGTCCCTTGGTATTCAGGGATGCAGATTTCTTCCCCCGGTTTCATATTTTGAGAGACCTTTTTTTTTTGGACACCCCTTTTCGACCTCGGAAGGCTGGTCATCTCTTCTCCTACGGAGGCAGGCCTCCGATTAAGCGGCCTCCCGGATAGGGCCCCTTGCTCTTTTTTTTTTTTTTTTTAGCAGGGCCCGGAAAGATTGTCCCCTCCCTTTTTTCCGTGGCTTCCGAAAAACCCTGGTTCCTCCTCCCCCCTGGGCTCACGGTCAGGCCCATTTTCCCCCCCCCTTTTTTTTCCACCTTCGAGAATCCGTAGTTCCGGCCATGGATGTCTTCTTTCCCCGGAGGGCGGCCGGCTTCTCGTGCAGATATTATCCGCAACCCCTCCCTCTGGTGTCTTGATGGACTTCTCTTCCTATCTTCCGGAATGGATTTCCGGTAGTCCATTTCCATCAGTAAGCCAAAGTCTCCAAAGGGCGTGGGGATTCTTGTCCCCCGTTCCCCTCTTTCGAGCTTCTATTAAGGAGATGGAGACCTTCCCCTCGCTCCTTTTTTTACCCAATGGGCAAGTAATGGGCCATTCAGCAGCGCAAAACACGCGCAACCTCGGGATTGAGAAAGAATTTTTCCCCTTTTCCCTTTTCTCTTTCGTCAATCCGCCCACGCATCTTTTTTGCATGGCTTCCCTTTTTCCTCGGCAAAGACACGCCAGGTCGATTTCCTCGCATTTTTCCCTTTGAAGGTCCTTGATGAGTCCTCTTTTTCTTCTTCCTCCGGGTCGGTTGAAGGTCCCCCTCGTGCTGACGTGAATTCCCCCCCTTCTTTGTTTATTGACGGAAGGGCGTCCTCCCTCTCCTTTTTTTTTTGTGCCTCGTTTGAGATGGAAGGATCTTTTTCCTGGCCGTCGCGCGATTTGCGGTCGTTTTCTCGACAAGGAGTGTACGCCGAGGCCCCCCCTCTCCCTTCCCTCCCCTTTTCCAATTGTAAGATAAGGCCAGGTGTCCTTTCTCAGGTCGTGAGATTAGAGGTCATGCTTTTTTTAGAAGCAGGGGAGAAGTTCCCCCTTTTCCCCCTCAGCGTGATAATTATTGAGGGCCCCCCTTCCTTTCGTAATGGCCGCCACCCGCATTTTTTCTTGGATCAAAGCCAGCTATTTGCCCTCCCTCTTTCCCCTTTTTTTTCTCGCAGAATGATTTTTTGAACAGCTTGACCTCTCCCTTTAATAAAGAACTCCCCCTCCCCCCCTTTTGTTTCCCTTTCCGTGGTAATGGACTCCCTCCCCGGAGCACAGCGATTTCCCTTCCTAGTATGAAGACATCCCTCCCCCTATGGAGAGCCCCTTCCGATCGGAGACGGGGTGGTTTGGGCTCTCCCCCCTTCCCCCCCCAAAAAATGATTTTCTCTTTTCCTTTGCGTGCCTCTGGAGGAGAATGGAACCCCCCCCCCCGACCCCCCAAATTTTCCCCTTCCTCCGGGAAACACCCCAAATCTGATCGATCCTTCCCATCTCGCTCAAGGCCTTTTTATTTTCTCGGGAATTACGCATTTTTCCCTTTCTTGACCCCAATAAAGGTTCCTTTTCTTTCCCTTTTCGGTAGGATTTCTCACATTAGGACACCTTTCCCTCAGGCCCGCTCCCCTTTTTATTCTAATAGTGCAACGGCCTTCCCCCCTTTCGGTCTGAAGCTGGACTTCCCCCCCTGATTCATAGCCGCTTTCCTTTTTTTCCAACTGACCTTTTTTTCCTTGCGACTTCGTGGATATTTCCTTCCTTGATGTCAGCCCAGGAGTTCCAAACTTTTCTTTCCTGAGAAGATGTTTTTTCTCCTCTCCACGGTGGGAGAAAAAAGGCCATCCTCCGCTGGACGAAAATTTCTCAAATTAAGCTTTATTTGGCAGACTCCGCCTTTCTCTCCAGCCCCCGCCGGCAGAACCCCCCTTCTCCCCCCCCCCCCCGAAAAGGGACGACGGCCTTTTCTCTTTCCTCTCCAGTCGCGCCAATTTTCTCAACTTCAAGTTGTACGATGATTTCTTCCCTTTTTCCCTCTTTCAGAGAAGGACGTCTCCCTCAATTGAAACACTCGGTCTTTAATTCCCCCCCTTTTTCCCCGCCCCCGTCTTTTCAGAGGACGGCCTTTCCCCCCCCCCCCCCTTTTTCCATCGAAATGGAGTCAGATTTTTCTCTTGGCCTCTTTCTGCTAGAACTGT
>Ga0179593_1499718_pt1 | contig 21061 bp, 27 predicted proteins | sample CZODoug2_1_08_16_FD_185931 | JGI IMG/M metagenome (GOLD analysis project Ga0179593, IMG submission 185931) | Vadose zone soil fungal communities from Angelo Coast Range Reserve, California, USA - CZODoug2_1_08_16fungal (PacBio error correction) | ecosystem: Environmental > Terrestrial > Soil >... | reverse complement strand
TGAATTCTTCCCCCAGTCAGGTCCTTTGATTTTTTTTTCCTGGTTTCCAAGATTTGAATTTTCCAATAGGACTTTCTCTCCTCCATTTTCTTTTCGATTTCGCCGCCGGTTGCTTCCGTCTAGTACGATTGTGTTTTCCCCTTCTCGAGCCTGGCATGGATAGTGATCAGCTCGTTTTTCCCTTTCACATTGAGCCCCATTCCCTCTTTCCCTTATCCCCCATCCGTTCGGGGTCTGTTTGTCCCCGTATCGAACTTTTCCCCCCCTGAGCCTTTCGCAACTCAGTACCTTTTTTTTAGCTCTGGAGCATTTTTTTCTCCCTTTCGGTCAGTCGGGCTGCAGTCGTGATCGCTGAGAAATGTTGTGAACCCCCCACTTCAGGGTCCCGCGGGATGTCCCCCTCCTGCACGGATGAGAGAACGAGAATCGCCCCTTTTTTTTTTTTCGCTGCGCAGGGCTCTTTTGTTTGCTCTCTGGTGCAATTGCGCCCTGGTTGTTTAGTCTTTGGTACCGTTTTGAAAGCGTTTTGCCCAGTGCCGTTCCCCGTGCCCCTTCGGAAAATTCGGGAATTTTCCTCGTCCGAAGATCTTCCCTTCTCCTTGTGGCAGTTTCATTTCTCGTTCCCCCATCCCCCTGTAAGTTGGCTGACGTTTCTTCTCACGGGGGACCGAATATTCCCCTGAGCCCAACAGCGGTTGGCTTTGTTTTGATTAATTCCCGTAAACGGACTAATCTCCAACCCTATTTTTACCCCCAAACAGATTAGTAGACGTCATACAGCCCCGAATTTTCTGAAGAACCCCCTCCGTTCGCTAGAAGCTTTGATTGTAGCGCCATGGAGTTCCAGTCCGTTTGCATTAGTCAGGGAGAGACCAGGCGGTGCCCGCCTAGGTTGATGACTTGTTGTAGCGTCGCACCCTCAGCCGAAGACCACTACCTCAACGCTTTATATGTCCACTTTTACGTCATCCCATTCTTCGCGGTTTTTCTTTGAACGCGGGCGTTCTTTTGCCCCTTTTGAATCCTACTACCCCCCCGGTTTGAACCTGCTAGCATTTTAATTTAGACGGTTCCCATCGCTTTTCCCTGTGCTGGCGGGGCGCCCCCCTCTATGCCTGAAGAGGGAACCTGGAGCGATACCCTCCCTTCAGAACCCCCGAAAGGGCATGCCCTCCGACTGTGTCCAGTCGCGAACTTTGACCCCGCACCGTTTGTCTGGGTCCAGATTCTTCCACCCCTACTGACCGTTTTTCACTTTGTCCCTGTCCTCCCTTCGCGTCCCCAAGGCGATATCTGCCACAACATATCCCCCAAGGAGGGAGGCACCGGATTGGCCCAATTCTCTCGTCAGGCCCGTCTTTCGTTTCCCGTCTGCATGCATCCCTCTATAATGTAGCCCCCCCCCCTTTGCGACCCCTTCTGTTTCCTCCTTACTTATCTAGATATTTTATCCGTTGTTGTTGTTTTTCTATCCTCTGATACAGGGCCCGCCCCGGCGTCCATTTCTATTTTTTTCTCAAATTTGAGGTACTACTATGTTGTATTGACCTTTGACCCATCCTTCGTACGGCTAGCCTCCCCCCCCCCCTTTCTTTCCCAGGTGTAAGTGTCTTTCGTCCGCCTTGTCGATGGTTTTGTGTTGACCTTCTACCCTCGAATTGACCCCACTCATTATGCGGATTTCCTGGCTCTTTTGGAAGGCCGGGCGCAGCTCCGTTCCAGGCCTTCCCGTTGATATGGTCACCCAATCCTCTTCCTTGACCCTTCCATGTCCTTTTTTTTGATAAATGATTGGTTTTTGTCATGGTGTTTTGCCCGGGGTTTATAGGACGGCTTTCGGTTTTTTTCGCCGCAACTCCTCCGACTTATGATCCGTTTCTCCCCCCCCTTTCTATGTCCGTAGTAGGTTCTGGGCCTTGCGCCCCCCCCCTCCCGCGTCAGCCACCCTCCTGAGGAGCTTTATTCCCCTCCACTTCTCTATTAGCCGGTTGCGGGCGTATTGTGGTCCATGCTGATGGTTTCCGCGTCCCACCCGTTAACGCACTCGTTCTCCCGTCAGCGGCGAACCTTCCCTCCTTTTCGCAGTTTGGAGCCCTGTTGTCCCTCCCGACGGGATTTGGCGGGTTTTTCCCGGAGAAGATTAGTTCCGGAAGCTTGTCTTTATGCGGTTCGGGCACCTTTTTTTTCCCTCCGCTTCAAAGTTGGTGAACGTGATTGCCGTTTTCCTTCATTCGCTCTGCCCACCATACTGCGTGTTTAGCTTGGAAGGTTTTCTTATTTTACCCCCCTTTTCCCCCAAAGAGCCCTTCAAGGCCCAATGATTTGCACCTCCTTCCAAGGATGTCGTCAATTCTTCCCCCCGTGCCACCTTTTGTGTGTTTGGTTTTTTGTTTGTATCTTTCAGACCCTTTCTGCCTTTTCTTTTCACTGGCTCCCTCTTTCCCTTTGCTCCAACCCCGCTTTCATACGTTCCCCCCAATCTCTCACACCCAGTGGAAGACAGGTGTTTTCCCCCCTGCCCCATCCTGCCCGACCCCATATCCTGAATTTGATTTTTAGTTTTCGTATACCTACGGAGAGGCCTCCCCCCACCTTTCTCCGGTTTCGCGTGATGGTAAAACTGTCCTCGATGAATACCCTCGCCATCTCGCTCTCTCTCATGGGACTTCCCCTTTTCCTCATCCAAGGCCTTCCTCAATGCAGCTCCTCTCCCGTACGTTACGTGTTGTTCCGCGCCATTTTTCAAGTGTTTGGTTCGTCCCCCAAGCCCCTCTTAGACCTGATTGTTCGTCCCTCCGGCGCTCCGACGTTCATGTAGTCTCAATTACGGAGTGCCGTTTTTCTGCTTTTTTTTTCGTGTCGCTCCTTGTTTTTGAAAACACACGGAGCGCCCTTACGTGCTGTGTCTGATTCTTTTTTTTGACCGTTTTCGTTTTCCCACATCCGTTTGACCTCGCGTCGCCCTTCATATTGTCCACGTGATTTACCGGTCCCAATGCACACTTTCCGATGATGGACGATGGGTTCCACCTCCCGACGCCTGCTCGACAAAGCTCCCCGTCTTTGAAGACTCTCCTTCTCGTCCGATTTCCTTCTTCTCCCTCTTTCTGGCCCCGGCACGGACCGGTTTTTGTCAGAACCTCCCCGAGTTTTTACATCTTGAGACGAAGTACTATTATACAAGTCCCCCTCTCTCCGCTCCTTAAACTAGTCCCGGATTCTGAAACCAAACGCTTGTCTCAACCCTCGGAAACTTGAAGTCTTGTTTTTTTGTGGCCAACACCCCAAATATTGGAATTGACCTCCCAGGGTGTACCGCCTGAGTTCGCCCCTTTCACCTTCACGGACGTCTGCCTTTTAAAACGCCGGCGTGAGTCACCTATGCACCCTGATCCCCCCTATACGTTTCGTCCCATTCCCTCCGTCGCTCTGTGTGTTGGATAGAAATTGTGTCATTCGTCTGTCTACAGTTGTGCGGGATTTTTTTCTTTTTTGCGAGTGCGCTCCCCCTTCTTCCCCCCTCACTGGGGTCCGGTTTACTTATGCGCTTGGATGATGTCCTTTGACAGCACCAGTTGGTCTGTGTTTCTTTCCCTTTTGGTCCCCCCCCCCAGCCCCTTCAAGGACCCCCCCCTTTCTTTTTTGTGTATTCTCTTTTATTTTCGTGGTCGAAATGCGCTTGACCGACCGAGCGGCACCCTCACCCCACGACTTTTCGGTACATACCGAGGTCACCCTCCCCCCTCTCTGGATTTTTTTAAGATCCTCGAGTCAGTCCTTTTTTCCCGGCAGTTTCGTGCCTCGTCCACCACTTTTCACTGACCACGTTTCTACACCCCCCATCTTTCCCCCCGACCAGGTCCTCTGCAGGAAGCTGAACTGTTTATCCTTGCCTTGGGGTTAGTTGTCTCCCCTCGGCGTTTTTCCCGCGCTGTTTGTCCCAGTCGTGAATTGAGCCATTTGCGTCTTTCTCCCCCCTTTTGAGCGTTCCGTTCGACTTTCCCTCCTTTCCCCTTATACCATGTTTTTTTTTAGCCCTCATTGCGCGCGTACCTCCTCGGTCTCCGTTATTTTTTAGATCGGATATCGTGATTCCGCGCGTTCCCCCCCCAACCCGTCATTGTGCGTAAGATCCCCGATAGTTGGCCTCTTTCGTTGGGGTTTGGTCCCGGAGAGCGTCGGGCTTCGCTTACCCGCCTTCTGGTTCCCCTCACAGGATTGTGTGCTGACCTGTTTGGTTTTTATTGGTTCAATCCTTTCGTTTTCTCACCGTCTTGGAGACGCGACGTCTCGTTTCCTTCGTGATTCCCCCCTCCTGGCGTCGAGTAGTTTTTTTTTTTCCCTGTCTGAGCACGGGCATTTTCTGTCTTTTTTTTTTCTTTCCGTACCATTTTTCGCAATAGCATTGCCCCCGTTTCGTTTACCGGTCAAAATTAGTTTTCTTTAGTGCTGGTCGCCCCAGTCCCCCCCCTGAGATTGCGCTCCCCACCCCACCGTCACGGTCTTCGAGCTTGCAATTGGGCCTGAGCGGTTTTTTTTCAGTCTGCTCGCTTTCCGCCGAGTGGCAACTCAGGGCTTGAGATTTTTTTTTTTCATTTTTTGTTGCCAAGTCACGCTGCCGCAGTGGCCCGCACATGTTCGGGCTGGCTCCTGACCGAATCGAACACTTGCCGCCTCCGCTTTTCTTGCGTTTCTCCTATGTTGGCAACGCCACCCCTGCATTTTGTATAAAGGTTTTGCTCTATGTTATCGTTTAACTAGGTGATGAAATTCGTGAGGCTTTTTTCCCTTTTTTAACCTTTTTCCCCGGATCCTTTGATATTGATACTTGCCGCCCAATCGCCTCGGATACTCTGCGCCGCCATTGAGGTCACCTCCCCCTTCCAGGACTTAGGTCTCTGCGTCCTTGTCGTCTTAGAAGAGCCCCGTTTTACCCCCTGTTTGGGTCGCCTTGTGACCGTCGGCCCTTCCCTTTTTTCCTCCCCTCACCCTCGTGGCCACCGCCCTTAGTCCCAGTTCATTTCTTAAGAAACCCTCTCCTTCTTCTCCCCCCGACTCGTCGCGACGAACGCCTCCCCCCTCTCGTCTCCGTCTTTATCCGCGCCTTGCTTTCCTGTGACGCCGCTTTTACGTTTTACGCCCTCATTTTTCTTGGCATTAGGTCTCGGATGAAATCCCCCCCTCCGACCGACAGCCCCTTTTCCAAAGCGTGTGATCGTTTTCGGCATTTAATATCATAGGATTTGTCTTTTGACCTTTTTCCTTTGGTTCTTGACTTTCCGCACTCCCACACCATTGAACCGATAGTCCAGGACTGGAAACGGGCCATCCTTTTGGCTTGAATTCTCGGTTTCTTTTCCAGTCCCCCCAATCGGACGATGCAAGCTTTGACCCTGTATCCCCGATACGAAAAGGAGTCACATCCCCGGGTCACATGTGGTCCGACCCTGTGAGTCTGGCATCCTTTTACCCCTTTAGTAACACTGTGTGTCCCCTGTCCGGAGCTGGCCTCCTCTCCCTTCGTCTTCCCTTATCATTCGTACGGCCTCTGACACCATCCGGCGGCTTCTAACGGGATTGCAACACCTTTTTCGTCATAGTCGGTTTTTTTGGTCTCTTGTCAGGGTTTTCCTGATAAAAGACTTGTTATCCCCCCACCGTTTTATCTTTCAATTACCTTTCCTGCTTTCCCTGTTCCTTAATTCTTTCTTTTCACCCTCCTCCTCTCGATGCGATGATCCCCGGATCGAGAAGTCTTTCCCCATTCGACCAGTGTCCCCCGGTTGCGTTCATCCTTCGTTTCTCTTACATTTCCCTCTCCCCCCCCCCCACCCCCCACCCCCCAATCCGGCGCGGCCCCCCCTCAGATGCGAACAGGTTTGGGCCCCATCCTTTTCCCTTTTTCGGCAGATAGCGATCCCCGTCCGAATGCGGCTTTCCTTTTTGTACGGCGGCGTGAGCCGTTTCTCCTAGCCTTTATAAACGTTGCTATTTTCACACACCAGAGTCTGCCTCTGGCCCATTTCTGGACCAGGGTTGACCAAGCACATATTGGTGCCCCTTTTTTCCCTGTTTCTTGGTTTCATCCAGTTTCTACCGCAGCCCCCGCGCCTCAGTTTCGTTGTTCTCCCTTTTTTCAATTCCCTCGGTCCTGTGTGGTTGTTTGTTTTTTCAAAATTTTCCACTTTTGCGCCCTCTTTCTCCCACCGAAAACCTTTGGGAGATGATCACTCACCTTACTTCTCGACGAGCGTTGCTTGTCTTGCGTCTTTTTTTTTTTTCGGTGCGTCCCCACTCCACCCATGCGGCGCACGTTTTCGATCCCGTCCTTAACAAGTGCCGTATTTTTTTCCGTTCCCCACGTTTTTTTCTTACGCTTTTGTCTTTCTTCCCTGTCACTTGGCCTGCCTTTTTTTGGTGCTGAACTTTTGACGCGTTGCCAGTTGACTCCTGCCGGTCCGTTCCCCTTTAGTTTCCTCCCCCGTTTTGGATCACCCCAAAATGCCCCCCCCCCGGTTTGTGGCGTCGGCTTTCGGCCTCGTTTTCCCTCCCCCACACTTTTTCCGGAGCCGGTCCATCCCCCCCCCCCCCTTCCTCCCCCCTGGTTGAGTTCCGAGCCTCAAGTTTGTTCCAGTATTATACCTTTTGTTTTTTCGTAGATTGTATTCTCGTTTCCCCTGCCAGTCATGGTCCCCTGGCTTTTTTAACATATTCCAACAGATTTAAGCCACTTCCGGACCCCTCCGTTTTGATTTACCACCATGGACTTTTGCAATTGACACAGATCCTCAATTACTTCAGCCCGCGAGCCTTGATCCCCCCGGGAAGCTCGATTTCCTTTCCTGGATTTTCTGCGAACATCCATGGAAACTTGCCCCCCCCCCGCTTTTTGTTTTCGGCGACTCTCCTTCCTGATGGGGAAACTTCGCGGTTTCGTCGGACCCCGACTCCCCACTGATCGGTCCGTCCGTCGTCTGCCTCGGGTGAACGTTTTCACGTGTGCGCGACTTTTTTTGACCAACCACTTCCCTGTTCCCTCCCGACCGCTCGATCCGACGCGTTTTTTATTGGCGTTGCCTGGATCTTGCCTCCTCCGAGTTTGCCGTCTCGATCGTTTTTTTGTCCCCCCCGCCTGAGCGTGCCGGGGTCTTGTCCGACCCTCCGCCGTCGTTTTTTCTCGCAATCGGTTTCTGTCTCTATTTTTTTCCGAGAAATATGGGTGTAAACCCTGTCACTCCACCATCTTTTTTCCAGGTCCGGAGGTCGAATTCCGCCAGACGTTCTCTTTTCCCCTTTTGAACTCGTGCCTTGCGGCTTCCCGCCGGTTTTATCTTTCGCTTCCGTTGTGCCGAACGCTCATCACGATCATGATTTTTCCCTCAATTTCTTTTCCCCTTCGTTTCCTTCACATTCAACTTCGACGAGTGCCAACAACCCCCTCCCTTTTTCAGCCCCAAACACGCAGGGTGTCCCAATTTTTTGAGTCGGGTTTTCACCCCCCCGTTATTTTGCACTGTGCCCATGACGTTACCTTTTTCCCGTCTTGTCTTTACCCCAACGAGAACTCAACGCGACGCTTTCCCCCAACGACCCCCGGCGTCCTTGCTGAACCTTTGTTTCTTCCGTTCCTCGCCTGTTCTACGGCATGGTTTCGTTGTGGGTCCCCGACCTGGCGCCCATCTTCCGTTTGTGTTTCTTCTCCTCGTGCCGACATAGAAGACGTCCCTCCTCTCCCTTGAATCCCCAGATGACCGTTTTTTTTCCGGTTTTTTGGGGCCTTGTCGACTCCCCCTTTGGTTTTTTTGTCAGCGAGTTTTCACTCGGCAGCTTTTTCCTCAATCCCCTTATCTCTTTTTTTCATAGTGTTGGTTTTTTTTTGGAGTCCTTTTTTTTTTCCCCGGTCGAAGACTGTGTGACAGAGTCTCTCTTCCCCCCTTTTTTGCTTCTACTCCTTCCGGATACCCCCGACCTGGCAGCGGTGATATCTTTCCCTCCTAGCCCTTCGGGCGGTCGCGCCCTTGCGCCATGCAGTTCGCCAAGTCTTCTTCCCCCCCGACAATCGGACGCTCCCGCCTCGTGCCGTAGCAAGCCTTTGAATATTAGTCTGTTCTCACGGCCGGGTTCGTGGTAGCCCTCGCGTGCCGTTCGCAGTTGGTTGAACCATCAGTGGTTGTCCAGTAGATTCGCCCCCCCTTCCCAAAATACATACCCTAGCCGCCTTGCACCTTTCTTTTTTGTGGTCGTTGTTTCCTTCCCCCTCGGCGAAGTTCGCCTGATTACCGAATCCCTTTCTTACGTATAATATCGAGAAGGACCTCTTTCACCAACCCCCCGTCCTTCGTGCGAAAAGCTTCTGCCGAGCGTAGCGGCTTCTTTCCGTCCTGCTCTTGGTCCTCTGTTTTTTTCAGGTGAACTGACAGCCCGTAGTTAAATCTCGTTGATTTTTGTGCATTATGGGTGTAGCGCACCAAGCCTTTGCTCCTTCGATAACCGTTTTTTGGAAGAGCGTTTACGACCTCTCTTTCTATTTCGGAATTCCTTTTTTTCACTTCCCTTGAGTACGTTTTCCCCTTATCGAGAACGGGAAGTTCTTTTCTTGTCAGCTCGGCCAGCTTTACCTGTTACTTCTGCCTTTCCCTTCTCTAGAGAGGCTTTCCCCCCCCTCTTTTCGTGCTTGAGGTTTGTTTTTTGGCTTACCTGCCCGAACATTCCCCACTCCTTGCGTCCACCCGTGGCCTCGCCTCTTCGCTGGACCCCTTAGCATGACTTTGCTGGTCTTTCCCTTGCGTCGCGCGAGACCCACCAATAAGGAGTGTTTTTCCCCAGCGGCTTTTTTGTTGCACTGCCCTTCCGCCCCGATTGGGCTCAGGCTTTGCCCGTGCTAGAATGATCGAACTTGGTTAAGCGTTTCCAGGGATCGTGCGTGTCGTTAATTGAAGAACTGTTGCACCTGCCCACAGCATCTTCCCCCCTTTTTTTAGACTCTTCCGTCTGCCCTGTTTGCTTCAGCGTTCAGGCCCTTGCTTGAACCTTTCTGCCTTGCTTTATCATCTTCCCAGACGACTTGCTCTGTCTCTCCTCTGAGCTCTTGTGCACTTCACGAGTTTTAAGGTGTGATGATCTTTTCTCTGCCCCGTCAAACATGGAGTATCTTTTCGACGAGCTTACACTCTCACCTCCTTGTCTTTGCCTTGAGGCTCCCCTCCCCGGACCTTGCCCTAAGTGGGGCCACCTCCCCCCGTTTTTTTCACCATATTGGCAAGCGGTACCTTTTTTCCCTTCGGTCTCATAATCCCCCAAAGATCTGCTTCCTGACCAGCTTTCCCGGCTTGAGATTGTATCCGAAGGCCTGATAGTCCACGCTCGTGCCCTTCCCCGGTAGTAGGCTTCGCCCTCCCGGAGGCTTCGCCTGCAGGTTTTTTTCCTGGTCTCGTTATTGACCCCCCAAGGCATCTGACCGAACGCTTTTAGAGTTAGCAAGTTTTTTTTTCTTCTTAATCTTTGGTTGTTTGGTTTCCCTGCTGTGGTCGAAATTTGACCTCCCGCCCCCCCCCCACCCCATATCGGAATTGATCCACGCATCCCTCTTGAATCCTCCTCTGGGTGCGAACCCATTCAAAAGCCCTCTGCAGCGGACCAGTCTTTACCTAACCTTTCCCTTCTCTTTTCATTTATTCTTGGTTAACCTTTGTTTCCTTGGATTAGATGTTGCCTTTTCGCCACTTGCCCTTTTTAAACTAGTTAAACCGTGGTCTTGGACCGGAGTCGGCTCCTTCTCCGACTCCTCCAAGGCATCCTTCAATTCCCTTCCTGGCGCGATCTGCCCCCCCTCGTCCCGAGAAACGTGCTGGCCCCAATGTTTGGTTTGGCGTGACGCGAGTTCCTTCTCTCCACCTCCTCTTTACTGAACTTTTTAGATTCGAATGTTTTTAGGTTTCCAAGTTTGCCTGCCCCTGACCTTTCTTTCATCATCCTTTTCCCCGTTTTGTTGCGATTCTTCTTTTCCGGGACACGTGCCTGCCTTCCCTTTCCCGAAGGTGCATTGCCTAACGCTTGTCGTCATCCCGTTACGGCGTTCAGGCCCCCCCCGACGATTTTCCTCCCCAGTTTGGGTCCCCCCCCGTTTCTCTCCCCTGAAGTTGTGCTGTCAGATCGCTTCATTGCGAATGCTTGCATTCCTTGGTTTTCGGGTTCGTGATCCCCCCCCCATTCCCCCAAGATAAACTTGTACGTAGCTTCCAGGTTGCAGAGACGGACAATGTCCAGCAAGGTGTTGTTTTTGCCCCCTTTCCATGATTGGTTTTGTCCAGTGTAGGATAGATCGGGGTCCTCTTACGTTCGTATTGAGTGGTTTCGCCCGCATTTCACTCCGTCTTTTACTTTCCCTATCCTTTGGGATTGAGTGTATGCGGGAAAGGTCAGGGTCTCCTCCCCGCGTTCAATAACTTTCGATGAGATATTTCACCATCTCTCTACCCCGCCCTCGGGACCCCTGTTGTATGGTTATCGGATTGATTTAATTTACCCCTGAAGAAAAGCGGTGCGTCCCGGTAGCCTTGCCATCCCTTCAAGCATTCAGGATCCTCTTTTTTCACTAACTTGCGAAGAAATTGAGAGTTTCCTTTCCCGTCCGGTTCGTTTTCCCGGTTTTATGGGCCTTCCGCGGTTGGGGGGAAAATTGGGGTTTGCCAAGGGGTGTTGACTCTGAGGTCCTCATGATATTCTGCCACTCCCCCCAACCTCCTGGTTTGGTTTGGTTACTGCCCTCTTTTCACTCATACGTTTCTCATTTTGCTGGTCAAACTGAAAGAGTGTTTCTTTACAAGAGCCCCTTTTTCCTGTGCTTTCTTCTTTCCGGTTCTTTCGATGGGGCGCGATCTTTCCATTTGGACCGCCTCCGTTCCGGGCCCCCGTGTCTCCACGTCATTGGCCATCAAACCCGCCTTGACCTGACTCGAACCCAATTTTTCCCCACCACTTCCTTCAATGGCTTTGGCTTTTTCCCACTATCGGGCAACTCTGACAAGCTGAAATCTCAGCCTTTTTTTCGATTTCCTCATTTCCCGCTGGCTTTGCTAATAATAGGTCCCCCTTTTGCGGCCCTGGCCCAACCCCCACTTCTCTTTGCTCCCCCTTTGATGGTGGTCTCGCTGCGATCGAAGAATCCGCCCTTCTTTTTTCACGTCGGCGAATTGACCCTCTCTTCGTCCGCCTTCCGGGGTTTGTGTTAGTGGTCTGCTTGCTCCTCATGGTCCTCAACCCCTGACTACCCTGCGACCCCTGTTTTTTTACGCATGGCTTCTTTGGCACTGTAGGGATTTTCCGCCGCGCAAGCTGACCTTCTCTTTCCCCGTTGTGAAAAACCCCGCATGCTTTCCTCTCTTTCGTTGGTGCGTTGAAATAAGCGCCTTTTTTTTCTTTGCTCGCCCCTCCTCGCCCTTTTCCCTCTTTTTCTGATGCAACACCCCCGTTCCTGAAACCCAATATGGCTGGACCAGGGCGGGCGGTTTTTACCCGCCTTTACGAGCTCGCAAAGACTCCCGTGAATATTTCCCTTGGCCGCCCCGTTTTTCTCGCGCTACGCTAGGCGTCATCTTTTCTCGCTGGCCGGCTCCTGTCCCGTTTAGCGTCCCTTTTCTCTACGATCCTTATCCGAAGTTTCCCTTGAAACAACTTTCTTTCCCGTCGCTATCTCCCGTTCCGCATCTTCACATTTCGAATTCCCCCCAAACCGCTTGGCTCAGGCATTCACACCATGGTTTCAATTTTTGCCCTTCGCCCTTCTGGTCCCCCCACCCAATGTAAGGTTTACGCCCTCTTCAAGGGAAAGGCTTTGACCGCCTGTGTTTTCCACCCCAACCCGTCCACCTTCCTCTGGCTCCCCCACCCGCCCCGTCCCGTAGCTCAACGACCTGCCAATTCTTTGCTTATTCCCCTTGACCTCGCCTGGTGTGCCGGTATTGTTCGTTGTGGGGATCGAACTTTGCATACTTGTACTTAGTTCCTTTTCGCGGTTCGCCCAGCCACGAGGACTTTCTATCTACCACTCTTCCCCTGGCCGGGTTCTTTCGGGATGTCTCACCTCCCCGGCGTGGTCTGGTTCGTCCCTGGCCACATCGGCAGTTTTCTCCCGCGCACCTCCCCAGTTATTTTCCTCTCCTTGTTGTTTTTTTTTCCTTCTTTCTTATTCATTGTCCCTTGCTTCGAAGGATACAGAATGCGTTCCCCCAGACACGCCTTTTTCGACCTCCCCAAACCCTTCCCGGATCTTGTTATTCCCGCTTTGTCGTCTTTTTGCGTTTGCGTAGAGAAGTGCCTAACTTTTCCCCCCCCTCTTCCCCGGATTTCGCCCCGATCCCCCAACGAAAATCGTTCCGGGCGACCCCTCATTCTCAAGATGCCCTGAGGGCTCTTCTCGTGCGCCCCTGCCGGGTTTTTGTTCCCTTAGAGTTGCAGTCGCTTTTTTCTACACTCCTTGTTAGATCCTTTGTTGACCCAAACTCAGCGACTCCTTTGATTGACATGAGTTTGTTGCTTCTACCCCCCCGTTTTTTGTTCTCTTCAGGCCCTACCAGTTGATGATTCCCCCTACTTGCAGTTCTTTTCGAATCTTGAGTCCTTCTTCTTCATAGATCGTGATCTGTTGAGTTCCCCCCCCGTCAGTTTTTCCGCCCTCTTCTAACTCGCCGAGCGTAGCGGCCTTCTTCGGACTTTTCAATATTCGGGCGGTATTTTGCCCCCCCGAGAGAGTCTTGTTTTTAATCCCCCCACCACGTTCCTTCCCCTTTTCCACCCGATTCTTGTGTATGTCCCCTGTTTTCCAATTCTTTTGTCCAAATAGGGCGAGTTGCCTTCGTCCTCTCCGGAGCTCGACGGAGCGGGGCTTTCGGATCCTCAGTACTGCTTTTCGTGTTTTTCACCCAATGCCTTTTCAGTCCGTGCTTTTTTCATCTTCCCCCCTTGCAGTCCTTTGCCTCATAGCACTTTTGAAGTCGGATTTTCCCCTGTTTTCCCCCAATAGGTCTTGGGGTTTGTACGTACCTGGCGCGCACCGTTTTTCCCACGGCTTTCCACCCCCCCGACCTTGCTTCAGAGTTCAATTCCTGCCTGATGCCTTTTCTTCCCTAGGGTTTTCTTGACTCGAGATTTCACTTTCCGGTGTCTCCCTCGGAGCATGTTTACCACAACTCTTCCCCCTGCAGTTCCCCGCTTTTGAGGCTGCGCCCTCTCCACACCTTCTTGCCTCCGTTTTGAACGAACTGCGATTTTGCTTCCGGGATCGTTTTTCCCTCGTTTCCGCCTCTCTGTGGCATTGCCCCTCCATTTGTCTTCATGGTTGTCATTGGTCGTTCCCCTGAAAGCCCGTTTTATGACATTGACATTTTTCCCCTTTTAAGGTAAACCTTTTCCCCCTTTCCGTGCTATTGAAGCATATTCTTCCTTATACACTACCTTTCTCTTGATTTCTCCGTTTCACACGCCCTTGTCAGGTCTTGCCTTGATATGAGTAAAATTGGCTGCTCTAATCGGTTACCACCCTGAATAGGTATTTTCTTTGGTCCCGACGTAACCGTTCCTCCCCCTCTCCTTTTTCCCCCCCCAATAAATCGCGTCCAAAGTTCCTTTCGTCTAAGAAATCACCTGACTCATTTTTTTCCCTCGCTGAGACGAGATCCCCCCTTTTTCTTTTCCGTTCCTTCTCTCTCGCCTGACGGTAGGACTTTGCGCTGTATGAGCTTTTGAGTTGGGGCCTTTTTCTCTTTTTTGAACAATTCTCCCCGCCAAGGACGACCTCCCCCCTGCTCGTCCGTCTTTTTCAATGTTTCTATTCTTCTGAGGTTTTCTTTCCCCTCCTGGCGGTTCCTCCCCCTTTTGTTGACCTGACCTTTCTAATACAAATCCCGGAACGTTCCCTTCATTTGATTCCATCCGCCTTGCTTTCCCTTTTTTCTGTGGTGAGACGCAACTTTCGGGATTGCGGGACATTCTTCCTTACCGAACGTCTTGACCTCCTTTTTGTCCCAGGTCATTTGACCATGTGCTTTGCGCGACATGGAACGTGACCCTTTCCATTTACTTGGTCCTTGTTTACCTTGTTTTTTCTCCCATCCGCCCCCAGGCCGGACGATTAGATACGGTTTCCCTGCCTGCGACAACCCATCCCGACCCCCTTATTTCGCGGTTTGATTGGCCCCCCCCCCCCGTACGTCGGTCGGAGCGCCGTTCCCCTTTTGCGCCTCCCCGTCATTCCCGTTTCGACCTTCACCCCGCTTTACGTAAGGCTGTCGTTCCGGATAAACCTTTTTCCTCTCCTTTTTTTTGTTTTTGAGAGATGACCAGGGACCCGAAGCAGTTCCCCCCGTCCATAGTTTTCCGCACACCCCCTTGTTTCCCCGTTCAGCCCGTGTCTCGCGATTTAACGGTCTCTCCTTCCTCAAGATGACCCCGCACCAGTTTGGAGGCCAATCCTTCTCTCGCGCCCTTGTCAGATGGTTTTTTTCAGACCCCTCCCTTTTTCCTTGAAGCTTGCTGGCCCTTTGACGACATGCTAGAAGATCGTTAAAAAGGTCAACCCTCTAAAGGCTACCTACCAACTTCCCCCCAGTTTCCTCGACCCGTCCCTGTCAAAGACCAGTTGTTGAAACTAACCCCTGCTTTTTGTGTCTACGTTGTTGCAAGCTCAGGGTTTCTTTATTTCCCCTTCCTTGCATTGAGATGTTAGACCTCCTGCTGGAGACTTAAAAGCTGGCCAGTTCCTTATCTTAAGGGGTGGATGTAGGATTGAGGGCCCCCCCCCCGTCCAAAGTTTCTCCCCCGCCAACCGCAAAGAACCCTCTTTGAGTATCCCTTCCCTTTTTTTAACTGCCCTACTCAAATTTTCTCGAGGTCGGCGGATTCCCCTTGCACTTTGAAAATCCCCCCCCGCCCAGGAGAAGCACCAGCTTCGTGTGTTCTTACCTGAAGGCGCGTTGTTTTCCCTTTCGTCCCTTCTGCCCTCATGGCAGGAGTCTCGTAGACGTTCGTTTCGGAAGCCTTCCCGTGGGTGTTTCTTGCGGCTCCGACAGGTGGTTTTACCTCCCTCTTCCAATCGTTGGTTCCTCGAGTTTCGGTTCTTCATTTTCCCTTATTACACCTTCCCCAAATCCCTGGGTGGTGGTTTCCGGCCTATCGATCTACAAATTTTTGCCTGATCCCCCCTTGAAAGGTCTTTTCCCACTGAACCTCTTGTGATTGTCACCGAGACAATGGCTCTTCGCATTATTAAATCCATTGGGCGTTTTTCGTTATCCAATACCTGCAGCAGGTTACGTGTTCCCCCGTGGCCCTTCCCCCTTGACTGTCCAACCGAGTTTCACTTGACTCTGCCCCAAATTACTTACCCACGTGAATTTTTGACCACTTGTATGTGGAACTGCCACCCAGATCTGCAATTTCCTCTGACGATCCTTCCTTGCTCGGCAATTTCGCCATTCGTTCGCATCCTTGCGCGGAGCATCAATCTTTCCCCCTGCTTCCTGATTGCTTGTTTTTTTTTTTTTCCCACAATGGCGCTATTGCGCAATCCTGTGGTTGTTGCATCTCGCTTCGTTCGCAGACTGGACCGACCCCTTCAACAAGGCCGTTTCGGCCTGCCAACTGCTTCGCGGCCTACCTGGTGTGGAGCGATGTGGTCCCCGGTGCGCCCTGGTCCTACCCACAAGCACTGAAGACTTTTTCTGCGACGCTTCCGACTCCTGGTCCCCCCCCCCCTGGCTACGGCGCGAAGCCCTTGGAGTTCCTCTTCTGCCCGAGTAGATCTGTTCCCCCAAGACTTTTCCGTACTAGAAGTCCCGTTTGTGCCCCTTCTTCGAAATCCGCGCCGTCTTCGCTCCCAATCCGGTTTCTCGTCTCGTCGCCCGAGCCAATTTTCCCCCCCCAGGTTGCACACCTGATCCCAGGAGAGGTTAGAATACCTTGCCCAGAAGCGCGTAACCACTTCCGCTCCTCATATGCCCCGCCCGCTTTTCGCAGCTTTATCGGGCCTTACGCCAAGGGTTGGCCCCGGTTTATCCCCTCTATGTCATCAGAAGCAGCACCCTTCCTCACTCGATATGCTTTTCGGTTCTCTTTCAACGTGTGGTGCCCTTTTCTGTTTTTACTCAGGCAAAAAGCCTTTGGTTTCCATCTTGCGTGTTTCGTTAATATTTTGCTCTTTGCCCTCCAATTTTTATTTGCAATGATGGAATAATGCTGTCGTCCCCCCCACCCCTTAATTTTGCCCTGACTCGGCTACAACGACCCTTTCCTTTGCTGAAAGGCTAACCCGTTTATCCGTTCAGCTTCTACCTGGCCCTACAGGCCCTCTTTTCGTTGTGGTGTCTAGATTAGCATCTGGCCCCCCTTTTTGTCTTATTTTGGTCTCCGGCGCTAGGATTCAGCCTTCTTACTTCGATAGCGTCCCTAATGATTTCGATTGAGGGTATATCCGTGTCTTTCTTCGACCGCACAGGGGTTCCTGCTTCTTTCTTGTTACTTGACAGTTTGATGAGAAGAAGTAACCTAATGGATTATCTCTTTCTTTCCCTTCCTCCCCTTCCGTTGTTGTGTTTTTTTTTTTTGATTTTTATTGCGGCTTTCCTCCTCTCCCCTCCTTGACCTATGCCAGACCCCACGCCCCTTTGCGTGTCCCCTCGATACCTCCCAAAAACAGGAGTTTGGGATCCTTTTCTTTCCGCTGTCTCTCCTTTCGGGCGGATTTCGCTCCAGCATCAGTCCCACCGCGAACGAGCGCACCCCAGTTGAGCCCACCACGTCACCCCAGTCGCTTCGTAGAAGGTTCCCTTTGCCCCCTTGGGTCTTCCCCCCTTCCTAGTACTTTCGTCCCCCTCGGTTTTCGTTGGAGACCGTTTTAGCAGTTTGCTTTTTTCTTTGGTTTTAGGAAATCCTGTTCTTGTCATTTCCTTTTCCTACTTTGTCACCATACCTTCTTGTGTTGAGCCCCACCGCCTCCTTGCCTAGGCCCTGTTTTGCTTTTTTTACCCCCGCGTTTTCCCCTTGCTCCGTTCTCTTCGATCCCGAAGGTATCTTCCGATAATTATTTCTTTTTTTTCCGCTCGGATAATTCTCCCGTTCTGGCCCACAACCTTAAGGGTTAGTGCCGGAGAAAGCATCCCCCCCTCGGTTCTTGACTCTCTCGCTTTCACTTGGGTTAATTGGGAGATCTTTGCCAGGTTCCTCTCAAACTCCCGTCCTTTGGTGTTGCCCTGCCGGGGTTGGCTCCTTCCCCAATAGGGAGAAGGCTTTTTATCACCATGGAGGCGTCCGCGACTTCTTGTCTTCTAATCCGCCACCGTCAGCGTTGTCCCGTTCTTCGGTTTTTAACTTCTTCAAGGTTGGAACTTGCTCGTTTTCCTTGTCGGACATTGCTCCCCTTCCACCTTGACCGTCCTTACTCTGCGCATCCTTGTCGTGAAGGTAGTGATGGGGTAGACCATTGTTCCCATTGAGCCGAACCCCCCACGTCCTGCCGCTGGCGCTTGTTCCCCCATTCTGCCTTTTCGCGGTTTTAAGCCGAGATTGTCCCCTTTTTCCGGAGTTCGCCGGAAGAAATGTTTGACCTTCACGTTTCCCTGTGATTGTTTTGATGCGCCTTTCGCACATGGCCGCTCTAGCGAAATTGCGATCTCTTCATTCGTCTTTCTCGCCTTTCCGATCTTTTGGACAGCCCAGCAATTTGTTTCCTTTCCTTGTTGGCTTTGTCTTCCGCTTACCAGTCTTTTTTCTTTCCCTTTTCCGGGTTACTTTAACATTTCCCCCTGGTTTGATCACCGGCCCAATAATGCCCGGTTTTCTCCATACTGACGGCCGCCGAGGTCTCGGTGCCTCACCCAGGTCTTTTTTCTGGCCTGCCCTTTCTCAACCCTTGTTGATGAGTGGACGCTTCCGTAACCGTTCGTTCCCCACCCAACCCGTTTCTGTGGCTTTGGGCAGATTTTCATGTCCTTTAAGGAAACTCCCGGTTCCCCCCAATCGGTTTTAAGTATTGTCAGCAATCCCAGACTGTTCCGCTTCAGCCTTCAGAGGCTCCTCCCCTTCCTAAACTACCGCCTTTCCCCGTAGCCGCCTCTCTCCCTCTCACTTTTCCGTTTAAGGACTTATGTAGTCCCGATTACCTTCTGCGCCGAAGGGTGTGGCCTTGGTGCGGTCCCCTGGAAATCCTTCGGACCTTTCCCCCAGCCGTTCGTTCTTCGAAAGCTTTATTGGCCTATCTACTTCTCCCGGTGATTTTTTTTTTTGTTGCAACCTGTAGGGCGGTTTCCCCCCTTTCCTTTTCCCCTCCCCCACCCCCTACGAAATCCACCAACGATAGTCCCCTTAATTCTTGACACGGTTGCCATTGCGTAGAGGCTTGATGGGAGCCCCCCCCGCCAATGTCGATTCGAGGCCCCCGGATTCGGATACCGCACTGTGGACCAACCTAATGGCTGCAACCCTTTGTATTTTTGAATTTTCGCTCCCTACCTGTCCCATGAAAATAGTTCCGTTATCGTTTTCCTTGGGTAATACAGAAGCCCCGAGGATAGGTCCCTTTGACTCCCTTTACGTTTCAATGAGCCCTCTTTTTCTCACCCCCTCCCCCCCCACCTACACCAGGCTGAAAACAATGTTTTATTCAGCTTCTGGCCCGGCTCCTGACTATTGCATCGCCTTTCACTAACTCTTTCCTCCACCCTTTTCCCTTGAACGGCGCTATCTGTCCCTGGCTCATCTCTCCCTCTTTTTTCTATTCCCCGGTTTTGTTGTGTTCCCTTCGACTCTCCATTTCCGCTGGGCTGTTGTCCATTCGAATTTTAGCACAACTGTGCGTAAGTCTCGTGTAGCCTGGACCTGCATGTCCTCTTTCTTTTCCTTTCAGGTCCATCGGCAGGCACCAGGTTGGGGTCATACTTTCTTTTCTGCCGATTGTTTGGTGCAAGATCGCGCCTTGCCTTCCCCGACTGCCCGTTTTGCCAGTGATTCCGAGTCGATTTTTTCTCCTCTCGTTTCCCCGCGGACACGTACCAGTTTGGTCCCCCACCCGGTACCCATTTTCTCCGACCGGAACATGTCCCTTCCAGTTTTGGCCCCTTTCTGTTTTTCGTCCCCTGTTATATCCCCGGTTTTCCTGATTGTTCCCCGTCTTGGCGGGTTATCCGCCCCCAGTCGCGAGCCTGCTATGGCCCGTTTAGCAATTTCTATCCTGGTCCCCTTTTGTTGTTCTTTTAGTAGTTTGGGCCCCCCTTCACAGTCCCAGCCCTTTCCGAAAACCTCCTGTTGATGATCTGAAGCATTTCCCCCTGCATCTCTTCCGACCTCCGTGTCGTAGTCTTGCGTTTTTGTCTATTGGGACTCGACAATGTAAAGAAAAATGATAGCAGCCCGGCCTGGCTGATTTTGAAGATGCCCTTCCTAATCCCGGCGCTCGAAGGCCTAACGTTCCTCCCGGCTTGGCTTTCGGTTCCCCCAGGACCCTTCTTTGGACCCCATGCCTGCAGGCGGATTGGGATAAGACGGCCTTTTGTACTTCAAGATTTTTGAAGAGTGAGGTCGGCAGGGCTTAATTCCTCTACTTTCCCCCCCAAGGAACAAGCGTTGTGGTCGGGTTAGGAATAGTATTCCCATACCCCTTTGCAGCAGGTCTCCCCGGCAGATTTCACCTGTCCCCCTCGGTGATTTAAGATCTCCGTTCCCTGCCCCCTTTATCTGCGACTTTCCGGGCGGATCAAGCGTCCGCATCCATGTTCCCTGGTTCACCCGCGTACTTCCTGGACTTCCAAACCGCTTTACCGTCTTCCTTACGACCCCATATCTCACACTTGAAGAAAACTTTCTCCTGTGGGCACTTCCCAGTATTCCCTTTCCTCCTCTGAAACTTCCAGACGCGCTGGCAATTCTCTCTTTCGTCTCTCCGTTTTGACCCCCTGGGGTGCGCTGGTGATCCCCTTGCCTACCTGCCTGCCTTTCTTTGTCCCTAAATGTCTTTCTACCGCTCACTCTTTCGTTCGCGGTCTCTTCTCCCCCGAGGTGAAAGACGTACTTCCCAGGTGCCGTTTCCAATTGTCCCCAAGACTCCGCAGTCCCCTCTTCGCAGGCGCAATCTTTCCTGTAAAGGTTGATTATTTACCTTTTTTCGTACACCCTCCTTTCACGATCTGCCTTCCCCGACGGCGATGATTCCGTTTTGACCTTCCCCCACTCCGGTCGCTCGAGGAGCACGTTGGCACGATTGTCCCCTTGCTGATCGGTTAACACCCGAAGTCCGAGTTGTCGTTTTTGTCTTCCCTCCTACGCGCCGTGGCTGCTCGCCAATCGTGATCGCGTCTCCTTTTCTTGGGGTCACGGAGCCCAAATATGGGGACACCGGTTCCCTTCACCCCACCTATTTTCCCCTGGTGGTTTTCTACTTCCCCTCCCCCTCCGCGCTCGCCAAGGACCCGCCCTGAATAAAGTTCCCTCCTTACGTCTTCCCGGCGAAGATGTACGATTTTTTTTTTCCGACGCCTCCTGGTTTGCAGTAACGTCTCCTGTTCAGTCACTCTATGCCTCTCCGACCATACTTTCTGCTCCTTTTCCTTTATATCAACCTGCCGAGGTTTAGCCACAACAAGCTTTGCTCTCCAACACGACATTTCCCCCCCCCTCTTCCGTGTCTTCTTTTGCCCCCCCAAAAGTATTTTTTTTCTCCCTGTTATCCCTGAAATTAGCCAATTTGGATCCCCCCCCCCCTGATTTTCCCGACACCCCGGGCACCCGCTGACCTAGGGCTCCACCGCCCCGGGCCCCCTTCGCCCTTACTATTTTCCATTGTTTATACCAGTAGAATTCCTCTTTTTTCCTTCTCGCCTGGACGCATTGCCGTTCTTTTGTCGGTGTTGCTCTACGCCCTGGCACGTTTTCGTTTTCCCTCGCGAATTGCCCGATGACGGCGATCGTGACATCTAGATACCGCTTCCCTTTTCGTATCCTCCTTCGACGCCCCCAGCTTTTTTTTTGCATGAATTCTTGTCACCTTTGTCCTTTTCGACCATTCCAAGGAGGATAT